>Ga0066603_10000289_pt1 | contig 40454 bp, 35 predicted proteins | sample Higcelweek8metaG_FD_59482 | JGI IMG/M metagenome (GOLD analysis project Ga0066603, IMG submission 59482) | Freshwater pond sediment microbial communities from the University of Edinburgh, under environmental carbon perturbations - High... | ecosystem: Environmental > Aquatic > Freshwater > Pond...
TGTAGAGACGCAAGATCTTGCGTCTCTACGGGTACCCACCAGTTTGTATCCCCAGACTTTCATATAAAAAAGTACCAGTATCTATTTAGTTCCAAAGATCTTATCTCCAGCATCGCCCAGGCCTGGAAGTATATACCCAACATCATTTAGCCGCTCATCAATGGCTGCAACATAGATATCCACATCAGGATGTTTCTTGGTCACTCTGGCAATCCCTTCAGGAGCTGCAACCAGAAAAAGCCCTTTGATATCCTTGCATCCTGCCTCTTTCAGAAGATCAATTGTGGCAATGAGTGTGCCGCCAGTGGCAAGCATGGGGTCAAGGATCAGGGCTGTCCGCTCATCCATGGCATTTGCTGTTTTGACATAGTACTTGACAGGTTGAAGAGTCTCCTCATTTCTGTAAAATCCAACAACACTCACCTTGGCTGACGGGATAAGGTCAATAACACCATCCATCATTCCAAGGCCAGCCCTGAGAATCGGTACAATGGTGATCTTTTTCCCTTTGATCCGCTCCACCTCAACAGTGCCAGCCCATCCTTCAATGGTCATCTTTTCAGTCTCTATCTTCTTTGTCGCCTCATAGGTCAGAAGACGGGCAACTTCAGATGCCAGATCTCTGAAATCTTTTGTGGATATATCCTTTTCTCTCATCAGCCCCAGTTTATGGCGTATCAGGGGGTGATCTTCAACATATACTGCCATTGCTCTCTCCTTTTTTCATCTTAACGGTTCACTGGTTAATGGTGCACTTTTCAGTTGTCAGGTTTATGGTTGATATTGTGGTTATTTATTATTTATTAATACTAATTCAACATGGTTTCTGGAAATTTTGCTCAACATATGAAATATGGCTTCTTATAGTCAAGAAAAATAAGGCATCTATTGATCTTTTTTCCCATTTATGGTCAAAGCATTAGCCATGGAGAGAGATCTGCAAATCATGAAAAAAGAGCACCTCATTGAGGTTGCCGTTGCCATTCCGGTAAACCACACATTTACATACAAAGTTCCAGAACATCTTGAAAACGCTGCTCTGACAGGCATGAGAGCCCTTGTCCCGTTTGGCAGACGCAGAATCACGGGTTACATCCTCGGCAGAAAAGATGAGAGCAGCGGATACACCCCAAAGCTGATTCTTGATCTTCTTGATGATATGCCCCTGTTTCCCCACTCAATGATCCCATTTTTCAGATGGATTGCCAACTACTATATTCACCCCATTGGAGAGGTTATCAGGACAGCCCTTCCAGTGGGGCTTGACAGCCATGATGTCTCTCTGGTGAGTGCCACTGAAAAAGGGGTAACCCATTTAAACCAGAATCTCCTCACACCTGCTGAAGTGTATGTGATTGAGCATCTTCAGGCAGGTGGAGCAGTGGCTCTCAAGGCACTCACAAAGCCTGGAAAGAGTAAAGGCAACGTAAGCCACAACCTGATCAGAAAGATGTGCAAAGAGCAACTGATTGATATCAGATCTGAACTGAAAAAAGATCAGACCAGCATAAAGGTGGAGAAGTTCATAACGCTGTCAGATATCTCACCACTGACTATCTCTCAGAAGAGTGCATCTGTCACTGAACCATCCCCCTGCGTGCCTCAGAGCGGGATCACCACACCTCTGGGCATCCATAACATCGAACCATCCCCATCTGTGCTTCACACCCTTAACCTGTCAAAAAAGAGAGTTGAGATTCTGGAGATAGTCGGCAAAAAGAGAGAGGTCTCTCTTACTGCCCTCAAAAGAGAGGTTCCAACAGCACCAAGGCTGGTAACCCTCATGGCAGAGTCAGGATACCTTAAGATCACTGAAAAGGCTCTTTTCAGAGACCCTTTTGGAGATACTGTTGACCCTGATATCCCCCCTCAACTCAACGATGAGCAGGCAGCAGTTGTAGATCAGGTCAAAGAGAAGATGGAGAGAGGGTTTCAGAGGTATCTTCTCTCTGGTGTCACAGGAAGCGGAAAGACTGAAGTCTATATGCGTCTTGTCACAGAGGCTGTAAACAGAGGCCGTGGGGCAATTATTCTGGTGCCTGAGATCTCTTTGATATCCCAGACAGAGAGACGCTTCAGAGCAAGGTTTGGTAATAAAATTGCAATACTTCACAGCGCTCTTTCAAAAGGAGAGCTTCTTGACCAGTGGCATTGCATTGCAAAAGGGGAGATCTCTATTGTCATTGGTGCAAGGTCTGCCATATTTGCACCAGTTGCAGACCCTGGAATCATTATTGTGGATGAGGAGCATGACACCTCCTACAAGCAGGAGTCCTCTCTTCGATACAATGCAAGGGATCTTGCAGTGGTAAGAGCGCAGCACCATAAATGCACTGTGATCCTTGGCTCTGCTACCCCCTCCATTCAGTCCTATTACAACGCATGCCAGGGAAAGTTTGAGGAACTGGTGCTCAAAAAGAGGGTGAACTGCCACCCGCTGCCAGAGATCACCCTGGTTGATCTTAAAAAATACAGAGACTACAGAGGGACAGAGAAGCTTATCACACCAGAGTTATCAAGGGAGATAGCTCAATGTCTGAAAAATGGTGAGCAGGCTCTGATCTTTCTCAACAGGCGCGGATTTGCAACCTTTCCAGTATGCGAATCGTGCGGAGAGTCGATCAAGTGCCGATTCTGTGATATCACAATGACGCTGCACAGGGAAGATAGTGAGTTCAGGTGCCACCTCTGCGGATTTGCGGTAGAGTCAGGTGTGAAATTTTCATCAGCCCCAAACAGACCTTATGGTATGTATAGTGGATCATCTGCAAATTCAGCGTCAGGCATGAAGTGTCTCAAGTGCGGTTCCACAAAGATAAAACCTCTGGGATTTGGCACTGAAAGGATTGAGATTCTGCTCAAGTCGATGTTTCCAGATGCCAGAATCATCCGCCTTGATCAGGATACAGGCAGCAGAAAAGGGGCAACTGTCCAGATACTCAAAAAGGTTAGAAACAGAACTGTTGATATCATTGTCGGTACCCAGATGCTTGCCAAAGGGCATGACTTTCCAGCCATCACACTTGTCGGGGTGATATGCGCTGATCTATCGTTGAATTTTCCAGATTTCAGAGCAGGAGAGAGAACCTTTCAGCTTCTTGCCCAGGTGTCAGGCCGTGCAGGAAGGGGGGAGAAGCCTGGCAGGGTGATCATGCAGACCTATAATCCTGACCACTTCAGCATCCAGGCATCCAGAACTCAGGATTTTGTCCAGTTCTACAACAGTGAGATCCCCTTTAGAAAAGCTCTCCTCTATCCTCCGTTTTCAAGGATTATTCAGCTGAAAATCTCTGGCCCTGACATGGAAAAGGTGCAGACGCATGCCCTTCTGGTAGGAGAGATCTGTCAGAACTTTATCAATGAGTATAACCAGATGGCACACTCAGAGAGCGGAGCTGAATCTGCTGCACCTGTGCAGATGCTTGGCCCTATTGAGGCGGGAATTCCCAGAATATCGATGCGCTACAGGTGGCAGATTCTTCTCAAAAGCCCCTCTGTCAACCTTCTGAAGAGAATTGTCAACCATCTTATATCAGATAAGAGGTCTTTTGCAGATAAGAATATATCGGTTGGGATTGATGTTGATCCATATTTTATGATGTGAGTGAGCATAACAGCCACGCCCTGACGGGCAGCACGAAGAATCAAACCTGTTTTGAGCTGAGATGGCTGAATCTACTGTGGCAATAGAGCTTTAAAATCATCGTTTTTGTTCTGCCCAAAAGTTATAAAACTTATTATACTTAAATCAATTTAAAACCAGCAGTTCTTCATAATCAAGATCAATCTCGAATCAACTTGAAGCTGTGGCTCTCATTCTGATTTGAGTTTAGATAAGAGACCTTATGTTAAAGAAGTCAAGTTGCCACTGTCAGGAAAAAAGCATAAAAATCTCTTGTATGACACGTCTGTCTTTTATAATTACTTGTGATCCATGGGAATATACCAGTCAATACTGCTTTTAGGTATCAGGACAAATCTTGGTCTGGCAGATTTTATCTGGCCAGTCTCTATGGCATTATACATTCTGACATGACCTGATTTATCTTCGTCAATAAAATCAGAAAAACGTTTACACCCAAGAATATTGATTGACCCCTGAATCTCTCTGCCACTTTTCATCAGAATAGTCACTGTAACCTCATTTCCACCACCTTCGCAGGTTTTCTCTTCATTCTCTGCACTCACTATAATCTCCTTTGTATTATCTGTTATGAATTCTATATATTGAGTTGTTATTATTTAAATTGCAAGCAGTTCATATCTATCTACTGCATGATACTTTGACCTCTTACAAAAGAGTCATAACGACTATTATAACAGTATCTATTATAATGGCAAGCAGCGATGAAAAGAGCATCAGATCACAGGCCACTCTTATCTTATCTCTCCTAGGCTCATGAAAAGCTTTTCCTATATAGGGTTTTTGAACAAGTGTACCATGATAATAGTTTGGGCCTCCAAGTCTTACCTTAAGTGCCCCGGCAAATGAGGCCTCTGGATAACCTGAATTTGGGCTTTTGTGCTCTCTGCCCTCTTTTAAAGCGGTCTGAAGCGCAAGTTTTCCTCTGTTCCATGAGATAAGAGCAGCTGCAAAGGAGATTATAACCACAGAGATCCTTGCAGGAATAAAATTGGCAGCATCATCAACCCTTGCTGAGGCTCTGCCAAACAGGATGTATCTATCGTTCTTGTATCCCACCATGGAGTCCAGTGTGTTTACCATTTTATAGGCAACTGCCAGTGGAACTCCACCCACAAGTGCAAAAAAAAGTGGAGAGAGAAAACCATCAACAAAATTTTCTGCAACAGTCTCAACTGCTGCTTTGATGACACCTGTTTCATTGAGGTACTTCACCTCTCTGCCAACAATCATGGAGACAGCCTGTCGTCCTGCCTCAAGAGAGCCATTCTCAAGAGCCCTATCAACATCTGATGCTGCTCTTTCCAGAGTTCTTGCTGAAAGGCAAAAAAACATCATTATCACCTGAACGGCAACACCAGCAGCAGGATGAATGGTTGAACAGACTCTGATTAAAGAATAGGCAACTAGCCATGTAGAGAGTATCAGAAAGATGGCAAACAGAAGACCTGCAAACAATTCACCCTTAATCAGGCGCCTGAATGGTGGTTCAAAAAAAGAGATGGCTCTTCCCATCCAGATGACCGGGTGAGGAAGCCAGCGAGGATCACCCAGAAGCATATCCAGAATATAGGCAGCCAGAACAATAGACAAGATAGAGTCATTAACCATTTTGAATCACCATATTTGAGTCACAATAGATAGATAGGGATTTCACAACCACCTTTACTCAGAGTTGAATCAGATCTTTCAAAATCCTGGCCAGCTGCATGTTGGTCTCTCTATCTCTTAGTGAAAATCTGACAAATCTATCTGAGAGGCCATGGAAATTTGCGCAGTCACGGATAAGGATTCTCCTCTCTCCCACCCGTCGGCACACCTCATGAGATTTTATCTTGGCATTTATCCTGGCAAGAAGAAAATATGTGTGAGCAGGGTAGAGTGTAACTCCTTCACAGCCATTAAGGGCATCCTCAAAGATCTTCTTCTCTATCTGGACAAAAGAGCGGGTCATCTCAAGAAAAGGGTCTATTTTTTCAGGATTTTCAAGAATATGGATAATAGCAGCCTGGGAGAGGGCATTGACTGACCATGGTTGATAGTATCTCATAACTTTTTCAACCACACCAGGATCTGCACAGAGATAACCGGTTCTGAGTCCTGGAATTCTAAATATCTTGGACATGGAAGAGAGAACAATCAGATTGGGAAATGAGGTCTCAGAGACCAGAGTGATCTTATCTGCATCTGTCAGAAATGGAAGGTACGATTCGTCAATCACAAAGTATTTTTTTGGGTGGTACCTGAGCAGTTCAATTATATGCTTGACCGGAATCAGAGAGCCGGTCGGATTATTTGGATTACAGATTATGACTGTATCTGCATTTTCAGCCATTGCACTGATTCTGTTGATATCAGGTTTAAACAGATCCTTCTCATCTGCCATGCAGAACTCAAAGGGTACATGGTTCATTATACAGCTGTCACGGTAATCTGAGTAGGTTGGCCCTGAAATAAGCACCTTTTTCGATTTAAGAGCAGCAGGCAGAGTGTAGATGAACCAGGTGGTACCATTTCCACCCATAACTCTATTGCTTGGTACCCTGTGGTATCTACTGAACGCCTCAACCATATCCATGGCATCGGGCTGAGGAAGGGATCTGATGAGATGAATATTGTCTGAAATGAAATCCTCCAGCCCCTCAGGAGGTCCCAGTGGATTGATATTGCTGCTCATGTCTGTTATCTCATCAATTGAACAGCTGTGCATTTCAGCAAGAGCCTGCACATTTCCCCCATGACCTGTGATCATAATTTAAACTCCTGTACCTGTAGATCTGAACCCTATGCCAATGGACACAGGGTAAAAAAAATCAAGATTTCATGATAACTCACGACACCTGTAAATAGAGACTAAAAAAGTGCCATGCCTGCAACCAGAAACAGAATTGACTCTGTTATTTCACACATTGCTCCCAGCATATCTCCGGTAATACATCCCATCTTTTTTTTATAAAAGAGAAGAATCAGAAAAACAGAGAGGGCAAACGCCATGTTAAGAACCACACCTCTTACCCCAAGGCCAAGAGAGAGGAGCAGAGGAATAGCAACAAAGATAAAATCGACCAGTGGCAACCTCTTTTCAAACAGATCGTGGCCTGTACCACCATCTCTTCCATACTTGAAGTACCGGATGCCAAAGAGCATTCCTGCTCTGGCGTATGACGGTATGATAAGCAGCAGTATGGCTGTATCAAAGGGGGTGATGCTGATCAGAGAGGCTGCCTGGATTGTATCATCCACTGCTGACAACCTCTTAATGCTATAGATCCCTGCAACTTTCACAGAAAGAGAGCAGAAGATGGCAATCAGCCCCATCATGCCGGTTCTGCTGTCCTTCATAATCTCAAGTGCACGCTCCTTTGATCTGTGGCTGAAGAGACCATCAGCAGCATCACCTAACCCATCCAGATGAAATGCACCAGTCAGAGCGACCAGCAGCAACACATCCATGAGTGCAGCAACAGAAGCTGGCCAGAACATGGAGGCAATGGCATCAGTAAAGAGAAGCAGTGTACCAAGTATAAGTCCAACCACCGGGAAAAAACGGATCATGCCAACAGGAGAGAAGATAATATCCTTTCCAGCAGGAAGAGTGGTGATGAACATTATGGCAGATCTTAAGTCAACCAGAAAGTTTTTTTGCATTTTATACAGAGTATCCCCCGCTATCTCTTGACGCTGTGGTAAAAGATTCCCCGCGGCTGAGGTACAGAGAGAATCTGCCCATTCAGTTCCAGAGCTGAGAGGTACTTGTTTATCTCATTTATATGAGAGCCCAGAATTGATGCCAGATCTTCCAGTGTGCAGGGTCTGCGGTGAACTGTCTCCAGAATTGCAGACTCCATATCTTTGCGGTATGCTCTGTTCTCCTGACGCTTGGGGGCTGAGGCAATAATCTCAACCTCAATACTCCTGATCATATCGTTCCCAGGGGTGATCTCCAGCTGATTCAGAGTTTTACCTGAGCAGCTTTCCATTTGATTCAGCTCTCTCCCATAGGGGAGTCTATTCTCTGAGTCGGTCTGGAGAAACTCTTTTATCTTCTCAAGAGTCTCATGTGGAGCAGGGGTCAGATCTGTCAGAGCACCTGGTCGATCCAGGGTGTTAAGCTGGATCACATCTGGATTGATCCTGTAACATGCCTGTTTTAAAAGCTCAAGATCAGCTCTGCTGTCATTGAATCCCGGCAGAATGAGAATCTCCAGCGCAATTTTGCCGGTATAAACTTTTCTGAAATCAACAAGCCCCTCAATGTAACTATCTAAATTAATACCTTTATGGGGTCTGTTAATCTTTTCAAATGCTGACAGGGATGCAGCATCAAGAGATGGCATCACCAGATCTGCCTTTAACAGAGCCTCTCTTACCGCCCTGTCTCCCAAAAGGGTACCATTGGTAAGCACGGCAACAGATACTCCTGGAGCACCAGCTGAGATTCTGGGTTGGCCATCTTCATAAACCTTAGTGCTCTTATCCGAGCTGTTTTCAGTGGCGGTTTTGCACTCTGCTCCTACCTTAATATATTCGATAACATCTCCGATTCTGGAGTTCAAAGTAGGCTCCCCTGATCCTGAAAAGGTTATATAGTCTGGTGCCGGGTGGTTTGAAAAGTAGTGTTTAAGCTCATCAATAACCTCCTTGTACGGAACATACTCCTTTCGTTCAAGGGTCAGCTCTGTGGTATTGCCGCACTCACAGTAAACGCAGTCCAAAGAGCAGATTTTATGGGTAACCAGATCCACTCCCAGGGATACTCCGAGGCGGCGTGAGGGGACAGGACCAAAAAGATATCTGTACATCGCTCTATTATTATCTTCTCTGTTTTTCTATTATTACGTTATGTCCATATTTATCTCTGATATCAGAATGGAATATCATCTTCCGGGGGAGCTGATCCACCCATGCCTGTCTGATCACCACTGACAGATCCATTACTCTTCACACCATTCCCGGAAGCTGGATAGCCTCCTCCTCCTGGTGCCGGGGGGTAGCCTCCACCTTGCGGTGCGCTGCCTCCAGGATATCCGCCTCCGCCAGCAGGGTAACCAGATCCACCCTGATACCCGCCGTTCTGGTTAGGTGCTGCTGCCTGCTGTCTTTGGGGCTGGTATCCTCCGCCAGGAGCGCCACTCTGGGGCTGGCCATATCCACCCTCCTGTTTTGATCCGAGAAAGTGTATCACATCTGCCATTATTTTTGTAATATAGTGGGTCTGCCCATCTTTTTCATATGAGCTTGTCTGGAGTTTTCCCTCCACATAGATCTGTCTGCCCTTTGCAAGGTATTTGGCACAGTTCTCCGCAGTTTTACCAAATGTCACAATTTTATGCCACTCTGTACGCTCCTGTTTCTCTCCTGTAGCTTTATCAAACCAGACGTCAGTGGTTGCTACTGAGAAATTGGCAAATGCAGCACCCTGTGGGGAGTATCTGAGTTCAGGATCTGCCCCGAGGTTGCCAATAATCATAACTTTGTTAAGACCAGCCATTGATGATCTCCTTCAATTATCTGTTGAATAAATTATTTAATGAAACTGTGTAGAACTCTTGAAAACAACAGCCAACTTATTACCTGAATAATGAAGATGTGTCAAACAGAGAAGAGGATACCTTGAATCTGGAGAAGATGGGTCTGGTACTTTTCCACCAAATTCTGACCAATTGACATATTTCAGACTCATGTGTTATTATTTTTTCATATTGTAAACTTCCCCATTCGCTAATAAACAACTTTAAATAGTGAAATTAATTTTATTATAAGTTTTAAAAATTACAAAAAAAATAAGCGAATAGAGCGGTAAACAATAGTTTAAAGAAATTGATGTCATTATACCGTCCTATCACTCTGACCCCTTTTCACCATTGAGAGGCATAAAAGGGTGATGCGTATGAAATTAACATAAGAGGTTGTCTGAATATGACAGAAAAAACACCCCTGAAGAAGAGGATAAAGAGAAGAGTAACCGCCAGAACCCACCGCTTTTTTGCAGTCTGCTCCCCTGGGGTTAAACGGTTATGCCACAAAGAGATAGTTGCACTGACTCAGGGAAAAGAGCCGATTGCCTCGCACATGGAAGATGAGCCTCTATTGCATGGGCACCATGATGGTGGGCTCCTTCGTCTCAAATTTGAGGATATTGCCATAATCCCGGGAGGAGTAGAATTTACAGGAACTGTTAAGGAGTGCTACTGTGCCAATCTCTATTTGAGAAGCGCTTCAAGGATTCTGATGCGCATAGCAAAGTTCAAGGCTGAAAATTTCAGAACTCTTGAAAAAAAACTTGGTGAGATTGAGTGGGAACTCTATCTTCAACCATCTGTTCCTATCAGGTATGAAGTATCAACAGGCAGTTCAAGACTTTACCATAAAGATGCCATTGCTCAGAGGGCAGAAGAGACTATTGAGGCGTATTTTCATAACCAGCAGATCAGCTCTCCTCAGATAGGTGGTGTTCAGGAGCCGGATGGGATGCAGACAGTTATGATAAGGGGCCAGGATGATCTTTTTGAGATATCCATAGACAGCAGTGGCGACCTTCTCCATAAGAGAGGCTTAAAAGAGTATGTGGGTGCAGCCCCTATCCGTGAGACCCTTGGATTTGCCATTCTCTCTGCAATGGAGTACTCACCAGATCTTCCACTTATTGATGGGATGTGCGGATCAGGCACATTTGCTCTTGAGGCTGCCATGATCTCCGGCAATATTCCTGCTGGTCTCTTCAGAAAATTTGCCTTTGAAAAATGGCCATGTTTCAGTGCAGCGCAGTGGAACCATATAAAGAGGAGTGCAGAATCAGATATTAAATCTCCGGATAGGGATCCTCTTATATTTGCAGTTGACCAGGATCGCACAATTCTGGAACTTTTAAACAGAACCGTGGAAAAGTTTAACCTCTCACGATCCATAAAGATCATCAAAGGCGATTTTTTTGATCTTGTTCCTGAAGAGCTTACAGATAAGAGCAAAAACATGGCAGATAAGAGAAACTATATGCCAGCTTACAGAGGAGATATGGCAGATGAGATAGGAGGTATGACAGAAAAGAGAGGGTATGTGGCAGACAAAAGAGGGTTTGTTGTGTTGAATCCACCCTATGGAAAGCGTATCAAAGAGAGGAGTGGCATTGATCAGATATTTGCAGATATCGGCATAAAGCTCAAATCCGACTTCAGAGGATGGTGTGCAGCAGTTATTGTTCCTGATAAAAGATATCTGGATCATCTACCTGGTAAAAAAACTCTGATCCCTATATTCCATGGGGGGCTTGAGATTCATGTTGCGATCATACGGCTGTAGATGGAATAATGTACATGGCAGATTCTCCTGCCACAACGAGGAGTAAAACTTTCTGTAGGGGCACTCCACTGTGGGTGCCCTTGCAAAGAGCAGGCACAGAGGGCCCCTACAATTTCATAAAAAAAGTTCTCAACTCTCTGATGAGGCATCTAAGTCTATGATTTCAGTTTTCAGATATTTTTTTGTTTTGTACTCTGTAATTGTTGCCAGTTTTCTGGTTATTTCTCCTAATCGTGTCACCTGTTTATGTATCTCATTCAAACCTGAAAATCTGGGATCATCCTTCGAGAGATTTTCAAGTAACAGCTCAGAATATCCTAAAATCACCATTAATGGCTGGTTAATCTCATGGCAGATACCTCCGGCAGTTTTGATTACCGCAGATAATTTCTCTCTCTCCATTACTGTCTGATCATATTTTTTTATCTTTGTAATATCCTCAATTGATAGAAGCACCACCTCATTCTCATTTAATACCATTGGCAATGTAGAGATCTTAAGCTGTCGCTCCTCGTGACTTTGAAATACCATGGTGATCTCCACCATATTCTGAGGCTCTTTCTGCTGTATTGTGTCTGAAATTACCTTATTGAACTTGCACTTCAGACACTCTTTGCCAAAACCACATCCCTTCGGAGCTTTATCGTGGTTAATGCAGCCAAAAGCCTCACCTCCAACATGTCCTATCAGCTGCTCCTCCTCTTGATTCACAAACTGGTAGGTTGCTCTGTTTGCAAATAGCACCACTCTGTTTTTATCAATGACAGCAATTGCCAGAGGCAGTGCATTAATCACCTCTAAAAGCCCCTCTTTTGTGTATCTCTTTGATAGATTGAAGCTGTTTCGGTGCTGCTTTATGCTTTTATCCATAACATTATTATCCATTTTATGATCTACTTGCTGATTTGTCCTTGTTTGCTATGCGCTCCATTAACCCCATCTTGTAACTAAATTCGTCTCTATACATATCATAACAGATTGATTTTTAAAAGTTTTTTAAAAACTGTTGCCAAGGACAAGATAAACTCTGATATCGGATGGTAAAAACATCATATCTCCTGCAAATCTTCTGAAAAGTAGTCGGATAAGATCTATTTGAAATAGTTTGACCTGATGGTAAAAGTTACTGCTGGCCCAAAATAGAGGTTCGTAGCTGCCTCATATAGATATTGAACATATATTGCCCAAATAGTTATCACTACTACCAATTTGACTCAGAAGAGACGGTCTGGCAAAGTGGAAAATATGAAACAGCCGGTCTGTCTCAGGTTGGCAGACGATATGCAGCTGGAGTATGGGAACCAAAAAACAAGTACTGTTAGTTGATGAGAGGAGTTAGACGATGCAATTTTTTGTAAAACTTGTCTGTGCAGTGGCCATCACAGCCCTGACAGCCGGATGCAGCAATATCGCCTTAGAGAAAGGTGATGTTCCCAAAATCACCTTTGAGCAGGGCAGCTACCCTAATGGACAGTTACTGGTATCTGCTCAGTTGCTGGAGACTATTAGGAAGAAACCGGGAGTCGCTATTATAGATACGCGTACATCAGGATATGACAATGGCCATATCCCCGGCTCTGTCAACATTTTATGGAAGGACTATACCGATAGTTCATCCAACTTGAAACCGTTATCCGAAATTGAAGATAAGTTGGGCCAGATCGGTCTTGATCGCAACATGACTTTGATTATCTATGATGATGCACGCACCTCCTTGGGTGCGGCTGGACGCATCTTCTGGATGCTGGAGTACCTGGGTTGCAAGGATGTTCATATCCTAAACGGAGGATGGAGCCAGTGGTCAGCATCTAAGCGCGGAGTTGACAGATCACCCTCCACTCTTCCAGCCACTGTGTTTAAAGCAACAGTACGCAGCAATCTGCTGGCCACGACCGACCAAGTTGCAGAGCGTCTGAATGACACAGAGTTTGCCATTATCGATGCTCGAACCGACGAGGAGTTCAACGGGTGGATATTTCACAACGAGACCCGTGGAGGCCACATTCCAGGAGCTGTACAGATCCCATATGAGTGGTTGTATCAGGAGAACGGCACTATGCTGGATCATGAGAATCTCAAAAACCTTTTCGAGATGAGAGGTGTGACAAGGAACAAGGAGGTTACCGCCTATGGCACTGCTGGTATCCGCAGCAGCTCTGTTTACTTTGCCCTGCGTCTGCTGGGGTATCCGAAGGTCTCGAACTATGACGCATCTATCTATGGATGGAGTGCCGATGCCTCCAGGAAAATGGAGAAGCTTCCCCATTATGAAAAATTTGTTTCTGCCAGCTGGGTCAGAGATCTTATCAACGGCAGACGACCTGCCACCTATCCTGGCAGAGGATATCTCATTCTGGAATCCCGCTATCTGAGTTCAGCCACCACTGGAGCAAAGGCAGACTCTGCAAGAATAGACTATATACCAGGAGCAGTAAGCATACACCCCTGCTATTTTGAGCATGAGAACAATACCGCAAAGTACTATCCCTTATACAGCAATCCTGTTGACGGGAATCTGTTACCACCAGACCGCCTGAAAAAGGCGATAGAGAGACTTGGAATCACCAGAGAGACAACCGTTATTGTTTACGGCAGCGGCGTCATTATTCCAATGACAGCCGCCCGGGTTGCCTGGGCACTTATGTATGCAGGTGTTGAGGATGTACGTATCCTCAACGGCGGATATCCTGCATGGTGTGCCATTGGTGGTCCAACGGAGAGCCAGGCTGCAAATCCCTCACCAGTTGACTTTGGTGGAACAGTTCCTGCCCACCCCGAGTACTATGCGAGTATGAAATATGTGCAGAACGTCGTATCTGGCAAGAGTCCTAAGAGCGTTATGGTGGATGTACGCAAAAAGGAGGAGAATCTGGGCAGATTGAATCCATATCCCTTTTTTACCGCAGTCGGCAAGATACCAGGAGCCCTCTGGATGGGAGACTGGACAGAGCTTGTTGATATGAATGACAGCACATTTCGCTGCTATACTGAAGTCCGTGCGATCTGGGAAGGGCTTGGTATAACGGCTGACATGGAGCCGATCTTTTACTGCGGCACAGGATGGCGTTCCAGCATAGGGTTCTATACTGCTTATGCCATGGGGTTTGAGAAACTACGCAACTATGACGGTAGTTTTTATGAGTGGAGCTGGTACCCTGAGAACGCCACAAAATAACAGGAGCCGGATGCTATCACTACTCGGGTACTTAGCAGACACTGATGGCCAAAGTTCCATTAAACACTATCGCGATGGGCGCAGGTAGGCTCCCCAGTAGCCAAGTCCCACAAATACAACTCCACCGATGGTGTTCCCGATAGTTACCGGAATTAAATTTTTTACTAGAAATGCCATCCATGTGATGGTGCTTGCATCGACCCCATCCGGGGTAATACCTGCCCATCTGCTGAGAAAGATACCAGCAGGGATAAAATACATGTTTGCAATACAGTGCTCAAATCCGATTGCAACAAATCCCATGATGGGAAAGAAAATTGCAAAAATTTTACTGATTGTCTGTCTGGATGCCAATGCCATCCAGACTGCCAGGCATACCATCCAGTTGCAGCCAATGGCCCGGACAAGAGCCTCACCAAAACCCAGATTAACCTTGGCATATGCAGTTTTTACAGCTGCTGCGCCCAGCGCTCCGTTGCCTGTTTTCCACAGGCCTGAAAAGTAGAAGAGAAGGGCAAGCAGGATCGAACCGATGAAGTTTGCCGTATAGACAAGTCCCCATTTGGCAAGAACTTTCTGCCATGTCACTCTGCCCGTAATGACGCTTGATACCATCAGATTGTTGCCAGTAAATAGTTCTGCCCCAGCGATGACAACCAGTATGAGGCCAAGGCTGAAAGCTGCACCAGAGATCAGTTTCTTCAGACCAAGCCCCATGGATGGGTCCATGTCAAAAGTGACAGTAAGGGAGAAGAGCCCCCCGAAACCTATATAGGCACCAGCCATAATTCCAAGTACAAAGAGAGAGAGCCATGGAGAAGTGGCCTTTGTAACTCCAACGCTCTGGGCAACGGTCTCTGCAATGGTTCTTGGCCCCTTATCATCCAGACTCTGAGTCGGGAACTTTTCCAGCATCTTTTCAAACAGCCCTATCGTTTTTTTCTCCTGGTTCAATTTGCTGGTAATAGCCTTTTGAACTGTTGATGATATCTCTTCAGGCGTAAAGGGTTTGGGCAGATAATCCATTGCTCCACGTTTCATGGCCTCTGTTGCCCTCTCCACAGCTGGATAGCCACTGATCATCACAACCGCTGTCTCTGGTGCATCTGTCTGAAGTTTTGCAACCAGATCCAATCCATCAAGCTCCGGCATCTGCCAGTCGCACAGAATAACCGTGTATTGTTTTCGATTTGCCAGTTCAAGCCCGTCTAACGGGTTTGTGGTGGTGGTCACCTCAAATCCCTCTTCTGTAAAAATACGCTGACAGGATGCCAGTACGGCGGTGTCATCATCAATAATCAACATCGTTTGTCTCATCTTCAGGTTCCTCCTTTATAACCGGCAAGGCCGGAAGCGTGATTGGCTCTCGGCCACAATGACAACTGAAACGTATGCAGGGCCCCCCCCAATGGCTCTCCTCTAAAAGGGCAGCCATTGGGGAGCCCTACAGTTTCATATCAATCTTCGGACAGCTTCTATCAGCTCTTCTGGTGTAAACGGTTTGGCTATATAGCTCTCAACGCCTAAACTGTGACTCTTCTCGATGATTTCGGACGTCAGGTATCCTGTCATAATGAGAATAGCCATCTCAGGCTGTATCTTCCTTGCGCGTTGAATCATCTCAAACCCGTCCACTCCAGGCATTTTTATGTCAGTCAGCATCAGGTCAAAGCTCTCCTGGTAAAGAATCTTCTCCCCCATTGCCACTGTCTCTGCACTAGAGGTTTCCATCCCCTCAGACTCCAGAACACGGCGGCAGCTTTTTATAACAATGAGATCATCATCGACAATCAGAATTTTCATGGCCTGGTCTCTTGTTGCATATTGGCATATTTAAGATCACTGGCAGGTTGATGCGGCAGCCAGATGGTGAATGTGGCTCCAGATTCCGGTTTTGATTGTACCCTTATTGTTCCTCCATGCCGCTGAATGATACCGGCAGATACTGCCAAACCGAGACCAGTACCTTTTCCTACCTCTTTTGTGGTGAAAAACGGGTCAAAAATCTTATCTATGTGGTCTGGTGATATGCCGCTTCCTGTATCTGATATGATTATTTCAACACCGCTTATATTATCAATGCCGCTCTTGCTGGTTCTGGTGGTCTTCTGCGTTTGAAGCTCAATCTTTCCGCCAGAAGATGTCGCGTCCAGTGCGTTTATGATCATGTTGATAAGTACACTTGAGCACTGATTGTGATCCAGTGTGAAAATCGGCAGATCCTGATCTCCCCTGAAAGAGAGATCAACCCCTTTGATCAGTGCCTGATTTTCCAGGAACCTTACACTCTCCTCAATGAGCTGGTTGACATCCATGGGCTCTGGTTTGAGTGCTGTCTGTCTTGAGAAATCAAGGAGGCTCTTGACGATCTTTCTGACCCGTTCTGTCTGGGATGCAACGGTCTCAAGGTCAGATCGTACCTCATCTGGCAGATCTTTACGCCTCAGAATCATGTGGGTAAAGGTGAGTACTGCTGTCAGGGGGTTGTTTATCTCATGCGCCACTCCTGCTGCAAGTTTTCCTACACTTGCCTGCTTTTCAGATTGAATCAGTCTGATCTCACTTTCAGCCTTCTGACGTTTTTCCCTCTCTCTCAGAGCCTCGGTCATAATGAGGAAATTCTTCTGCAGCTGGCCGATATCGTCCCTGGAGATGGGGCCGATGTCAGGGGAAAAATTGCCGTCTGAAACTGCTGCGCTGGCACGGAGCAGGTGGCTGACAGGGCTCATGATCCGGCCAGTAAAAAGCCATCCCAGGATGATAGCCATGACCACCCCTGTAAGGGTGATTCCGGAAAATACAGCAATGGCCTTTGCCCGGAGATCCAGGTATTTGGCCTCAAGTACACCGACGTAGAGCATGCCCACTTTTTTTCCAGAGATATCTGTAATAGGTTCATATGCGGTGATATACCAGTCGTTCAGAACCATGGCGCGGTTGCTCCATTTTTCACCCTGGTCAAGAACCCGCAGAGTCACCTCTCTGGAGGCGACAGTTCCCAACGCCCGCTTTCCAGAGCGATCTTTCACGCTGGTAGCAATTCTGAGGTTGTTATAAAATATGGTTGCTGTTCCAACGTTCCTGCCCTTATAGATCTCATTTTTAAAGACAGTCTCTCCAATCTTATCAACAATGGCGGTCTCTCTGTTCAGCAATCCACCTCCGTATATGACACCAGAGAGGATGTGGCCATCAGAAAAAACAGGAACTGCTGCGCCTATTGTCAACGCAGTTGTCTGCTGGGCGGTGGATATCATGTCAACCTGGTCAGAAGCTGTTATATTGGCATGGGTGGCAAGTGATGGGTTCTCTGCCATAAGTTTATCGTGATCCAGAACCATGGTTCCAGAGACTGTCTTATGATTTTTAAGTACGCTGAGCACAAGAGGGTTTACACTTGAAGGGGCTTTTTCTCCCTGATCTGCACTCCTGTATCTTCCTGTGACCCGCCCTTGTGCGTCGGTTACTCCAACAAAATCAAGTTCAAGTCGATCTGAGAGTTCTTTGAGTACCTCTGAAGCAGCAACTCCCCCCTTGTACGAGAGAGCTTTTCTGAACTCAGGGACTGATGCAGCCACTTCCAGCGCCAGACGGATTGAGTCTGCCCGCTCATCGTATATAACGCGGGCGACATTCAGATCCTGCCTGATCCGGTTATTGGCCTCATCCAATACTGACTTGTAAAGCAGATTCCCGCCAACCAGAATAGATATCAGACCGATAAGCAGTGAGACAGCAATCAGGCTGGCAATCAGCTTGAAGCGTATTGAGTGAATCTGGAATATCATAGGGCTATTTAAGTGCCCGATAATATGAGTCCAGTGTATAGATGGCAGCCAGCGGATGATGGTTGCCATCCTCTCTCCGGCAGATACGCTCTTGGGGCTTAAACAGGCAGCGTGTACAATCTGGAGCACTCTGTTCCATCATAAAATCCTCTTCAAAAAGGGTTTGATCTTATGCACTATGTTTTTTACAGCTGATCATCAGACAACCCAGACTGTAAATCTCTTTCCTCCATAGACAACCTTATGGCCGACCCTGCCCATAAAAAATGCCTCAACTTTTGAAAGCCCCCTCCGTCCAACAACAATCGTTCCATACCCACCCTCTTCAGCCTCTCTGGTAATTGTCTCAGAGCGGCTGTACACACCTGTAACTATCTTTTCAGATATCTTTTCAGGTTCAAAACCTGATCTGATAAGGATCTCCTTTATCACCTGAAACAGTTTTAGCACTTTTGATCTGAAGAGTTCCACGCAGGTACAAGGTATTGCAACTTCAGGAAATTCAGGCGTATTAACCCCGGGAAGTTCAAAGTTTACTGCCCCCAGGCCTGGAATTGCATGAAAAACAGATATCTCATACCCATGGCCTCCCAACAGGGATGCAACAAACTGGACTGCTCTCATAGAAAAGGGTGAATCATCCACAGCCAGCAGAATTTTTTTAACGGATGGTGCCTGACCCACGATTATGATTGGGAGAAAGGTCAGAGACTGTAACAGCTTTACAGCAACGCTGCCAAGTATCATACTCTTCATAGCACCCATTCCACGCCTTCTTAAGACAACTGCACTGTAACCGTCTCTGGCCTCCTCTATTATGTCTCTGGCAACTCCGTTTTCCAGATAGTGAAATTTGATCTCAACCGACTGTTCAGGAAACCCTCCTGTGATCAGGATCTCCTTTGCCAACTCCAGAGTCGCAATGATTTTTCTCTGCTGATCTGTCTCCCAGTTTTTCAACTGGTTTAAGACACTTACGCAAGTCGGATCCTTATCCAGCTCCCGATACTCTTCTGGTATGCTGCTGAAGACATGAAACAGGACAATCTTGGTATTCTCATCAACAGGCATAAAATCCTTTACATAGTTAACTGTCTGTATGGAACGTTCAGATCCATCAACCAGTACCAGCAATTTTTTTTCAATTGTCATGCTCTCTCCTCCAACCTTAAGAATAGATTAAACTTTATTTTAATCTCGTGAGTCATAACTTGTCGTTTTTTTATACTACATCTGCAATATTATAATTTTATTGAACTCAATATGCAGCAGTAAATCAGATAACCCATGACTGACGAGATTGTAGTGATGGTCAGAAATATTCTGCCTGCTGCAAGCTACTCACTGCCTCCCCCCAGGACTGCATAGAGAGTCACCTGATTTGCAAGCCTTGAGAGGCGCAACGAGATCAACACCTGCTGCTGTGCATAGAGGGATCGATGCGCATCTAACACGCCAAGATAACTGTCAATACCCATTGTATAGCGTTTGTACGATAGACGGTATGTCTCTGAGACCGACTCAACAAGAGAGTGCTGTGCTGATATCTGCTCGTTTATGGTGCCCTGAACTGCAAGTGCATCTGCCACCTCCCTGAAAGCTGTCTGAATCGCTTTCTCATACTGGGTCAGGACGATTTTCCGGTCAGCTTTACTTACTCTGAGTGCAGCCCAGGCGCGGGTGTCAAAGATCGGCACAGCCATCTGCGGAGCAAAGTTCCATGTGCCTGAGCCGGATTTGAAAAGGCCTGACAGATCATCACTTGCTGTTCCAAATGAGGTTGTAAGAGAGATAGTTGGAAATAACGATGCCCTGGCTGCACCAATATATGCATAGGCTCCTTTGAGCTGATGTTCTGCTGCTGCAATATCAGGTCTGTTCAAAAGCGCCTCTGAGGAGAGCCCTGGAGAGATCTGCTTCAGAGAGCCAACGCTGTTGAGATCCTCTGGCAGAAGCTCTTCTGGTATGGACGATCCGGCCAGAAGGTTCAGTGCGTTCTGATCCTGTGCCATCAGCTGTGTGAAGCGGGGGATATCTTTTCTGGCTTCATCCACCTGGGTCTGCGCACGACGCAGATCAATCTCTGTTGCCAGTCCGATCTTATAACTCTTCTCAATAAGATCGTAGGAGTCGTGCTGGGTCTCAAGAGTTGCTTTGGAGAGCTTGAAGTTCTCTCTGTCTGAGGCAAGGGTCAGATATGCCCTGGCAACCTCGGCTATCAGCGCAATCTGTGCGCTGCGGCGTGCCTGTTCTGTTGCCATGTACTCTTCCAGAGCCTGATCTTTCAGACTGCGGATGCGACCAAAAAAATCAATTTCCCATGCAGCAATACCCAGATTCATGCTGTATTGCTCAACTGTCCTTGGTTCCCCGGTGCTGATAAGATCAGCAGATCGGCGCTGTTTACTTCCAGCCTCTGTAGAGCTGACTACCGGAAAGAGTTCTGCTCTCTGAATGCCATAAAGAGCACGGGCTCTCTCCACATTCAACGCGGCAAGCCTCAGGTCGCGGTTGTTACTCAAGGCTGTACCGATAATTTTCTGAAGCTTTTTATCTGTGAAGAACTCCTGCCATTTCAACTCCTGAACTACCTCTGTTTCAGCCGTAGTGAGGCTATTTTTGTAGGCAGCCCCCTGTGGCCATTTATCAGGGATTGGCGCTTGCGGCTTTGTGTATTTAGGTGCAAGGGAGCAGCTGCCAAGAAAAATCAGCAGCCCCCCCACTACCAGTAAGCTTACTCTTCTCATGCTAATAGACCTCCATGGGTTCTTTACTTCTCTCATCCGGATGCACCTCCTGGGACTCTGTACCTCTCTCATCTGGATGCACCTCCTGGGCCTTTTGACTCCTATCATCTCAATGCACCTCCTGGGAGTTCTTTGAGATCACCATATTGCTTGTGCTCTTCTCTCCGCCCTTGAAAATACCTGAGACAAGGACAAAGAATAGCGGAATAAAGATAAGATCAATAAATGTTGCAGAGAGCATACCTCCGCAGACAGCAGTACCAATGGCATTCATTGCACCAGCTCCTGCTCCGCTTGCTATGGCAAGAGGAAGCACGCCGAAGAAAAAGGCAAGAGATGTCATCATGACAGGTCTGAACCTTGTCTTTACAGCCCCAAGCGTTGCATCAATAAGGTTATCTCCATGTCCCATCCGCTCCTTGATGAACTGAATGATCAAGATGGCATTTTTAGTAGAAAGGCCAAGGGTGGTAAGAAATCCTATCTGAAAATAGACATCGTTTGGCATTCCACGCTGTGAAGTTGCAACTACTGCTCCGAATACACCAAGAGGCAGCATCAGCAGATTGACAAAGGGTATTGTCCAGCTCTCATACAGGGCAGCCACACAGAGAAAGATTACAAAAATAGAAAATGCGTAGAGAATAGGCCCCTGAGCAGTTGCCATCCGTTCCTGGTATGAGAGCCCTGTCCAGTCAAACCCGATCCCCTGTGGCAGCCTGGCTGCAATTTCCTCCATGGCGTTCATCGCTTCACCGGTACTCTTGCCAGGAGCTGGCTCTCCCCAGATGTTGATTGATGGAAAGGCGTTATAGCGCTCAAGCTTTGGTGAACCCAGGCTCCAGCGTCCAGATGCAAAGGAGGAGAAGGGTACCATCTTTCCCACACTGTTACGGACATAGAGTTTCTCCAGATCCTTTGGCAGCATGCGATATTGTGCATCTGCCTGGGCATAGACCTGTTTGATCCGTCCAGCCTGAATAAAGTCGTTGACATAGGCACTGCCAAAGGCTGCGGAGATGGTATTATGAATGGAGCTGATAGGCACACCAAGGGCTCCGGCTCTGTTCCAGTCCACATCAACCATATACTCTGGCACATCCTGCATGCCGTTGGGCCTTACCCCGACCAGGCGGGGATCCTGCATCGCCATACCAATGAGCTGGTTACGGGCCTCCATCAGTTTGTCATGCCCAAGGCCACCACGATCCAGCAGCTGAAAATCAAACCCTGAAGCCATTCCAAGCTCAATGACCGGAGGTGGAGGAAAGGCGTAAACCATCCCCTCCTTTATCTGGGAAAAGGCACCCATTGCCCGTCCGGCAATGGCCTTAACTTTGAGATCCGGCCTCTGGCGAAGTTCCCACTCCTTGAGCCTTACAAATCCAAGTGCCATGTTCTGCCCCTGGCCTCCAAAGCTTATACCAGAGACTGTCATCAGGGAGTCAACACCCTCTTTCTCATGTTCCAGAAAATACTCCTTGACCCTGCTCATAACCTTGTCTGTCTGCTCAAGTGTGGAACCTGAGGGAAGCATGGCCATCACCAGCAGGATACCTTGATCTTCATCTGGAATGTAGGATGTTGGCATGCGTTGAAACAGGTATCCCACTGCTGACAGTATCAGGATGTAGAGCACAATGTATCTCAATTTTCTTGAGAAGGAGTGACCTACAAATCTTACATAAACTGTTCTGATCCTCTCAAAGCTTCGATCAAACCACCTGAAAAACGGGCGCAGAAGAAATATTGCGTTGTCTGACGGTTCATGCCCGACCGGTATTGGTTTGAGAAACGACGCACAGAGTACAGGTGTCAGTATCAGAGCAACAATAACCGACAGGAGCATGGATGCAATAATTGTGACTGAAAACTGACGATAGAGAACCCCGGTTGACCCCTCAAAAAATGCCATTGGGGCAAAGACCGCAGAGAGCACAAGCCCGATGCCGATCAGGGCACTGGTGATCTCATCCATTGACCTGGCTGTAGCCTCTCTGGGAGAAAGTCCCTCCTCTCTCATGATTCGCTCCACGTTCTCCACCACAACTATGGCGTCATCCACAAGCAGGCCGATGGCCAACACCATTGCGAACATGGTCAGCATGTTGATTGAGAAGCCAAAAAAGCTCAGAGTGGCAAAGGTTCCAAGAAGGACAACCGGCACAGCAATTGTAGGAATAAGTGTTGCTCTGATGTTACCCATAAAAAGGTACATGATGATAAATACCAGTAATATAGCCTCAAACAGGGTCTTGACAACCTCGTTGATGGCCACCACGGTAAATGGGGTGGTGTCGTAGGGGTAGATCACCTTCATGCCGTGAGGGAAATATGGGCTCATCTCAGCAAGTTTCTTCTTGACGGCATTTGCTGTATCCAGCGCATTGGCACCGGCAGCCTGGCGGATGGCCATGGCAGCAGAGGGCTTTCCGTTATAGTTGGCAAGAACGTCAGAGCGCTCTGTTCCAAGTTCCACCCTTCCGATATCCTTTATGCGTACAACAGAGCCATCCGGGTTGATGCGTATCGGGATTGCGGCAAACTCCTCCGGGGTCTGAAGCAGATGTTGAACTATGATTGCGGAGTTTAGGCGCTGCCCCTTGACAGCTGGCATCCCTCCCAACTGACCTGCTGAGACCTCAACATTGTAGGCCTGCAGCGCTGTGGTGACATCTTCCATTGTAAGGTTGTAGCTGGTCAGACTGTCAGGGTTGACCCATATCCTCATGGCATACTGTGAACCGAAGTTCTCAACCTCTCCCACCCCTGGTACCCTGGAGAGGATCTTCTCCAGATTTGACTGTGCATAGTCGCGCAGATCATTGCCATCCATGCTGCCATCTTCAGAGATAAGCCCTATAATGATAAGGTAGTTTCGGGTTGATTTGCTCACCTTGACACCGGAGCGTTGCACCACGTCAGGAAGACTTGCCGTGGCAAGCTGGAGCTTGTTCTGCACCTTTGACCATGCAACATCCGGGTCGGTTCCAGGAGCAAAGGTCATCTCAACTCTGGCTGAACCTGATGAAGAGCTGGTGCCGGATATATAAAGCATACTGTCCAGACCCGTCATCTTCTGCTCAATGATCTGTGTTACGGTGTTTTCAACAGTCTCCCCTGATGCTCCCGGATAATAGGCCTCAATGGCTATTGATGGCGGAGCTATGGGAGGGTACTGTGATATTGGCATTTTGTAGATGGCAAGAAGACCTGCTGTCATGATGATAATGGCTATTACCCAGGCAAAAACAGGCCTCTCCAGAAAAAACTTTGAAAGCATCACTCCCCCCCTTTGCTCTGTTTCTGAGGCTCTGCATCAGAAGCTGACTCTGGTGATTTTACTGCCGGAGTCTCCTGAAATGGCGATGCCTTTACCACTGTTCCAGGACGGAGCATAAGCATCCCTTCAACTATCAATCTGTCACCAGGAACAAGGCCAGCTGAGACAAGCCATTTATCACCTATGGCACGGTCAAGAGTGAGAGGGCGCATACCTGCCTTGCTTTCGCTGTCCACAATCAGGGCAAAGGGATTGCCCTTGGAGTCACGGGAGACACCCTGCTGAGGAATGAGAATGGCCTCTTTTTTTATCCCCTCTTTAATCACTGTCTGGACAAACATGCCAGGCAGAAGAACTCCATCTGGATTGGGGAAGACAACCCGCAAAATAACAGATCCGGTAGTAGGGTCAACAGTCACGTCACTGAACTGGAGTGTCCCTTCAAGAGGGTAGACTGTATTGTCTTCCAGAATGAGTTTCACCTTGTTCTGCTCCTCTGTCTCGTAATTGAGGCCGCTCCCCTTTAAACGCAGAAGTTCAGTGGTTGATTGAGGCACGTCCGCATAAATGGGGTCCATCTGCTGGATGGTTGCAAGAGCAACCTGCTGATACGCGGTTACGATAGCGCCCTCTGTCACAGTGGATCTTCCTATTCTGCCGGATATGGGTGCTGATACACGGCAGTAGCCCAGATTGATACGGACTGTTTTTATTGCAGCCTGGGCCTGCTCAATAGCAGCATCTGCTGCTGCAACAGCACCCCTGCAGCTCTCCACCTGAGCCTCAGCAGTCAGGAGTGCTGCCTCTGCCACTTTAACCTCTGTCACCATCTGGTCACGCTGGGCAGCAGAGACGATCTTATCTTTGTATGACTCTTCATATCGCCTCTTGTTAGTCCTTGCAAGCTGCAATGTTGCCTTGAGCCTGGCAATATCAGCAATGGCTGCCTTGAGTGCGGATCGTGCCTGGTCAGCGCCCTTTCTCAGAGCAAGGTGGCTGGCTTCAGCATTCTCAAGCTCAGCCCTGAGAGGGGCAGGATCAATCTGATAGAGCACCTGGCCTGCCTTGACGTCAGACCCCTCTTTAAACAGCCGTTTCTGTATGATACCACTCACCTGAGGCCTTATCTCTGCAATGCGGTAGGCTGATGTACGTCCAGGCAACTGAGTGGTCAGCATGAACTCCTGAGGTTGAACGGTCACTGTGGAGACTTGAGGAACAGTGGGACCGCCCTGCAAGGATGATTGCTGTTGACGGTCGCAGCCCGTCAGAAAAAGGGTGCCTGAGAGAGCTGCAAGTAGCAGGCTCCATTTAAGTGGCTCATAAAAAGTTTTATTGAGCTGCATTATAACTCCTTAAAAATATTAATAATTAATAGTAAGATTGGGTTATTTTAATGGGTGGGCATTAATTGATTATCAACCAGCCCTTTGAATAACATATTCAAAATAGTGTCAGGATCCTCTGGATAGGGTTGCAGCTCAGGTGCTTGAAGCCAGTTGAAGAGAAAAGCGTTGCAGATGCTGTCAAGGGCAATTGCAAGCTGGTGTGGCTCAGCTATTTTTCTGAATAATTTTTTCTTCATCCCGCTCTCAAATATTGAGGCGATGATATCGATAAACTGTTCGTACTGCTCCTGGATCTCTTTATCAAGACCTACTTTGATATTAAAGCTTGCTCCACGGGTTTCGGCAAAATAGAGCCGAATAGAGGAGACGTTCTCCATAAAGACTTTCCCTTTAGTCTTCACGTAGTTCCGCAACTTTTCAACCTCATCATCTGCCTCTTCTATGGCATCTGTAAGAGCATCATGGAATTTTTCTGCCCGTTCAACCATGAGGGCGCTGTAGAGATCCTCTTTGTTTCTGAAAAACTTATAGAGAGTTCCAACTGCAAATTCTGCCTTTCCTGCAATCTCCTGCATGGAGACGTTGTGGTACCCCTTTTCCGAGAAGAGTTCAATAGCGGCAGCAAGCATATCTTGTCGTTGCATCAGTTTCTCTCTTTCCCGGCGTGAGAGGTTTTTTTCCTGCATTAATAGTTCTCCGTTTGTTTAGTGTTATCAATTTCCTTGTTAAATTGATGCTGTGATTCATATAATGACGTTAGCTTCACATTATATAACAGAGTATGCAGTTGTCAAGCATAAAAACTCTGGAGTTGGAGTGCTCTTCAGAGGACTCCATTGATTTACCAGATTGTTCTATTTCACCGATCTTTCCATTTCACTTCAGGTCTCTTTTCCAGAAAAGCCTTGATCCCCTCCTGAGCATCTTCTGACATATTGTTCATCACAATAGTGTGCTTTGCAAATTGGAGCGCCTTATCATCTGTCTGGTCAACCTGGGAATAAAATCCCTGTTTACCCACACTAAGAGCAAAACTGCTTGCCTGGCTGATCTGTGCTGCCAGCGCCTCTGCTGTTTCTGCAAGCTTTTCTGGCGCCACGACTCTGTTTACCAACCCAAGCTCTTTGGCCTCCCAGGCTGGGAAGTCGCGTCCGGTGAGAAGCATCTCCATAGCCATTTTGCGTCCGATAGCCCTTGATATGGCAACCATAGGGGTAGAGCAGAAGAGCCCGATTCTCACTCCAGGTGTAGAGAATCTGGCATCTTCACTTGCCACAACCAGATCACACCATGCTGCAAGCTGGCATCCGGCAGCTGTTGCAATGCCCTGTACCTGCGCAATGACAGGTTGAGGTATCTCATGAATCAGCTGCATCATTTGGGTGCACTGATCAAATATTAATTTATACTCCTTGACTCCGGCATCCACCATTTCAGAGAGGTTGTGGCCAGCACAGAAATGTTTGCCAGCAGCTCTTATTATCAATACCTTGATTGACTCATCTGTTGAGACTTCTGTAAGTGCATCTGCCATCTCTGCTATCATTCTTCTTGATAGAGCATTGACACTCTTTGGGCTATTGAGGGTCAAAAATCCTATTGCCCCTTCAGAGGTGAAGAGGATCTCTTGATATTCCAATTTATTTTCTCCTTTAAATTGCCGTTTTCGGGCTTGATCATAATATGGATCACATTTGTAATGATCATCAGTAATCACGTATCGTATAATGATAAAAATAATCAGGATAGACATGCATTTAAAATAAGGTATCATACCTATCCAGACTATTCTTACTGTTTATTCAATGTATCTGATCGTCTTTCATGAAAAAATCGTTTCATCAAGCATTAATGAGAACAGCGGATTGATGATAGCTCCGTCGCATAAATATAACGGCAAAACAGAGGGTGACCAGTTCTGCCAGGGGATAACTGAGCCAGATACCGGCATCTCCCATGAATAAGGGAAGGGTCAGGATAAACAGGTTAATCAGCAACAACCCCCGCATTGATGCAATGAAAAGAGAAACCCCGGCATTCCCGATGGAGGTGAAATATGCGGTTGTCAGGATATTGAACCCGTTCAACAGGAAAGCTGCAGCAAAAAGACCGAAACCGGATTGGGCCAGGGTTATGATGTTTCCGTTCCCTGAAGAGAAAGAGTCTGCAATGGCAGCGGATGAAAAAAGAATAAGAGACCAGCATATGAAACCCGTGATAAATCCGGAGACAAATGCAATTTTCATGATCTGTCGTATATGATCGGTTTTCCCGGCCCCGAAATCATACCCGACAATGGGGCTAAGCCCGATGGCAAACCCTGTGATGATCATCATCTGGACAAATGAGATATACCCTGCAATGGTGTAGGCTGCCACTCCGTCAACACCCATGCGCGATAAAATGACCCGGTTGAACACCCATGTGGTAACCCCGACGGAGAGCTGTCCGATCATTTCTGATGATCCGTTGTAACCTATCTGCCTGATCTCCTGCCATTCCCATGAAAATTTCACGAATCGTAAGAGGGAGCGGCCAGATAGAAAATACAGGATTCCGCAGCACATGGGGAGAGTAACCGAGATCCCCGTGGCCAGGGCTGCCCCGCGAAGACCCATTCCCCAGTGGGCGATCATGATATAATCAAGAACAATATTAAAGACATTTCCCGCTACCCCAAAAAAGAGAGAGAGACCGGGTTTTCCTTCCGCCCTGATGAATATGGAAAAGACAATATTCATCATCATGGCAGGGTAGAACCAGATGATTGTCCAAAGATAGGATCTGACAAAGCCGTGCAGGGCCGGATCCGAATTCAGTTTTCCCAGAAGAGGCTCAAAAAAGACAAAGCATAAAGCCACAAGCGCAATGATCAAGATGGCGGCAAGCGCAATTGTGGATGAAAAATACCCGGCCGCATCACCCTCTTTTCCTGCTCCAAGTGAATGCCCGGTCTTGACGGCACCCCCCACACCGAGCATGATACTGACCCCGAGAAAAAGATAAAGAACCGGCAAGGTCAGATTTACACTGGCCAGCCCCTCTTTGCCGATGATATTGCCGATAAACAGCCCGTCTACGATCACAATGCCCGAAGTCAGCAGCATCCCCAATATGGCCGGAACGGAAAATGAAAAAAAACGGGCAACCGGTCTTGATTCAAGACGACTCAAATTATTCTGCATCATATCTGCCTCCTGGTTAAAAAATGAGGTCAATCTATCTGATGCAAAAAAAACTTACTTCTGAATTTGAGCCCTGATTCCGGACAAGACCGGGACGCAGATATCCATAACAATATTGCCGCCCCCTGTTGCCGGGTGATAGCGTTCAAAGCAGAGCCCCGGTCCAGTGATATATCCGCGATGGGGCATCCAGACGCCAAAAAGGTCATTGTATATCCGGCTGAGTTCACTGGCATGGCCGTCAAAATAATAACAAAGATATGATCCGGCCGGAATCTTCCTAAAATTTTCTTCCCTCACCTTTACCGTTCGGGGAACTTGGGCACAAAGGTCATACAGGCACCTGTTTTCTCCTGCAATCAGCGGGTCATCATAGGCGATCCCATAGTATTCAACCGGGAGACCGGGAAACAGTCGCTCCATTTTCTCACAAAATGCCTGCCAGACACGGGGAAGATCCTGGTAACACCCTTTAAACCGTTGATAGATGAGGTTGATATCAGGGATCTCTTTAAATGCAATCTGCCGGTCCATCCGGCTCAAAAGTCCTTCAGGCTTGTTTTTCTGCAGGTTGCGGATCCGCTCAAGAACAAGCTTGCTTCCGGGTTCAAGGGGCAACCGGGGAGATGAACGGAACCTTGATGGAGAAAGACCGTAATGTGTTTTGAACAACACGGAAAAATTCGAGGAGCTGTAACCGAGTTCGGCTGCAATATAGGTGATGCTGAGATGGGGAAATTTGATTAGCTTGAATGCGGCAGCCTCGAGCCGCAGCCGTTTGATAAAACCATAGATACTTTCTCCTGTAACCGATTTAAACATCCGGTTGTAATAATACCCGGAAAAGCAGCAGTGGTCGGCAATCATGTCAACGGTCAGTGTTTCAAAGAGGTGGTCAACAATAAAATCGATCCCCTGATTGACAATGGTGATATGGGTCCTTTTCACCTTTTTTTATCACCCCTATAGCCCAAGCGATTCATAATATTACCAATGGAGCAGTTCACCATTAGATTCCTCTGATTATAACCCCTTCTGGGTTGGCTCTGATTCGGGCCATACTCTGATTTTTTTGTGGCTGTCTGAATCGGGATAGTCAGGATTAAATGATGTACAGGATGAGCAAATCCTCACTTATCCGTTCTTCCCGGAAATCCTGATTTCTACAAATGGCCGACCTTAGAACCAATACCTGAATTTTACCTGCCAAGTTGATTTTAGAACCGATATCAGGTAAGAGAGCCGATGCAAATTGCTATCAGGTTAGTTGTTTTGAACATTATTGACCTTGACAAAATTTTATTTACGTATCACAAGAGCCAGAAAGATGTCAATAAAAACGGAAAAGCAGTTGGTTATGTTGCAGTGACTGCTACAAAACAGGCTATTAAATAATCTTTATCAATCCTTGAAGTGACAATGAGAACAAAAAGTGATAATGAGATTAAACTTTAAAATAATTACAGAATACGACGGTACCCATTTTGCAGGCTGGCAGGTTCAGCCAGATAAGACCACAGTTCAAGGAGAGCTTGAGCGGGCCCTCTCCATGATTTTGAATCAGCCAGTGAAGGTTATAGGGTCAGGCAGAACAGATGCAGGGGTACATGCTCTTGGGCAGGTTGCAAACTTTGAGGCAGATACAGATATCTCCCCTGAAAAGCTGCTCAAGGCTCTTAACAGCATCATCAGAACACCCATTGCAGTAAAGGGGTGCGATGTTGTTGCTCATGATTTCCATGCACGGTACAAAGCACTTTCAAAGGAGTACCACTATCACATTCTCAACTGTGAGTCTGCATCTGCTGTAGGAAGAGATTATGTGTGGCACATCAAGGCTCCGCTTGATATTGAGAGAATGAACCAGTGCTGTGCCATTATTGAGGGTAAACACGACTTCAAATCATTTGAGGCAAGCGGGAGTCCAAGGGTGCACACAGTCAGAACAATATACAGTGCTGGTATGGAATATCTTAATATTGCTAATAATAGCAATTACATGGTCACAGAGGGTGGAAAAAATCAAGGTTGTGACAGTTGCTTGGAAAAGAGAGAGAGGATTGTCTTTAAAATCAGGGGGGATGGCTTTTTGCGCTTCATGGTTAGAAACATTGTGGGGACAGTTGTCATGGCAGGGTTATCCCGAATAACACCTGATGATTTCAGGCAGATTCTTGAGGCTCAAGATAGAGCCCTTGCCAGCGCAACTGCTCCGGCAAGGGGGCTGTTTCTGATCCGTGTAAACTATGAGTAGCTTTTGAACTGTAACCCAAGTGCCTTGGCATTAAGCGAACTTTAGTGAAGAGAGGACTCTTCTTATCTATGCTCTCACCACTTCACCGCTAATGACTTCAACATATTAATGGAGAGAACAGAGGGGGTGTTAGTTATAACTATCTGCTGCTTTGCCTCAGATAGTTGACTCCCTGAAGCAGCATGTCAAAGAGTTCTTTTACCTGATCCTGCTCAAGGCAGGAGAATGCAACCCTGATGTCGCTGGTGCCAAGTGCGATAACACCTATTCCATAGGAATCAAGCATATGCAACCGCAATGTCTCAGCATCCACATCTTTTAGGCGTACACACATGAAGTAACCTGAATTAAATGGATAGACATCCCATGCATTATCATATGCAGAATCTTTTAACACCTCTTTAATGGTCATGGCTCTTGCTTTAAGCAGATTAAACTTCTCCTGCTTATACTCAGGATATGATCTGTCATCCATGGACTTGAGTACAATGGATTGACTCAGATGAGAGGCATTAGAGATGCATCCACGAATGCAACCTGCTGTCTTATTCTCAAGGGCAGAGTAGAGATCTGCAAGTCCAGAATCTCCTGAAGAGGTTGAATCCTCTTTGATGCCATATGTGATAAAACCGGTGCGCAGACCCCACACATAATCCTCTTTGGTTGCTCCGTCCATCTTTACTGCAACCAGACGCTTATCTGCTCCGGCAAGGAGGGCAAAAAGAGACTCCTTGATGCTCTCCTCTTCAAAAAAAAGGCCAAAATAGGCATCATCTAACCCGACTACAACATTGGTTCCCCCTTTAGCAACATTGATGAGGATTGAGGCGATCCTCTCTGCCTCTTCAACAGATACTGTATATCCTGTCGGGTTGTGTGGAAAGTTGAGCAGTGTGATGATTTTGCTGTTTCTGGATGCCTCCTGTAATACCATCGCTTCAAAGGCATCCAGATCCATCTTTTTCAGATCAGGTGTATAGGTGTTGTACTGGATAATTTTTGCACGGTTTCTTACACCAAATGTCATGCTGTAGTTTCCCCACATCATGGCAGGCAGTATGATGGTATCACCAGCATTAACCCACAGATCTGCAAAGGTGCTGACAGCGTGAGTAATACCCCCAGTCACCACAGGAAGACTGATCTGCTTTCCAGCAAGGGATGGATTCTTATCAAAAATAGCTTTTTGCCATCTCTCCCTGAGTTCTGGTATCCCAAAAGATGAGGCATAGGGTAGAAAATTATCCGGCTCAATGCCGTTGACAAGTGAAGTTACAGATGGCAGAGCCATTACTGTGTTGTTCTGCTTTGCAATACCTATTGTGGCATTTATTCTTTTTGCCTTCAGTTTGGCTTCAGCGCTCTGGGTCAGTATCCCTTTGGGAAAATAAAGGTTTTTTCCCATATCTGATAACATCTCCAGAACATGGGGATTTCTATTTTCTATAACAGAGTTCAGTTGTGTGGCAAGGGGATTCATCTTTATATTTTTTTCCTGGTATGTTAGTACTTTTATGCTGTTTTTTTTAAGTAAAAGCTATTTTCTCTTTGATGCCTTGATCGGGTTGAGCTTCTGTTTCTTGACCTCAACAACAATTTTAACATGTGTTGCAAGATTGCAGATACCATTCTTCCACTTAATTGAGGGATCTGGAACTGCAGTGCAGAATTTTCCATTGGCATTTTCCACGATTCTCTGGCACCCTTCACACTTCTCGATTATGGGTTTGCACTCCCCTCCATTATATTTACAGCCATTGGCCGACATGAAAACACAATCATCACCGTTTCTTACAGTTGTACAGATCATTTATTTAACCCCATATAGTTTTTTTCAAAAAAATAATGGAAACCAACTGGTTTCCGCCCTGTATTCATAACCATTCCGGCTGGAACGTCCTGAACTGATATGGCACATAAGTGCCATATAATATGCTGTCAGATCATATTCCAGCACAATATTTTTTGAACAAAGCAATATACCATTATCAAAAAATATGTCAACACTTTGATCCATTGGGATTTTTATTTTTTTATATCAATCACACCACAAAAAATGTTATGATTAGCTGAAAAATATAGGTTAATATTGCTCTTTGAGAGCTTAAAGTGGATAAAAAGATAAGAAATTGAGATTAAATATGGTTATTGATGAAGCTGTTGATGTGTTAAGACAGGAGGCAGAAAGCATTCTCCTTCTGACGGAAAAGATTGGATCTGATTTTGAAAAGATGGTTGATGTGATCTGCAACTCCACTGGCAGAGTGATAATCTCCGGCATTGGAAAATCCGGTCTTATTGGTAGAAAGATTGTTGCAACCCTTTGCAGTACAGGTACAAATTCCATCTTTCTCCACCCTGTGGAGGCGATGCATGGCGACCTTGGCATGGTCTCCAGAGACGATGTCTTTATTGCCATCTCCAACAGCGGAGAGACAGGAGAGCTGAATATACTGCTCCCCTCCATCCGATCTCTTGGCTGTACCATGATTGCCTTTACAGGAAACCTCAACTCCACTATGGCAAGACAGAGCGATATTGTCATTGATACTGGCGTGGAGAGAGAGGCGTGTCCCCTTGGTCTTGCCCCCACATGCAGCACCACTGCCCAGCTTGCAATGGGTGACGCCCTGGCAGTGGTGCTGATAAATAAGAAAAAGTTTAATGTAAGCGATTTCAAACGATCTCACCCTGGTGGATCACTGGGGCAGCGACTCTCCTGCATGGCTGGAGAGATCATGTTCTCAGGCAGCACCGTCCCCTCCGTGTCACCTGGTACATCCATGGCAGGGGCCATTGCCCAAATGGAGAGGTTCAAACTTGGTGCAGTGCTGATCCTTGAACCTGACACCACAGTGTCAGGCATTATAACAGATGGAGATATCAGACACTGCATTGCACAGATGGATGTGGGCTTCAATAATATGAGAGTTGAAAATGTGATGACAAAAAATCCACATATGATCAGGCCGGAGCTGCCCCTCTATGATGCACTGAATATCATGGAAAAACATCAGATCACCATACTTCCTGTTACAGATTCTCAAAGCCACCTTCTTGGTATTTTGCACCTCCATGACATACTTGGAAAAGGGGCATTCAAGTTTACCGGATAGTATCAACATTGCAATGATCCAGCACAACAGAAAGCAGCTAGGTAATATCCTGGTGCAGCAGGCTGCGCCTCTACTGGGTTAACATGATGATCATCTCTTATCTGAAAGTCCCCACTCATGAAAAGAGGTGGGAGGCAGAAAAAAGGGGAGGTGAGATCAATAATATTGACAAGGAGTAACCAGATGAACACAGACAATATTGAAACCAGAATACAGACGCTGGGAGAGGCAAAGATCCCCTCTCCTTTAAAGGGGAAGATCAAAGGTGGATACACAAACCGCTTTGTTAAAGATAGCGACAGGGTTATTGCTTCCGTGGCTTACGACTCTCTTTTGTACCATATTGACAACAGCATTGAGATTCCAAGTTTTGAGATGGCTGGCCCAAGGGAGAAGATCTACTTTGACCCCAATAAACTCAAATGTGCCATTGTCACCTGCGGGGGGTTGTGTCCAGGACTTAACGATATTATCCGCTCTGTTGTGCTTGAACTCTACCACTGCTATGGAGTGAGAAATATTTACGGGATCAAATATGGGCTTCAGGGTTTTATTCCTGAATATGGACATGATGTACTGGAGCTTACCCCGAATGCTGTATCCAATATTCTTGACATGGGAGGCACTATCCTTGGCTCTTCCAGGGGGACACAGGAGATTGAAGCTGTGCTGGACTGCCTGGAGCGTATGAACATAGGCATTCTGTTTATGGTTGGAGGGGATGGCACTCTGGTTGCAGCAAACAGGATTGCAGATGAGATCAACTCAAGAAACCTGAAGATCAGTGTGGTTGTCATTCCAAAAACCATTGATAATGATATCTATCTGGTATCTAAAACCTTTGGGTTTGATACTGCGGTGGATATTGCAACCAGTGCGATAAAAGGGGCTCATAATGAGGCTGCCGGATATCCCTATGGTATCGGTCTGATAAAGCTGATGGGGCGCCATGCAGGTTTTCTTGCTGCCACAGCAGCCCTTGCCCAGCAGGATGCCAATTTTGTTCTGATACCTGAGATTGATATTGATCTATATGGAGAGTCAGGTTTTCTTGTTGCCCTTGAAAAGAGACTGCTTGCAAGAAAACATGCAGTGATTGTGGTTGCAGAGGGTGCTGGACAGAAATTCTTTGCAGATCAGCAGACAGAGTATGACCCATCTGGCAACATCAAGCTCAAGGATATCGGGGTCTTTCTCAAGACAGAGATCAACAGCTGGTTTGCAAAGAAAGATATTCCAGTTACCTTGAAATATATTGACCCAAGCTACATGATCCGAAGCCTGCCTGCCAATGCCAATGACAGTGTCTTCTGCGGCTTTCTGGGACGGGACGCTGTTCATGCTGGCATGGCAGGCAAGACAAAACTTCTTGTCAGCCACTGGAACAACTGCTATGTCCATATCCCGATGGAGGCCTCAGCAGGCAAGCATAAGAATGTGGACCCTCACGGTAAGCTGTGGCAATCTGTGCTTGAGGCTACAGGTCAGGGTACCCTGACCTGCGACTGATCCATACGCTGGATCATCTAATGGTGAATCTCGACAAAAGCGCTGTTTTCGATTGTCAGGAAAAAAAGTTCTTTGCGGGCATTTCCATTGACCTCAAACATTGTCTCTCCAGTTACGCCACTGTAGATGAGGTTGCCTGCAAGGGCACTCTTGAGAGACTCTCTTGAATCAATAGATTTGTCCATAGCTGTTTTAAGCAACATTGAAGCTGTGTCATAAGCAATGGCCTCAATCAATCCAGGCTCTTCGCCATAGGTTGCTTTGAATGCCTCTGCAAAACGGGCAGCTTCAGGCTTTCTACTCTGGGCGAAATAGCCATCTGTTATTACAGCATTTTTAACATGCTCCGGTGCCATCTTCAAAAGGGCGCTGTTGTGCCAGATATTTGTGCCAAGCAGATAGGTGTTCTGAACATTATAGTAGATCAGCTGGGGAAGAATCAGGGCAAGCTTGGATGGTGAATCTGGGATAAAGATTGCCGTTGAGCCAGATGGTTCAGGAAGAATCTCTGATGGTTCAGAGTCAGAAGTTCCATCTGGAGCCTGAGATTGGCCAGTTGAATCTTGAGGTGCAATTGCAGCCACTTTTTTGATGGCACTGGAAAAATCAGTCTGATTTGTACTGTAAACCTCTGCAACCAGAAGATTACCACCTGCCTGAGTTACTGCCTGCCTGAATAGGCTCATGAAGGTCTTGCCATACTTGTCGTCCGGGTAGAGTATGGCAAAATTTTTCACCCCTATCACCTGACTTGCATGCGCCACAAGCCCCTTTATCTGAATTTCAGGAGTGATAAAGTTGGAGAAGATATAATCTCCTGCTGATGTCACCTCACTTTTCTGTGTGATGCAGACCATTGGGATCTTCTGCTTCTGAGACTCCTTTGCTGCCGCCTCAGAGGTTACCATAGGACCTGCAATGGCAGCAATATTGGTTTTTGCAAGCTCCTTAACACACTCCACAGCACGGTTATCGTTTGATTCTGTATCTTTAATGACAAATATGATCTCCTGATCTCTGTATAAGGCTTTAAGATCCTGCTGCGCCATCTGAACACCTCTTAGAGCCTGCTTCCCAAATGTCTGATATTTTCCTGAAAGTGGCAGCATGCATCCGATGGTGTTCTTTGCAAAAGAACTCTCTTGAAGTCTCTTGAGGATAGTTTTTACCTCACTTGCACGGGGGTTGTCAGGGTAATCTGCCAGAAATCTGGTCAGCATCTCCTTTGCCTTTTCATTCTCCTCTTTTGAGGCGTAGTTGAGACCCAGACGGTATAGCAACATCGACTCAGGGATCTGTTTTTTACTTGAGTTCAATACAATCTCAAGATCACTGCTCTTCATTATGGATAGAAGAGCCTCAGTTTTCTTGAGCAGCTTCTCTTTCTCTGTTCCAGAATATTTTGAAAGAAGGTGGTTGTAGGCGTTCAGAGCGGAACGGTATTTCCCAGCTTTGATATCATCGTCTCCCTTCTGCTCAAGTGCAGCATACTGGGACTGCTCAGTATCCGTTTGAACCACTGGAGGTAAAATCTTAGACTCTTTTCTGTTTTTTACATGGTCGGATTGAGGTTGCACCATACTGCATGATGTGCAAAAAAAAGATAAAACAGCGCACATGGCCACCAGAACCAGATCTATATCTCTTTTTCTTATCATAATAAAATATACCCGTTTATTGTGTTAGTTGAGAAAATTTCTTATCAGCTCTTCCGCCTGATCTGTGGCATCAGGGGCAAGCCAGATCATCTCCTTATCCTGCCTGAACCAGGTCAGCTGTCTTTTTGCATAACGCCTTGTATCGCGCTTCAACAGCCTTATGGTCTCACTCCATGAAGCTGAAGATACTGAGTCACCATGAGAGGCTACAGTGCTGCCCTGGAGAAGAGAGCCATTTAAAAATTCACAGATATGACGATAACCGATTGATTGCATTGATTTTAGCTCACAACCATACCCCTTGCTTATGAGACTTTCAACCTCCTGAACAAAACCCTGTTCAACCATCATCTCCACCCTTTTCTCTATACGTTGATACAGTCTCTCCCTCTCCATGTGAAGAGCTATCTTAAGTGGGGTGTAGCGACAGGTGGCAAATCCGTGTTCGCTCTGAAATGCTGATATGGGGCTTCCCGTCACCTCAGCCACCTCAAGCGCCCTTACAATTCTGAAGCCATCATTCGGGTGGATACGGCTTGCTGACTGAGGATCAACTGCTGAGAGTCTCTCATGGAGATGGTGGCTACCCTTTTGAGCCATCTCGTTTTCAAGCCGTTCAATGACATCTGCATTGGCAATTCTATCCCTGAAGAGCCCGTGAAGAAGTGCCTTTATGTAGAGTCCTGTTCCGCCAGCAATGATGGGCAATTTAGACCTCGTATAAAGATCGTTTACGGCTTGATCTGCCAGTTCAATGTATCTGCCAGCATCAAACTCCTCATCAGGTTCAAGAAAATCAATCAGATGGTGAGGTGCAAGAGCACGTTCAGCCATGTCAGGCTTGGCAGTTCCAATATCCATATACTTATAGATCTGCATGGAATCAGCACTGATGATCTCGCCATTTAGTCTTCTGGCAAGCTCAATTGCAAAACCGGTTTTACCCACTCCTGTGGGGCCGCATATGACAACTATTTTTTTTTTCATGGATTCAACTGAATTTCCATGTGGTACCGTCAGGGCCATCTTCCAGAATGATCTTCATGGAGTCAAGCTCTGCACGTATCTCATCAGCTCTTTTGAAATCCTTTGATTTTCTTGCCTCTGCTCTCTCTATTATCAACTGGTCAACCTTTTTGGGATCTATGGCACCATCTGCAATACCAGCCTCTTTTTTTGCTCTGAAATAGGCTTTGGGTGTCTGGGAAAGAATGCCTAGAATATTGCCCATCCTCTGAAGATCTGAACAGATTGTTTGAAGTTCTTTCACCCTTTCGGCAGATATGGCTCCTCCGCACTTGTCAAGGATCTTATTTCCTCTCTTTACAGTATCAAAGACTGTTGCCATACCTTTGGCAGTGTTGAAATCATCATCCATATCCTCTTTAAAGGTTGCCCATGCATCCCCTTTGATATGTCTGATCTCTTTTTCAGGATCAAGCGCAATACCAGCTTTATCAGCACGCTCAAGGAACGCATAGATCTTATCCAGGCTCAGTATCACCTCATCCATTGAGTTCTCATTGTAGTCAATCGGACTTCTGTACTGTTTGGAGAGCAGAAACAGGCGGATCACCTCAGGATGGTATTTTGCCAGAACATCCTTGATCATGGTGAAGTTGCCTAAGGATTTTGACATCTTTTCGTTATTAATATCGACAAATCCGTTATGAATCCAGTACTGGACAAACTGCTTGCCAAACAGAGCTTCAGACTGGGCAATCTCATTTTCATGGTGTGGGAAAATAAGGTCCTTCCCCCCTCCGTGGATATCAAAACTCTGTCCAAGATAACGGTTACTCATGGCAGAGCACTCAATATGCCATCCAGGTCTTCCATCTCCCCATGGGCTCTTCCAGGAAGGTTCTCCAGGCTTTGCCGGTTTCCAGAGGGTGAAATCCATCGGGTTTCTCTTTTTTGTATCCACTGCAATTCTGGCTCCGGCAATCATCTCATCTGGATTTCTGTGGGAGAGCTTGCCATACTCTTCAAATGATTCAATAGAGAAGAAGACATCACTGCCCTCAACATAATAGGCTTTCTTCTTTTCAATAAGCATCAGTATAAAGTTTATAATATCTTCGATATGCTCAGTGGCTTTGGGTTCAATCGTTGGCCTTAGCACATTGAGAGCATCCATCTCATTGTGGAACTCCTGGATATATTTTTCAGAGATCTCCAGTGGAGCCTTACCAGTCTCGTTAGCCCTTTTGATGATCTTGTCATCCACATCAGTGAAATTTCTCACATAGCAGACATCATAACCTGACTCTTTAAGCCATCTGAAAATCACATCAAATATTACAACAGAACGTGCATGGCCTATGTGGCTTGTATCATAAACAGTTGGGCCGCAGACGTACATGCTAACCTTTCCAGGTTCCAACGGTACAAAGAGATCTTTTTTTCCGGTCAATGTATTGTAAATTTTTAAGCTCATATACTTTCTTGTTCCTGTCTATTTTACATGAAAGTCTTTTTAACTGACTGTAATAATGAGACTTTCATCGTTTATTGTGGCAGACTAATCTGCTATGTAGGTTTATATTGCAAGGTTTATCCAGGTCTGTGTAAGGTTTGCCTACTCTATTCTGATGCAGAGTTCAGCTTCAAGCTTGAAATTTTTGCAATTAAAACAACAGCATGGGCAGCAATCCCCTCTCCTTTGCCTTCAAATCCAAGCCCTTCGGTCGTGGTTGCCTTTACATTAACAGATTCTGATGAGATTTCAATGGCTGCTGCAATTTTATGTTCCATCTCCTCTTTATAAGGTTCAAGTTTCGGCGCCTGGGCAAAGATTGTACAGTCAATGTTTTCAATAGAGTAACCCTGCTCCTCCATCATGTTTGCACACCTTTTCAGAAGAATCAGACTTGAGATATCTTTATAAGCCGGGTCAGAATCTGGAAAATGCCTGCCGATATCTCCAAGCCCTGCTGCACCAAGAACTGCATCACAAACCGCATGGACAAGCACATCTGCATCTGAATGGCCTTTCAAACCTCTTTCAAAGGGGATAGTTACCCCGCCAATAGTCAGTTTTCTGCCACTGACTAATCTGTGAACATCGTAACCTGAGCCGATTCTCAATTTCATGGTGGATTCCTTTACCGTTTAATATTTTCTGTTTTTTGTACTTTTCTCTTCTTAGCTCTCTGAAAATTAGGAACGCTCTATGTGAAGAAAACATATGTGAAGAAAATAGTTGATACCATAACCTTTTACAAGTCAACTGTGGAATACCCGGTAATTTTATCAATGGTTCGGTATTTTTTTAAAAATGAATTTCACAGACTGAAAACTATATCAGATATGAATTGCATGCAGACAATGGCACTCACTGGCCTCACACCGTTGACCTTAATTAATATAAAACAATATTAATATAGGGTTTGATCATATCTTCGGCCAGTGCAGCATTATATGTACGTAAGTACTGATGACCATT
>Ga0066603_10000320_pt1 | contig 38341 bp, 27 predicted proteins | sample Higcelweek8metaG_FD_59482 | JGI IMG/M metagenome (GOLD analysis project Ga0066603, IMG submission 59482) | Freshwater pond sediment microbial communities from the University of Edinburgh, under environmental carbon perturbations - High... | ecosystem: Environmental > Aquatic > Freshwater > Pond...
TATGCCAAAAAATGGATGCCTATTTCAGGACTTCTTTGTTACCCTGTTTTGAACCAGGCCAAAAAATTCAACAACTGAAAGAGAAGGGAGCAACGGTATGTCTTCATTGAACAGAACCTTTTTTAATGAAAAACACAGAGCCCTTGGCGCCACTATGGTGGATTTCGGTGGATGGGATATGCCTGTTCAATATACAAAAGGGGTGATACAGGAGCACCTTATCACCCGCAAACATGCAGGAGTGTTTGACGTCTCCCACATGGGCCGTTTCATCATCAGCGGAGATGATAGCCTGCCATTTCTACAGCTGGTATTGAGCAATAATGCCCAAGCTCTTGATCTTGGTGAGAGTCAGTACACCATTATACCTGATTATGACGGAAATGCTATTGATGATGCCTACCTCTACCGGTTTCATGGAGATAGCTGGCTTCTGGTTGTCAATGCATCCAACCGTGAAAAGGATTGGAGCCATTTCATGGAGCAGAGCAAAAAATTCAATGATCTTTCACTCAAAGACCATACCTCTGATATGGGAATGTTGAGCCTTCAGGGGCCGTCATCCAAAAAGATCATGAGAGCTATCATTGACTCAGGAGAGCTGCCCATCCCCATGAGAAACAAGCTAAGCATAGTGACCGTTGCCGGGGCGCAGGTGATGGTTGCCAGAACCGGATATACCGGAGACCCAATTGGATTTGAACTGTTTATGGCTAGAGAGGATGCTCTTGCGATCTGGGATCTGCTTATTGACCATAAGTCAGAACCAATAGGTCTTGGAGCCAGAGACACCCTGCGTCTTGAGGCGTGTCTGCCCCTGTATGGCCATGAGTTTGGTGAAGATCCTGAACAGAAGCCTATCCCCATATTTGCCTGTCCCCTTGCCAGGTTTGCCGTCAGCTTTGCCAGAGATAAGGGTGATTTCATAGGAAAATCTGCCCTTTTAAAACAGTTCCAGGCAGTGAAACGGTTTGCAGGTTTTGACTATTCAGATACCAGCGCTCTGCCAAGGGTTATTGTGCCAGTTGCCATAACTGGCAGAGGGATTGCCAGGGCTGGCAATGAGGTTTACAAAGAGGGTCGCCATGTGGGGTATATCACCAGTGGTACCATGGTACCCTTCTGGGAGACAGAAGGTGAGGGAATTGCCTCGTTCCTGACAGAAAAGAGTGATAAGAGAGCCATTGCCATGGCACTTGTGGATGCAGGTGTTTTACAAAAAGATCAGCTTGAGATTAAAATCAGGAAAAATGTTGTGCCAACAGGGGTTGTGGTGCCATATCACATGAGAGCAGAGGCCCCTCCAACTGCCAGAGCAATCATCTGGAATAGCCTTGGGCAGAAGCGGTTGCCTCTGAAGACTCCTCTATCTGATGCTGAAGTCTCCACTTCAGATATTCAAGAGTCTGAACCATATGCAAAGAGTAGATCTGAAACAGGGATCTCAAGAGCAGAATCTCTGATTACTCAGCTGGTCAGAAAAGCTGTTGACAACACCATCTGGCGCCAGAGAGAGTGTATCAACCTGATCCCCTCTGAACAGACTCCCTCCTCATTTTCAAGACTGCTCTCAGTAATGGACCCTTCCGGCAGGTATGCAGAGCATAAGAAGTTGAAGGCATTCTGTGACCATGAGGTGTTTTACTATCAGGGGACAGAGTTCATAGCACAGGTTGAAGAGCTTCTGGTTGAGCAGCTCTGCACATATCTTGGGTGTAAATCTGTGGAGAGTCGTCTGATCTCAGGCCAGATGGCCAACACGGCAGTGTTCAGCGCCCTTGTTGACCATATCAACCGGGCGGATAGGAAGAGTGAGCAGCGCCGTATTCGGAAGGTTATGAATAACCATATTCTCAACGGCGGCCATTTAAGTGCTCAGCCAATGGGGGCTTTGCGTGATTTTGTGGCAAGAGATCCAAAGAGCGAAAAGCCAGCTGTAGTCAATTTTCCGGTCTGCAAGGATAATCGATACAAGATAGATGTAAAAGCGTGTAAGAACCTTATTGAGATCCATCAGCCAGAGCTGATAGTGTTTGGAAAAAGCATGACCATCTATCAGGAGCCCGTGTCGCAAATCCGTAAGATGGTGGATGAGGCGGAGTTGGACACTGTAATCATGTATGACATGGCCCATGTACTTGGACTTGTGGGGCCCCATTTCCAGGAGCCGTTCAAAGATGGAGCTGATCTGGTGACAGGTTCTACCCATAAAACCTTTTTTGGTACTCAGCGTGGGATTGTTGCAGCCAACTGCTCTTCTGATGATCTGCACTATCCTCTGTGGGAGGCCATAGAGAGAAGAACCTTTCCAGGCAGTGTGAGTAACCATCACCTTGGAACCCTGCTTGGGCTGCTGGCTTCAGCCTACGAGATGAACCACTTCAAGGATGAGTATCAGCAACAGGTTATTGCCAATGCCAGAAGTTTTGCCTCAGCCCTTGCAGCCCTTGGCATGTCGGTTGCCGGTGAGAAAAATGATGGATTTACCCATACTCATCAGGTTATTGTGGATGTAGGTTATGCAAAGGGGGCAGCTGTGGCAGATTTTCTTGAGAAGAACAACATTATTGTCAATTACCAGGCAACCCCTGAAGAGGAGGGTTTTACTGCATCTGGCGCTCTTCGTATGGGAGTTGCCGAGATGACCCGTTTTGGCATGAGAGAGGTCGATTTCCAACTTCTTGCCCAGTTTATCCACGATGCGGTACATAATAGAAGGGGTGTAAGAGAGCAGGTAAAGGCGCTACGGCAACAGTTTCAGGAACTCAAGTTCTGTTTTGACAGATCAGAACACCTTGCCGGGCTGATGGAAAAAGTTCATTCACTGATTTAGTACTTACGATTGAGTGCACAGTGAACTCCTTAAACTCAATAAGTACCGGAACAGAATTAACGCGGTAGTCTTCCCTAGACGATTTTCTATTAATATTTCTGCTCTGGTACTTAAATAGGTTGACAAAACTGCGTTGGATAATCAAAAATAATCAAAAAGCTTAAAGAGGCTACACCCATTTCAAAACGTTGGAGTTTATTAATGTTAAAGACCCAGGAAGAGCTGTTAAACGTATTATCAGAACTTGAGATAAACTATATAAACCATGAACATCCTCCTGTCTATACAGTGGAGGAGGCAGATCAGCACCACAGTGGAATTGAGGGGGTTCACAGCAAGAATCTCTTTTTCAAAGACCGGAAAAACAACCTCTTTCTGGTTGTAACCCTCTCTGACAAACAGATCAACATCAAAGATGTCGGGAAGAAAATTGATGCCAAGAATCCATCCTTTGGCAAAGCAGAGCTGCTTGAAGAGGTTCTGGGGGTCACTCCCGGATCTGTGACCCCTTTTGCTGCCATCAATATCAGAAATCATGATGTCAAGATCGTGCTGGATGAAGAGATGATGAGACACCCTCTCTTGAACTTCCACCCTTTAGTAAATACCGCAACTACCACCATCTCTTCAGATGATCTGCTCAAATTCATGGCACATTGTCATCAGAAACCTGAAATCATCAGACTTTGAAGCAGGCAAATAAGACAGCATAGACGAAGATGCAGCATGGACAACAAAAAAGAAGAGTCTTTAATATCTACTCTTGATAAAAGGGGGCGCAGCATGACAGAAAAAGTGATTCAATCAACAGATGATATTCTGATTATTCTATGCAAATCAGTTCAGAAGGTACTTACAAAAGCATCAGGTGAGGAGATCTCATTCTCCCCCATTGTACAGAAAATAAGCAAGACCTGTTTAAAGCCTGATATCGGCTGCTTCACTGTATTTGAAGGTGGGCTTTCAGGGCTTCTGATCATGAATTTCACAGCAGAAGCTGCCATGGAGATATATACAAGCTACATGACTAACATGGGAATGCCAAGAGAGGAGCTATCCATTCTCCACACATCAGATGATGTGGCAAACAGCCTTGGAGAGCTTATGAGTCAGACCATGGGCCATTTTCAGACAGATCTGAGGCAGGAGCTTCAGGTCTCAATCAAGCTGAGTCTGCCTAAAATGCTTGTTATTAATAAAGATATTGCAATCTCTATCGACACAAAAATTGACACTCCGCAATACCGTAGGGTTTCGTTTGAAACTGAGAATCATCGCCCCTTTTTCCTGGAACTTGGTATTGAAAAGACAGAATTTGAGACACTCTTCCCATTTGAAAAGGAGAAAGAGGAGGATATTGACGATATTCTTCTTGCAGCCCAGAACAAACAGAGGTTGAGTGAAAAAGTTCTGAGATTATAACAATGATCTCTTCATGTGGAGTCTCTGGCGATGATACAGGGGCGATGGTATGATATACAGGGGCAATTTACACCTCACCCCTGATAAAACTGATCGCCCTGCATGGCTGTTATATGACAGACGACACCTTATCTGCAAAATAACGCTCTACCAGCTTTTCAGCAAGACCTGTATAGTCTGCCGGAGTCAGATGCTTCATCTTCTCTCTGAATAGAGCTGGCACCTTTTCAAGAGTGTTCACAAAGAGTTCAAGCTCTCTTTTCCCGACCCTCTCCCCCCGGGTCAGATCCTTGAGCCTCTCATAGGGGTTCTCCTCCCCGTAAAATCTCATGGCAGTCTGAAATGGCTCTGCAAGCAGCTCCTGGTTAGCCTCCAGATCTCTGGATATGGTATCAAGGTCAATGGCAATTTTTCCAAGCCCCTTTATGCTGTTCTTAATCCCAATCAGGTAATAACCAAAGAGAGATCCCAGGCTTCTCAATACAGTACTGTCGGTAAGATCCCGTTGAAAACGCGATTTCTGAAGTTTCACAGCAATATGCTCCATCATGGAGATGGCAACTCCCATGTTTCCTTCACTGTTTTCAAAGTCAATTGGATTTACCTTATGAGGCATGGTTGAAGAGCCGGTTTCCCCCTTTTTGAGACGTTGTCTGAAATATCCAAGAGATATATATCCCCACATGTCACGGTCAAAATCAATCACAACTGCGGCAGATCTGACCATGGTGTGCAAAATATAGGCAAGGTATGCATTGGGGTTGATCTGTGTGGTAAACAGAAGCGGTTCAAGAGCTAAGTTTTTTGATAAAAAGCGCTCTCCTGCTGCAATCCAGTCAATTTGAGGAAAGACAAAAAAGTGGGCATTGTAGTTACCTGTAGCCCCATTGATTTTTGCCTGTATTGCACACCCTTTCAAAAGAGTAAGCTCATGGTTGAGACGCCATGCAAAATTTACAAACTCCTTACCAACAGTTGTCGGGGTGGCAGGCTGTCCGTGGGTTCTTCCCATCATGGGTACAGCTTTATACTCAAGGGCCTTCTGCTCAATTTTATCAATCAGTTCAGATAGATATCCAACCACAACATCTCTGCCCTGCTGTACCATCAGAGCGTACGAGATGTTGTTGATATCATCTGATGTGCAGGCGAAATGTACCCACTCCATGATATCAGATAGACCCAGCCCAACAAGTCTCTCTTTAATGAAATACTCCACAGCCTTGACATCGTGGTTGGTTGTTCTCTCTATCTCCTTTATCCTCTCAGCATCTGACTCGCTGAAGTTATCAAGAACAGATTGAAGCTTCTGAGCGGTTCCTGGCTCAGTGGCTGTCAGTTTCAAATCTTCAATGATGAATTTCAGCCATTCAAGTTCCACATAAACCCGCTGGCGTATCAATCCATACTCTGAGAATATATCCTCAAGTTCTGCTGTCATCTTTTTATATCTGCCATCAACTACAGAGATTGATTTTAAAGAAGATCCCATTTTTTATAAATTCCTAATTACTTTAGTGTCAAACATATACTCATCCGACTTTTTTCTGATCCTGGCCATAGTAGATATCTCTTTTTCTCTTATAGCATAATTTATAAAAAAATATTTGACAAAAACAGCTGTTATCTAATAATACTTTAACAAATCATGCCACCATGTTTCAAATATTATTATGTTTTCACTCTTATGGTGGCTTCTCATCATGAACAGAACTCTTCATAACACAAGCCATAATATTTTCTTTAGTTGATCCACCATACTGCTCTCAATCTGTTTTTCAATGAAGGATATGAACGATGCCCATAGATCCTGAATCAGACCCCAACTCAATTGTTTTTGCGGAAGAAGTCCCAGATAGTGTGGATATTGAAGTGGCTCACCATGAGGAGGCTGTGTGGTGTCGTGATTCTGACTCCCTTAACGATTCAGCAGAGAACGTTCAAGCAGCGCATCCCTGGAAAATACTCATTGTTGATGATGAAAAAGATGTTCACTACATCACACAGAAAGCTCTTGAGGATTACTCATTCCAGGGTAGAGAGCTTTTTTTCCTTAACAGCTTCTCAGCAGAGGAGGCAGCAGCCATCCTCAAGCAGAATCCTGATACTGCACTGATTCTGCTTGATGTGACTATGGAGCGTGACGATGCAGGGCTTAAGCTTATTCACTATATCAGAAAAGAGCTCAATAACAGTATCACCCAGATTGTTATAAGAACAGGGCAGCCGGGACAGGCTCCGGAACAGAAGGTGATTGAAGATTATGATATAAATGACTACCGCCTCAAGACTGAACTTACATCGCAGAAACTCCACACTATTGTAACTGGATCTCTGCGCTCATTTGGACTGCAATCAAGACTTCAGAAAGAGCTTAAACATCGTCAGGAGATTGAGTTATCACTGCGTGAGAGCAGAGAGCGCTTCAGAGACATTGCTCTTAGCACCGGGGACTGGATATGGGAGACAGATGCTATGGGCAGATACACATACGTTTCTGAAAATGTTCTCAATCTGACTGGCTACACTGCCGAGGAGCTTCTTCAGAACCATTTTTCATATCTGATGTCTCCCAAAACAGTAGCAACTGCCCTCAAGATCATTGATGGGCAGATCGCATCCGGCAGAAACTACACCAATATTGAGACAGTGAAGATCTCAAAGAGCGGTGAAAAAATCTATCTTCTGACAAGTGGAAAACCTGTAAAAGGTGAGGATGGGGAGATCAGAGGGTATCGAGGGGTAGATAAGGATATCACAGGAATCAAACTTGCTGAAAAAGAGAAGGAGAAGCTGCTTTTCAACCTGAAAGAGTCCCAGAGACTTGAAGCTCTTGGCACCCTTGCAGGGGGCATTGCCCATGACTTCAACAACATTCTCGGTTCTATCCTTGGCTATGCCCAGCTTCTTCAGATGGATGCCACAGGCAATGAAAAAGCCATGCGCTATACCCAGCAGATAATCAACGGGTGTAGTCGGGCAAAAAATCTTACACTCCAGATTCTTGAATTCAGCAGGCAGCGCGAATCTCAAAACGCTATTGATACACCAGTAATGGTATCTGCCATGGTTAAAGAGACAGTCAAGCTGCTTCAGGCATCTATTCCGTCATCCATTAACATTGCAACCCGCATTCAGAAAGATTCAGGATATATTCTTGTCTCTCCCACTGATATCCACCAGATCATCATGAATCTTGCAACCAATGCCATGCAGGCCATGAAGAACAGTCAGGGGAACATTACTATTGGTATCCAGAATATCCTATTTGATGTCTCCAATGCTCTCCATGCCCAGAAAATTGCAATTCCATATGGAGAATATGTGGCAATATCGGTTGAAGATGATGGCAACGGGATTGCTCCTGAGACAATAGATAAGGTATTTGACCCCTATTTCACAACCAAAACCGGTGGAGACGGCACCGGACTTGGCCTCTCTGTGGTGCATGGAATTGTCAAACGGTGTAATGGAGATATACTGATTGAGAGTACTTTAGGAAGAGGGACAAAGATTACCCTCTATTTTCCCAGAAAATTCCCGGAGACAAAAAAACTCTTTATTGACAGAGCACCCATTCAGACTGGTGAGGGCAAGGTGCTGTTTGTCGATGATGAGCAGATGCTTGTGGATCTGGGCAAGATGATGCTGGAGAAGATAGGCTATGAGGCTGTGGCAGTCAGATCCTCCAGAAATGCACTTGATATTATTGAGAAGAATCCAAGCGGCTTTGATCTGGTCATAACAGATCTCACCATGCCCGATATCCAGGGAATTGAGCTTGCTGAAAAGATAAAAGCTATCAGATCCGATCTGCCAATTGTTCTTGTGACAGGTTTCAGTGATATCACCACAACCGAAAAAGCCAATGCCTCCTGTATTGATGCGGTTCTTGCCAAGCCATTATCAATCAATGCCCTTGCAATGACTCTTCAGAAACTCATTCCACACAAAATATAAAACTTGACAAAACAGCTCCTGTTATAGAATGGTGCCTTATTAGCTAAAAACAATGTTTCTTACACTAACTTCAATTTAATTAACTTTACCTTATTTTATGGAGGCACCATGAGAATTCTTAATCCGACAACAGAGACCTTTGAACACCTTGATACAGAGTCCAGAGAGATCATGAAAAAAACAGTTGATTTCTTTGAGAGCAAGGGTAAGGAGAGGCTAAAGGCAGATTACCACGGTAAAGTGTGGTATGCTGATTTCCTTGAATTTATAAAAAAAGAGCAGATTTTTTCAAAACTTCTCACCCCTTCGCAGTATGGTAAGGATGGGTGCAGATGGGATACTACCAGAAACTGTGACTTCAGTGAGATCCTTGGATTTTATGGACTTCCCTACTGGTACACATGGCAGGTGACGATCCTTGGCCTTGGCCCCATATGGATGGGCAATAATGAGGCTGTTAAAAAAAAGACAGCCAGGCTTCTGGAGCAGGGTGAGATATTTGCCTTTGGGCTCTCTGAAAAAGAGCATGGTGCAGATCTCTACTCAAGTGAGATGGTGATTACACAGCTGTCAGAGGGAAACTATGTTGCAGATGGCGGTAAATATTACATTGGAAATGCAAACAAAGCTGGCCTTGTATCTGTATTTGCCAAAGATTCTGACACAGAAGAGTATGTTTTCTTTACTGCTGACCCCAAACATGAAAAGTATGATCTTGTTAAGAATGTTGTCAGCAGCCAGTCATATGTAGCTGAGTTCGGGCTCCATGGCTACCCTGTTGCTGAGGCAGATATTCTCTCAAGAGGAGACCATGCCTGGGATTGTGCCCTCAATACAATCAACGTGGGAAAATATAATCTTGGGTGGGCATCGATAGGGATATGTAGCCATGCTCTGCTTGAAGCGATCAACCATGCCTCAAAGAGAAGTCTCTATGGTAAATTTGTGACCGACTTTCCACATGTTCAATCCCTTATGACAGACGCCTTTGCCCGTCTTATGGCCATGAAACTCTTTGCCCGCAGAAATTCAGATTACATGAGAAGCGCCTTCAGAGAGGATAGAAGATACCTTCTCTACAACCCACTTACCAAGATGAAGGTGACAACCCAGGGGGAAGAGGTGATAAATCTTCTATGGGATGTGATTGCTGCCAAAGGGTTTGAAAAAGATACCTACTTTGAAATGGCTGCAATCGAGATCCGGGGGCTTCCAAAACTTGAAGGGACAGTCCATGTCAATATGGCTCTCATCGTCAAGTTCATGTCAAATTATCTCTTTGCACCTGCTGAAATGGCTGAGATTCCGAAAGTGGACACTCCTGCCAATGATGACTTCCTTTTTAACCAGGGTCCAACAAAGGGTCTTGGCAAGACCCTGTTTCATGATTTTGAAAAGGCATACTCAAGTGTTGATTTACCTAACATTGCCATTTTCAGGAGACAGATTGCAGTTCTAAAGGAGATGCTTATGGCTGCCCCGCCTGAAAAGCATCAGAGTAAGGATATTGATTTTCTTCTTACTCTTGGCGAACTCTTTACTGTTGTGGCATATGGACAGCTTATAATTGAAAATGCACAGCTCAGAAACATTGACCTTGATATTCTGGATCAGATCTTTGATTTCATGGTCAGAGACTTTTCAAAACATGCTCTTGAACTCTACTCCAAGAGCAGCAGCAGTGAAAAACAGATGGATTTTGCCCTTAAGATGATCAAGAAGCCTAATCTTGATCCGGGACGTTTTAACAGAGTGTGGGAAAACTATGTATTCTCCCTAAAGGATACATATGAGATGAAAAAATAGGGTAAACCATAAAATATTTCAAACTGACCATGAAATCTCTGAAAGGTATTGATTTTCTTGTCAGAACCATTATAAAAAGTTGACAAACCATCTGCATCTAAAGTATTTTAGCTTAAAAACATTTTCATGTTATGCAATTAAAAAACAGCCACTTAAGGCAAAACGGTTATAGACCCTTTTGTCTGTGGCTGTTATCATTTTTTATCAAAAATAGACACCGCTGCAGGAGGAACATTAATGGCATTGACAAAAACCGACATCACAGAGAAGATTCAGCAGAATCTGAATCTTTCAAGAACAACGGCATACAACATAATGGAGGATTTTCTTAAAATCATAAAAGACAGTCTTACAAATGGTGAAGATGTCATGATCAGCGGATTTGGAAAGTTCTGTGTTAATGAAAAGAAATCAAGGAAAGGGAGAAATCCTGCAACAAATGAGGAGATGAATCTTCCGGCAAGAAGAGTTGTAACATTCAAATGCTCAGGAAAACTGAGAAACCTTATTAATGTGAATTAAAGAGTACTGCCCCACTCTTTTAGGAGGGAGGGGCACTCTTCTTTGTTACCTCTGCTGAACCTGAGTGGAGGAGATTTATAGAACCTCCACCTTCATTTTCTACTCTGCGTAGTCATTTTACCTTCTTCTCCTCTGGTTTGATATCCTGAAATCTGAAAACCAGCTCATCTTTAGCCACCATGCCCAGCTCATGCCTTGCAATATGCTCAATATAACCAAGATCGCTTTTAAGACGGCCAACTTTTCTCTCAAGCACTCTGTTGGCATCATTTATGGCAATATTTTCATTGATGATACTCTCTTCTTGCAACCTGAGCCGATTGCCATCCATAAATCCATTTTTACCATACAGTATTAAAAATGCCAGAATGACCATTACAGATATCACTGTAGTATAAATTATTTTCTCCAAAATATCATAATCCTCTCTTTATGTGCTGCTTTAGAAACTGAAGTTCAGGAACCTTAAAAATCAGTCCTAAACCTGCATACACGCCACCTCCCAGCAGAACAGACCCTGCAACTCCAGCCAGTAGAAGTGCTCTATCTGCAAAAGGGGGAGAGCAGAGATGCTCTGCTGTAATATAAACCACGCCATACATTATAACAGAGAAGAGAAGAGATCTGCAAGCTGTGCCACACAGTTCTCTCCAGGGAAATTTCAACATCACAGTTGAAAGAGAGTTCAACAGGAAAAAGAGGTTCATCATGGAGGCAACAGATATTGAGATAGCAAGGCCATAAACGCCCATCTTCCCGGCAAGAAGAGATGATAACACAATATTTGAACTTATTGAGATGATCCCCCCTATCAATGGTATCCTTACATTTGAAAATGCATAGAAGAGTGAAACAAACATCCTGGCACCGGAAAATGCCCACATCCCGGTACAAAAGAGCAGAAGAACCTTTGCAGTTGCATGAACATCTTTGATACCAAATGCACCATGATGGAAGAGCAGAGCCACAATCGGCTCTCTTAAGACAATCATCCCTGCCATAGATGGGATCATCATGAAGAGAACCACTCTGACCCCTGTCACAAAAAGTTCTGATACCCGGCGCAGATCTTTATCAGCCACTTCCCTTGAAAGCGCTGGAAAAATTGAAGTTGAGACTGAAAAGGTAAAGAGTCCGAGCGGAAACTGCACAAGCCTGTCTGCATAGTAGAGGTACGAGACGCTGCCCTGAGAGAATGTGGATACCATACCTGATGCCATGAAGGTTGCCACAAGCATATTGATCTGGCAGTGTCCTGTACCCACAAGAGCTGGCAGCATTGTTTTAAAGGCTCTCATGCTGTCTGGATGGAACAGAGTAACTTTTCCTCTGAATCTGAACCCCTTTTTGATTATGAACGGAACCTGAATGGCAAGCTGAAGAACTCCACCAGCTGTCACCCCCCACGCAATCACTACGGCTGGATGGTCAGAAAGTGGAGAAAAGATAATTGCAGAGAAGATAATGGTGAGGTTCAGGAGGATAGGGGCAGCGGCAGGTGCGGCAAAATTGCCCATTGAGTTTAACACTCCCATTAATATTGACATCAGGCATATGGATACTACATAGGGCATCATAATAGTTGATAGTCTGATGGTCAGATCAGACTCAAGAAAAAAAAAATATGTCAACAGGATGAAAAAGAGCAGCACCACACCAGCAGCTGAAATCAGTACCAATGCGCTGCGCGCCATATCAAATGCATCTTCCCCTCCCTTATCGCTGTACATCTGAGTAAAAACTGGTATAAACGACATGCTCAACGCTCCATCAGAAAAAAATTTTCTAAATAGATCTGGAATACGGAATGCTGCAAAAAAGGCATCACTGTAAAGACCTGCACCAAGAAACATGGCAACAATGGAATCACGTACAAATCCCAGAATACGGCTTGCCACTGTTAATACTCCAACAGTGGTGGCATCTTTTATCATTTTTTTATCAGATTGGTGAAACAAGGAGTTTTCCCTTGACAAAACAGATCAATATACAGTAAATTCATATACTTTAAATACAGAGCGTAAGAACTTAATAAACTCAATATCACAAAATAAGAACAATAAGGAGTAGGACAACATTGGCTAACCACAAATCTGCTGCAAAGCGTGCAAAACAGAACGTGACAAAGAGACTTAGAAACAGATCCAGCCGGTCTGCTATGAAAACAACAATAAAAAAAGTATATGCTGCAAAGGCAGAAGGTGCTGAAAATACAGCTGAACTGCTGATAAATGCCCAGTCTGTTATTGCAAAAGCAGCAAAAAAGGGTATTCTGCACAAAAATACCGCTGCACGCAAAACATCAAGACTCACTAAACATGTTAATGCAGTAGCTGTGGCAGCATAGAACTTAACTGAAAACGGATATCAATTGTAGAGACGCAAGATTTTGCGTCTCTACGGGGTACCAACCAGTTTGTATTCCCAGACTTTCATATAAATATTTTAAAAAGAGGGTTTTAAACACCAGAGTCACTGTTTAAAACCCTCTTTTTTTTACAAAATTAGAAATAAGTCAGCAGAGATTAGAAATCATCACTCATCTGACTTACAAGCCTTCTGGAGAGCTGGTCTGCAATCTTCTGAACAGTTGAGCTGATGACAGCCTCATTTATGGAGTTGCTGTTTGAAACTGTATAGTACTCACTCTCAATAAAATTATTAACGGCAAAAAGCACCTCACCAGATCTGCTTTTCATCTCCAGATCTATTATAGCAGTAACTTTTCTCTTATATACAGCATCATCAGAAGTTCTTGCCAGGGCGTTGAAAGAGATGGATATAATGGTTCCACGAATTGCTGCATCTGCCACACTACGCTCTCTCTCATGCTGGCTCATACTACTCTCTCTTTCATGCTGGCTCATCTGACCATCATCTTTCTTATGATTGAGAACTTTCACACTGCTGTTCTTCATCAGCTCCTCAATCAGAGCATTTGTGAAGATCGCCTCTGCACCACTTTGCGAACTCTTGTTTTTAAAGATAGCGACAGATACAGTCTCAACTTTCCCCGGTAATTTTCCTCCCCCTTGCAGTGTATAGCCACATGAGGTGAGTAGAGAGAGTAAAATCAGAAGAGCAGAGCTGTTTTTCATAAAAAATCTCCGGGGAGAGTCCAGATAACCAACCATTATTGCAAGAACTCCTGCCTTTTCAAACTACAATATTTACAAGTTTTTTTCTTACCACAATCACCTTTTTAATGGGGTGATCACCGATATGTTTTTGTACCAGCTCATCAGCAAGTGCAGTCTCCTGGATCAGCTCATCACTGCTTTGTGCATCAATTGAGAATTTTGATCTAAGCTTGCCATTAACCTGCACAACAACCAGAATCTCATCAGTTACCAGAGCATCCTCTAGATAACCAGGCCAAGGTTGAGCTGTAATACCACCCGGTTTGTGGTGATCAGAATCTGAAGGTACCATCTGCTCCCACACCTCTTCTGCAAAGTGCGGCACAATCGGAGAGAGCAGCAGGACTATCCGTTCAATAGCGAATGCTGCAACAGCTTTGACCTCAAGTGGCTTATCTGCACTCAGCTCCATGCTGTACATCACATTGACAAGCTCCATTACAGCACTTATGGCTGTATTGAAATGAAAATTTCCCTCAATATCATCAGTCACTTTTTTAATGGTCTGGTGAACTTTGGTATATAATTTTTTTGCATCACTGTCAGAGAGCCCGGAGAGAGGTCCGGTATAGGGGGCAACACCCTGTGTAATCTCAATGCATGAGGCAGTAAGCCGCCATACGCGGTTGATAAACCTGTAACACCCCTCCACACCATCATCATTCCACTCCAGCCCCTTTTCAGGCGGTGCTGCAAAGAGACAGAAGAGCCTTGTGATATCTGCTCCATACCTGTTGAGAAGGTCATTGGGATCAATGACATTTTTCTTGGATTTGGACATTTTGATTACGCGCCCGATCTCAACATCTTGGCCACACTTTGTACAGATAGCTCTCCCTTCTGCTACCTTTGCCTCTTCAGGAAACAGGTACCCATGTTCAGGGCATTTTAAGGTCTCTTTAGAGACCATCCCCTGGGTCAGAAGGTTTGTAAAAGGCTCTTTGAAATCAATGAGCCCTAGAGTGTTAAGAACCCTCATGAAATATCTTGAATAGAGCAGATGGAGAATTGCATGTTCAACACCTCCGATGTACTGATCAACAGGCATCCAGTATCTGACAGCCTCTTTATCAAACATGGCTGTTGTGCAGTGGGGGCTGCAATACCTGATAAAATACCAGGAGGACTCCACAAAGGTGTCCATGGTGTCAGTATCGCGTCTGGCATCTGTTCTGCCACATTCAGGACAGGTTGCTCTTTTGAAGAAGTCAAGCTCCGGGAGAGGAGATCCCCCGTTTTCTAGAAGATGGGCATCCTCTGGCAGAGTGATGGGAAGGTCTGACTCAGGAACAGGTACCACACCGCAGCTATCGCAGTGAATCACAGGGATCGGGGTGCCCCAGTAACGCTGGCGTGAGATGCCCCAGTCCCTTAGGCGGAAACTGACTGTCTTTTTCCCAAGCCCCTCTCTCTCCAGCCAGTGTGTGATCTGATCCATTGCCTTCTCATTGTTCATGCCATCATATTGTCCTGAGTTAACAAGGAGACCAGGATCAGGGCAGGCTTGTGTCATGGTTGCAGGGTCAAGAGCGCCACCTTCACCCTGAGGTTGAATAACTACAACAATCTCCAGGTTGTACTTTTTAGCAAAATCAAAATCCCGCTGATCGTGGGCAGGAACAGACATCACCGCCCCAGTCCCATACTCCATAAGAGCAAAATTGGCAGTATATATGGGCATCCGTCTCCCATTTGCCGGATTTATGCACCAGGCACCTGTAAACACCCCCTCTTTCTCATAATTCTCAATTGCTGAAGAGGAGCGCTCCTGCCTTGAGATCTTTTCCACAAAAGCTGCTACAGCACTCTCCTGATCTGTTCCCTTTGAAAGAGACTCAACCAGTGGATGTTCAGGAGCAAGACACATGAAGGTGGCACCAAACAGAGTATCCGGCCTTGTTGTAAAGACTTTCACATACTCTTTACCCTCACCCTTCGGGCTCTTTTCTTCCCCTCTCTTCTCAATTTCAAATGAGATTTCAGATCCGGTGCTTTTGCCGATCCAGTTTTTCTGCATCACTGTAACTTTTTCCGGCCACCCCGGGAGCTTGTCACAGTGGAGAAGCAGATCTTCGGCATAATCTGTAATTCTGAAAAACCACTGCCACAATTTTTTCTGCTGCACCATCTCTCCGCACCGCCAGCACAGATCTGCCTCCACCTGTTCATTGGCAAGAACAGTCTGGCAATGAGCACACCAGTTGACATAGGACTCTTTGCGATAGACCATATCCTTTTCAAGCATCTTGATAAAGAGCCACTGCTCCCATCTGTAATATTCAGGTTTGCAGGTGGCAAGCTCCCGCTCCCAGTCATATGAGAACCCCACTCTTTTAAGCTGACTCTGCATGGTCTGGATATTGTCATATGTCCATGCAGCAGGATGGGTCTTATTGTCAATGGCTGCATTTTCTGCCGGCATACCAAAGGCATCCCACCCCATTGGATGGAGCACATTGTATCCGTTCATTCTTTTATATCTTGCCACCACATCACCAATAGTGTAGTTTCTGACATGACCCATGTGAATTTTACCGGACGGGTAGGGAAACATCTCAAGCAGATAATATTTCTTTTCAGACTGATCTTCAGATGCACGAAAGATGTGATTTTGCTCCCAGTATTCCTGCCATCTGGACTCTACTTTTTCAGGACTGTAACGGTCATCCATCATATATACAAGCCTCCGCAAAACATATATTTTTAATAATTTTTTACTTAAAATCACAGGTTGATAAAATTTAAGAAAAACATAAATGCCACAATATCCTTTAAATAGCAAGTCCGACAAATTAAGAGTCAATTCAAATTCAGAGTTGCTCAATTTAAAATAAATAGTTTGACTTGCTTGTCACAATTTAATAGTTGTTTGTGCAAATCAAGTGGCAGTTAAGATTTTTTTTATATTTAAGATCTCACTAATGGCTTGGTTTTGAAAAAAGATTCAGCTGCCCTTTGAAAAAGTACCCACAGAGAGGTTGACACTACATTTAAAATATTCTGTTGCGCCCATATAAGGGTGTGACAGTCAAAAAAGAGGGAGGATGCAAAAAAAGCATTGAATGACAAGAAAGATATTGATTAATGCACTGGATTCTGGTGAATGCAGAATCGCTACAATCAAAGACAACAAACTGGAAGAGCTGCACCTTGCAACTGAGGCAAGAGAGATGACGCAGGGAAATATTTACAAGGCAACCATTGTGAGGGTTGAACCCAGTCTTCAGGCTGTCTTTGTTGATTATGGCGCTGAAAAAAACGGTTTTCTGCAAAAACAGGAGATACACAGCGACTATTTTCTTGACAACGATTCAGGCGACAGAAGCCTCAGTCAGATTGTTAAAAAAGGGCAGGAGCTTATCGTGCAGGTGACAAAAGATCCGATAATGCACAAGGGTGCCATGCTCACCACATTCATATCTCTGCCAGGACGATTATCTGTACTCATGCCAGGAACTTCCACCCGTGGAGTATCAAGACAGATCAGTTGTGAAGAGGAGCGCAAACGCCTCAAAGCCCTTGTTGAGACCATGAAATTACCCGAAGGGTTTGGTTTGATCGTTAGAACTGCTGGTAAAGATGCAACCAAAACCATGCTTGGTAACGATCTTAAATATCTTCTGCGGGTGTGGAAAAACATAAATGACAAAAGCATAGAGAGCCCGACCCCTTCCCTGCTGTACAAAGAGCAGAATCTTGCTGTCAGAACTCTCAGAGACTATTTTACAGCCGAAGTTTCAGAAATTCTCATAGATGATGAGGAGGTTTTTAAGGAGGTTCGGGATTTTATCAAGGTTATTGCCCCCAAACAGCAGAATATTGTCAAATTCCTGAAAGGTGAAAAACCGATCTTCTCAAAACATCAGCTTGAAGACCAGATTGCCTCAATATTTGAAAACAACGTCCCCCTGAAATCTGGAGGTGCCATTGTCATTGACCAGACAGAGGCGCTTGTTGCCATTGATGTAAATTCAGGAAAATCAACTGGCAAGAAAAATATCGAACAGACAGCCTATTACACCAACCTTGAAGCTGCCGAAGAGGTGGCAAGACAGTTGAGACTTCGGGATATGGGTGGCCTTATTGTCATTGATTTCATTGACATGAAAGAGGCTCGACATAAGGCTGAAGTTATCAAAAACCTGAAAAAATTTCTCAAATCAGATAAGGCAAAAACAAAGGTGGGGCTGATCTCAAAATTTGGTCTTCTGGAGATGTCCCGTCAGAGAATACGACCATCCATCACATTTGGTAATTTTACGGCCTGCGTCCACTGCCAGGGACGCGGGATGGTCCCCTCTGTTGAAAACCTTGCGCTTGCATTCATGCGACAACTCAATATGAATACAATCAAGGGAGATATAAAAACCGTCACAGCCACACTGCCCACAGATGTGGCAGATTATATTCTCAATAAAAAACGCAAGGAACTTGTGGAAATTGAAAACAAACGCAGTGTGGCAATCTCCATTATAAGCGATGATAAAATGATCAGGGGGGATAGCAACTTTGTGTGTGAGAAGGAGCCATGATACATTGAGTTGTATACAATATGGGGCAAAAGATAGAAAAGAAGAAAAAGAGCAGCCTGCCGACGACATGCCGATACAACATGCTGCAGAATATAGCAAAGCTCTGTCTTGACAGAACCATCTCTTTTGTGTATCTGAAACAGTTCCCGATTATCTTTGCATTGGAAAAATTGTACAATTTTATTTATCAACTTTAAAATCTATGAGGAGTTTTTTATGATCAGCACAGCATACGCAATGGGACAGCCTGGAGCTTCAGGAGCAGCGGCTGGCGGTGGTTTTACTGCTTTTGTTCCACTTATTATAATGTTTGTAATTTTCTACTTTCTGTTGATAAGGCCTCAGCAGAAAAAAGCAAAAGAGCATCAGAATATGATAAACAGTCTTAAGAAAGGGGACAGGGTTATCACTTCAGGCGGAGTACATGGCACCATCATCTCTCTTGGAGATACCACAGTATCTCTTGAAATTGCTGAAGATGTGAGAATCAAAATTAACCGGAGCAATGTGACAGCTCTTAACCAGAAATCATCTGCTCCACAAAAAACCAAAGAAAAAGATAAGGCAAAAGAGCAGGATAAGGCAAAATCAAAAGAGCAGGATAAGGCAAAAGATCTGGATTAAAAGGTTCAGGATCATACAACAAAAAAATAAAAAACCGAACTTTATCACAAGACTAACTGTGAATGAAATACAGGAGTATTCAGATTGAAAATGTTTACATGGCGGGGAGTGGTCAACATAGCAGTAATTGTGGGTGCGCTGATTTATCTTCTGCCCACATTTAATAATGACCTCTGGCCCCATAAAAAAATAAATCTCGGACTTGATCTTCAGGGCGGTATGCATCTGGTTCTTGAGGTGCAGACAGAAAAAGCTGTTGAAACCACCATTGAGCGTACAACTGATGAACTCAAACAGGAACTCAGAAAAAAAGAGATCAAACACCTTGGTATATCATCTGGTATATCAACAGGAGCACCATCAAAAGAAAAAAATACAATAACTGTTGAGTTGCAGGGTGAGGAAAATCTTAAAGGGTTTAATGCTATTGTGACTGAAAACTTTAATGATTTTAAAGTTGACTCAACCACTACTGAAGGTGACAAGCACCGTGTAGTGCTATCACTTCCAAATGAAGAGTCTATAAATATACAGAAACTGGCTACAGCACAGGCTCTTGAGACCATCAGAAACCGTATAGACGCATTTGGTGTCAGCGAGCCGGATATAAGGCTGCAGGGGGAGAATAGAATTCAGATTCAGCTCCCTGGAATCAAGGATACAAAGAGGGCCAAGGAGCTGATTGGAAGAACTGCAAGACTTAATTTCCAGCTTGTTGATGAAAATGCAAATGTTGACGCTGCAGCAAAGGGAGCAGTCCCTCCTGGAGACGAACTTCTCTATCAGGTTGGAGAGAATAAAAACTCCGGTTCTGCCAGCAAATTACCTTTTCTGATTCAAAAAAGGGTTCTGCTTGATGGAAGTGCCCTTACAGATGCAAGAGTAGAGATCGATTCTCAGTTTAATGAACCCTATGTAAGCATTGAGTTTGACAGAAAAGGGGCTCGGATATTTGAAAGAATCACCGGAGAGAATATCAAGAAACGGCTTGCCATTGTCCTTGACAAAAATGTCTATTCAGCTCCTGTGATACAGGACAAGATTGCAGGAGGAAAGGCCAGAATCACCGGAAACTTCACAATGGAGGAGGCAAAAGATCTTGCCATTGTTCTCAGGGCTGGAGCGCTGCCTGCACCTGTAAAGATAATTGAGGAGAGAACAGTTGGCCCAACCCTTGGAGCTGACTCTATCAGGATGGGACTCATAGCCAGTATAGTTGGTGGACTTGTTGTTATTATCGTCATGGCAATCTACTATCAGGGGGCAGGAGTTATTGCAGACATAGCTCTTGTGGTGAATGTCATTCTGCTTGCTGCAGGGCTTGCCGCATTTCAGGCAACGCTTACTCTTCCAGGTATTGCTGGTATTGTTCTGACCATTGGTATGGCTGTGGATGCCAATGTTCTTATTTACGAAAGGATCAGGGAAGAGCTGGCAATGGGCAAAACAGTTGCGGCATCAATCAATGCTGGGTTTGAACGGGCGGCAGTTACTATTATTGACTCTAATGTCACTACGTTAATATCTGCCATTGTATTGTTTCAGTTTGGTACAGGCCCTATAAAAGGATTTGCAATTACACTGGCACTGGGTCTTATTTCCAGTATGTTTACGGCACTAATACTTTCAAAGAGTATTTTTCAATACTTTGTCTCTGTACGGAAAATCTCCAGATTGAGTATATAATTGCGATGCCCTCCTGACGGGTACAAAACAAAATAAAGGAATACAACAGAAATGATCCAGTTTATAAAACCTGGTATTAATATCGATTTTATAGGGATAAGGGTTAAAGCATACGTTGTTTCACTCTCCCTCATTATCATAAGCCTTTTGTCGCTTGTGATTCACGGTGGCCCCAATTATGGCATTGATTTTTCAGGAGGCACACTGATACAGGTTAAATTCATAGAAAATGTTACCATAGAAAAAATACGTACTGGCTTGAATCAGATGGGAATAAAAAACGCATCTGTTCAGCATTTTGGTGAAGAGGGTAACAGTGAGTTTCTCATCAGAACAAGCAATGCGGAAATCAGCGGAGATGGTCTGGCACAATCCATCACTCAAGCTCTGCAAACATCTACTGGTTCTATACCTGAAGTAAGAAGAATTGAAATGGTTGGTTCACAGGTGGGAAAGGATCTGAGAACCCAGGCTCTGCTTGCCATTTTTTATTCCATACTTTTTATTGCCATATATATATCTGGAAGGTTTGAGATGAAGTGGATGGCATCAGGAATAATAGCCGGGGCATTGATGTCACTTGTCTATTTCCTGGCCATATTTAAAGTTGGTATCCCACTATTAATAACTGCGGCCATGATAGTTACCCTTTCTCTTTTCTGGTATATGAAGCTTAAATATGCTATGGGAGCCATTGTTGCCCTGATACATGATGTTATTATCACCATTGGAGTCTTTTCGATCCTTGACCTTGAGATCTCTCTCCAGATCATTGCAGCACTCCTGACAATAATTGGGTATTCTCTTAATGATACAATTATTGTTTTTGACAGAATAAGAGAAAATCTAGCAAGCAAACAGCCAATGGAAAAAATCATCAACAAGAGTATTAACGAAACTCTGAGTAGAACAGTTCTGACTTCATCTTTAACTCTGTTACCTCTCATTGCACTCTTTTTTCTTGGTGGAGAGATTATCCACAATTTTGCCTTTGCAATGATTGTGGGTATTATCGTGGGTACATACTCATCAATTTATATTGCGAGCCCTATTCTCATTGCTGCAGAAAAAAACAAACCAAAAAAATAATATGGTGTTTTGATGAAACAGCTCTCCAGACTCTCTGTTGTTGTTCCTGCCAGACTTTTCTTTATGTCTGTTCTTATGGCACTGTGTGCTGCTTTAATGCCATCGTGTTCAACAACCGCTAAAACAGTAAAATCGGCAGCAGAGAGCGCTGGAAGATTAAAAAGTTCCGAGAAAAGTGTTGAGAAGAGGCTTGATGAGATGGCAGCAAGGTTGCAGAGAATTGAGCAGACGCTTGGGCTTAATGAAGCTCAGGAGCAGCTGTTATCTGATGGTAACGGGCAACAATCAGAGCAATCTCAGCTTGATAGCCAGCCGTTATCGCAATCTCAGGATGAGATTACTGAAGAGATTCTGCCCCCTGAAGATTCTCCCGATGTTCTGCACCCTCCTGATAGCTCCTTGAAATCGGAATCGTCTTTTTCTCAATCATTGACAGACTCTGGAGCATCATCTCCTGAAGCTCAATATAACAGGGCTATGGCACTCCTTAGTGCAAATAAATTTGATGCTGCGGCAAAGGAGTTCAGGAGTGTCACAGAGATCTATCCTGACCATCCTCTTGCTGTTAACGCACTCTACTGGATGGGGGAGTGCCGTTACTCTGTCAGGGATTACCGTGGATCAATCACAATATTCAAGCAGCTTGTGGAAAAATATCCGAAGGGAAGAAAAGTCCCTGACGCACTCTTGAAAACAGCATACGCCTATCTTTCTATTAACGATATTGACAATGGCCGTGAATATCTCAAAAAAGTTGTCAGACAGTTTCCATTTTCTCCTGCTGGCGAAAAGGCGGAAAAGAGGCTTCAAACTCTCAGGTAAACCGTGAAATCAATAATCAGATATATAAATTAACAGCCAATATAAATGTCGCAGACAATCCAACAGTATCTGCCCTGGTTTATTCTCAGAAGTGTGCCAGGTGTAGGGAACATCCTTTACAGAAGATTGATCCAGAGATTCGGTTCTCCTGAAAATGTCTTTACAGCATCCAGGCACGACCTGATGGCTATCAGGGGAATGGGTGAGAGGGCTCTTTCGGCCATAACAGATCCAGCTGTGAGAAGTTCTGCTGCAACAGAACAACTTAAAAATGAGATAAGGCAGATTCAGAGAGCTGGATTTAAGATCATCACAATGGTTGAGGAGCACTATCCCACGCTTCTGAAACATATTCCTGACCCCCCACCCTATTTTACCTACTTTGGCACACTTGATAATAGAGCGCATTCTATTGCCATTGTGGGGTCAAGGCAGGCAACCTCCTATGGGCTTAACACAGCAGAGACGCTTGCCCATGATCTGGCATCAAGTGGATTTCAGGTGGTCAGTGGCATGGCTGTTGGAATTGACACTGCTGCCCATAAGGGTGCTCTTATGGCACATGGCAGAACCATTGCCATACTCGGCAGTGGTCTTGCCAGAGTATATCCTGCCGAGAACCGCAACCTCTTCTACAAGATTGCTGACAATGGTGCGGTCATTTCAGAATTCAGGGTTAACGCTGAGCCGGAAGGTCGCCATTTCCCCATGAGAAACAGAGTTATTGCAGGAATATCATCAGGTACAGTTGTTGTTGAGGCTGCGGCAAAAAGCGGCTCTCTGATAACAGCAAGACTTGCAGCAGAGTATAACAGAGAGGTGTTTGCAGTTCCTGGAAACATTGACTCTTTAAAAAGCAGCGGTACCCATGCCCTTTTGAAACAGGGAGCAAGGCTTGTAGAAAACTATCTGGATATTATTGAAGAGTTGAGACTCATGCACCAGAGTATAGACTTCTCCCCCACCAATGAAACGCCTGAAATGCGATCTGATGAGACTCCTGAAACCCGAACTTCAATCGGCATAACTGGTACTAAGCGAGCACCATCTGAGCAGAGATCTCTGTTTGAGGATGGGGCACTATTTAAAGAGGATGAGTCATTATTAAAACAGGATAAGGCTCTACTGTTTGAACCTGATCAATATCAGAGTGCGATTCTGGATATTCTTACACTCTCCCCAATGCACATTGACACAATCATTGAACAATCCGGCCTTGATACAGGAGGCATAACTGCTGCCCTTATGGATCTTGAACTGATGGGGATAATCAGCCACTCCCCTGGAAAGCTGTTTTATAAAGTTGATAAGCAGAGTTGAGTAAAAATGTTTTACAACGTTGAGGAGCAAAATTGAGTAAACCACTGTTAATTGTTGAGTCCCCTACCAAGGTTAAAACACTGAAAAAATATCTGGGAGATGACTATAATGTTGCTGCCACAGCAGGTCATATAAAAGATCTTCCACAAAAAGAGCTCGGGATTGATATTGAGAACAACTTCAAAGCCGAGTATCTGAATATCAAAGGCAAATCCAAGGTGATCCAGGAGCTCAAGAGTGCTGCCGGAGATACAGATAAGATCTACCTTGCACCTGACCCGGATCGTGAGGGGGAGGCAATTGCTTTTCATACTGCTGATATCCTGAAGAAAAAAGGGAGACAATTTTACAGAGTTCTTTTCCATGAGCTGACAAAAAAAGGAATTACAGAGTCCCTAAGCCACCCCACAGAGCTCAACAGTGATAAGTACGAGGCTCAGCAGACCCGAAGAACGCTCGACCGCCTGGTTGGCTACCAGATCTCTCCTCTTCTCTGGAGGCGGGTACAGGGGAGTTTGAGTGCAGGTCGGGTTCAGTCAGTAGCTGTAAAGATAATCTGCGACCGTGAAAGGGAGATAAGGGCATTCAATCCTGAAGAGTACTGGACAATTACCGCCGATCTTCTTGCAGAGATTCCTCCTGCCTTCTCTGCTGCCCTCTCCAGACATAAGGGGAAGAAAGTCTCCATCCCGGATGAGAAGAGAGCATCAAAGATCATTGATGAGCTTGAAGCATCCACATTTACTGTTGAGAAGATCAACATAAAGACCATCCAACGGAATCCTCTGCCTCCATTCATAACAAGTAAACTTCAGCAGGAGGCCATTAACCGTCTTAAGTTTTCCGCAAAAAAGACAATGGTTGTGGCCCAGCAGCTATATGAGGGTATTGAGATAGGGACAGGTGGCCCTGAAGGTCTGATCACATACATGCGTACCGACTCAACCCGCATCTCTGCTGAGGCGGCTCAGGAGGCGCTGACGCTGATTGGAGAAAAACTCGGGGGTGAATATGCCATGGAAAAGCCAAGATTTTTCAAGAACAGGAACAATGCCCAGGATGCTCATGAAGCTATAAGACCAACATCTGTTTTCAATACACCGGGAAAAGTTCAGCCATATCTGACACAGGATCAATTCAGACTTTATGATCTTGTATGGAAAAGATTTGTCGCCTCTCAGATGACCCCGGCTGCCATTGATCAGAAGACCATCTCCATAAAAGCAGGAGACTACACATTTACTGTGGGTGGAAATACTGTTCAGTTTCAGGGGTTCATGGCACTCTATTCAGCTGTTGATTCAAGATCTGATACCGATCTTAAGCCGGATGAGAAAGATCAGAGTGATGAGCACGATTCCGGTAGTGAGGAACGGTCATACGAAACTGATGCACAGGCCACAGGTGATGAAAAAAATGGTGATAAAGATAAGCAGGTTCTGCCTGAACTCAAAGAGGGGATGAGGCTGGATGTAAGGAAGATCATTCCAATGCAGCACTTTACCAAACCTCCACCAAGGTTTTCAGAAGCATCCCTGGTCAAGGAGCTGGAGGAGAATGGAATCGGAAGGCCAAGTACATATGCCACCATACTCTCAACCATACGGGACAAAGGCTACGTGGATCTTCAAAAAAAATATTTTGTTCCCAATGAACTTGGATTTATTGTAAATGATCTCCTGGTAAGCTCATTTCCTGAAATTCTTGATGCAACCTTTACAGCAGCTATGGAGAGCAATCTGGACAATATTGAGAATGGTACACGTAAATCCATTGAGGTTCTCAATGAGTTCTATGCCCCTTTCAAGGATAGGCTTACCCATGCCGCAGAAAATATGCTCAGCGTCAAAGGTGTTGGTATACCCACAGATCTCAAGTGCCCCCTCTGTGCTAAACAGCTCAATATAAAGATCGGTAAAAATGGCCATTTCATCGCCTGTACCGGATATCCTGACTGCACCTTCTCAAGTAACTACACCCGTGATGAAAAAGGCAACATAGAAATCAGTGAAACAAAAGTCGATTCAAGCCCTGTCAAAAATTGTGATAAATGCGGCAAGCCAATGGTGAAAAAAGAGGGGCGCTATGGAGAGTTTCTTGCCTGTACAGGCTACCCTGAGTGCAAGAATACAGAGTCTCTTTATGTGACAGAGCCTGTAAAGCCAACAGATATCAAGTGTCCTCTGCCTGGATGCACCGGCCTTATTGTAGAAAAAAAATCACGCAGAGGGAAAGATTTCTACGGGTGTGACCAATACCCTGAGTGCAACTTCGCATCATGGGATAAACCTGTGAACAAGGTGTGCCCGGAGTGCGGATCACCCTATCTTGTTGAAAAAGAGACAAAAAAAGAGGGTGTTATACTTGCATGCCCGGTTAAGGGGTGCGGTTATAAGAGCGGTAGTGCTTGAGATGTAACTGTTATAGGGTTGCATTTTTGTTTGCCCGGCAAAGCTGTAACCCCGTCCACTTGAAAGAGCGTGGAGATACCCCGTCTGAGGGGAAGTCAATCTGAATCGCAAGGGCGTTTCTGGTAACGGAAGGGTCTGAGGATGAGATCGTTCACAGGGAACAGCCATTAACCGGGGAAGCCCTGCAGGGTTCTTGACTTAACTTATTATTCCCCTCAAGTTTTTGGCGAAGGTATTGATTAGTGTATACAAAATCTGATTGTTTAAATATCTTCTTTGTATTGCTCTCAGCCTTTTATGTTTACTTATCATGGAACAGAGAGGCTTGTGCAGATACCCAATCCAACGGCCTTCCTATCATGGAAGCCATAGCCTCTGCCTTCAAATACTCTCCTGATATTCTGCTCAAACATCAGGAGATCCGTTACAGTCAGGGTTCTCTTCAGCAATATAGAGGCCAGTTTGATTTAACATTGCAGATGGGCACATCCTATTCCGATCAAAACAGTCCGGTTGCCAGCGAGCTTGACCAGAAAGTAAAAACCACCTCCCATAGTTTCCAGATCAATAAGCAACTTAGAAATGGTATCTCTCTTAATTCATCTGTTGAGTTGTCTCAGACAGAGAGTGAGTACTCTTATCAATCTGAAACTGAAACAGAAGAAAACAGTGGTGCGATTTTTTTTACACTTGTCATCCCTTTACTCAAAGGGCGTGGCGTAGAGGCTACGGCAGCTTATGAGCTGGCAGCTGAAGTCAATCTTGAGATTGCGGAACTGCAATCGAGAAACACCATCAGTCAGACCGTTATGGATACAGCCCTTGCCTACTGGTCATATCGTGCCGCCTTTGAACAGCTGAACCAGTATGAGCAGTCTGAAAAAAGAGCAGAGGAGAGCCTTCGTATCACACAGGCAATGATCTCTGCAGATCAGGCCCCCTCCTCACTTCTGGAAAATGCCAGAGCCAAGCTTTCATCCAAGAGATCTTCCAGAATTCAGGCCCGACAGACACTTTATGAGGCTCAACAGGCTCTGGGCATTATGATGGGGATAGATTTTGACAGCATCGAACTCCTGCCACTCCCTTCTGATCCTCTGCCTGCAGGAACGTATGAGAAAACAGAAAAAATATATCAACAGAAACAAGAGCTTGTCTCCCTGGCCCTGACAAACAGATACGATTTTCAAGCTTTTAAAAAGTATGTTGATTACAGCAAGATCATGCTTGAGCAGGCCCGTAACAATTTACTGCCACAGTTTGATTTAAAGCTGAGCACCGGCTATTCAGGATGGGACAAGGACTCTGGTGTCGCCAATATGTTCAACCCTCTGTTTAACAATGTACCTGGTGCCAGTGGAGGAATCTATTTTGATCTGTTACTGCCTGTTCCCAATAACAGTGCAAGGGGAACTCTGTTACAGAATCAGGCAACTCTTCGGAAATATCAGATTCAGATTGACAGCAATGTTAGAAGTATCAGCTCAAGCGTAGCCACCCAGCTCTTTGCCCTGAAGCAGCGGGTAAAGCAGCTGCGTGAGGCAGAAATGTCTGTTGACTATTATGAAAAATCTGTCCGGGATGTACAGAAGAAGTTTCAGTTGGGGATGGCGACATTGTCAGACCTTCTGCTGATCAAGGATGATCTTGATACCGCTATTTCCCAGAAAATCATCATACAGCAGCAATATGCCAATGCTTTGGCAACTTTGCGTTATCATACCGCTACCCTGATCCGTTTTAATGGTAAAGAGGGGCAGATAGAAGCTGGTGATCTGGTTGAATTGCCGGATATTTCGGAATTTTCGATAAAGACAAAGTAGGCAATCCCAGATCAGGCCGACATATTTTTAAAGCATCATCAGGAAAAGTAATATGGCTAAACCAATATTCAGAAAAGTTTCTCTGGAACGTCTCTCATCTCCTGAACAGCTGGATCAACTGATGACAGTGACCAGTCCCAAGGGATGGCTTGCCCTTATAGCCCTTGGGATGCTTGTCATGGTGGCGGTAATATGGGGAATCTACGGCACTATCCCGACAAAAGTTCAAGGAAATGGAATACTTATCAGGAGTGGCGGTGTTTATGATATTGAATCTGAGACCGCTGGCAAGGTGACGTCAATATACCCGAATCGTGGCGATGTTGTAAAACAGGGGCAGATCACGGCAAGAGTGGCGCAGCCGGATTTGATTGAGAATATCAATAAAGCTCAGGCAGAGATAAAAGAGCTTTTAGAACAGAAGAGGAGAATAGAGGCCTTTGGTGCAACTGATATAAAGATGCAGAAGGAGTCTATTGCCCAGAAAAAAAAGCTCTACAGGCAGTCTATTGAAAACAGTGAAAAACAGAACCGCATTCTTAAGGAGCAGCTGGAGAATCAGAAAGAGCTGTTTAAAGAGGGGCTGATCACAAAGGGGAGCTATCTTGCAACCCAGCAGGAGATTGACACAAACCTCCAGAACATTAATGAGTACCAGAACCAGCTGCAATTACTGGAGATCCAGAATCTCCAGCTTCAGGAGGACAAAGAGCAGAAACAGATCTCCATTATCCAGCAGATTGACCAGGTAAGACGAAACCTCGATATCCTTGAAAGAACTCTGGAAAAGAGTTCCAAAGTGATCAGCCCATACAGTGGTATAGTGCTTGAGGTGGTGGTGCAGGAGGGGGCACATATTCTTCAGGGGCAACCCATACTCCGGCTGGAGCGTATGGGTAATACGGTCGGGCTTGAAGCGGTGGTCTACATGAGTCCGGATAAGGGCAAGCAGGTGAAACCCGGCTTTGAGATCCAGATCTCCCCAAGTACAGTCAAAAGAGAGGAGCATGGCCTTATGCTGGGTCTGATCACTGATGTGGCCCAGTATCCTGCCACTCAGGAGCGGATGATAAACATGCTCCAGAACAGTGCACTTGTCCAGACACTTTCCAATGGGAGTGCACCAATAGAGATACACGCTGATATGATTCCATCTTCAAGAACATACAGCGGCTATAAATGGTCTTCCTCTGAAGGTCCACCCATAAAAATAAATAGTGGCACCATCTGTTTTGCCTCGGTAACGGTCAATAAAAAAGCACCTATAGATATGGTGATCCCCATGTTTAAAAAATACATTATGGGAATCGGAGAAGAGGAGTAAAGATAGCAGCAATGGCTGAAAAACGACCGTTATGGCGTAATAAGAGGGTTAAAACCCCCACAATACTCCAGATGGAAGCTGTGGAGTGTGGCGCAGCCGCCCTTGCAATGATTCTGGCTTACTGGGGACGCTGGGTGCCTCTTGAAAAGCTGAGGATTGAATGCGGTGTCTCCAGAGATGGGAGCAAGGCTGGCAATATGCTCAAGGCGGCCCGCAGATACGGGATGGAGGCCAGAGGATTCAGAAAAGAGCCTGAAGGTCTGCATGATCTTGCACTCCCCATGATCCTGTTCTGGAATTTCAACCATTTTGTGGTTCTGGAGGGAATCAAAAGGGGTAAGGTTTTTATCAATGATCCTGGTGACGGTCCAAGGATCGTCAGTGAAGAGGAGTTTGATCAATCATTTACAGGGGTGGTACTGACCTTTAAACCTGAGGCTGATTTTAAAAAAGGGGGCAGCAGACCATGCATTCTCCGTTCCCTTGCAAGGCGATTCACCGGATCTGTACCCGGTCTCTGCTACGCTGTTATGGCAGCCCTTTTCCTGATTGTTCCAGGGATTGTGGTTCCTGTTTTTTCCAGGATCTTTGTGGATAACATTCTGGTAGGCCAGATGGAGGGGTGGATCAAGCCCCTGTTTGTGGCAATGGGACTCACCCTTGTCATCAGGAGCGCTCTGATATGGCTGCAGGAGTACTATCTTTTACGCCAGGAGACCAGGATGGCCCTTCTCTCTTCTGCCCAGTTTTTCAAACACGTTTTCCAGCTGCCGGTACAGTTTTTTTCCCAACGTTTTCCAGGAGAGATCGGAAAAAGGGTTCAGAGCAATCACAGCGTTGCCCAGATCCTTTCAAAGGATCTGACCTCCGGCATTATCAATCTGGTCAGTATCATTTTCTTTGCAGCAATCATGTTTTTCTATGATGTGGTACTTACCGGCATCGGCATTGGAGTTGCCGGTCTGAACCTGATTGCCCTGCGTTATGTTCAGAACAGACAGAAGATCTTGAGCCAGAAGCTGCTGCAGGAGCAGGGTAAACTGATCAGCACCACCATGTCAGGCATGCAGATGATAGAGACATTGAAGGCCACTGGAGGAGAATCAGATTTTTTTTCCTTATGGTCAGGCCATTATGCCAAAAGCCTGAATGGCCAGCAGCAGCTTGGGTCAAGTACTCTGTTTCTTACGGCAGTTCCCCCTTTTCTCTCCAGTATCAGTAATTTGTCTATTCTGGTAATCGGTGGTTTCAGGGTGATGGACGGCCATCTCACCATGGGTGAGCTTGTGGCCTTTCAAAGTATCATGGCAAGTTTTTTAAACCCTGTTAACATGTTTGTGCAGCTGGGAAATAAACTTCAGCAGGCACATGGTGACCTGAATCGTCTTGATGATGTGCTCCACTATCCGGTGGATGAAAGATTCAGATCAGACAGAAGTATGGATAAGGCAGATAATCAGGATGAAAATAAGAGCAATGGCAATGCAGCAGATCAGAAATATGTAGAAAAAACCAGGCTATCTGGAGAAATTGAGATTCGTAATCTCTCTTTCGGGTATAACCTGCTTGACCCCCCTTTAATTAAAAACATCAATATGCACATCAGACCTGGAATGAGGATTGCCGTTGTTGGAAGATCCGGATCAGGGAAATCCACCATTGCAAAAATTGTGGCAGCTCTGTATGAGCCCTGGGATGGAGAGATTCTTTTTGACGGCCTGCCTGTTGCCCGGATACCGAGGACGCTCTTGAACAACTCCCTCTCCATGGTGGATCAGGAGCTGTTTATTTTCGAAGGAACTGTAAAGGAAAACATCTCCATGTGGGATACTACCATTCCCAACTCCCAGATTGTACAGGCTGCAAAGGATGCTTTTATTCACGATGAAATATCTGCAAAACCCGGAGGATATGACGGAATAGTTGCAGAAGGAGGGTGGAATTTCAGCGGAGGTCAATGTGAGCGTCTGGAGATAGCAAGAGCACTTGTGGTCAATCCCACCATCCTGATCATGGATGAGGCAACCAGCGCGCTTGATGCCAACACTGAAAAGGCTGTGGCAGACAGTATCCGGAGACGGGGCTGTACATGTATCATTGTTGCGCATCGTCTGAGTACCATTCGAGATTGTGACCATATCATTGTCATGGAGCAGGGTGAAATCGTTCAACAGGGCACCCACGAAGAGCTTATTCATGAAAAAGGCGTTTATGCAGGCCTGATAGCCATGGAATAAGGAGCTTACCAATGCAGGAGATTTTTCTCCCAAAAGGGGTATTACATAAAATTGGCGGTAATCAGCCGGTTCTTCTTCAGGATCGAAACAGGGTCTGGATGGTTCAGGCCGGACGTGCGGATATTTTTGCCGTTTTTCTGGAAAATGGAAATCCTGTGGGGCTTCGTTCCCATCTTTTTCGGGCAGAACAGGGTGATTATCTGTTTGGCTACAGCCATCCCCAATACCCGAACGAAGCGATTCTGGTCTCCGGTCTGACAGGAACCGAGCTGATTGAAATTGATACCACAGCTTTTACAGCAGCACTTCAGTACCATGGTCAACATGATCAGCATCATGATCGTGGCATACAATTTGATCAATGTGCCCGGAACTGGATAGGCGGTCTCTATCAGGGGGTTCGTACCTGCTCATCCATACCACCTAAAATCAATGTTCACATGAAGCCGGGGCACTCTGTTCAATTGAAAAAAGAGCAGAGCATCTCTCCGGCTCAGAATATGGTCTGGATCCGTGTTGAATATGGCAGCCTTAATGTTCTTGGAAAAGAGGAGTCTTCCGTGATCTCAGGAGATATTTTTCCATTATCAAGGGGAAGCTGGCTTACAGCCACTGAAGATAGCTCCATTATATCCATTGACACAGATGACTATCTTGAAGAGGATCCAGATCTCAACGGATTTTATCGTTTTATTGAAATTATTCTAAAAATGGTACACTTAAACCGGCTGAACCAGGATGCCTTTGAAGCGGAACGGCTGAAACAGAAACTTGATAATGAAGCCTCAGCATATGATCTGGGACTCAAAAACCTCGCTTCTGTAATGGAACCGTCAAAAAAAAGTATGGTCACGGTTGATGAAGATCCATTATTCAGAGCCTGTGTGCTGGTAGGCCATGAGATGGGTATCATTTTTAAACCCCTCCATAGGGAAACTTCAGGGACAAAGGACAAACTTGATACAATTACAAGATTCTCCAGTATCAGAAAAAGAGATGTGGCGCTCAAGGGAGATTGGTGGAGAAGAGATAACGGCCCTATGCTCGCCTTTACTGAAGAGGATCAAAAGCCCATGGCACTTATTCCGGACTCTGCAACCAGTTACCATTGCATCGATCCTGATAGTGGCAGATCCCGCAGAGTTGACAGTGATGTGGCACAAGAACTCAAACCCTTTGCCACCATATTTTACCGATCTTTTCCCCCAAAAGCCCTTAAAGGGATAGATCTGTTCAGATTTGCCATTTTTAAAAAATACAGTGAGCTGTTTACCCTGCTGATAATGGGATTGATGGGAGCACTCTTAGGACTTATCACCCCCATGGCCATAGGAATGATTTTTGACACGATTATTCCTGAAGCATCCAGATTTCAGATGTTTCAGTTCGGCTACATCCTCTTCACATGTGTCATGGCAACCAGCATATTTGAAATGACCAGGGGATTTGCAGCACTGCGGCTGGAAGGTAAAATTGATGCAGCACTGCAATGTGCAGTCATGGACCGACTGCTTCTGCTCTCCCCCACTTTTTTCAGACGGTTTACAGCAGGAGACCTTGCCGAAAGAACGCTTGGAATCAACGCCATCCGGCAGGTTCTCTCTTCAGTGGTAATCACAACTGCTCTCTCTTCAATTTTTTCCCTGTTTTATTTTGTACTTCTGTTCTGGTACTCATGGAAGCTTGCTCTGGTTGCCATTGGACTGACTTTTCTGAGTGTCACCACTACCGTTACCATTGCCTATATGCAAGTCAGAAATCAACGATATCTGGCAACAATTCAAGGTAAAATATCAGGTATGATCCTGCAGTTTATAACAGGTATCTCAAAATTGAAGATTACAGGGACTGAAAACCGTGCATTTGTCAGATGGTCGGAACAGTTCGCCAATCAGGAACGAATCAGTTATAAAGCAGGGATACTTACAAATTTCATCTCCACCTTTAATATCGGTTTTCCTGTTCTGGCAACCATGGCAATCTTTTTTTCCGTTGTTTTTATGACTACAGGAGATTTTTCCACAGGTAAGTTTCTGGCCTTTAATTCAGCCTATGGCAATTTTCAGAATGCCCTGCTCCAGATGAGCATGACCGTCATTACGGTTATGGGCATTGTGCCGTTGTATGAGAGGGCAAAACCGATACTTGAAAGCATCCCTGAAGTGGATACTGACACACTGCATCCTGGAGAATTACGTGGAGATATTGAGATCAACCACATCAATTTTCGATATACCATTGATGGCCCTCTTGTTCTGGATGGTGTCTCAATGCAGATCAAGGCAGGAGAGTTTGTGGCTATTGTGGGTAGTTCCGGTTCCGGCAAATCAACCCTGTTCCGGTTGCTGGTAGGATTTGAAACTCAGGAGGCAGGTTCCATATACTACGATGGTCAGGATCTCAATACCATTGATGTAAGAGAGGTGAGGCGTCAGATCGGGGTTGTGCTGCAAAATAGCAAAATCATGCCAGGAGACATATTTAAAAATATCATAGGCTCATCCTCCTATCTTACCATTGAGGATGCATGGGAGGCAGCCAGACTGGCCGGACTGGAGCAGGATATCAAAGATATGCCCATGGGAATGCACACCATGCTCCAGGCAGGCGGCGGTACACTTTCCGGTGGACAGAAGCAGCGTCTGATGATTGCAAGAGCGATTGTGCATAAACCAAGAATCATCTATTTTGACGAAGCCACAAGCGCTCTGGACAACCATACCCAGAGCATTGTCATCAAGAGCCTGGAAGATCTTCAGGCCACAAGGGTCATGATTGCCCACCGTTTGAGCACTATAGTCAACGCAGACAGAATTTTCGTTCTTGAAAAAGGTTGCGTCGTTCAGATAGGGAGTTACGAGGAGCTTATCAGACAACCCGGGATCTTTGCAGATCTGGCAAAAAGGCAAATTGCATAACATGATACAAAATAATTACCTTACACACTATTGTATTAATATCTTATGCTCTCTGGCTCTACTTCTCTTACTGGCATCCTGCAATGATATGGGGAATATGAAACAGGAGCGCTGGAAACGGGCAGAAAAATCCAGCGGCAATATTGTCATTGGCGCTGCTGCTCCATGGGAATGGCTTGAAGGTAAAGCAATGTACAGAGAGGGTATTGAGATGGCTGTAGAGGAGATCAATGCAAGGGGGGGGGTGCTAAAAAGAGAGATTACCCTTGTGTACAGGGATGATAACTCCTCTGTGGACCAGGGCAGAATCATTGCCCAGGAGTTTGCAGAAAACCTCGATATGGTGGCAGTTATAGGCCATTTTAATTCATATGTATCCATTCCTGTCTCAATCATGTACCAATACTATGGACTCTTAATGCTCTCCCCTGCTTCAACAGCACCGGAACTTACTGCCAGCAGGGGATATAACCTTATTTTCCGAAATATTCCCACTGACAGGGACATGGCTGCCGGACTGGCTGATTTCTGTGAAAGAAAAGGGTTTAAGAGGATCATGATCTACGGAATTAACAACAAATGGGGAATAGGTCTGGCCAACGCCTTTGAATACAGAGCGGCAGAGCTGGGGATAAATATTGTGGACTATCGCGCCTTTGATTTCACAAGCGACGGCTATTACTTCAGTAATGATATCTCCCAGTGGCGTGACTTTTTCAAGTTTGGTGCCATTTTTCTTGCCTGTGACATCATCAAGGGGAGTCAATTTATCGTGGAAGCCAGAAAACAGGGTCTTGATCAACCAATAATAAGTGGGGACGGGCTTGACTCTCCCACTCTCTGGGAAAAGGCAGGAAGGTATGCCCAGGGAACCATTGTTGGCACCTGTTTTCATCCTGATATGCCCAATAGAACCACTCAGCAGTTTGTACAGCGGTTCCGTAAAAAATATGGAGTGCTGCCTGACACATGGTCGGCCCAGGGGTATGATGCCGTAAGACTAATTGGTGCTGCCATGGAAAAAGCAGGTTCCACAGTTCCGCCAAAGGTGGCAGATGCCCTGAGGGCCTTAAAGGACTGGCAAGGGGTGACAGGGGTTCACAACTTCAATCAATATGGTGATGTGATCAATAAGTCAATTGTAATCAAAAAAGTGGATGGTAATAAATTTGTTTATGCGGAGAATGAATAACAGGCAGTACAGGTGCCAAGGTAGATGTAACCCGGTATTTTTCATCAGGCTGTTTTACGGGAGAGTTTCCGGTCGGGTATTGAACGGAATCAGTACTGTGCAATTCATTGCGCTTATAAATCTGACTATTTCCCAGTTAGTGATTTTTCAGCCACTCTTTCCAGGATATCTCTCTGCCCAGCCCTCTTCCTTTCCTCCGGATATTCAGAGGATAATGGATCGCGGTAAACTTGTTGTGGCCATGTACTATCTTGATATTCCTCCGTTTTTCATGCACACCGCTGATAAGGCTGTGCCATCCAGCCACACGGGAATAAGATCCCCTTTTATCAGAGGTGAGTATTTTTACGGGATAGATGTCAAAATTGCCCTCGATATGGCAAAGGAGCTTGGCGTCGCCTGTGAATTTCATCGTACATCAAAAGACTTTAACGAAATTGTCGAGAGTGTGGTCAGCCATGAAGCGGATGTGGCCATTACTCTTCTGAGCAGAACTCTGGATCGATCCAGAACTGTTCTTTTCTCCCAACCCTATATCATTCTTCACCATGGCCTGCTCCTGAACCGCCTTGCCCTTACAAGGTATGAAAAAGGAACCACTCTGAAAGATTTTATCAACACCTCAGATATGAAAATAGGAGTTAAGGGTGGAATTGCATGGCCCCAGTTTTTAAAGCACTATTTTCCCAAAGCAGGGGTTGTGGAATATCCAGCATGGGAAGATGTCATAAATGCAGTGAGAATCGGCACTGTCATGGCAGCATATGCAGATGAGCTGGAGATCAAGAAACTGACTGTTTCAAAACCTGAGGTGGCCATAGAACTTAAGACCCTGATTATCGAAGATATTCAGGACCCCATTGCCATGGCAGTCTCATGGGAGAGCCCCAACCTTCTGCAATGGATAAATACATACCTGAATCAGGAGCATATATTCATGACTGTGGATGATATCCTTGAAAAATATTTTGAGAGTGTCACAGGTGAGGCATCACGGGAACTGACAGAACAGGGGGGGGGAAATGAATGATCCCTCCAGCAACATCGACGGAACGGACAGGAATCTCTCTGATATCTGCATAAGAGACAATCAATCCATTGAGATCAGCATGAATGAGATCAGCATGAAAAGTAAAAATAATCTATCAGGCAGTATCAGAAGATACACTGATGCACTTCAGACGCCATGGGCCATTTTAATTGGTATCATCGCCGGAGTTATCACAGGCATTTCCAATAAACCTCTTGCTGCTGCCATTGCACCAGGAGGTACCATATTTCTCTCCTTGCTTCAGATGTGCGTATTGCCGATCATGTTTGCAGCCGTGTCATCCAGTTTGGCCAACCTGCTCATCTCAAAAGAGGTGGGCAGAAATCTAGGGCGTATCCTGGCGATCTTTTCCGCGGTCATGTTTTTTTCCGCAGGAATGGGCACCCTGCTTGGTGCTGCAGGAGAGCCTGGCACCAGAATCGACCAGAAATCGAGAACCATTCTTGGAAAAATGCTGGCCGATGCAAATTCTAAAAGTGGTAATAAGGAAAATTCCAGGTTTGCTCCTGACGCACAGGTCAGATTATCCGATCCACTTGAGCCCAAATCCGTTTCACAACCCGGAGTCCTGAAGTTCATAGCTTTTCTGATACCCACCAATATTTTCTACTCATTAAGCCGTGGAGAGAACATGCAGATTCTGATTTTTGCCATTGTTTTCGGCATTTCGCTTGCTTCCATCCCTTCAGATCTCTCGGAAAATATCATTCAGGGGATGTCAGCCATATTCAAGGCCTTTGAAAATGTGATTTCATGGATCATGTATCTGTTGCCCTTTGGTCTATGGTGCCTTCTGGCTGGTCAGATTGCAAAGACAGGTTTTGAAATTGTGATCTCAATGACCTATTTTGTTATTATCATCTATGTCGGCAGCCTGTTTATGATTGTTGTCAATACCCTGTTGATTAAAAAGATGACAGGGATGTCAATCATGAAAGTAATGATGGCACTGCGAAAAACCATTATCATATCCTTTGGAACCCGCAACAGTTTTGCCGCCATGCCTGCTGCCCTTGATGCCATGTCCAGAGAGCTTTCCATGGATGAACAGACATGCAACCTGGTCATTCCCCTTGGGATTACCATGTGCAGGTTTGGTACGGTCATGGCATTTGCCCTGATCTCCATCTTTTTTTCACAGATCTACGGCATTACATTGACCCCCATTGATTACATAGTTGTTATTGCAGGCTCTGTAATGGCTGCTATTGCATCGGCAGGCACTCCGGGGATTGTGACATTGAGCATGCTCTCGTTGATATTTACCCCTCTGGGGTTACCTCTGGAAGCTGCCATAACTCTTATGCTTGCCATAGATCCCATCATTGATCCCATCATGACCCTGGTTAATGTCCATACAAACTGCGCTGCCACAGCAGCCATTGCAAAAAACTCAATGTGAGAAGAGAGGATATAAATGGATATAACCTCTCATGTGGTAACTTACTGTCAGCTGTATGGTAAAAAAATCTGAATCAGGAGAATTCAAAATGATAACATATTATTTTGAATTTTTAATATGCTTGAAAAAAGTAATCTTATGAACCTTGTCATTATTGGAAAAATCTGAAATTTGAAGGAGATTGAAAATGAGCGTTGAAGATCTGAAGAAATTTGGTCAGTTATGTG
>Ga0066603_10000325_pt1 | contig 38113 bp, 46 predicted proteins | sample Higcelweek8metaG_FD_59482 | JGI IMG/M metagenome (GOLD analysis project Ga0066603, IMG submission 59482) | Freshwater pond sediment microbial communities from the University of Edinburgh, under environmental carbon perturbations - High... | ecosystem: Environmental > Aquatic > Freshwater > Pond...
GTCACCGGTAGAGTTTGAAAAGCGTTACGCAATGAGCTTGCAAGGTGTCTAGAGAATCCGGGGCGATTCAATGGGCTTACCCCTCCAGCGGATTAGTCCCAATGCGCCTCTGGGGGCGTTGTCTTCAGCATGCGTTCCAACACCCCATCCCGCCGAATTAGTCCATGTACAAGGGCTGCGCCTACATGCAGCAACATAAGGGCAAACAGCAGGTAGGCCAACAGGCCATGCAGCGAGCGCAACAGGACGTACAAACCAGAATCCGCGTTGATAAGGGACGGCACTACCCAACCCAAAAAGGTTAAAGGCTGTCCCGCTGCGGACAACATCAGCCAGCCGCACAGGGGTTGTGCCAGCATCAGCAGGTACAGCAGCGCATGCAGGCTGTGGGCAGCCCTGCGTTGCCCTTGAGGTACGCTGCTTGGCAAGGCGGGGGCTGTGGTGATTAATCGGACTCCTAAACGCAGACAAACCAAGCCGAGCAGGATTAATCCCAAAATTTTGTGCAGCCCCACAAGAACGGCGTAGCTGTCCACCCGCGCTACCATGGTCGCGCCCATAAAGAGTTGGCTGAATAACAAAACGGCCATCAGCCAATGCAGGGCGCGTAGGGAACGGGAGTAATGCCGTTGGGTATTATTCATGCTGAAGGGCTCCGGTAGTGCGGTGGTTTTCCTGAAGGCGGCGGTAATGGGTTGCGGCATAGACTGCTGAACGCGCGCTGAGCAGAGGATCATCCGATCCCTCAATGCCTGCCGGTAAAACGAGGGGATCGTAATTGATGTCTCGGCACGGCCCTGTGGCCTGAGGCTGGCTGTGTTCCAGAACCACTACGCCCGCCGTAATCTGGGCGCGATCCGCAGGCCACACGCGCGTTGCATCATGGGTGGGGTCTTCGGGTTGAGCCAGTGTCAGCCGCAATTGCCAACGCAGCGGCCCTTGCTGTAAGCGCTGTTCAAGGTCGTGGCTAAGAGCGTTTGGGTTATCCCGTTGAGCGGCGGCCAAGGGCTCATAGGGTTGTTCAGGCACCAAGCTCCAGCGCACGGCTTGGCGCTGGCCCTGTTCCTGAACCAAGATGAAGGCGTTCAAACCGTAGTAATGGGTATTGGCCCAGCTAGAGGAGGGCGCAAAGCCTTTCATCCAAGCCCGAAAGGCGGCTGTTTCCGGGTGACTGTCAAAAAAAGCCTTAACCCGAGCCGGATCAGGTTTGCCGGTTTTGGGGTCGGGCTGTGAGGCCTGCAATTGTTCGTAGAAACCCTGAGGCGTGGCTACGGCAAAAACCGCGTTGCTGTTCATCGCCGTGCGCCATTGTTCACCATTGGCGAGGTTAAATTGCAATGCCAAACTGCGAATGGGCACAGAATCGTCCGCCGCTTTTGGGTTGCTGCCGCCGATGGCAAAACGGCCAATCACGGGTGTTCGTCCCGCTCGAAACAGCGCCGCTTTTGAGTAAGCCGAGGCATCGCCTTGAGCCTCAAAATAGCCCGTCATACACAGGCCCTTGCTGTGGTTACGACGAAAACCGGGTTGAAATCCCGCATTGCGCTCAAACTGATCGGCTATTTGTTGGGGGCTGACCTGAGAAGCCTTAAAGCCCTGAGCGGCCCAAACCAGTGCTAAGGCTGTGCTGCCGAGCAGTACCGCAATACCGAGGTAGCGTCCGGCACGAGCCCTTGGGGTTAAAGAAGTGTGCATCACAAGATTCCAAAGAACAGGGTGTATGCAAGACGCCTGATCGCGCTGTTTATTCCCAAACTTATTTTTTGAGCGTCAGGGAATAAAGCGCGGGACAAAGGCGTCTTTCCCACAGCACCCCCTGAGATGCCTTGCCATGAACCACGACCTAACCGATGCACAGTTGCGAGACCTACTGCCCCGTTTGCGCCGTTTCGCCTATGGCTTGACCCGTAACGCCAGCGCAGCGGACGATCTGGTGCAAAATACGCTGGAGCGCGCTTTACGCAAGGCCAGCCATAAACGCCCGGAAACTCAGTGGCAGGCGTGGATATTTCGCATCCTGTATCGGCAGTTTTTAGACAGCCAACGTTGGGCAAAACGCTACGCGCGTGTGCTGGCTTGGTTTGGTGAGCAGACTCCAACGGATACCGACAATTCCCCTGAAGCGCATTGGATGGCGCACGCCACATTGGAAGCTTTAGGGCAGCTCAAACCCGAACAGCGGGCATTGCTCTTGCTGGTGACGGTGGAGGGCTTCAGCTACCAGCAGGCCAGCGAGGCTCTGGATATTCCGCTGGGTACGGTCATGTCCCGACTGTCGCGCGCCCGCCAAGCGCTGCGCCAATTAGAGGAAGGGTCGGTCCCATCCATCGCACTGAGGAAGCATCCGTGAAGCCGGTTATTGATGATCTTGCACTCCACGCCTATGTGGACAATCAACTCGACCCTGAGTCACGCCAGAAACTGGAACAGGTTTTGGCTCAGACCCCAGCGTTGGCCCACGAGGTGGAGCGTCTACGCCAAGAGCAACGACGCCTACGAGCTGCTTTAGCCGGTTCAGCCAGCCCCCTATTTAACGACCCCCTAGACCCCCAACGCATACGGCAGGCGCTACAGCGGCGGCGTTGGCGACGGCAGGCCCAAGCCGCTGTGTTTTTGATGTTGCTCGGGAGCGCGACTTGGTTTGGTGGGTTTTCTCCAACATCCGAAACCGGCTTGCCAATGGATGATGCGGTGCAGGCCTATCGGGTGTTTGCCAATGCGGAGACGGTGCCGGACATTCGCTTTCAGCAGGCCACGGAAATCCCGGCTTGGCTGGGCAGCCGTTTTGCCAGTCCCCCTCAACTCCCAAACTTTGCCGCGCAGGGCATTAAACCGATATTGGGGCGCTGGTTGGTCACTGAGGCAGGCCCGGCGGCGCTCGTCCTTTATCAAAATGCCCGAGGTCAACCGCTGATGTTGTACATCCGGCCACCGGGACAGCGGATGAAAGCAGCGGGCGAGCGCCACGATGGAGCCTTAGTCACACACTATTGGCCGGATCAGTCTTACCACTATGCGTTAACGGGATTAGCAGAGGCTTGGCCACGCTGACGTTTGGCCTAGGTGTTTGGTCCCGTAAAGTAATGGCCTGGATCGCCTTTAAAGTGCTGCGGGTCTTTATGCCACTGTTCCAGAATAAAGCCAATCGGTGTACGCCCTTTCAACGCTCGTAACGGACGAGCGCTGTTATAGGCCCAGAGATAGTCCTTGAGATGCAAGCGAAACTCCTCAAGCGAGGTGTAGTGAAATGCCTCGGTACCTGGCTTCTTGGTGAACTGGATGCCGTTGTCGGTTAGGACCTTGTGGACGCGGTACGGCAAGGACTGCAGGGTGGACCGCAGGAAGTTGACGGCTGTCTGGCGGGTGGCCTGTGCATACAACTCGGCATGGACGATCTTGGTGGTACGATCAATCGCGACGAAGAGGTGCCCCTTGCCCTCGGGGCGGTCCTCATCTCGGTGATATCGATGTGTAGATAACCCAAGGGGTAACGCTTGAAGGTTTTTTCTCTCGGTCTGGTTCAGTCGAACGTGGCCGTTGACTGACGCCATGGCGCTGGTAAAGACGGTGCAGGCTGGAACGGGTCAGAGAGGGAATGGCACGCTGTAGGGCATGCAAGCAATCATCCAGTGGCAGTATAGTGTCTTCTGCCGGAATGCCACGGCTGCTGCTTCCTGCAGAGGTGTCATCGAGGTTGAGTGGGGGTTACTCGCATGGGCGCATCCTCGACCGTGTCGCGACTACGCCATTTGCGAACGGTCTTGGGATTGAGGTTGTAGCGTCTGCTCAGCGTCGCGATCGAATCTGGCGATCGCTGTATTTCTGCTCGGATAGCGTGCGTGGTCGTGGCGCGTTTGTGAAGAGCTTGAGCCATGGATCTTCCTCCGATAGAGGCTCATACCATAGACCATTACTTTCCGGGACCAAACACCTAGTACTACAGTTGCAATTTTATTTCCATATGAGCAATTCGAGCTAAAGCCTGATGTCTTCTGCGCCATCTGCCCTCTCCCGCAGAGCAATGTTTCCAGGCTGAAGCCGGCAGTCCCTGAGCCAGTTCATTGGCCCGGGCATAGAGGCTGAGTCATTACAACGGGGCCTAAGACCCGTTGGGCGTTTGCGTACCTGCCAGCCCATGAGCTGAAATACCCGTTGTACGGTATTTTTGTTGAAGCCCAGTAGGACTTGAGCGCATCGCAACCCAACCAAAAGTGGTTGTGGTCATCGTACACAGTGATAGAGGAAGTCAGTATTGCTCAACCGCTTACCAGCGCTTGATTGAAGCGTATGCGCTGCGATGCAGCATGAGTGCGAAGGGTAACTAGTATGACAATGCCTGTGCCAAAAGCTTCTTCCACAGCCTGAAGGTAGAATGCATCCATGGTGAGTCGTTCGCAAGCCGTGCCCAGATGCGTGAGACCGTGTTCGAATACATCGAAATCGACTACAGCCGCCAGCGTTCTTACAACATGCTGGTTACGTCAGCCCCAAGGTCTTTGAGGCTCGGATGAGTGCTTAACTGCGGCTGGATAAGATCACATTATCGCCGAGCACAACCACAGCGAGCGCTTCTATCGGCTGATGACCCAAGTGATGCCCAGCTGGGAGGTAACCAAATCCAAGCTGGATGCGATGGCGCAGAGTATTTTTAATCAGTGAGCCGTATTTTCTAAAATAGACCGCGAAACCCTTGGCCTTGAATCGGGCAATGCGCGTGTATGCCATTGAACATGTTTCAACCCACATCGTATGACTGAAACCTGGACTCAGGGTTGCTATTCCAGCTGAGTAAAATTTCACATGTGAAAAATCTCGCTGGCTCAAAGTAACCACCTTGGATCAGCTAACCTTGCTTGTATCTCGGCTAATCAAGGCACTAACCGTGCGTCTGCGGCTTGATAGATGTCTGAATGTTCTCGCTTTCCCACTGCAATCACACAGACGACAATCTGCTCATCCAGCACCTGATAGACCAAGCGATACCCCGCCGCACGCAGTTTAATCTTGTAGCGGTCAGCATGGCCACTGAGCTTATCGGCCGGAACTCTTGGCATTTCTAAGCGCTCGCTTAACTTTTTCTTAAACTGGGCCTTTATGGGATGCCCCAGTTTTTCCCACTCTTTCAATGCTCTTTTTTCAAAAACCAACTTATAGGTCATCGAGCTTCACCTGAATCAACTCAGGGTTTGTCATGCGCTCATCGGCCAAACGGTTGAGCTCAGCATCCTCCGCTAAGGTTTGGAAGTAGGCAAAGAGCTCAGGGGGGACAATGTAAAACGCGGGTTCATTGCGGTTTAAAATGGCCACTGGAAACCCGTCCCCTTCCATAGCAATGCCCATGGGGTTTTTTTTCAGCTCAGTGATGCTGGCTGCAACCGAAGTCAGTATTTGGTAGGCCATGTGCTTACTCCTTAGTCTGAAGGGAGTCTAATATAGCACTGATAAAAGCACTTTTTAAAATACTTTTAATAGTGTCCTCGGTATGAGCGAGGCCTGTACCCAAACCATCATAGTGACCCAATAAATGATTTCGCCCGCATGGAACGCACATTCTATGGCCGAAAAATCAACGCAGAGATGTCTTGCCGAGTAGTAAAATTTCACATGTGAAAAATTCAGCGGCTACACATTGATGTTTTGACGTGCTGCTTCAATATTTTTGCACTATGGGCATGGCATTCTTTTGGCGAATGCCGGATCATTCGTCGCAATATTTTCGACTTTCACATGTGAAATTCATGACAGCCATTATCAGCTTTGCCAATCAAAAAGGGGGCGTGGGTAAGAGTACCCTGTGCATTCAGGCCGCTTACTACCTATCCAAACAAGAAAAAAAAGTGTTGGTGCTGGACATGGATGCTCAGGGAAATACCTCCTCTCGGCTGGCTCCTAAGGCAGACGCTGAAAGCAGCAAGCCGGTTTTTTCCGGCACCAAAACCATCGAGCTCTTTACCGAAGTACTGAGCAGTATTACCCCGATGCCCTGCGGGCCATTTCTCGACTTAATTCATACCCCCGTGAACGATCCCGAGTTGGCTGAGGTTGAGTCCTCACCTTTAGAAATTGCTCTACTGCCTGAAAGGCATTTAAGGGATTTTCTCCAAACCTATGACTTCGTTTTGATCGACTGTCCTCCCAGTTTGGGGCGTAAGCTGGTGGCGGCCCTTGCCCTATCCACCCATGTGGTTTGCCCAGTGAAACTTTCAGGGTTTGCAGTGGATGGTGTTGAGGGCTTGCTGCACACCATCATCGGGGTACAGGAAAATGTGAATCCAAACCTGAAACTGCTGGGGCTGATCATCAACGACATGGATCGCTCCACCAGCCATGACCGGGCCCTAAAAGAGCTGACGGCGGCCATTCCGGATTTGCTGTTCAAAAACAAAATTATGCACCGCTCCCCTTTGGATACAGCCACTAGTGAAGGCCTACCCATCTGGGATCTGTCCTACGGACATGTGGCCGCCAAAGAAGTCAAAGCCGTGTTGGATGAAATTCTGGAAAGGATCGAAAACTAATGCGAGATCTCAAAAGCTTAAGCTCACTGGTAGGGGTAGCCCAAGGCAACAAAGGCCGAGCTGTGCTCACCGTCCCGCTGGATGAAGTGATTTCCAAGGAACAGGTGCGCAAGCGTTTTACCAAGCTGGATGAACTGGCGAACTCCCTGAAAACCGAGGGCCAGCAAAGCCCAATCATCGTTTCCCCCAAAAACACTGATGGAAAGTACGTCATCCAAAAAGGCGAGCGCCGCTGGCGGGCCAGTCAGCTGGCGGGCTTAGCAACCATAGATATCTTGGTAAACGACAAGACCCAAAATGCGCTTGAGGCCACCGCAGGGGAGCTGGTTGAGAACATTCAACGCGAAGATTTGACGCCCATGGAGATCGCGACAGGTCTTAAACGCTTCATTGAGGCCGGCTGGAAACAAAAGGACATTGCCGAGCGCCTCGGGAAAAACCTCTCTTACATCTCCAGCCATTTATCACTGCTGCAACTTCCAGAGTGCGTTGCGAACCTGTATGAGCAAGAAATCAGCAACGACACCGAAACCCTAAATAATTTGCGCTTACTGCATACCCTGGACCCAAAACAGTGTGAGGCGCTGTGTAAAAAAGCCCTTGGAACGGGCATCAGCCGTAAGCAAAGCCGTGAACGGCTTAACGAGGCCAAGCAACTCCAGAAAGATAAAAAAGTAACGCCAGAAAACACCGCGCCTAATGAAACAACTGCGCTTACAACGCAGACAGAGCCAACTACTCCTTGGCGTGCGATCAATCCGAGTAGTCTGGTCATCACCGTTGAGGTGAGCCTAGATCGGGGTAAAGGAACGCAAACAGGGGTTCTCCTGAATGACCGAGTTTCCTTAGAGGCTGATAAGGTTTGGGTGCGCTGTGGAACAGATGAGCCTATGCAAGTAAGCATTGAGCAAATCAAGTTGATTGCTGCATCTGACTAACCGATGGTTTGCGAATTGCGGATAGCTACTGCTTAGACCTGAGTCTATCAAGGGTAGCTATAACCAACCATCTGGAGATTTTCACATGTGAAAATTTCATTGACTCCAAGTTAGCCAAGCAAGCAATTCTGAAATCCACCCTCAAGGCTCTGGAGAACCCTTATGGATCTTAATCTTTGGCTCGCCTTTTTTGCAGCCTGTTGGGTCATCAGTTTGTCGCCCGGTGCAGGCGCCATTGCCTCTATGTCCAGCGGGATGCGCTGCGGCTTTACCCGTGGGTACTGGAATGTCGTAGGCCTTCAGTTGGCTTTGGTGCTGCAAATTGTCGTGGTGGCTACGGGTTTGGGTGCTGTCCTGACAGCCTCAGCCTTGGCTTTTAATTTAATCAAGTGGTTCGGTGTAGGCTATTTGGTTTACCTTGCTTATAAGCAGTGGCAACAAACCACCACAGAAATGCCTACAGACACCTCCTTAAGTCCTCGGCTCTCACCGGCTCAGCTGGTGGGTAAGGGGTTTTTGGTTAATATCAGTAACCCCAAGGCCATTGTCTTTATTCTGGCCGTATTACCGCAGTTTTTAGACCCTACACAGCCACTGTTCACTCAATATGTTGCCATGGCCCTAACCATGGTTGGTGTCGATATGCTGGTAATGGCGGGTTATACCGGCTTGGCGGTTAAAGTGCTGGTATTTTTAAAGTCGCCCCATCAGCAAAAAATACTCAACCGCAGTTTTGCAGGGCTATTTTTAGGTGCTGCGTCGGCGCTTTCTTTAGTGCATCGTTCAAATTAGCCCACCAAAATTGGTTTCATAGACAGGAAGCAACACACAAATTTCACATGTGAAATTTTTACTCAACCAGAGTTGCACCCCCGAGTCGATGTTCCTGCCATAGGGTGTGGTTGCCATGTAGGTAAAATGATGTCCTTAGTGACCATGATGTTGAAAGGATAGCCTGGTCGAATCGACAGACTGGGCTGAATGTTCATATTACGCTGGGTTGTTTGGGCGCCAATTTGGGTCATTTGCTGCCCCAGTGATCCAGCAATAATTTGGCTACTGCTGTAATTTTCACCATTACTGGCTTGGGGTTGTGAAAGTTGCGTACCCGCAGAAAATACTGAGAGCAACAATCCAGTACCCAAAAGACGCCCGTAATGGTTGTCCACCTGATCCTGAAAGCCCGCGTAACCGCCCTTATCTGCCCCCGGCATGTTGTCAATCAACAGTGAAGATCCATCGGGATAAATGATGCGCCGCCAAACCACCAAAGCCCGCTCTTGACCTAAGGTCACTCCACTGTCGTAACTGCCGATGACCCGTGAACCGGCAGGAATCAGGCACTGGGTTCCGGTGGTACTGTCGTACACCGCCTCACGAACCTGTCCAATGATTTGCCCTGGTAAATCCGAGTTAATGCCCGAAATCATGATACTGGGAATGACCCAGCCGGCTTTGATTTCTTGAGTGGCGGCAATAGCCGCTTGGCGTTGATGGGCAAGGTAGATAGCTGATTCAGGGGGGCGACTTAAAAAGGCTTGCTTGCGCTGTTGTTGGTTCTCGGCTGCCATGGCATTTCCACCCTCGTATCCCTCCATGGCCATAGCGGTTTGAGAAACAGCGGGCGCATAGCGGCCTATCCGCTCACCAGTGCTCAGTCTGTTAGCCACAGATGCGGAGTCAGGCATGGGTGTCGGCTGGCGGGTGTCAAAACTCTGCACGGAAGGTTCTGTGTTGAGGGCTGCCTCCCACTGCGCCAAACGCCGATCTTCAGCCTGTTGCAGTTGCCGCAGTCTTCGCTGTAAGGCTTCAGAGGAGGCTACTGGCGTCGAGACTTGATTGGATACGGGAGCCTGCGTGGCTAACTCTATTGGCAGAGCCGGCTGGCCTGCAGGAGGTAAATAATCCGTCCCTTCCGGCCGGATCGGTGGAATTGCCGGCTGGGAGGGCGGGCTCTGCTCTGCCTGTGCTTGGGCGGCCATTTGCGCTGCATGGCGTTGAAAAAAAGTGTAGCTGATCCCCAACACGGCCAACAAAATCAAGAAAGCCACAATCAGCAAGGGTTTGCTATTCAGCCGCCGTACGCCTTCACCCCGCTTGGGAAGCGCAAAATAATCCGGTGAAGCCGAAGCATCTAATCGTGGGTGGGTTGTGGTCGCATGCTCTTGGGTTGTACTCATGGCAGGCTTTCCCGAAGACTGAAAGGCAGCGTTGCCTGTAATTGGCCTTGGGCATCCCGTGGGTAATATCGGCTGAGCTCTTGGGCTGAGTAGCCTAAACGCAGCACCACACCAGAGCTCAAAGAAGACACCCGATAGCGTAAAGGAATTCCCTCAACCTCTGCTTGGCTTGTGTTGGAATCATTGAGGATCAAACCATAGCCTTGACTGCGCAACGCAGGTATCAAGGCAGAAGTCAGGGCGTCTTGGGTTTGAGAGGCAGGAGGATCTAATATCAGTGTCGTACGGGCGGGCGGCAAAGCCTGTGTCAGATAAGCCAAAATATCTTGAGCTAAAAACTGTTTTTCAGAATCGCTGAGAGCAGGGTCAACATAAGACTGAGCGAGCCTTAGATTGGCGCAACCCGCCAGCAAAATCCCGATGACGGCCCAGCAGGTACGATAGGCTTTGCTCATCTTATAGGGCCTCCGTGCGCTGAATGGTCACTTCGGTTTGCTCCTCACCCACTCCCACAATCAAAGAGGCCTGATCCAGTACTTTATCCACCACATAGCGGTCGCCAATGGCTCGATAGTTCAGCAACTGCTCAGTGGGTTTAGCAAAGAGAGAAAACCAGCCTTTTGGCGTACTTTTAGCCACCAAGACCGGCGCCTCTTCATTAAATCGCGCGGAAGGAAACTGAATGTAGGTTTTCTGGCCATCGCTGTAGATACGAATGGGCTTCCAGCTGGGATTGTCACCTCCGATTTCAAAACCAAAATCAAGATGGGCTAAGTTCTGGCCGGTGGCGAGTGTATCGTGCTGTAACTGCTTGGCCTGTTGAGCCCGGTAAGCGGCCCATTGGCGTTCGGCTTCATCGGGATAATCAAAAGAAAGTACCGGAATCCAGTCCTTACGGGTGCTGGCCAGTTTAATGTTATAGAGACGGCGATCCGTGGTCACACTCAGGTTGGTGACCAAGCCTGCATCAACGGGCTTGACCACAATGATCGTGGTAGCGCTACTGCCTGTTCCCAAGGTTGCGGGGGTGATTTTCCAGCGTGCCGTGTCACCGGCATGCACATCATTCACCACCTCTCCTGCTTGCAGTTCAATGTTGCAGACTTGAAGTGGCGTACAAACTAAGGTGGGTAACGTGGCGCCAAAAAGGTACTTCACTCGGCCATCAGGCCCACGCTGCGGTCGATCGGGATGGGTTTTCCATTGATTGGCCAACCGAACACCCTGTGCTTCCTTGGTATCTAAAGGCGTATTTTGGGGAGAAACCAAGTGAAGGGGAGGCAGTGTCTCCAAAGCCTTTGTATTCAAGGCCGGTACCTGCTGCGCCCCAACCGGCAGACTCAAAACGGCCCAGAGACATCCTACACAACATGCTGTTTGCTTCATAAATCCATCCTCATCCTGAGTGACGTACTGGCCACGAAAACTGACGCACATAGAGTCCCATGGGGTTTGCCAGTAGTTGTGCTTCATCTTTGGGAGCCAAGATCAGCACATGGGCAGTCAATTGATAGCGGTGCTGATGGAGTACTTTTCCGGAATTTCGATTTTTAACCGTTTCCGTCCATTCCAACTGCCAGGTGTCGGGTGTGAGCTGTACTGGCGTCTCTAATGCCAGCTCCACGGTTTCATGGGCCGCGCGCAGGTAAGGATTGTGTTCACGGTGGTAGGCCACCAGCATTTGGTGAGCAGCACTATCGGGTAAGGTCATGGCGTAGGTAGCATCGACCAAACGTTTAATCGCGCGACTGTCCACATACACCGTACGGGCACCCAGCAGCCATGCTTGCAAAGCCGCGCGAATGTGCTCGGTCTTTGGCCCCGGCGTGGCCTGATCCGCTCGCCAAACCTCATTGGCCCTCCCTTGAGCATCGGTATTGACGTAATAAACCGCGATCTTTTCTCGGGAAGCCTGCACCCAGTTACCGCCAGCAGAAACCAAGAGCACAACACTCAGAAACAGAGCAAAGCTACGCCAGTTGCGCGCCTCGATAATGTAGCTGCCATAGCGTTCATTCCATTCACGCCGGGCTTCCAAATAAGGACTGGTGGGCAGCTGTTTAGCTGAGCGATCGCTTGAGAACATGCACAGACTCCAGCAAGGTATTGATTAAGGGCGACTCAACAGCCTGTGAGCAAAAAGCAACGCAACGACGACAGTCATCACCCAACGAAAGCAACCCTCACTCTGTTTTTTGCTTTTCAGTCTTTGGGGATGTACTGCCAGCGGGACGAATAATGTTCAATGGCTCAGCCGCTGTAGCCATTGAGTCGTCCTCATCCATCGAGTAAGGCTCAGGGACTTGCCCTTCAACACCGAGGGATAAACCTGCTGCCCCCTCCATACCGGGTACTGAAATCGCGGATAAAATCCCCACCCCTCGGGTAAGACCAGAAGCCACTTGATGCCCTGAAACATGGGGGCCTGATGCAGTATCTTGAGTGGGTTCTGTTTTTTGTGGCTCGGCAATTGACTCTTTGGATAGGTTGGGTGACGACTCTGAAGACTTTGAGGCGGCTGGCCGCTTTGAGTCAGCCTTAGAGGCCGAGTAACCTGCTCCAGCAACGCGACTGCCTAAATCAGTGCTTGGGCGCTCAGAACCCGAAGCAGGAGCAGCGCCATTTGAAGCCACTCCGCTAAAACTGGCATTCAGAGCAGCCGCTAAATCACCAGACTCCGTAGCCCTACCACTGCTGTTCGTACTCGATCCTTGAACAGCAGGCGCAGCAGCAAGACTGGCAATGGCCGCGGTAGCACCTGCGGCGCTGGCTACAGCCATTCCTCCAATGATCGAGCCTCCCCCCATTGAGGTGCCGCTGATCATCCCTGCCACCAGTTCAGGAATGGTTTTAGCCAAATAGGCGCACACCAGTGCCAGTGCCAGCCCCACCACCGTCCACAGGCTGGCGTCATCATGCTTGTAAGCGGCCTGCCACGCCTTGGCAGAGTCCACAATCAAGCCCACGATCAGGGTGAGAATAAACAACTTAGCACCCACAGCCACCGCATAGCGGGCAATGGCCAGGGCATATTCCCGTGTCCACTGAGCCCCGCCAAAACCCATAAACAACACCGAGGCATTGATGACCACATAGGATTCAATAAGCGTCAGGCCCATAAAGGCCGCTATGAAGGTGAAGCACAGCAGCACCATCAATCCTGCAATAGCTACCATCACCGCTACCAGAGGGTTCCAAGTCTCCACATCACTGATGGTATCCGCCAACTCAATAGCCACGCCAAAAAGCTCACCGGGGCGAATTTGAGTTTCACTCAGGCCTGCCGCATTGGCTCCTGCGTTACGAAAACTGCCGACCACAGCCCCTGCCCAATCGGCTGAGAACAGCAGCAGAGCATAAAAAAAGCCAATCACCAGAATAAAGCGCAGCAGCTCGCCCACAATTTCCCCAAAATCAGCCTGTCGGAAGATCAGAGGCATAAAGCTCCAAACAAATTGGATGGAGGCCAGCAACCAAAATAAGGCCTTGGCATAACCCCGCAGTTGATCATCCCATTTACTGGCACTTTGTTCGATCAGATCCAAAAGTCCTGTCAAGGAGCCACTGGGATCATGCAGATTGACCTGAGCCAGAACCTCAACAGGATGTGCCAACAAAGCCAATAGCATCATCCCCCAAAGCACTCCTTGCTTGCTTCGCTGCATGCTTCAATACCCCTTGTGCTGACCTGTCTGAATGGGGTCAACGTGACGAAAGGTATTTCGACCCGAGGTTGCAGGAGCTGGCATCTCACAGACTTTGGCATCAGGTTCTGGAGCAAACACCTGAATGAAAAACGTAGAACCTATCCCACCCACAACCACAGCCGTGGTTAAAGACGCTACAAACACCGACAGTTTGAGATTAAGCATTCATCAGTACCCCTTTTGGTCGCCCGTTTGGATAATCACACCGCTACGACGGTGCTGACGCAAAGCATCATCCAGCGCCATACGGTCTTGCTGCTGTGCCATATAATTGCCCTGCAGGTTGATTTGCGTGGCCAAAAGGTCACGCAGTTTTTGCAGCTGTTGCACGTTCTGAGCGGCAATCTCGTTACCAGCCTGAATGGCTTGCATACGCCCCACCGCGGATTGGGAGCGATTCAGCGCTGGTAAGCGGTTGAGCGATACTGACTTCCTCGATCACTGTGTACGATGACCCCACGTGGCTGCCGACGTCGCCACAGTCCCATGCTCAGAGCATCGCAGGCCAGATCTGCCGTCATGCGCTCGCTCATGGCCCAGCCGATCACTTTGCGGGAAAACAGGTCGATGATCACAGCCAGATACAGCCAGCCTTCCTGAGTGGGCAGATAAGTGATATCGCCCACCCACTTTTGGTTGGGTTGCGATGCGCTAAAGTCCTGCTGGAGCAGGTTTTCGGCTACCGGCAGCCTGTGGTGAGCATTCGTCGTAGCCTTGAATTTCCGAGCAGCTCTGGCCCGCAGCCCTTGCCTGTGTAGGGAGGCTGCTGCTGTCTTGCGATTGTAGGTTAAGCCAACTTCTCGAAGGTCGTGACACAGCCGTGGGGGCGCCACTGCGGCCCTTGCGTGCAACATAGGCTTGCGCCACCTGCCGATCCAATTCAGCCCTCCAGTGCAGGCGCTGCGATGGACTGCGTGAGCGCCAGGCGTAGTAGCCGCTGCGGGCTACATCCAGCACGTGACACAGTGCCTTTACGGGGAACTCTGTGGCCTGAGTTTGGATGAAGGCGTACTTCACTTCTGGCTCCTGGCAAAGTACGCGGCTGAGGATTCAATGGATCGACGCAACACCTCATGACTCCACCAAAATCGAAAGGGGTGTTGGATGAAAATAGTAGGAAAATCGGGACTCACGGCAGCACAGCATGATGAGCTTTGGATGCGTGGCGAATTTCAGAGCGAAATAGGGCGTGCATTGGGCAAGTTTCCAGCATCGATATTTCGTATCCTGCTCCGGCACGGTGGAATTCAACCAGCTCCCCGTTCGCGTGCAGCGCTAGCTTTGACAATTAGAGAGCGGGAGGAAATTTCGAGGGGATTGGCCAGAGGCTTATCTCTGCGTTCTATCGCCAAGCAGCTCAACCGGTCGCCCTCGACTACCTCCCGAGAAGTCAGTCGTAATGGTGGCCGGACGCGCTACCGAGCTACGGGTGCAGATGATCGTGCCTGGAATCAGGCCAGACGGCCCAAGCTTTGCCAGCTGGGGGCAATAACTGTCTGTGCGGCCTGATTGCAGAGAAGCTTGCACTAGAGTGGTCTCCACAGCAGATTTCAGGTTGGCTGAAACGAACCTATGTCGATGATCTGGCCATGCAGGTGTCCCATGAAACCATCTACCGCAGTCTGTACATCCAGTATCGAGGTGTATTGGACAAGAAGTTACAGAAGCACTTACGAACCAAACGAGTCTTCCGCCAGTCCCGCTACGGCAACCTTGGTCGCCTACGGTCATCCATCAAGAATGCCACCTCAACTGCTGAGCGGCCAACCGCCGTCGAAGATCGGAGTATTCTCGGTCATTGGGAGGGCGACTTGATTGCCGGATCATCCAATACCCACATTGGCACGCTCGTGGAGCGGAGATCCCGTTTTACAATGCTGGTCAAGGTTCAAGGCAAGGATACACGCTCGGTTGTGAATGCCCTTGTGCAGCAGATCAAAACGCTGCCCGACACACTGAGGTTGTCACTGACTTGGGATCGTGGTTCAGAATTGGCCGAGCATCAACGTCTCAGTCTCGAGACCGGCATGGACATCTACTTCTGCGATCCCGGCAGTCCCTGGCAACGGGGCACCAATGAGAACACAAACAGACTGCTGAAACAGTATTTTCCCAAGAAAACAAACCTTGGCGGATACTCACAGGACAAACTCGATTCAGTTGCACTGAGACTGAATCAACGACCCCGCAAAATACTGGGGTGTCGTTCGCCTGCAGAATATTTCAGTAGCAGTGTTGCAGTGATCGGTTGAATCCTCAGCGGCCTTTTTTACGATGGCCAATTCCTCGGCATGATCAGCCAACTGGCGCTTGAGGCGGGCATTTTCCTCCACTAGAGACTGCTCCCGCTCGCTGCAGCTCTGGATTTTCTGACGCTTGCTACGCCATCCATAGATCTGGGAAGGATGCAGGCCAAGCTGCTCAGCAGCTTTGCTGACGCCCAAGCGTTCAGCAAGGGCCAGTGCTTCATCTTTGTAGGTCTGGGAATGGCGGGTACGGGTTTGCTTCATCGGAGTTGTTGGCCTTGCCATGGTTCACCTCGTGCAGTGTATCGCTTAATGGGGTGTCCACTGGGGCTGGGCAAGATCAACTCGCTCAAATCCCACCCAAAACCTGAGATCTAAATCCTAGGTTTTGGGTGAATATTTTCGCGCATTCGCTGCAAAAATGATTTCTAATTCGCATCAATCAACCCTTCGACTTATCTGTAGCTAAGTCAAATTGAAAACAGATGTGGTATCTCTCCCATGGAAATCAAGGTCAACTTTCTCGATAAACTCCGTCTCGAAGCCAAGTTCGACGATTTCACTGTGATCGCTGATCAGCCGATTCGCTATAAAGGCGATGGTTCGGCTCCCGGCCCCTTCGACTACTTTTTGGCCTCGTCAGCCCTGTGCGCCGCCTACTTCGTAAAGCTCTACTGTGAGACGCGAAACATCCCCACCGACAATATCCGCCTGTCGCAGAACAACATTGTTGATCCAGAGGATCGTTACAAACAGGTCTTCAAGATTCAAGTGGAGTTACCGGCGGATATCTCGGAGAAGGATCGCCAAGGCATCCTGCGCTCCATCGAGCGTTGCACGGTAAAGAAGGTGGTGCAGACCGGGCCAGAGTTTGTGATCGAGGAAGTGGAAAGCCTAGATGCCGATGCCCAAGCGCTGTTGATGCCCAATGGAACGGCTGATCAGGCAACCTACATTCCGGGTAAAGATTTACCGCTGGAGCAAACCATCGCCACTCTGTCGGGCCTTATCGCGGATTTGGGGATGAAGATTGAGATCGCGTCGTGGCGTAACATCGTGCCCAATGTCTGGTCGCTGCATATTCGCGATGCCCAGTCACCGCTGTGCTTCACCAATGGCAAGGGAGCCACTAAAGAAAGTGCCTTGGCCTCGGCGCTGGGTGAATTCATTGAGCGGCTGAATTGCAACTTCTTCTATAACGATCAGTTCTGGGGCGAAGAAATTGCCAACGCCGCCTTCGTGCACTATCCCGAGGAGCGCTGGTTCAAACCGGGCCGCCACGATGCCTTACCCCGAGAAATCTTGGATGCCTACTGCTTAAAAATTTACAACCCGGATGGCGAGCTGCGCGGCTCTCATCTGTACGACACCAACTCAGGCAATACCGCGCGCGGCATTTGCTCCTTACCCTTTGTCCGTCAATCGGATAATAAGGTGGTGTATTTTCCGTCCAACCTGATTGAAAACCTGTTTCTGAGCAACGGCATGAGCGCAGGCAATACCTTGGCCGAAGCGCAAGTGCAGTGCCTGTCCGAAATCTTTGAGCGGGCGGTAAAACGCGAAATTCTGGAAAAGGAGCTAGCCCTACCGGATGTACCTCCAGAAGTGCTAGCCAAGTATCCCAGTATCCTTGCCGGTATTCAGGGTTTAGAAGCCCAAGGCTTCCCGGTGATTGTGAAGGATGCCTCCTTGGGCGGCCTGTTCCCGGTGATGTGCGTTACCCTGATGAATCCACGTACTGGCGGTGTATTCGCCTCCTTTGGTGCCCATCCAAGCCTTGAGGTGGCACTGGAGCGCAGCCTGACGGAGCTGCTGCAAGGTCGCAGCTTTGAAGGTCTGAACGATTTGCCGCTGCCAACCTTTGACAGCCATGCACTGACCGAACCCAACAACTTTGTCGAGCACTTTATTGACTCCAGCGGGATGGTGTCTTGGCGCTTCTTCAGTGCTAAGGCTGACTTTGCATTTGTTGAGTGGGATTTTTCCGGACAAGGCGCATGTTCCAACGCCGAAGAGGCCGCTACCCTGTTTGGCATCCTCAAGGCGCTGGGCAAAGAAAGCTACATGATGCTGTACGAGCAACTGGGCGCACCGGCTTGCCGCATCTTGGTGCCCGGCTACTCGGAGATTTATCCGGTGGAGGATTTGATCTGGGATAACACCAACAAGGCACTGGCCTTTCGTGAAGACATCCTCAACCTGCACCGCCTAGAAGAGGCTCAGCTCAACGCCTTGCTTGAGCGCCTAGAAGACTGTGATACCGACGATTACACCGACATCGCCACCCTGATTGGCATCGAATTTGACGAGAACACGGTATGGGGCAAACTGACCATTCTTGAACTGAAGCTGCTGATCTGCCTTGCTCTCAAGCGTTTTGAGGACGCGAAGGACTTTGTAGAAATGCTCCTCCAGTACAACGACAACACCGCCGAGCGCGGCCTCTTCTATCAGGCCCTGAATGTCGTATTGGAAGTGGCGTTGGACGATGAGCTGGATATGCTTCACTACGAGGCCAATTTCCGGCGGATGTTTGGCCATGAGCGCATGGAGGCCGCCTTGGGCTCACTGGACGGTAGCGTGCGTTTTTACGGCCTGACCCCCACCAGCATGAAGCTGGAAGGACTCGACCGGCACCTGCGCTTGATCGACAGCTACAAAAAGCTGCATACCGCGCGGGCTCAACGAAGCCCCGTACAGAGCGACAATGAGCCAACCACGGCCACAGGAAACGGCCTTAAGCCTCGGCGCTTAGCTATTCGTAAGCCAAATGCGGCATGGGGGCAACCGAAAACCTGACCTTGCTGGAAGTAGGGGGCCGAAGCCTACGAAATCCGCTACCGAGACACCAACGGCGCGTTTCGGGTGATCTACGTTGCCAAACTTGCTGATGCGGTCTATGTGCTGCACGCTTTTCAAAAGAAAACGCAAAAGACCGCAAAGGCCGATATTGAACTGGCGGCTAAGCGTTACAAGCTCATTGGAGACACGCCATGAACGAGAACGATACCCGCATCATCGACAGCAGCGGCAACGTCTTTGCTGACCTAGGCTTTGATCCGGCGGAAGCGGAGGTGATGAAACTCCGCGCTGAAGTGATGATCCGCATGCAGCAGCACCTCAAGGCACGGGGCTGGACACAGGCTGAAGCGGCACGCCAATTGGGTATCACTCAGCCCCGTGTATCTCGCTTGTTTCAGCATAAGGTGGAAGACTTTAGTTTGGATATGCTGCTGACCTTAGCCAGTCGTGCGGGGTTGCGTCCAGAGGTGCGGCTTTCTGTTTAAACGATCCAGCATAGAGACCAGCCAAAAGCGCCATTTCAGGCTTGGAATCCGCAGGCAAACACGAGCCATTACTGGCTCAATGCTTTAGGGATGAGCATTGACAGCTATACTTGTGTTCAAAAACAGACTTAACTTCTTATTTTAGCAAGATAATCACTTTCCTTAAGCGGAATGCAGTACATATCCTTATGGGGATAACTTAGACAACGATCCAAAGCAGCTTTATTAGCTTTAATAGCATCAACTATAGCCAAGGTTAACTTTGAGTTTTTACCAAAAGCACTTGCTACACATTCACTTCCATCGTCACTCACAACCAAATATTCATATAGCAAGTTAAATTCTATACAAACATTGCCAGAGAAGTTGAAAGCGCAACTCTCTCTACCTTGAAGACCGATAAACTTAAACATTTCATACTTTATAAGTAATAGTTTAAACTCTCCATCATCACTAACCTTTTCAAGGGCGTGCAGGATAAGTAAAGTCATTTCTGCACTTGAAAGCTTTGATCTTATTAGATTGAAATAAAATTTTTTATTAATTGAATCCAAAACACTTTCATCATAAGAATCTATAGCAAACGAAAGATTATATACCAATCCATAATAAGAAGAAAATGTTTCCTCCCCATACTTTAGGTCTCTATAATAATGATTAGAGTCTTTTCTAGAAATAGAGCTTTTAAATGCATCTAACCTAACAAACTCATTAAACGCTTGTAGTCCTGATGCATGCCTATACCTGATTCTATCAAGCTTATTATCAGCCAAAGACATTATGCTAAATATGAAACTATATGCCACTTGGCTATTAGCAGCCTTAGCAGACCTTGCCTGCTCCTCAGCTGACCTTTTTAACTCATCACGGGTTAAGGATAGCTCTTTACGCTGCATCCACATTGTTAAAACCAACAAAGCAACTGTTATAAATGTGAGTATTGGGTTTAGAACTCCACCTATAAAATCTCCAAATGGCCCATAATCACCAGAGCTAACACTAGACTCCCCTTCTACTGGAGGATCTGTAGGTAACTTAGGTGAAATCCAATCGGAAAAATTCAGGCTAATTGAGTTAAAATCAAAGCTAAAAAGGCTCCAGATACTATTAGCTGAGCTATATATAAAAATACAAGCAGCAGGAACAAATAAAATAACAAATAAAGTTATAAGAAAAACAAATATATCTAAAATATTAATATCTTTAACGAATCTAATTAATCGATTTGGTTTGTATATAACTATCGCAATAAAGTTCATGCCTAGCATGCATAACACTGCAATAAGTAAAATTGTATTAATTGACATAACTAAAAACCAAGCAAATAAATAATAAGCGTTGCATGCTATCAAAGCCTCGGAAATTGATAAAGCACGGGTGTTGCGTAATAGTGCCGCTGCCGCTGTAAATCCAGCAGCACGGAATTGGCGTCCTGTAACTCCAAGGTGGGCATAACCACCGCTTAACAGCGGTTTTTTTATGCCTGCGGCATGGCATCGCCATCATTATGGGTGGTTCCGTGTTGGCACTCGCAAGAGTGGCCGGTTTTCTTGGAGCCGGTAGGCCAACTCACACGGTTCCGCCCACCAGCTTGGCGTGAATGCTTCGATGTGCTGGCCACCTATTGGCAACAGGGCGAGGCCACCAACCCTCGCAGCAAGCCCAAGACTCCCAAAGCCCTGCCCGATGGCCTCACCACTTACCAACAGGAAGCCATTCAAGGCTTGGTGAAGGCCCGTCTGGAAGGATTGCGCGCCGGAGCTGCAATCAAGTGCTGGTCAGCCCTCAAGAACAAGTTTGGCTGCACCTACTCGGCGGCGCAACACCTTTGACGGGCGCTTGAATTTGGCAGCAGCAGGCGACCCTAGCCAGCCGATTTGGGTTCAGCACCGCGCTTGAGTACAGTACTAGTATTCAGTACCATTCAGCCATGAAGAAAAAACACCAAAAGACCCTTGAGCTGATCTTTGCCCGCCCCGTCAACGGAAGTATCCCATGGCGGGACATCGAGGCGCTATTTGTCGGGCTGGGCGCTGAAATCACTGAGCGCGAAGGTTCGCGGATCGGGGTGCGGTTATTTAATGACCGCCGGGTGTTTCACAGGCCGCATCCATCGCCCTGTACGGATAAAGGTGCGGTGGCGGCCATTCGTGAATGGTTGAACGCAAACGGGGTGAAGCCGTGAAAAATACGATGCTGATTGATGGCTACAAAGCCGTGATCCAGTTTGACCCGGAAATTGAACTGTTTCGGGGCGAGTTCGTTGGCTTAAACGGTGGGGCCGATTTCTACGCCGCTGACATTGAGGGCTTAAAGCGAGAGGGGGCAATATCGCTCAAGGTCTTCCTAGAGATGTGCGCTGAGGATGGCGTAGAGCCGGTTAAGGCATTCTCTGGGAAGTTCAATGTGCGAGTTCCGCCTGAGCTGCATGCCGATATGGCTGTGGCGGCGGCGGCATCCGGTAAAAGTCTGAACCAATGGGTTGTTGAGGTGCTAGGCCGTGAGGTTCATACTTGAGTTGTAGGAGCTGCACGATCGTTAATCTGAGATGAAGCCTCGCCCTGTGCGGGGCTTTTTGTTGTACCCCCTGTAAGGCTCGCCGCATCCCAAGCTACTGAAACATAATACGTAACCTGTAGGGTGTTTTCGCGATAGCAAAACACCAATGTAGGTGGTGGATTGCCTACCGGCGAATCCACCCTACGGGTTACGAGCTACCTATTTATACCACTGTTCTGACACTAAAAAATAACGTTTGAATTAACCGGCACGCCGTGTAAGCGGAGCGTCCGAGTTAAATGATGAGTTAGCCAATAAGCCGATCATAGTCAGCATGACTGCCAATCCAGAACCACTGAATACCATCCTCAACGGGGATACCCAAAGCCCGGTAATAAAGCCCAACTCGAACGCTGCGAAACTTGCCGGAACAAATTGGCTTAAATTGAAGAGATGGATGTGAAGGGTTTTGTTTCAGCAATGCATAGTTACGTAAGGCAAGCTGCCGAATTTCCAAGGGCAAGGATTCAAAGCAAGCCCAGAACCTTGAGGATGCAAAATGCCTCAAAGTTCGCGAACCTTGCCGCCGCGATATTCGGCCAATGCTTCGTTGGCAAGAGCGTCCAGTTTCCCGAAAGCTGCATCATCCTCGATTTGGACATCCCATTTGGAGGAATCGAACTCCGTGAACCAGCGTCGGAATTCGGCGAGGTCGGATGCTGGAAGTTTTTGAATCAGCGTTTCAATGGCTTCGACAGTGGCGGACATAACAATAACTCCAAAAAACAACAAGCTAAGGATATCAGAATAATGTGGGGGTCTAACTACTATTAGACCCCACTTGGTATATAACCTACCAAGCAGATCTAGTGGATAATCTTCCGTGCCAACCGGGCTTTGCTTGCCTAAGCCGAGGTCTACAGAAGAGCTATGGCCTGACAAGGGGATTATACACCCCAAAACATCGCACAGGCCTGCGGCGTTTTACCCAGCACCATGACTTTCAGGCTGCACGCCTAATGATTCAATTCGGCAACCGCCAGAGCGGGCGGCTACCGAACGGAGTTACTCAGGAATACAGTTGCGCGCTCAACTCCCGGCTGGCTACCAGCAGCGCCGGTAAAAAGCGGGTTTCCAGCTCCTGACGACTGACCCGACCGGCATGAGTACCCACGTTTAAAGCCGCCAACACCTGCCCAGAGGAATCGCGTACCGGCACCGCCAGCGAGCGCAGGCCGATTTCCAGCTCCTGATCGACGATCACCCAACCTTGACGGCGAACATCCTCAATACTCTGGCGCAGCGCTTCCACCGAATGTAGGGTTCGGCTGGTTTTAATTTGCAGATCAGCATGTTCCAGATAGTCATCTAGCGCGGCATCGTCCATGGCAGCCATCAAAATACGGCCCATGGAGGTGCAATAAGCGGGTAGCCGACTGCCTACGCTCAAATCCACTGAAATCAGCCGCTGTGGCGTTGCAGAGCGGGCGATATACAAGACTTCCTCGCCTTCCAAGGTGGCCATGGAGAACGCCTCGTGCAGTTGCTCACTCAGGCGATCCAGAATCGGCTGAGCGGTGACGGCCAGCGGCGTAGACGACAGGTAAGCATGGCCTAGGGTCAGCACCTTGGGCAGCAGTGAATAGGTGCGGCCATCGGTACAGGCGTAACCGAGTTTGATCAGGGTGTGCAGACAGCGCCGCACCGCCGCGCGCGGAATCTCGGTGCGATGGCTGATCTGCGCAATGGTCAGTTGGCGTTTACGTTCCTGAAAGGCATGCACCACCGCCAGCCCTCTGGCCAGCGAGGTCATGAAATTCGGGTCGCCGGTGAAGGCTTCGATGCGCTTGGCAGGCGAAGCAATGATGGGCGGAGCAACGGCGGTAGGGATGGAACGCAATTCATCATTCATGAGGCAGGCCCTTGAGCAGGTCTATTTGGTCGATTATCGAACTATGTGTCGATTATCGGAAAACACCATTCTGCCTCATCTCAGCGCTAGATCCCAACTAGATCACACCAGCACCCACACAAAAAAACTGATGGTCACAAAAGAACAGACAGTCGTGGCCACCAAGGTCGCGGCGCAGCGCGCTTCCAGACCGAAGCGCTGGCCGACAATAGGGAAAATACTCAGCATCGGCGCACAGGCAAACAGCACACCTGCCACCTTGAGCAAGGGATCAACCGGCAGGAAGGCAAAACACAGCAGCAGTAATACTGGGTGTAGCAGCAACTTGCCCGCTGTCACCGGCAGAATATCCGGCAATAACTGACGCCCTTGAAAGCCCTGTAAGCTGGCCCCGATCACGAAAATCGCCATGGGTGCAGAAGCGCTGGCCAGCATATCAACGGCTTTCATGATGAAGGCTGGAGGACGTACGCCCAATAATGACAGTGCCGCCCCCAGTAACATGGCAATGATCAGGGGCTTTTTCAGCAGCCCGTAAAAAATATCGCGCAGCAGGCGTACAAGGCTTTTTTGGCCTGCATTCTGTTCGCCCATTTCAGCCATCGCCAAGGCCATGGGCAGCATCAGCAGATTCTCCACCAGCATACAGAGCGCCAGCCCCAAGGCCGCGCTTGGCCCTATGGCCATGACCACGATGGGATAACCGATAAATCCGCTGTTGGACATTGAGGAGCCCAAGCCGCTCAGGGTGCTACCAGCTAGGCTGTCACGCCGTACAAAGCGCGCGTACAGAAAAATCAACCAGAAAGCCCCTAGCGAGGCTAAGCCATAAGCCAGCAGGTAATTTAGGTCAAAAATCTCCTGTAATGGCTTGTCTAATAAGGCTTTTAAAATCAGCGCAGGCAAGGCAAAGGTGATGACAAAATGCCCCAAGCCCTGCACCTGTTGACGGCTTAACAGCGCGCGCTTAGAGGCGAGAAAGCCTACGCCTAATAGCACAAAGATCGGAGCGGTAATGGTCATGACGGCTAACATGGCGAAATCTCTATCCGACTGGATAAGGTGGGTGCTGAAGTCGCCAGACAAAGCTGGGCTAGACGACTGCGGGTGCGTGAAAAATCCACTGGGGCCTTGTCACCGATCAGCGCCTCTAGGTCTGTTTCACAGACCAAAAACACTTCGGTACCACTGTCGTAGGCGATATCCACGAAGTTTAAAAAGCGCTGCTGGACGTCCAAAGGGGTGCCCTCTAAACGCGGGATGTCACTCAGGGCGATCTGGCTAAACTGCCGACACAGCCAGAGAAAGTCCGCACTGGAACGCGGCTGACGGCATAGGGCATCAAAATTCAGCCACAGCCGTTCGCCCTCACGGGCACGCCAAGGCAGCAGGCGATGATTGACTTCAGTTTGCCCCTCGCGCTGAACAGCCGGAGTAAAGGCCAAGCGCTCAAACAACCATTGCTCGCCGCCCACCCAAGGGAAGTGGTAATGCCCCCAAGAGGTGCTGCCAAGCTGCTGGCGATAGTCCACCCCGCCATCGAGGTTGAGCACCTGAAAGCGCTGCTCAATCAGGCGAATAGCCGGGGCAAAACGCTCTTTGTACAGTGGGTTGGGGCAGAGTGCCTCCGGCGGATAGTTGGAGGTCATCACCAAGCCGACCTTTAGCTCAACCAAGCGGTTTAGCAAGCGGCCTAGTAGGATGGCGTCGCCAATGTCATGTACATGGAATTCATCAAAGCACAGAAGGCGTGTCTGTTCGGCAAGCTGCTCGGCCACTTGCATCAGTGGATCAGGCTGACCCGTAGCCGCACGCAGGCGACTTTGCACCTCTTCCAGAAAGGCGTGAAAATGTACCCTCCGCCGCTGAGCTTCTGGCATTTGCTGGTGGAAGGCATCCATAATCAAACTTTTACCTCGCCCCACCCCGCCCCACAGATAAACCCCCGCTGGAGCACCGCCCAGCCAGCGACCTTGATTACGCTGCCAACGCTCACACCAACGACCTAGCAGCTCGATGGCTGCCTGTTGCGCTTGATCCGCCTGAATACCCCGGTCGCTCAGCGACTGCCGGATATTGGCGGTAAGCCCTGAAGCAGAATTTGGAAAAAGCTGCACGGATTGTGTCCTGCCTATAAGTGAAGGAATGGCCCCGCGGCAACGGCGCTTCCTGTTAGGAAGCCTGCCTCAGGCCATAGATTGTTTCCCCTAGGAACCATCTTTCCATAACCCATGGGTTATGTAACAAAGTGCAAAGCAGCCCAAAGGGGATAGCGTTCGATTATCGATCAACCTGATAGGTGCGATGTCGGCTGACGGCAGCTCCGGCATCAGCAGGCAGGCGCAAGATATCCAGCAGCGATAGCAGGGCCAGCAGTCCAAGCATGATCCAAGCGAACTGGAATGCGCCAAGGGGCTGAGTGCTAGTGTCAATAACGCCTTCAGCCAAGCGCAGGAACACCGCCGCCACTGCTACGCCCAACCCAAAGGCCAACTGTTGCGACATGCTGAACAGGGTATTGGCCCCGGTCATGTTGTCTTTGGCGACATCGGCAAAAGCCATACTGGCGTAAGCGGTGAAGCTCATGGAGCGCGCCATGCCAGAGAGCAGCAACAGCGGCAGGACGATAAACAACGAGGTCTCAGAACTGAGCCCCGCACAAGCAAACAGGCTGGCGGCCAACACCCATCCACTCAGCAACAAGGACTGACGAAAGCCAAAACGCTGCAGCACCCGGCCCGTCAGCGGCTTCATACCGATGTTGCCTGCAAACAGCGTCAGAACCAGCAAGCCTGCAGTGAAGGCGTCGTAGCCAAAGCCCAACTGGAACATCAGCGGCAGCAAAAAAGGTATCGCGCTGACGATGGCCCGAAAGGCTGAACCGCCGCCAATGGTCACCCGATACGTCATCACCCCTAGGCTATCGAAACGCAGCAAGGGTGAGGGGTGCTGCGCCACATGACGGCAGAATCCCCACAGCAGTAGGCCACTACTGAGCAGCAGCGCTAAAGGCACCACCCATTGGCTGGCGTCTTGGCCTAATCGCTCCAGACCATAGAGCAGCCCCAAGCAGCTCAGCGCACAGAGCAAGAAACCCTGCCAATCAAAGGCACTTGCTTGCACAGGCTTATCAGTCAGGGGGATTAAACGGCGCGCCATTACAAAGGCCACGACACCCAGAGGCAGATTGAGCAGAAAAATCCAATGCCAAGAAGCATAGGTGGTCAAAAACCCCCCAAGGGGCGGGCCTAGTACCGGAGCAGTCAATCCCGGCCAAGTCAGGTAGGCAATGGCCTTGAGCAAATCCTCCTTAGACGTGTTATTGAGGACAGCCAAGCGCCCCACCGGCACCATCATGGCCCCGGCCATGCCTTGCAACACCCGCATCCCAGTAAATTGCCAAAGGTTGCTGGACAGCGCGCAAAGCAGCGAGGACAGACTGAACAACGCCAAGGCGGCCATAAACACCTGCCGATGCCCAAAGCGATCAGCCATCCAACCACTGGCCGGAATAAATACCGCCACCGCCAGTACATAGGCCGTGATGCCGATATTCACATCCACCGCCGCCACACCAAAGGTCTGAGCCATCTGTGGCAAGGCCGTAACGATCACCGTGGCATCTAGGTTTTCCATAAAAAACGCACTGGCCACCAGCAATGCCAAGGCCCGCGATGATGGCACTACAGGGGTTGTCGCCGGGATTGTGCTCAAGGAAATCTCCCATTTATCAGGGTGTGACTCAGAAAGAGCCCTCTATTTAGAACAGAAATAGCCCCTTTGTCCTCTACTTGAGCCTCTAGACTCTTGCTCATCAATCATGTATTAACTAGATAGTACATTCAATGCAACCCTCGAGGGATCACAATGACTACAAGCATCCTCGTGCTAAATGGGCCTAACTTGAACATGTTGGGCACACGCGAACCGGCCACCTATGGCTCTGAAACCCTTGCCGATATTGCCGCACTTTGCAAAAACACCGCCGACGCCTTACAGCTTGAGATCGATTTTCGCCAAACCAATTACGAAGGTGAGTTGATCGGCTGGATTCACGAAGCCAGAGGTCGCTACGACGGCATCCTGATCAATCCGGGCGCTTGGACACACACCTCAGTGGCGATCCGCGATGCCTTGGTAGCCAGCGAATGTCCGGTGATCGAAGTGCACCTGTCCAACGTGCATAAGCGTGAAGAATTTCGTCATCACTCCTTCGTTACCCCCATCGCGGTGGGTGTACTCGCAGGCTTTGGTTCTAACGGCTACCGCCTTGGACTGACACACTTTGCCCATCTATTGAAGGTTTGATTGCCATGTCTAATAACAACAATACGCCCTCTATCTTAGCTGGTTTGATTGGAACCGGCATTCAAGGCTCGCGTACCCCGGCCATGCACGAGCGCGAAGGCGATGCCCAGCAGATGCGCTATCTCTATCGGCTGATCGACATCGACGCACTGGGCCTAAAACCCGATGCACTGCCTGATCTGGTCAGAGGCGCTCAGCAATCTGGCTTTACGGGGCTGAATATCACCTTTCCCTGTAAGCAAGCGGTGATTCCGCTGCTCGATGAGCTATCCGAAGAAGCCAAAGGCATCGGCGCAGTCAACACAGTGATTTTTAAAGATGGCAAACGCATCGGCCACAACACCGATTGCTTGGGCTTTGCCGAGGGTTTCCGCCGTGGCCTGTCTGATGCAGCGCGCGCTAAGGTCGTACAGATGGGCGCAGGCGGGGCAGGCGCAGCGGTCGCTCATGCTCTGCTGCTGGAAGGTGTTGGCCAGCTCACCCTATTTGAGGTTGACCCCGAGCGAGCGCGCGGCCTAGTGGACAACCTGAACGCGCATTTTGGCCCAGGCCGTGCCCTAGTGGGCTTGGATTTACCCGCCGCCCTAGCCGCTGCCGACGGGCTGGTGAACACCACGCCGGTGGGCATGGCCAAACTTCCCGGCACCCCCTTGCCGGTGGAATTGCTGCGTCCTGCGCTCTGGGTGGCGGAAATCATCTACTTCCCACTGGAAACCGAGCTGCTTAAAGAAGCCCGCAAAATCGGCTGCCGGACCTTGGATGGCAGCAACATGGCGGTCTTCCAAGCAGTGAAAGCCTTCGAGCTGTTTAGCGGTGTTACGGCCAATGCCGACCGCATGCTGGCTCACTTTCACAGCATGAATAGCTAATAGCTCAAACCTAGCCAAAAACCGCCGTTTCTGCCTCAAGAAACGGCGGCCCATCGCCCTGAGGGGAGACATTACCTGATGGCTCTCGTGTAACTTTTGGTTATAGATAGACAACTGCAGTAGTGTTTCCGGATCTCTCCTCGCCAAACACTCTGTAGGTCTGCCTTGAATATCGATAACCGCATCAAATTCCGTCATCTGCTGTGCTTTTTGGAAGTGTCACGACAAGGCAGTTTAGTGCGCGCGGCTAGCGTGCTAATGGTGACGCAACCGGCCATCTCAAAATCCCTCAAAGAACTGGAAGACATCCTCAACGCCAGCCTGTTTGATCGCAGTAAAAGCGGCGTGACCCTGACTGAAGCGGGGCGGGCCTTTCTGCGCTATGTCGGGCCTTGTGTGCAGTCGTTGCGCGAGGGCGTGCGCAGCCTGCGTGAAGGTGAGCATGAGTCCGGCCTGATACGCATTGGCGTGCTGTCCACTGTGGAAAGCTCCCTGCTGCCGGATACCCTGCGGCGTCTACACGCACAGCATGCTTCACTGGCTGTACAGGCCATCACCGGGCCGGGTAAGCATTTGCTCAGCTTACTGCGCCTAGGCGATTTAGACCTTGTAGTAGGCCGAGTGAGTGACAATCCACAGGTGGAAGGCTTGACCTTTGAACACCTGTACAGCGATTCCATGGCGATTATCGTCAATGCCTCCCATGAGCTGCTGTCGGGGAGTTTGCATGCCTTAGACGACTACCCGGTGATTCTCCCGCTGCCGGACACCACCATTCGGCGACATGCCGACAGCCTGTTTGTCCAACTTGGCCTCAGCTTGCCTAAGCGCCGCCTAGAAACCCTGTCCGTAGCACTGTGCCGTTCCTATGTGCTGAACAGCAACGCGGTGTGGATTGCGCCTCGGGATGCAGTGCGTCAAGACCTGCTCAAGGGCGAATTGGCCGAGCTTGACCTAGGCCTAAAAGAACCCGGCGGCTCTGTGGGTATCTGTAGCAATCCCGCCATGCCCTTATCACTGGCCGCACAGTGGTGCTGCGAGGCGCTACGTGAAGCGGCTGCGCCTTATCGGAGCGGTGATCTATAACCATTTGGTTATAGATAGAAGCGATCTTTTCAATTTTCACGACCAAGGCTTTCGGTGACACTTTGTCCTGCCTGCTGACGCAAGCTCACTACCAAATCCAATAAAAGGAGCCTCCATTATGTCCACACTGGACACTAGCCGGTTTGTTGCCCGTGATCGAAACTGGCACCCAAAAGCCTTGACGCCCGATTATAAAACTTCAGTCGCACGCTCCCCGCGTCAAGCACTGATTATGATCCCGCAGTCCATCTCCGAAACCACAGGCCCTGACTTCCGTCACCTGAAATTCGGACAGTATGACAACGATCTGCTGCTGAACTTCAACCACGGCGGCCTGCCAGTGGGCGAGCGCATCATCATCTCCGGCAAAGTCATGGATCAGTACGGCAAGCCCATTCCACATACGCTGGTTGAGATGTGGCAAGCCAACGCCGGTGGCCGTTATCGCCACAAAAACGACAACTATGTCGCCCCGCTTGACCCCAACTTCGGTGGCGTAGGTCGCGCGCTGACTGACAGCGAAGGCAACTACATGTTTCGCACTGTTAAGCCCGGCCCTTACCCATGGCGCAACACACCGAACGAATGGCGTCCATCGCACATTCACTTCTCCATCAGCGGCCCGGCAATTTCGACCAAATTGATCACCCAGCTGTACTTTGAAGGAGATCCGCTGATTCCCCTGTGCCCGATTGTGAAGACCATTGCCAATCCAGATGCCGTGCAAACGCTGATTGCTAAGCTGGATATGGGCAACGCCAATCCCATGGATTGCTTGGCCTATCGCTTCAATCTGGTACTGCGTGGCCAGCGTCCGACCCACTTCGAAAATCGCTGATAAGCCGATAATAAAAAAGGAGATTTCACATGCCTGTTGAACTTTTGCCTGAAAGCCCGTCCCAGACCGCTGGCCCCTATGTTCACATCGGTCTTGCCGGTGCGGCGGCGGGTAACCCAACCCGCGAACAAGAAATCTGGAACGAGCTGGCTAAGCCTGCTGCCCCCGGTAAGCACATTCTGATCGTCGGCAACGTCTATGACGGCAGCGGTCACATGGTGCGCGACTCCTACTTGGAAGTCTGGCAGGCCAACCACGAAGGCGTTTACGACACCGCCTACGATCTGGCTAAGCCCTTCAATGGCTATGGCCGCACCGCGACCACCTTTGATGCCGGCCAATGGACAATCAAAACCGTGAAGCCCGGTGTGGTAAGTGATGCTAAGGGCAAAGCCCAAGCGCCGCACATCAACGTTTCTCTGTTTGCTCGTGGTATCAACATCCACCTGCACACACGCATTTACTTCGAAGATGAAGCCGAAGCCAATGCTAAAGATCCGGTGCTGAATCTGATCGAGTGGACCAATCGCCGCGATACGCTGATTGCGCGTCGTTGCGAAGTAGACGGCAAGCCCGCCTACCGCTTTGATATCTACCTGCAAGGCGACAAAGAAACCGTATTCTTTGACTTCTAATCAGGTGTAAGACAGCCCTGTCGGGCCCGTAGCACCCGACAGTGTTGGTGGTACTCATCAGGAACCCCGGAGAGCTGGCTCTAGTCTCCGGGGTTTTCTATTAGCCCTCCTTTAGCCCTCCTTACTGCTGTGCCATACCGGTATGGAAACCGACCAATATTTGGCATAGCTGAGCATTTATTTGCCCGAAACCCCCTCAAAATACGCGCTTTAAATGCGCTTACGCTTCTTAAACGCTAAATTCACCTGCCATATTGATGACTTGACCTCAAATTGGCATAGCTGAGAGAATAGCCGCACATTAAGTGCGATTACGCTACTAAATAACATCTAAAGACCCTATGAGCGAAGAAGTCAGCATCAAGCCCAAACAGTGCGCCGCCGCGAGAATCCTACTCGGCTGGACGCAAGACGACCTGTCCCATGCAAGCCGTGCCTCAAAACGTGCCATCAGCGATTTCGAATCCGGAAAAAGTGCCCCTCGGCGGGTAACACTCGATGCCATTGAGGCCGCTTTTATCGTTGCAGGACTAAAACTACTAGCATCCGGCGGCGTGGATTTTGAATCGCAGGATGACTAATACATCACAGGTCAGCCTCTTCTCCCATAACCACTAAGGCTTCACATGAGTAAAGACATTCCAGCACAGCGAGGGGGAGCAGTGGCACGGGCCGCCGCATTAGCTGAAAAAGCCCGAAGACAAAAAAGCAAACAACAACAATTGGTACAGGCCCTCCAAATAGAGCAGACAACAGACATCTCACCACCAGAAATTCTGCTTCAATTACCGTTATTTCCCGGCGAAAAATCAGCTATTCCGCATAAATGGACGCGAAGTTCACTGTTTATGTCCATCAGCGCTGGACACCGCAAAAACTATGTCAAAACCAAGCTGGCCAGCCGAAATGATCTAACGATTATCTACACTGGCGAACAGCTTGACATGGCTGACAACGATGTATTCCTGCATACCCTACGGCTCGCTCAAGGGCGAAATGCAGGTGAACCCATCCACTTTGTGCGCAGTCAATTTTTACAAGCCATTGGTCGTTCAGCAGGTACAACAGGCTACAAGTGGCTAAAAGACTCTCTACAGCGTTTAGCCTCTGCCACCCTGTTCATTGAAAATGCTGAAGGCGACGGCAAGATGTTCCGACTCATCAAGGAACTGAGCTGGACACGCAACCAAGAGTTCTGGTTAGCACTGGACCCCGAGATCGTTCAATTCTTTGGACGCCATGAATTAGCACACATTGATTTCCAAGCCCGTTTGGAACTCAAAGCGCCTCTTGCCAAATGGCTACAAAACTACGCCTCCGGGCATCGCGCAGGAGATTGGCACTGCGTAGCCGTCGAAAACCTGCGCATCTGGAGCGGTGGAGGCGAACTGCGCAACTTCATAGCCGCTGGGCGGGGCCTGCAAAGAGCCCTAGAAGAACTCGAGGCAGCAGGCATCATCAATGAGTTTGAGTTCTACACCAGCAAAGACCCTACAGGCCGTCCTCTCAAAATGGTGCGTTGGTGGCGGCCCAGCGATTTTGGCCGCTGGCTGCGTAACTATGCCCTCGAACAACCTCTAGGATGGCACCAGGTATCCATAGAAACACTTTTTAAGCCAAGCCAGTACCGAACCATAGCCTCATTTTTAAAGCCATCCAAAGGGCTTCACAGGGCCTTAAACGAACTAGAGAAAAGTGGGTTGATCGAAAAACCTGAAATATATACTGATTCTCCCAATAGCAAAGTCACCAAAGTGCGCTGGTGGCGATCCACAGAGTTATCCACAGGCATTGGCATAGCTGAGCATTTTTCGCCTGACAAATTGGCATAGCTGAGCAAAAAATTGGCATAGCTGAGCAAAAAATTGGCATAGCTGAGCAAAGCGTTTTCTGGAACCCTTGCAGCACTAAGGCTACAGAGCACAAAAATCGGCTTAAACTGTTTTTAAACTATATTTAAACTAGAGCTAAAGGTGTCAGCCTGTTAAGCATGCGTAGTTGCAAATGCCGCTAAACGCTAAACGCCGGCATCATCAAGCAAACACAACACACTGCCTTCCTAGAAAAACATCCTCTTAAAAACACCCACTGTGACGATCTCGCCAAGGTGAACACACAAGATTAGTTCGATAATCGAACATATAAGCGATTATCGGATTGTTTGCTATGCCTACGCCGCATACTGTTCTGGACAACCCGGATCGTTCCGGATCAACCACACGAGATCGACCAATGGCTGAACTCCTGACTCTCCGCGAAGCGATCGAACGCTTTGTCCAGAATGGCGACACTGTTGCACTGGAAGGCTTCACTCATCTGATTCCCACCGCAGCTGCCCACGAAATCATTCGCCAAGGGAAAAAAGACTTAACACTGGTACGCATGACGCCCGATCTGGTCTATGACCAACTGATCGGCTCCGGTTGCGCTAAAAAACTGATCTTCTCTTGGGGCGGGAACCCCGGTGTAGGCTCGCTGCATCGCCTACGTGATGCAGTGGAAAAAGATTGGCCGCAACCCTTGGAAATCGAAGAGCACAGCCATGCAGATCTGGCCAACGCCTATGTAGCTGGCGCTTCAGGGCTGCCCTTTGCCGTGCTGCGTGCCTATGCCGGTTCTGATCTACCCAAGGTTAACCCGGTGATTAAAAGCGTCACCTGCCCCTTTACCGGCGAAGTGCTAGCAGCAGTACCTGCCGTACGTCCAGACGTTACGGTGATTCACGCTCAGAAAGCCGACCGCAAAGGCAATGTGCTGATTCAAGGCATCCTCGGTGTGCAGAAAGAAGCGGCTTTAGCTGCCAAACACTGCATTGTCACCGTCGAAGAAATCGTCGATGACCTCAAGGCTCCGATGAACGCTTGCGTACTGCCGACTTGGGCATTAGCAGCAGTCTGCTTAGTGCCGGGCGGCTCGCACCCTTCTTATGCGCATGGCTACTCGGAGCGGGATAACCGCTTCTATCAAGCCTGGGATGCCATCGCCCGTGACCGTGACACCTTTACAGCATGGATTGATAGCTACATCCGTGGCACTGAAGATTTTGCGGCATTCAAGGCGAAACTGGATCAGGAGGCCAAGTGATGACTGAGTTCACAACCAATGAAATGATGACCGTGGCCGCCGCCCGCCGTTTGGGCAATGGTAACGTCTGCTTTGTCGGCATCGGCTTGCCCTCCAAAGCTGCCAACTTGGCTCGCTTAACCCACGCGCCCGAAGTCGTGTTGATTTATGAATCAGGCCCCATTGGAGCCAAGCCTAGCGTGCTGCCTTTGTCCATAGGTGACGGTGAACTGGCGGAAACCGCTGATACGGTGGTGCCCACCGCTGAAATCTTCCGTTACTGGCTGCAAGGTGGCCGTATTGATGTGGGCTTTCTCGGTGCAGCACAGGTCGATAAATTCGGCAACATCAACACCACGGTAATTGGTGATTACCACAAGCCTAAAGTGCGCCTACCCGGTGCTGGTGGCGCGCCGGAAATCGCCGGTTCTGCCAAAGAGGTGCTGATTATCCTCAAGCAATCGCACCGAACCTTTGTTGATAAACTGGCCTTTATCACCTCAGTAGGCCACGGTGAGGGCGGCGACCATCGTCAGCGTTTGGGTTTGCCCGGTAAAGGCCCGGTGGCCATCATCACCGACCTGTGCACCATGCAGCCCGAACCCGGTAGTAATGAGTTCATCGTTACGGCGCTGCATCCCGGTGTTACTCCTGAGCAAGTGGTTGAAAATACTGGCTGGGCGATTCGCTTTGCCGATAGCCTTGCAGTCACTGCCGCGCCCACCGCTACTGAGCTGGCCGCCCTGCGTGATTTGGAAGCGCGCACTGCTGCTGCCCATGGGCAGAAAGGGAGTGACGAATGAGTCGCGAAGTATTCATCTGTGACGCCGTGCGTACCCCCATCGGACGCTTTGGCGGTGGTTTAGCCAGCGTGCGCCCGGATGATCTGGCCGCGCTGCCCATCAAAGCCCTGATGGAGCGCAACCCCGGTGTTGACTGGTCAGCCCTTGACGAAGTGTTCATGGGTTGTGCCAACCAAGCAGGCGAAGACAACCGCAATGTGGCACGCATGGCGCTGCTGTTGGCGGGTCTGCCGGACAGCGTTCCCGGTGTTACCCTGAACCGACTCTGTGCCTCAGGCATGGATGCGGTAGGCACGGCATTTCGGGCGATTGCCAGCGGTGAAATCGAGTTGGCGATTGCCGGTGGCGTGGAATCTATGTCCCGTGCGCCCTTCGTTATGGGGAAAGCTGATTCCGCTTATGCGCGCACTCAGAAAATCGAAGACACCACCATCGGCTGGCGTTTCATCAACCCCCTGATGAAGCAACAGTACGGCGTGGATGCCATGCCAGAAACCGCCGACAACGTGGCAGATGACTTTGGCATCAATCGCGCGGATCAGGATGCCTTTGCCCTGCGTAGCCAGCAGCGCGCAGCGGCGGCACAGGCGGCGGGCTTCTTCGCGGAAGAAATCATCCCGGTGCTGATCAAGGGTAAAAAAGGCGATCTGCTGATCGACAAAGATGAGCACCTGCGTCCAGACACCACCGCAGAAGCCTTGGCCAAACTCAAACCGGTGAATGGCCCGAATAAAACCGTCACCGCAGGCAATGCCTCCGGGGTCAATGACGGTGCTGCAGCGCTGATTCTGGCCAGTGCTGAAGCGGTGAAGAAATACGGTTTGACAGCGCGTGCCAAGGTGTTGGGCATGGCCAGTGCCGGTGTAGCGCCGCGCATTATGGGCTACGGCCCGGTGCCTGCGGTGCGTAAACTCTGCGAGCGTTTAGGGCGTGCCGTCAGTGACTTTGACGTCATCGAACTCAATGAAGCCTTTGCCGCGCAGGGCTTGGCCGTAACGCGAGACTTAGGTCTGCCGGATGACAGCGCCAAGGTCAACCCTAACGGTGGAGCCATTGCCTTGGGCCATCCACTGGGCATGAGCGGGGCGCGTCTGGTATTGACCACCATTCATGCCTTGGAAAAAACCGGCGGTACGCTGGGATTGGCCACCATGTGCATTGGCGTGGGTCAGGGGCTGGCACTGGCTGTCGAGCGGGTCTGAGTTGAGTGTAAACAGGGCAGTGGCTTAGCGGCTGCCCTGCTGTTTTGCCTAATCCTCAGCCGGGAGCCATGCCGTGAACAGACCCAGCAACCAACTTTTTGATGTCTACTTCACCAGCAGTGCCATGCGTGAGCTATTCTCCGACCGGGGACGCTTACAGGGTATGTTGGATTTTGAAGCCGCCTTAGCCCGCGCCGAAGCACGCTGTGGCTTTATCCCCCAAACGGCTGTTGCCCCCATTGAGGCAGCTTGCCACGCCGAGTTATATGACAGCAGCGCCTTGGCTCAGGCCATTGCCACGGCTGGGAACTCAGCCATTCCCCTCGTTAAAGCGCTGGGACGGCAACTGGCCAAAGACAGCGCCGAAGCTGAAAAATACCTGCACCTAGGCGCGACTAGCCAAGATGCTATGGACAGCGGCCTTGTCCTGCAACTGCGTCAGGCTGTCGCGCTGCTGGACGCCGATCTAAAGCGCCTTGCCGACAGCTTAGCCGTCCAAGCGGAACGCCATATTGATACGGTGATGACCGGACGTACCTGGCTGCAGCATGCCACGCCCGTCACGCTAGGCATGAAAATCGCCGGGTGGCTGGGTGCTATTACCCGGCATCGCCAGCGTCTAGAGGCACTCAAGCCGCGTTTATTCTGCCTGCAGTTTGGCGGGGCTTCGGGTTCACTGGCGGCCTTGGGTGAGCAGGGCTGGGCCATCAGCGAAGCCTTGGCCGATGAACTGCAATTGCAGCTCCCTGATCAGCCGTGGCATACCCAGCGCGACCGCTTGGTTGAGTTCGCCTGCTTGCTGGGGATGATTGCGGGAAGCCTTGGCAAAGTGGGCCGCGACCTGTCCTTGTTGATGCAAACCGATGTCGGTGAAGTGTTTGAACCCTCTGCGCCGGGCAAGGGCGGCTCCTCCACCATGCCGCACAAGCGTAATCCGGTGGGCAGTGCGGTGCTGATTGCCGCTGCGACTCGCGCGCCGGGGCTGGTCTCCACCATGCTCTCGGCCATGCCACAGGAGCACGAGCGCAGTTTGGGCTTATGGCATGCCGAATGGGAAACCCTGCCGGAACTCTGCTGTCTGGTCTCTGGAGCCTTGCAACAGGCCCTCAACGCTTTGCCAGATCTAGAGGTTGATGCCCAGCGTATGCGCCACAACCTTGAGTTGACCAAAGGTCTGGTGCTGGCGGAAGCGGTCAGCATCGTACTTGCTCAACGGATTGGCCGCGATGCCGCCCACCATTTGCTGGAAGTCTGCTGCAAACGCGCGGTAGCGGAGCAGCAACATTTGCGCGCCGTGCTCAGTGACAACGCCGAGGTGAGCCGCGAAATCACCTCAGACGAATTAGATCGATTGCTTGATCCTGTCCACTACTTGGGACAGGCCCGCCATTGGGTCGAACGGGCCCTGCGCGACCATAACGCCTGCCTCTAACCGCCTTCCCTTCAAGGAGACTTTCATGCCCCTACTCAAAACGGATAATGGCGATATCCATTATCAACTCGATGGCGATACCAGCAAGCCTGTATTAGTGCTTTCCAACTCCTTGGGTACAAGCTTTGGCATGTGGGATAGCCAAATTGCCGCCTTCTCCAAGCATTTTTGTGTGCTGCGTTACGACACGCGGGGCCATGGTCAATCCAGCGTCAGCCAAGGCCCCTACAGTATCGAACAGCTAGGCCATGATGTGCTGAGCCTGTTGGATGCGCTGAACATCGCCAAAGCCTCGTTCTGTGGGCTATCCATGGGTGGCTTGATTGGCCAATGGCTGGGCATCAACGCTGGTTCGCGCTTGGACAAGCTGATCCTCTGCAATACCGCCGCAAAAATTGGCACCGACGAAGTCTGGAATGGCCGGATTGATATGGTGCAGAAGGGCGCTCAACAGGCTATGCGTGACCTGCGCGATGCCTCCATTGCCCGCTGGTTCACCGCTGAATTTGCGGCTACCTGTGGCGATAAGGTTGAGCCGGTGGTGGGTATGTTGGCGCAAACCTCCCCGGATGGTTACGCCGCCAACTGTG
>Ga0066603_10000349_pt1 | contig 36899 bp, 21 predicted proteins | sample Higcelweek8metaG_FD_59482 | JGI IMG/M metagenome (GOLD analysis project Ga0066603, IMG submission 59482) | Freshwater pond sediment microbial communities from the University of Edinburgh, under environmental carbon perturbations - High... | ecosystem: Environmental > Aquatic > Freshwater > Pond...
TGTCAATCAATTTGGTACCACAAAGGCCGTGGGGAATATGCTATTTAAAGATTTTTTACTGCCGTTTGAAATAGCCTCGTTTTTATTGCTCGCAGCCATTGTTGGTGCTGTTATTTTAGGGAAAAGGAGGATTGATGATTCGAAATAGCGGTCAAGACGTAAAGAGTCCTGACACGTTGAAAATTTCGAATCATGAATAGGTGATCTATGGTTTCATTGAACTCATACCTGATATTAGGAGCCATACTCTTTTCAATTGGCGCAGTCGGCGTATTTACGCGGCGGAACGTCCTGATTATCTACATGTGCATTGAATTGATGCTGAACGCCGTCAATCTGACGTTCATTGCGTTTTCAAAATTTTTGAACGATATGAATGGTCATGTATTTGTGTTCATGATTATGGCTGTTGCCGCAGCGGAAGCGGCTGTAGGACTTGCAATTATTATTTCGCTTTTTAGAAATAAAGCGACCATTTATGTGGACGAAATTAATTTAAGTAAAGGTTGATGAAAACGTGCAAACGATTCTATCCATAAAACCCCTGCTTGCGGTCCTGGTCTCTCTGCTTGCCGTACCTTTGATTCTGGCTACAGGAGAAAATCGCCCAAATCTACGTGAGTTCTGGTCCATACTGGCAGGGATAGTGAAGTTTTCCATTGTCATGTCCATGGCACCCGTTATTTTTTCCGGTAACACCATAGAATATACATTGGTCTCTTTTTACCAGGGTATTGACATCAAGTTCCGTGTTGATGCCCTTGGACTTTTATTTGCGACTGTCTCCTCCTTTCTGTGGATCGTCACCACCTTTTACTCAATAGGGTATATGCGTACGGCCAAAGAACATTCACAGACAAGGTTCTACACCTGTTTTGCAATAAGTCTTTCTGCTGCTATAGGTGTAGCGTTTTCAGCCAATCTAATTACGCTCTTTGTTTTCTATGAGATTTTAAGTCTGGCCACTGTCCCCTTGGTCGGACACAAAGAGACACCTGAGGCCATAGAAGGTGCTAGGAAGTATTTTCTCTACCTGTTAAGCTTGTCTAAAACTTTGCTCTTATCAGGCATTATTATTGTATATATGGTTGCAGGAACTACCGATTTTACAAGCCATGGCCTTTTGCAGCATGCACAGGGAACCCCTCTCCTTTTTGTTGCCTTCTTTCTGTTTCTGTTTGGCTTTGCAAAAGGCGGTGTCATGCCTGTACATAACTGGCTGCCATCTGCAATGGTTGCCCCTACACCGGTAAGTGCATTACTGCATGCGGTTGCCGTTGTAAAGGTCGGAGTCTTCTCAATCCTCAGGGTTGTCTTTCACATCTATGGTGTTGATCTGATGACAAACCTCAACTTGGGTATAACTACAGCCTATATTGTCTCATTTACCATTGTGGTTGGTTCTGTCATTGCACTCTCAAAGGATAACCTCAAAGCAAGGCTTGCCTATTCAACCATAAGTCAGCTCTCCTATGTTATCCTTGGTGCGGTTCTTCTGACCCCAAGCAGTATGACAGGCGGTATTGTCCATATTGCAAACCATGCCTTTTCCAAAATTACCCTCTTCTTTTGTGCTGGCTCGCTTTATACAGGTGCGCATAAGACAGAGATCAGCCAACTCTCAAGTATTGGTAAGAAAATGCCTTGGACAATGGCTGCTTTTTTTATTGCATCTCTTAGTATGATCGGGGTGCCTCCTGCCGCAGGCTTTATAAGCAAATGGTATATTGCCCTTGGATCTATAGAGGCAAAAGAGATACCTATTCTGATGGTTCTGCTGGCAAGTACCATCTTGAATGCCGCCTACTTCTTACCCATCACTTATAAAGCTTTTTTTGAAAAAGAAAAAATTGACCCTCATTCAGAAGAGAATAATCATGGCGATCATCATGAAGAGATAAGAGAAAGAGCCATGGTTGTGGTGCCACTTGTACTGACGGCGATTATCTCCTTAATTATAGGGATTTATCCGAACTATTTCTTAAGTCTGGCTAAGGAGGTTATACGATGATCAAAAGAGTTGTTAACTATATCGGTAATCCAGACAATGCAAGTACTTTGAAAAAAATAGGTTATGTTTCACTGGTTGCTGTTTTTATATCGGATTTCTTTGTCCATCGTGGCCATGCGATATATATCTGGGATAAAATACCGGGTTGGGGTGCATTTTACGGCTTTATCTCATGTGTTATTATTATTTTGGTCTCTAAGTTTATTGGTCATCAAGGCGGTATCATGAAGAGCGAGGATTATTACGATGATTGATTGGTTTCACCCATCAATATTCTTTATTTTTGGGGCAGTTCTAATTCCTTTTCTGAGAGGGAAAGTTCAGCAGGTCTATATAACAACTATCCCAGTTTTGGCAATCTTGACTGTTGCCTCAATGTCTCAGGGAACTTATTGGACTTGCAGTTTTCTTGGTAACTCCCTTGTTTTTGGTGCAGCTGATAAGTTAAGCATCGTATTTGGCTGGGTGTTTACCATCATGTCTCTTATCGGTATTGTGTATGCACTCCATGTAAAAGATTCAGGCCAACACACTGCTGCTTTCCTCTACATCGGAGGCTCGCTTGGTGTAACATTTGCTGGCGATTACTTTACTCTGTTTGTCTTCTGGGAACTGATGGCTTTTGCTTCAGCCTATTTAGTCTTTGCCAAACGCGAAAAAAAGGCCATGGAAGCTGGATACCGCTATATCCTTGTCCACATATTTGGTGGAGTCTGTTTATTGGGAGGCATTATTCTACACTATGTCAGCACTGGTTCCATTGCCTTTGGACCTATTGCACATGATGGAAGTCTCTCCTTTTACCTCATACTTATCGGATTTATAGTAAATGCCGCTGTTCCACCTCTGCATGCATGGCTGACAGATGCTTATCCTGAAGGAACAGTTACTGGTTCTGTTTTTATGGCCTCCTTTACCACAAAAACAGCAGTGTATGTGCTGGTGAGAGCTTTCCCAGGAACTGAACTTCTGGTCTGGATGGGAACCATAATGGCACTTTATGGAGTTGTCTATGCGGTGCTTGAAAACGATTGCCGCAGACTGCTGGCCTACCATATTATAAGCCAGGTTGGATATATGGTGGCAGGTGTTGGCATTGGAACTGATATGTCATTGAACGGTTCAGTATCCCATGCATTTGCACATATTCTGTATAAGGGATTGCTGTTCATGGGTGCTGGTGCTGTCATCCAGATGACTGGTAAGCGTAAACTTACCGAGCTTGGGGGACTCTACAAGACCATGCCAATAACTCTGGTCCTCTATATGATTGGTGGATTCGCCATCTCTGCCTTTCCTCTGTTCAGTGGATTTGTAACCAAGTCCATGGTGGTCTCTGGTGCTGCTCACGACCACAGGCCAGCAATTGCTCTTCTGCTGACCATGGCCTCGGCTGGTACATTTCTGCATACAGGTCTTAAACTGCCCTATTACATGTTCTTTGGCAAAGACTCTGGACTTCGTGCTCAGGAACCACCCATTAACATGTTGATCGCCATGGGAATGGCAGCTTTTATGTGCATAGCCATAGGCGTCTTTCCAGGAGAGCTATACAAGCTGCTGCCCTATGCAGTTCATTTTGATCCTTATACTGGTGATCATGTGACAAGTGCTCTTGGAATCCTGTTGTTTACAGGTCTGGGCTTTTTCATGCTGCTTAAAAAACTGGATCCAGAACCTACTATCAGTGCTGATACAGACTGGGTCTATCGGAAAGGTAGTCGTCTTTTTATGTGGTTTGTAAATAAACCACTTGCAGCTTACGAGAACTATCTGGGAAACATATATAACACATGGTTTATTAAGTATACCCTGAAAGTTTCAAGTTTTTTGGCAAGAATTTTTGATGTACGGCTTATTGATGGATGCGTTAATGGCGTCGCTAATTTTGTCATGAACCTCTCTGAGACTATAAGAGTATCTCAGAGCGGCTTAGTGAGAAATTATGCGTTTACAATGCTTTTGGGCAGCGTTGTTATCCTTGCTTATTACTTATTTACCTATTAAGATCTGACACATTATGAATGCTCTGGAATTCCCCATTTTATCGTTTATCACCTTTTCCCCGATTGTGGGGATATTGTTGATTTGTTTTGTGAAAAATGATCGCCATGATTTAATACGATGGCTCGCCTTAATAACATCAATTATTACATTTATCTTTTCTGTTCCGCTCTATTTTCTATTTGATTCCAATACATGGAAGATGCAGTTTGTTGAAAATATTCCATGGGTCAAGGAATTTGGTATCAACTACCATATGGGAATTGACGGTATCAGTCTGCTTCTCATTCTTCTGACCACCTTTCTGTCAGCTCTGGCAATTCTCTCTACGTGGTCAGCTGTTGAAAAGCAGGTAAAAGGGTATATGATATCATTGCTCTTCCTTGAAATAGGGATGCTTGGAGTATTTTGCTCTTTAGATTTCTTCCTATTTTATGTCTTCTGGGAGGTGATGCTGATTCCCATGTATTTCATTATTGGAATATGGGGAGGCCCCCGCAGAATATATGCAGCAGTGAAATTTTTCATATATACCATGAGTGGCAGTGTTCTTATGCTTATTGCAATTCTCTCACTCTATTTCATGAATTACAAAGAGACTGGCGAATATACATTTAATATATTGGTCTATCAGGGACTCAATCTCCCTCTAACTGCTCAACTTTGGCTTTTTTCAGCTTTTTTCCTTGCATTTGCAATCAAAGTCCCCATGTTTCCCTTTCATACGTGGTTACCTGATGCACATGTTGAAGCACCAACAGCTGGCAGCGTAATTTTGGCAGGTGTACTTCTTAAAATGGGAACCTATGGCTTCCTCCGTTTCAGCCTTCCGATTTTTCCTCAGGCTACCATTGATTTTGTTCCACTGATTATGGTCCTCTCAGTTATCGGAATTGTTTATGGAGCGTTAGTTTCCATTGCTCAAGAGGATATAAAAAAACTGGTGGCGTATTCCAGTGTCAGTCATCTTGGATACTGTATGCTTGGCATGTTTGCTTTAAACATGGAGGGATTACAAGGGAGCATTATTCAGATGATCAACCATGGATTGAGCACTGGTGCTCTCTTCCTACTTGTAGGCATGCTATATGAGCGGCGCCATACACGCCTTATTTCTGAATATGGCGGAATCCTCAAGGTCATGCCAGTATTTGCAGCTATTCTTCTGCTGGTTGCCTTCTCCTCAATGGGAGTTCCAGGGTTGAACGGTTTTGTTGGAGAGCTGCTTATTCTGATCGGTGCGTTTAAGGCCAATGTTGGATATGCTGCCGTTGCCACGCTTGGGTTAGTCTTCGGTGCTGTCTATCTTCTCTGGATGTATATGCGTGTTATGTATGGTCCAATTACCAAACCTGAAAACAGAACTTTAAAAGACATGACAGGACGGGAACTTGCATACATACTGCCTATTGTTCTTTTTATTTTCTGGATTGGATTATATCCAAAACCATTTCTGGATAAAATCAGCACATCTGTTGAACACCTGCTACAAAGAGTAAATAACCAGACTGTTGGAGACCTTTTAGAAAGAACAAACGACCATAAACCCCAGAAAACAATGACAGCCAGGGGAGATACACTCGCTGCGTTGAACCTGAATTATACGCTACAAAACCGTGTGCTATCCGGCCGCGAATAAAAAGACGATGAATTATGGAAACAATGATGCCTACAATTAATTTCAGTGCCATATACCCCGAAATCATTATCGCCCTTTTTGCATTAATTGTCTTACTTGTACAGGCTTTTGCCAATATCCGTTGCAAAAACTATTTTGGTTATATCAGCCTGCTTGGTATTCTGACAGCTTTTTTTATCGTATTTTATAAACCTTCCCCATTTGATTTCAAGTCTGTTGAATATGCATTTAACGGGATGTGGGTGGTGGATAACTACTCCAGGTTTTTTAAACTTATATTTCTTCTAGGCACAGCTCTTACCATCCTGATATCCATACAGTATGTTGAAAATGAGGAGAGTCAGCATGGTGAGTACTTTGCGTTGATATTGTTTGCAACACTTGGCATGATGGTAATGGCAAGTGGAACAGAGATGATGACAATATTTATTGGTATTGAGTTAATGTCCATATCCTTATATGCATTGGCAGGATATGCCCGTACGCGAATGATTTCAAATGAGTCTGCTCTGAAATATTTTATTCTAGGCTCATTTTCAACTGCCTTCATGTTATATGGCATGGCTCTAATCTATGGAGCGACAGGGACAACAACTTTTAGCGCAATTGCAGAATTTTTAGCAAAACCCCATTTACATAACCCTACAATCATCATGGGGATGGCACTTTTAGCTATTGGGTTTGGATTTAAGGTTGCCGCAGTTCCGTTCCATATGTGGACACCAGACGTATATGAGGGAGCACCCTCACCTATCACCGCCTTTATGTCTGCAGGGCCAAAAGCTGCTGCATTTGCAGCTTTTGCAAGAGTTTTTCTGGATGCCCTTCCCTCATTGCAAAGTGAATGGATAACCTTTATATGGGTAATGGCTGTCCTGACAATGACCGTTGGTAATGTCATTGCACTGGTACAGAACAATATCAAAAGGATGCTTGCCTACTCAAGTATCGCTCATGCAGGTTATGTACTGGTAGCCTTTCTCTCTGCTGGTGAACTCGGTATTACCAGCATATTATACTATATGCTGGCTTACACATTAATGAATATAGGTGCATTTGCCATCATCACTGTTATAGGTGGAAAAGGCGAAGAAAAAGTCAATATTGAGGATTATTCTGGTCTTGGGTATAAGCGTCCGGTGGCAGCACTTGCCATGAGCCTGTTTCTCTTCTCTCTTGCAGGAATACCTCCCACAGCAGGATTTATGGGAAAATTCTATATCTTTTCTGCTGCTATTAAAGAGGGATACCTTGCTCTTGCCATCATAGGTGTAATCAACAGTGTAATATCTGTCTATTATTACCTTCGTGTAACTGTTGTCATGTACATGAGAACTCCTGACACAAGCAAAGATGACACTTCTATTCCAGCGTTGCTATTCTCTCCAGCAGTCATAATTGCAATACTTATTTCTGCATACGGTGTGCTGAGAATGGGAATATTTCCTTCTGACTATATTGCCATTGCAAGACAATCTTTTCTTGTTGTATTACAATGAAAAATATGTGAATCAAGGAAGCGGTGCCTATATTATTGTAAGATGAAGGTACTTAAAGTAAACAATCAGTTTGGAGATTAGAGACCGGACGTTGTATTGATGTCATTCCATTCTTATAAACCGGATGATTAACAGCGTCCAATGAAGTGCCGCAAGTCATCATGAAAAAAATAGGCAAACTCAAAAGTTTTATGCAAAACTTCTCCTTGACCTATATTTTTCAGGATCACATTGCACAAGCAATATGATTGATTGATTTATGTAACGGATGGATCGGCATTTTTTCGGCTCAGTATTTTTACGGAAAGAAGGGTTTAGTATACTTGCATCAGCTCTCATACAGAATTTTGCGACCCTTTTAAATCCGAAATAATAGTGAAAAAGCACAAGGATTTCATCTGTCCGGCGGAAAAGTATATGGATTCCGATATCGTGACAACCAGTTACATAATTTTTCTGATTTCTGCATTTTTTGGAGGGTATTGTTCACGTTCTCCAAATCCGTTCTAATCAGAACAACCCCCTATCTCGGGCATCAATTCTATAGGCAATCCAAAGCATCCCTAATTCTCCTCAATAGACAAGTGGCGATTGGCATATTGTTTCCATCCCCCTAAAAATATAACGGATATCTTCTAAATGGTTATTAACACCATGGTTTTGAATAGTAATCAAACTGACCGTAAAGAAGTTTTAAAACTGATAACAATCGGCATATGTCTACTGGAACTACTCATTGTTATATGTACTTTTTTTTACCAGCAGGATAAAGAGATACGTACTGAAACTCCCATATCGGAAGAGATGGCTAGAGTTTATATTGAACACCCTGAAAAACTAAAAGCAAATGAACGGATGGGGGTTAACCTCTATTCACCTGATAAAAAAGGTTATATTCTCATCAGCAACGAGATCATACGTAATACGTTCCCTTGGAAGGGTTGGATTTTACTCTCTATTGGTGTACCTATAACCATCGCGTTTTTGATTGTACTGTTGGCTAAAGCATATTTTCAGGTGGCTGAATCAGACAGACAGGAGAGCCAAGAGATTGAGAACAAATGGGTTAATGGCTTAAATACTTTAAGTAAAATTAACATAACATGGTTCATGCTAGTTTTAATCGGGATTCTTTTTTCCCTTTGGTATATCCCAGATATATTGAAATATGCTGGACATCTCACTATGACATGGTTGAATCAATATTGGTGGATTCCTATTATGGTTTTTATACTTTTGTTCTTAATAGTAGCCTTCTGGTTTTTTCTCCAATACCGTTTGAAATTAAAAGCCATGCAGATGAATATGGAAATTGAAAAATTGAAGTACCTCCAATTTGACAACAGCACAAAAGCCATCACAAAGATTGAGAATGATAGCAATTCGGTTGGACTTATTGAATAAAATCTGGAGAAAGGCATAAATATTAGAGCTTAAATATCGGAATAGAAAAGAGGTTGATAAAAAAACGTCTTTAATTTAGTACAACATTGATACTGGTGAGTTTAAATGATATAATTTTCTATTAATAGGTAATATTTGGTATTTTATATCAAATATTACTCTCATGTCTAGATTTCTTAAAGATACTTAGAATGTTGGCATGGAAGCACCATGGAATTATTTATGTCAATACTATTGAATTTATTAATTGAATATAAACATAATAATTGAATATAAACACATTGAAGGTTGGAATTTATGGAAGACATTCTTTTTAGCTCATGGGGAGGGGAGGTAGTCGATAACAGGGGCAAACTGGCCGGAAGCTTTGATCCTGTTAACAAAGTTGATTTTCCTGAATATTTTCAGCAGGGGGAAAAAATAAAAGCTTTAGTAGGATGGCATGGGCTTGTGCTGAGATCTACTGCTGTTAATGTCATTGAGCTTTGTTTTGAGCACATGAAATTCGTTCAGAATAGCTCCTGCGGCAAATGCTTTCCATGCAGGGTTGGTTCAAAAGTAATGGCTTCCGTTCTTGGAAGAATCTCTGAGGGAAAAGGGTGCGAAAATGATCTTAACATTCTTAGAGATCTAGGAGCCTCCATCAAAGAGTCTTCCAAATGTGGCATTGGACAATCTGGGCCTGTACCCGTACTTCACGCTCTTCAATATTTTGAGAAAGAGTTTCTTGAGGCAGTTAAAAATTCCAGCCAGCTCCCCAAAGGCGAATATAGCTATAGTTCAAAATTGACTGCTCCGTGCATGGATGCCTGTCCCATACACCTTGATATTCCAGCTTATGTAGAGTGTATAGGAGAGGGATATTTTCAGAAATCATTAGATATTATACGCGAAAAACTTCCGATTCCTGGAGTGGTGGGAAGAGTGTGTGTAAGGCCTTGTGAAGCTAAATGCAGACGCGGACTGATGGATGGTCCTATTTCCATTAAATACCTGAAGAGATTTGCGGCCGACTACGAACTTTCCAGAAACAATCAGAAAGATTATCCTGTAAGACCATCACTTAAAACTGGCAAATTTGCTATAGTTGGAGCAGGACCTTCAGGTGTAACATGTGCATATCACCTTGCTCAAAAAGGACACAGTGTAGTTATATACGAGGCTTTAGAAGAACCAGGTGGCATGGCTGCTGTCGGCATTCCTGATTACCGTCTACCGCGTCATATTCTTCGAGATGAAGTGAAGCAGATTCAGAAGATGGGGGTAGATATCAAATACGGCGTTCGGGTAGGCACAGATATCACATTGGACCAGCTTGAAAAAGATAACGATGCTGTTTTTATAGCCATAGGTGCACATTTAAGCTTGAATATGGGAGTTCAAGGTGAGAAGGAAGGATATAAAGGATTTATCTCCGGTGTTCAATATTTAAAGGATATAAATGAAGGTAGAGATCCCTATCCCGAAGGGAAAAAAGTGGTTGTTATTGGCGGAGGGAATGTTGCTATCGACTGTATAAGGACTTCATACCGCGTTAAGAAAACTGATGTGAATCTAGTATATCGTCGCACTAAAAAAGAGATGCCAGCTGACCCTGTGGAAATTCGTGACGCTGAAGAAGAGGGGGTTAATTTTCTTTATCTTACTAATCCGACGAGGGTTATTGCTGAAAACGGCAAGGTAGTAGGCATTGAGTGCATCCGCATGGAACTTGGAGAGCCTGATGCCAGCGGCAGACGCCGTCCAGTGCCAGTTGAAGGCTCGGAGTTTATAATAGACTGCGATATTGTGGTGCCAGCTATCGGACAGGCCATTGATCTTTCGCTTCTGAAAGGAAGCACCGATATAAAAACGACCCGCTGGAATTCCATAGAGGTGAATGAGTTTACAAAACAGACGAGCGAGCCCAAGATTTTTTCAGGCGGTGATTGTGCAACAGGTATTGGGGCTCTTATTACTGCCTGCGCCGCAGGAAGAACAGCCGCGATCAATATGGATCGTCTCATAAACGGACTGCCTTCTGTAATGACTGAAGAGGACTGCTTTGATACGTTTTTTCGTAAGGTTAAGATTTTTGATCCAAAGGAATCTACAGGATTGCTGGGTGGTTGCCCAGGGCACCATTTAACCATGCTGCCGCCCGAAGAGAGAAAATATAATTTTGACGAAGTTGAACAGGGATTTTCCGTTCAGGAGGCTATGGCGGAAGCAAGCCGCTGTCTTCGATGTTACAGAGTGGCAACATTGGCAATAGACGGCGCGCAGAAGCCTTAATTGTCAAAAGCATTCATTTGAATTATTTGAGGAGAAAAAGTGAGCCATGGATATGATTCGGCTGACAATAGACAACAAAGAGGTAATTACACAAAAAGGCCTCACAATTCTTAAGGCGGCGGAAAATGCTGGCATAAAAATTCCAACGCTCTGCTATTATAAAAGACTAAATCCAATAGGTTCATGCCGCATGTGCGTTGTTGAAATTGATGGATACGCAATGCCTGTGGCAGCCTGCACGACTCCGGTTGTTGAAGGAATATCTGTTACAACCCAGTCAGATCGTCTGTTCCGTATGCGTCAGGATGCTCTGAAGCTGATTCTGGTCAACCATCCGCTTGACTGCCCTGTCTGCGACAAAGCTGGTGAGTGTATGCTTCAGGACCTAACGTTTGAATATGACATTAAGAGCATTGACTATGATGTGCCGAAACAGAACTTTACGTCAGCATATAAAACAACCTTTATCCAACATTTTCCAGAGCGTTGTATCTTATGTCTGCGTTGTGTAAATGTATGCAATGAGATACAGGCAATAGGCGCTCTCTCAATCGAACAGACCGAAAACGGACCTCAGATAGCTTTTGACAAAGATAGATGTGTCTCCTGCGGTGAGTGCGTTCAGGCATGTCCTGTGGGCGGTATGCTTGAAAAGAAATCTACATTCCGCTGGAGGTCGTGGGAAACAACCAGCACCGTACGCACCACCTGTCCATATTGCGGAGTAGGATGTCAGCAACTTCTGCATCTTAAAAATGGCAAGATAGTGAAAGTGACTGGTGTAGAAGATGGTTCACCGAATAAAGGACGTCTGTGTGTCAAAGGAAGATATGGATTTGATTTCATCTATTCAGATGAGCGTCTGAAAACTCCTCTGATAAGAGAGAACGGTGAATTACGTCCTGCTTCATGGGATGAAGCTCTTGATCTTGTGGCGGATAAATTTACGCAGATCATTAAAGATCATGGCCCTGATGCTTTAGCAGGTGTGAGTTGTGCAAGAAGTATCAACGAAGACTCCTATCAGATGCAGAAACTTTTCAGATCGGTGTTTAAAACCAACAATATTGACCACTGTGCCCGAACTTGACATGCTCCAACTGTCGCCGGGCTGGCGACCTCATTTGGTTCAGGTGCAATGACAAACTCATTTGGTGAGTTTGCAAAAGCAAAGATGTTTTTAGTGATCGGTTCAAACATGACAGAGGCTCATCCTGTAGCTTCCACCTTTCTTAAGAATGCAGTTCAAAATGGTGCCCGTCTTATTGTGATAGACCCGAGACGGCATAAGCTTGTGGAGTTTGCAGAGACTCACCTTCCACTGAAGGTTGGAAGCGATATTGCCCTCTTAAATGGAATCATGCATGTGCTGATTGAAGAGAATCTATACGACAGAAAGTTTGTTGAATCCTTCTGCTCTGGGTTTGAAGAACTCAAATCAACTGTCATGAGATATACACCTGAAGTCGCTGGCAAGATTTCAGGCATTGATCCAGATACTATAAGAAAGGTGGCAAGAGATCTTGCCTCTGTCAAGCCTCTTATGCTCTGTTACACCCTTGGTATTACCGAGCACACCTGCTGTAAAAACAATGTAATGTCAACAGCCAACCTACAGATGCTTTTAGGCAATATGGGTGTTGAGTGTGGTGGAGTAAACCCATTAAGGGGACAGAACAATGTTCAGGGCGCCTGTGACATGGGTGCTCTTCCAAATATCTTTCCAGGATATCAGGCAGTTGGAGATATCAATGCCCGTAAGAAATTTGAAGAGGCATGGGGAGTGACTGATCTGCCAGCACAAAACGGTTTGATGATTCCTCAGATGATGGATGGTCTTGTCAGCGGAACAATCAAAGGATTTTATATATTTGGAGAGAACCTTGCCAACACAGAACCTGATATCCGTAAAGTTGAGCATGAGTTAAGTTCTGCTGAGTTCCTGGTATGTCAGGATATCTTTGAGAACGAGACCACCCGTTTTGCTCATGTGGTCTTTCCTGCTGCCGCATGGAGTGAAAATGACGGTACATTTACAAGTAGTGAGCGAAGGGTCAGCAGAGTAAGAGCGGCAAGTCCGCCTCCGGGAGAGGCTATGCCCAACTGGTGGATCTTCAAGCAGATTGCAAAGCGCATGGGTCATGAATGGAAATCTGACAGTGGAAAAGAGCTGTGGGATAATGAGATTTCGGTTCTTGCTCCCAATATTGGCGGCGTCAAGTACCACCGGATTGAAAATGATGGATTGCAGTGGCCCTGCCCGACAGTGACCCATCCGGGTACACCTATTCTGCATATGGATGGCAGATTCACAAGCGGTAAAGGCAACTTTGTACCAGTAGAGTGGACACCACCTGCTGAAGTTGCTGATGATGCGTATCCCTTTGTGTTAAGTACTGGCAGGCGACTCTACCACTATCACACCAGAACCCAGACAGGCAGATGTGAAGGGCTTAACGAAATACTGGGGGAGGAGACTGCTGACATCTCAATTGGCGATGCTGAAAGAATGGGAATTGCCCAGAATGAGTTCATCAGAGTCAGCTCAAGGCGTGGTGAAGTAACTGTAAAGGCCAGGGTGACACCTGAGGTCCCTGACGGTATGGTCTGGATGGCCTTCCATTTCAGAGAGGGGAACGCAAACTGGCTCACCAACCCAGCATTTGATCCAAATACGCTCACTGCTGAGTATAAAGCGTGTGCTGTGGCAATAGAGAAACTTTCTGTCTGAAAAACATAGAATTATAAGTTAAAGTATGGGGCAACTCTTGTAGTTGCCCCTTTTTTGATTTATGAAGCTGAAGCTCATCAAACTGCAAAAAATTCACAGCACCCTCTCTCTGTTTTCATCTCTGGCCCATTTTTTTTATGGATCGCATTTTTTGTAATGAATCCATAGTCTTGTGCCCCATTATGGATTCTACACTCATCTTCTTCTTGACAAAAATTTAGACAAAGAGTTCTATTCCTATAGAGTTCTGCTACCCTTCACGAACAGATATATATCTATAACCTATCTTAAGGTAAAGACAATGTTTCTAATTATTGGTATAGTAATTGTAATTGGTTCTGTTTTGGCCGGATACCTTATGGTACACGGGAATCTATCAATTCTCTTTCAGCCGGCCGAGCTTGTTATTATTTTCGGCGCAGCCATAGGGTCACTTGTTATAGCTTCACCTGTAAGGGTATTGAAACTTATAACCGCTAATATAAAGCTTCTGCTCGCGACAAGCGGAGCTTCCAAAGCTATTTATGTTGACCTGTTGATGCTTCTTTTTACGATATTAGTAAAAGCTCGTAAGGAGGGCTTATTAGGTTTGGAACAGGATGTTAATAAGCCCAAGGAGAGTTCACTATTCCAGAACTATCCCAAAATAGTACATGACCATCATCTCCTTGATTTTGTATGTGACAATATCAAGGTAATTATTGCTGTTGCGGCAAAACCACATGAACTTGAGGAACTGATGGATATGGATATCGAGGTACGTCATCATGAGGAGAGTATTCCTGCAACTAGCTTGACATCCCTTGCTGATTCGTTGCCTGGCCTTGGCATTGTAGCCGCTGTTCTCGGTATTGTAGTTACAATGGGGCTAATAAATGAGCCTCCAGAGGTTCTTGGTCACCACATAGGCGCTGCCCTTGTTGGAACTTTTCTTGGAATTCTTGCATCTTATGGATTTATGGGCCCCATGGCCACAAATCTTGCATTCAAGGTGCAGGAAAAGGGAGTCTGTTTATCAGTGGCAAAGACTGTGCTCTTTGCATTTGCCAAAGGGACCATCCCACAGATGGCTATAGAGTATGGAAGAAGAGCAATTCCGATGTATGATAGACCATCTTTCGATGAGATTAATGATTTGATGAAAGAGGCAAAATCAAAATAAGATACTGATAAATATAGTATATGACACATTCTGGACAGGAATCTACAATAATAAAAATAAAAGGTTGATAGCTATATGGCACAGGACGAACAGGAATCCACAATAATAATAAAAAAGATAAAGAAGGGTGGGCATGGTGGTCATCACGGCGGAAGCTGGAAAGTAGCTTACGCTGATTTCGTAACTGCCATGATGGCTTTTTTTCTAATGATGTGGCTGCTCAATTCAACATCATCTAAACAGAAAGAGGAGCTTGCAGGTTATTTTCAGAACTACAGTATTCTGGATAAAGAGTACATCAATAAACCATCTCCGGGTCCTGCCACAAGTGAAAATCCCCCTACAAGTGGTGACGTTTTTGAGAATACAGAGCATCAGAAAACAGCAGATGTTGAGAGTAGCCTTGATATGGCCGATGCGGTCAAGAAAGAGGTTGAAGCTATCAAGGAACGTGAAGAGATGGCCAAAAAAATCAAGCAAGAGGCTGAATCCCAAAAACCATCAGAAGTGAAAGTTGTTACTGTAGAGAGTGAGTTTACTGGAAACAGTGAGATGGCTAATAAAATAAAAAATGAAATAGAATCCAAACTGGTTGATATAAAAGAGCAGATCATTGTCGAACCTTTTAGGAACTTTGTAAGAATTGAGATCATCGACAATACAGGTAATCCTATTTTTGATGTAGGCAGCGTTGAGCCGACAAGTGAAGCAAGAAAGATATTGAAAGTTATTGCTGACAGTATAAGATCTTTAGAGACTAAAATTGCTATTGAGGGACACACTGATGCCCGCATGTACCCTTCACAGATCTATACAAACTGGGAGTTATCAACTGGCAGAGCCTCTGCAGCCAGGATTATTCTGGGTGAGTCAGGTGTAAGCTCCAGTCGTCTTCTAAGTGTTTCCGGTTTGGCAGATACCACTCCACGAATAAAAGAGGATCCATTTTCACCGCTCAACAGACGAATTAGTATCCTGTTGTATCCTAAAGGAAAGACTCCTCAAAAATAATTTAATGATATTCACTACAGAGTTCTGTATATATAATACTATCTGTGCAGATCACGATGGAGAACCGCGACTCAACTCCTCTCGCTGTTCAATAAGAGACTTGTGTAATGAAAACATCTCTTGGGGCTGATGGGGGAGAATGCCTAATTAATTGGTAGATAGAGGAACAAATATATTGAAACAGCCTGAGAACAGTATCCCTTCCTTTGCAGATCTGCTCCTTAAGTATGATATGGTGACTCAGGATCAGTTGAATGAAGCATACCGTTTTATGGAAGAGAAGAAAACTGATGGAGAGTCTTATGCTTCTGTGGCATACTCCTCGCTAGAGGAGGTGATGCTCTTTAAAAAGATCCTCACACAATATCAGGTGAATCTTATCCAGGTTGTTCGTGATTTTCTGGTTATCAAGAAGAAGAGCGATCACTTTGGATATGTTGCTGTGCAAAAGGGATATGCAACACCTCAAGAAGTTAAACATGCCCTTAAAAAACAGCTGCTGCTCTTTCGTGAAAAAAAGATCAAAAAGATGATCGGTGATATTCTGGTTGAGGCTGGTGTGTTAACAAAAGAGCAGCAGCAGATTATTGTAAAAGAGCAGCAGGTAGTTTCCCAGTTACAGGAGCTGAATGCAGAGGAACAGAAAATTTCTGAGCTGAAAAAAGAGTTCTCCCCACCTCCTAAAGTTGAAAATAATAAGGCAGTTGAAAATATTGAAGATCAAACTGAAACAGTTGAAGTTATTGTGTCGCCAAATGCAATTGATGCGTGGATTAAAGTTGTTGCTGATACCAATACTTCAGATTCCACTCTCTTAGCCTCAACTACAGATAGTTCACTCCCCAATGCTTCAGATTCCGATCTGCCAGAGCCAATGCTACAAAAGAAGCCAATTACACTGACATCAATTAAAGCTACCCTTAAAAAAAATGGGGTCATAAGTGGTATTTTGAGTGATGCCATTCTCCAGTGCCACATTGACCGAAAAGATAGCTTTTTCCCAGCAGCAGTTGGAGAGTATCTCTACAGTGATATGCCGGAGTATGAGTTCAATCTTGAGAGCCATGTAGGTGATACTCTCCTGAAAAAAAACAAGACTGTTGCATTCCTGAAATCAGATAAAATTGAGACCAGAATAGAGGATGTCTATGGGAGAAGAGTTGAGTTTGCCTCACCAGTTCAATTCATCTCTTCAAATGGGCAAAATCCTCCATTGGATGATCATAACTCTCAGTATATTGCGCAACAGAAACTTATCCCTGATGACCATCCAGTATTCCGTTGTGGCAATGGAGTCACTCTGTCTGAAGACGGTATGCGGGTACTCTCCAATCAGAGCGGATACCCCGCCATATCAGTGGAGGGTAGATTGCATATTTTGCCAGTGGTTAATGTTATTGAAGATGCAGATATGCGTTTTGGCCCTGTTAATCCCTATGCCAGCCTTAATGTGGCAGGTATATTGACAGGTGCCTATCCTGTGAATGCGGGTCAGGTCAAAGCCAGAGAGATACACGGGGCAGCTCTCTCATCCATAGGAGATATCTCTGTTGAGGTAGGTATTATTGGAAGCCGTATCAAAACCCAGGGGAGTATCCGTGCAAAATATATTCACAATTCGTGGATTGAAGCCTTTGGTGATGTGGTTGTTGAGCATGAAATTTTGGACTCCACGATCATTATCAGCGGGAGGTGTAATTCACCTGGGAGCAGAATTCTTGCATCCAGAATATCAGCCAAAAGTGGCATTATTGTAGCAGCTGTAGGCAGCTATCTCACAGAACCCTCTGATATCAGTGCTGGGTGCGAAGAGCATATTGTTCGCCAATCATTACAGATCACCCGTCAGATCAACAGTGTACGAAAGGAACTTGATGAGATGATGGAGACAAAAGAGAATCTTGAACATAAGATAAAAGAGACGTTCAAAAACATGGTGGAGTTGAAGGGTGTTTATGACCGTGCCAAGGCAAAGTCTCTTGAGTTCAGTGAGGATGATATTGATATTGTGGCAGATAGAGAGGAAAACGGTAACACTACACGCCTGCTAGATGACCTTGAAACAAAAATGAAAGCCGCTGTAGATGCTCTCAAAAGATATAACAGGCAGAAAAAGATCCTGGAACTCCGTCTGGAAAAGACAGAAAATACCATCAAACTGATTAAGCCAAAGGTTGAGAAAGAGATCCTGCAACTTGAATTGGATAGAAACCGCTTTTTCAAGTGGGCAGAAACTATCACGCCCACTCCTGAAATCAGAGTTTACGGCAGGCTTGCAGAGGGAACCCGCATTAAGGGGCTATTTGCTTCTATGACTATTGAGGAGGATGTAAGCAATGTCCGACTGTTTGAGAGAAGAGTGGGGAGAACTCTTGACACTTATGAAATTCAGATATCCTCTCTTAAAGAGTTCTGATTCAGTTATAGCAGGGTCAACTTATTCATAATAAGAATTTACAAAAGGCCAATTTCCCAGTTCCACACACCTGGTCTCTGCTTCATGGTAATGGCTCTGCGCAAAGGCTCATCAATGGTCAAAAAGAGTGCGTAACCTGCCTCTTTTAATGCCTCTCTTTTACTGGAGAGATCAATCTTCCAGTTGGGAAAGATCCAGTAGTCACCATCCCTTCTGGATACCCATGCACTTTCACCCCTGGGACTTGAGAAGAGTTGTTCCTGTAAAATCTCATCAGAGACTATTCTGGAAATTGCAAGTGGCCAGTTCCCCTTCATAACAATACCAAGTGGCAGAGATGAGTTTTGTGCAATGGTGAAAAAATCGTCCTGCCCAAGTTCAGGAGAGATAAAGGCACCTGAAAATCCGGACCGCCTTAAGAACTCTATCTGAGCTGTGTTGGCAACATTGCAAAATGGGCCTGCCCAGAGATTCAAACGGGATTCTGACCCTGTGATCTGACTGAAACAGGATACCTGCCAGGGCATATTGAGGACAAAATTTCTGGCACCTGAGGAGAGCACCTCCTCAATGGTCTGCAAAAATACTTTCTCATTGAGTGGCCACACCACAGGTGGCAGGAACCACCACGCATCTTTGATTTTTTTTGGAGAACTCCGTTTTATTGAACTCTGGGATAACCACAACCCTCCGCACAGAGTTGATTTAGTGCCACCTGATGACTTTAAAGCTGTTTTGATCTTTGACTCATCTCCGTAACCATAAAGGGTAATGTCAGAACTCCTTGCAAAGTCTTTTGTGAAACGGCTCTTTAACGGACGGGACTCAGACAACTCTGAAGAGCCACTGTTTAAAACAGATTCTAAATCAATCTGCTGAGGTCTGACCTCTGGAGAGCTGTACTTATCAAGCTCTGTCTCCAGCTCATTAATCAGCATCCAGACCTCTTTTTCCCGCCTGTCAACAATAAATACAGGTGCACCTCTTCTGAGGTTACCCCCTTTACTGTTCTGAATCACAAATCGCCCCTTTTTGGGAACCGGCCTTGTCACCCGCTGGATGGCGTGAAAAGTGTCATCCTCGTATCCAACTCTCAGAAGATCATCTTTCAACAGAGCTTCTCGTGTAATGAGATGTGGAATATCAGGCTTCAGATCTTCTCCACCATATTTGACCCTTCCAGCAAAGAGACCTGAGCCTGTCTCCATATCCTGATCTCTTTTCAGCGGGTTAATCTGATTCTGAGTGAGCAGATTGTAGTGAGTTGCAGGTCTTCCAAGAGCATAGTTCAGAAATGAGAGGGCAATTTTTTTCTGTGCAGGGTCATGGCCGTGATCCCGAAGCATCTTATATGCCTTGACTGTGTAGAATACATAGTGTGGGCTTTTCTTTCTCCCCTCTATTTTCCACGTTGTCACCTCTGGAATATCTTTGAGAACCTTGACAAGTACATCAGCAGAAAAATCAAGGCAGGAGAAAAACCTCTCTGAACTGTATTGAATCCCGGGCTGAGGTCTGGATTGATCTCCGGATTGCGTCTGGCCCTGAAGTTTCGACTGCTGTTTATAAACTCTTCGACACGGTTGGGTACATCGCCCACGAAGACCGCTTCTTCCTCCAAACCAGCTGCTCCAATAGCATCTTCCTGATACAGCGTAGCACAGAGCACCATGAATGAACATCTCAAGCTCAATGTTATCAGGCTTACTCCGTGCCAGGATCTTTATCTCATCAATAGATAGTTCGCGAGGGAGCACAACACGACTGAAACCCGCTTTTTCAGCAGATTGAAGTCCTGTGGAAAAGGTGCAGTTTCCAAGTGTGGAGAGGTGCATCTCTCCCTTGAATCCAGCTCTACGGGCTATATCCACAAGGCCTGGCTCCTGTACTATCAGAGCATGGGGACGCACATATCTGGCAAGTTTTGCAATAACCCTTGCCGTCTTTTCAAGTTCATTCTGTTTCACAAGAGAGTTGAACGCCACATAAACCTGAATATTTCTACCCCTTGCCAGAGCATTGAGCCTTGAAAGCTCTTCGATAGTGAAATTTTCAGCCTCCATACGGGCTGAAAAATTCTTAAGTCCGCAATAGATAGCGTCTGCTCCGGCAGCAACAGCAGCAAGAAAAGCATACTTATCTCCTGCTGGTGCAAGGATTTTCGGTTTAACTGTCTTAGTCATATTCAAACTTTAACCATCTTTCAATCCTACTTTATTTTCGTAATATTGAGCTTCTGGCCAGCGACTCTCACCTTTTTCAGAAGTTTGAATATAGCCTCTGGCATACCCTCTGGAAGATCCACAGTGGTCTGCTCTTCATGGATCACAACATTACCAATAAATTTTCCATCCAGCCCTGCCTCGTTTGAGATTGCTCCAACAATCTCCCCGACCTTGACACCATGGCTGTTGCCAACATCCAGCCTGAATCTTTCCATCCCCTTTGAGACAGGTGGCATTCTGTTGTCATGTTTTGAATCTGCTTCAACCTTTTTTGAAGCAACCTTACCCTTTTTCACCCCAACTTCTAACCTCTTTGAGCTTCCTTCTGCTCTCTTTGGAGTGATTTCACTGTTTTTCAAGCTGGTCTGCCCCTTCTCTCTCTTCTCCTTAACTGGCTCCTTCGGTACCTCTTTCTGCTCATCTACTCCGCGACTCTCTTTTTTAGAGAGGGCTCTCTCAACAGTGGGTTCAACTTTTCTCTTTTTAGGGGGCATCTCCTTGACCAACTGATGATGCCCCTCTCTTCTCTCCTTTTCCTGTCCACCTTTTTTAGGTAGGTCAATCCTTTTATTTGAGGAGTCAGCGTCTTCAATCCCTCTCTTTTCAGATGGAGGAAACAGAGGTTTGTCTCCACTTGCAATAATGGCAAGAGCAGCTGCAATATCCAATACCGGAACATCACACTCCTGGCTGTACTGATCCATAAGATCGCGAAGCATGGAGATATCCTCGGCTGCCAGTGTCTCTGTGATACGCTGCTTGAAAGCAGAGACGCGTTTATTCGTAATGGCTCTGGTGCTAGGCAGGTTCATCATCTCAAGTTTCTGGCGGGTTGTCTTTTCAATAACCTTGAGCATCCACATCTCTCTTGGAGAGACAAACAAGATGGCATCTCCGTTTCTGCCAGCCCTTCCGGTTCTGCCAATTCTGTGGATATAGGACTCAGCCTCTGTAGGGATATCATAGTTGATCACATGGCTTATACGATCCACGTCCAGCCCTCTTGCAGCCACATCAGTTGCCACAACAATATCAATTTTACCGCTTTTGAACCGATCGATTGTCCGCTCCCTAGATTTCTGGGCAATATCTCCATTCAGTGCCTCTGTTGCATAGCCACGCGCCTCTAATTTTTCAGCAAGTTCTACAGTTGCAGTCTTTGTCCGAACAAAGATAAGGATAGCATCAAAATCTTCTGCATCAAGAATCCGTGTCAGGGCATCAAGCTTGTCGGTCCCTTTGACCATCCAGAACCTCTGGCGGATGGTATCTGCGGTCATGGTTTTAACCTGGATTGTAATCTCCTCAGGGTGGTTAAGATAGTGCCGGGCAATGGATCTGATAGCAGGTGGCATGGTGGCAGAGAAGAGGGCCATCTGACGCGATTCAGGGGTCTGCTCCAGTATCCACTTGACATCATCAATAAATCCCATTCTGAGCATCTCGTCTGCCTCATCCAGCACCAGGCAGGTAAGCTCGCTTAAGTTCAATGTCCCCCGCTTCATGTGATCCATAAGTCTTCCAGGAGTTCCAACCACAACATGAAGGCCACGCTTTAGCTGTTTTAGCTGTACATCGTATGATTGCCCGCCATAGATCGGAAGCACATGAAAATCCTTCATGCGTGCAGCGTAACCTTTGAAAGATTCAGCAACCTGAATGGCAAGCTCTCTTGTCGGGGTAATAACAAGCACCTGGGGATTTCTCTTTTTAAGGTCAATGCGTGACAGAAGCGGAAGTGCAAAGGCGGCAGTTTTGCCAGTACCTGTCTGAGCCTGACCCACCACATCCTTTCCTGCCAGAACATGGGGAATAATCAATGACTGAATTGACGTTGGAGTTTCATACCCTATCTCATTGAGAGCTTTCAGTACCGGTTTTGACAGATTCATCTGACCGAAACCGGTGGAAGATATTTCGCCGACCTGGTTCAATGAGTCACTGGTGGAGTTCTGACCGCTGTTGCCAAGAATATCTGTGGATGAGCTATGGATTTCATTCTTACCAGAATCACTGGAAGGGTTCTGAATTTTATTGTTTTCCTGGGACATTAATATAACCTTATAATAAAAATACCGTTATGACCTGCATGGTTTAACAGAGAAAATATTCTCTGATCCATTAACAGAATAAAAATGGATAATAGTAGTATTCTTTGAATAAATTCACAATCTTTTTTTAAAGAAAGATGTTTTTTATATACCTTATCACAATTTATAAAAATTGAATTTTTAAAAAAATGGTGTTATCCTACGGCAATTCTATTTCAATTCATATTCACTGCAACCGCTGCACCTCTATGTCCATTTTAATGTATGTTTACTATAACTATTTGTAAACTTTTTGCATATTAAGGAGACTCATATGAGAAAGAGATCAGCAACACTCCATCCAAACAGAAAATGGCCAGCCAACTGTTGCAGCATATTTTTTACTACCCTTTCAATGTTTCTTATTACCTCGTCTGCACTTCTGACAACTTACAGAACCTGTGCGGCAGAGGAATTTGCAGGTAAGTTGATCTTTTCAGAGGGATCTGTTCTATTTTCGCTTGACAGGGGCAGCTCATGGTCGGAAGTAACCCCCTTAATGGCGTTTCCTGAAGGGGCGTATATAAAAACTGGTTCTGATGGAGAGGCTGGTCTGATACTGAATGACAGATCTCAGATACGCATGGCTGCTGGCTCTGTTCTCTATCTTAAAAAGAGCGGTTCTGCTCCAAAAGAGATTAACAGACCAGGTCTGATTGAAATATTTTCAGGCAAGCTATGGTTCAGAAATAAACGCAGAGGTTCAAAGCCTGTGTTCGAAACAGCTGTTATTTCAGCCAGTATCAGAGGGACAGAGATGGCGATATCAGTTGCAGATGACGGTATTGCCAGTATCACTGTTCTTGAGGGGCAGGTAAAATGCTCCAATTCACAGGGAGAGGCGATCATCACAAGAGGAGAGGGTGTCACGGCGCAAAAAGGGGCACCACCTATCATCACAAAGCTTATCAGACCTGAGAGAAGTGTTCAGTGGCTTCTTTTGACTCCAGAGATAACAGGCCCTGCTGATGCAGATATTATCAAATATGGAGATGTTATAAAAGGTGTTTCTGTTGAGATCAATGGAATAAAAAGAGCCCAGAAGGCTATGGAGCTTCTTGTGCAGGGGGAGGATGGGGCACTTCAAACAGCTTACAATGCTGTCTTTCTTGCACCTGACAGAGCATCAACACATGTGGCTCTGGCAACAGCTCTGCAATCAAAAGGAAAATTTGAAGAGGCATTAAAAGAGGCAGAGCTGGCCCAGATTCTTGATCCTCTCTCTCTTCCAGCTCTGATAAGAACAGTTGAGCTTCTTCTGGGACTTGATAAGGTTGACAGGGCAGAGAATCTGATCTCATCATTTAGAGGGGTACAGACATATAATAACGGGGCACGGACAGATAGAGAGGGAGAGCCAGAGAGCAAAACAGCTGCACAAGCTAAGGTGGATGTAAGAGTCCTTACTCTTAAAGGCTATATGGCCCTCATAAACCTTGATTCAAAAAGAGGCGAACTCCTCTTCAGAGCGGCAATTGAGCAAAAAAGAGAGCTTGCATCTGCATACCTTGGTCTTGGCCTTGCGTTATATCATCAGAGGAGAATTGCCGAGGGGCTTGAAAATATGGAAAAGGCGTGTCTGCTTGAACCTCTGGCAGCCTATCCCCATACATATCTTGCCAAAGCTCTGTATCAACTTGGGGAGAGATATGAGGCTGAAATTGAGCTGAGACGGGCTGCAATGCTTGATCCATATGACCCTACACCCCATATGTACCTTGCCACCATTCTTACCGATACCTACAGACCGGGAGAGGGAATCAAAGCTCTGGAAAAATCAATAAGCCTTAACGACAATCAGCTGATGACCCGTTCCAGATATCTGCTTGATCAGGACAGAGCTTCAAAAAACATCTCTCTTGCATGGTCGCTTACAACAATGGGGCTTTATGAGTGGGCGGCTGCAAGGGGTGATCAGGCTGTATGGGATGATGAATCAAACAGCAGCGGCTATCTTTTCAGAGCAGCAAGAGCGCAGATTCTTGGCCAGCTTGACGCAGATACAATCGGTGATATGAAACGGGCGGATCTGCTCAAGCCCGTCAACGCCAACAGCTACACAAGTTACTCTGATTATCAAAATCTTCTTGAAACTCCAGAGATCAGAGGAACCCTTATGTTGAATGGTGGAACTGACAAGACAGGCTATGGATCAATAGACCTGCGAGGTGGAGATATAAAAAATGCATTTCATGGTTCTGTAAGCTGTAATACAACAGACGGGGCAGTTGATAGTACAGGAAAATCTTCCTCTGATGGCATGGTCAGCATGAAGAGGGTGGTTGCCTCAGGCCATGAAGTTCTTGCACAGGCCAGAACTCTCAAGGGAGAGAGTGAAGATCTTGCACCGTGGCAGGATAGTCGTCTTACCCCTGAGAATACAGAGAGAGATTATGATCAGATGGCAGGTGCACTTGGTTACCACTGGCACCAGGGGGCAGGGGCTGACCTGATGGCTCTTTTGCAGTCAGAAAGATATGAGAGCGATAGTCTCACTCTCTATGAGAAATATATCTCACCAGTTGTCGGGACGCAGTTTGACCGGAGAAAGAAGATGAGAGATAGTGACACTTGGCGTGCCGAAATGGTTCAGCTCTTCAGAGTCGCCAGTGAAAGCGCAGGAGATCACAGTATCTCCTGCGGTATCTCCCAATCTCACAATGGCTCCTCATTGGAGTCAGAAGCGGCACTCTATTATGATCCTCCGTTTAACGAAGCTTCAACTATCGCCACCTCCAATGTAGATAACCCTGATAAAATAGAGAGACACCTTTTTATAAGAGATATCTGGTCTCTATCAGATACCATTAAACTTGATACTGGTATGGCATGGTGTGATCTTGACAATATTGTTCTTAATGGTGAAGGAGAGTATGAGCATGAAGATAGATGGCTGCCGCATCTGGGTCTTATCTGGAGGATGTCGCCTGTGGATAGAATCAGGGGAGGATATTTCAAAGAGATAGAGCCTGACTATATGAGCGGCACTCTGCAACCGGTTGAAATGGCTGGTTTTTCAAGAATATTTGGCTCTGCTCAGGGTACACTTACAGAGTTCTATGGAGCAGGATGGGATAGGGAGTGGTCTTCACAAATATTTACAAGGGCAGAAGTATACCATAAAAACAGAGAGTTTCCAGATACATTCTCATCACATGCTGGAGATTTTGAAACCATTGAAGAGGAGCTTAACCTCTCCTGGAAGAGAGAGAGAGAGGATAGTGCAAGAGTTACCTGTGAATACCTGGTTACTGACCGCCTGGCGATGGCTATTACATATCAGTTGAGAGACCACAACACAGACAGCGGTATTGAGAGAAACCGTATTGACAACGATCTTGGTGCCATTTTTACGTGGGTTCATCCATCTGGTGTGAGAATACAGAACAGCTGGTGGTATATCAGCCAAGATGAGGGGAGCGGTTACACAGATCCTGTTGATCACGATTTTGTCATAGCAGGGATCACTTTGGAGAGAGCTATTTTTGACAAGAGAGTGCTTCTTGTTGCCAAATGGGAAAATATTTTTGATGAGAAATACAGCTATCTGATCTCTGATACTACAGAGAGTTCTCAGCTTCCGTGGCAGGGCTCTTTTGCCAGTTTATGGTTGCAATGGAATTTCTAGCCACTATGACTATGGAATAATAAAATCTTCCTTTACCAGCTCGTGAATCATAACTTCTCCTTTTCCATACTGCATGTATAATATTATAATTTTATTAAACACAATATGTAGCGGTAAACCAGAGAACTTATTACTGACGAGTACCAGATAAAATCAGAGCAATAACTGCTTCATAAAAAACAACACTTTTTTAATATAACATACATGGCAGATTCTCCTGCCACAACCAAGAATAAAAGCCTTTATAAAACAAGTACTTATCTAAATTTTCCAATAAAGGAGAAGCTATGGATCACATTAATCACTGTTTTAAATTGGTTGTTATCGCTCTTCTGCTCATCTGCCTTGCCACTCCAGCCTTTTCTCTTATGGATCCTCATCTGCAAAGTGCTGTTCCTGAGACTGGCCAGACAGGTGATTACACTACCACCTTTGGTGAAGATTCCGACTACCTAATAAATCCCTTCTCTTTTACCAAGTTAGATGCTTCTGGTAATATACTTCAAGATAGCGCAACAGATTGGGCAATGGTCAAAGATAATGTCACAGGACTCATCTGGGAAGCTAAAGAAGAGATGGATTACACTGCTGACTACAACAATATTCACGATGCGGATAACACCTACACATGGTACGATCTTAACCCTGACACCAACGGTGGAGTTGAGGGTACGCCTGGATACAAAACAGATACGCTGGACTTCATCAACGCCATAAACAGTGAAAAGCTTGGCGGATTTGCAGACTGGAGGATTCCCACTAAAGAGGAGCTGCACTCAATTTTGAATCTTGGAAATTATGCTCCTGCAGTTGATAGACAATACTTTGAAAATACAGAAACCTCTTACTACTGGACATCCAACACCTTTGCAGAGGATCCAGATGGTGCATGGAAAGTCAGTTTTGATACAGGTGCAGATTATGTACACCCGAAATCAGACAGCATAGCTGGTTATCATGTCCGAGCTGTCCGTTCAGGGCAGTCACGTTTATCAGGCAATCTTGTTGTTAACGGCAACGATACAGTTACAGATACCAATACTGGTCTGATGTGGCAACAGAGCGGGTCAGCAGAGTATATGAGCTGGGAGAGTGCAATCACCTATGCTGAAAACCTTACCCTGGCTCGTCACACTGACTGGAGGTTACCAACCCTGAAGGAACTCTCTTCCATTGCACTAACTGACAGGTATGCTCCTGCCATTAATAGAGAGATCTTCTATGGAAACCAGGATTACGGATACTGGTCAGGAACAACTTACGCTTATGAAACTAATAAGGGGTGGGGTGTAAATTTTGTTGACTATGGTCATGTAGTGACAAGCGATAAGACGAAAGGAGCTTATGTCCGCTGCGTCCGACAATCGGAAGAGGTCTCTGCATCAACTACTGTTGAGTTTGTTTCAAACTCAATTACAGCAGGTGAGCCAGACGGTCAAGCAGCTTTGACAGTAACACGTACAGGAGATTTTACTGAAGAGGTCTCTGTGGAGTACACAACATATGGTGGAACTGCCCTTGCAGGTTCAGATTTTACTCTCCCAACCTCTAAAACAGTTACCTGGAGAGCTGGAGAGGGGGGCAATAAAACCGTCAGCATTCCAGTAATTGATGATAATGTTGATGAGTCCAATGAGACGGTTCACCTCTATCTGGTCAACCCGACCGGAGGTGCAGATATTGGTTCTGTGGCCAGTTCTGTGCTATCTATCACAGATGATGATCAGGTAGGTACAGTTCTATCTTTCAGTCAGAACAGCTATACTGCTAACGAAAGACGCAGCTCTGTAACCATATCTGTACACCGTACTCAAAGCAGTGCTGGCGCTGTATCTGTCACTTATGCGATCAAACAAGCTGGCACCACAGCCACAGAGGTCACCGATTTTGCCCTTCCAGAGACTGCTCATACACTCAATTGGGCAGATGGGGATACCAAAGAGAAAACATTTGAGATCCAGATCATTGATGACACTGACTCAGAAGAGGCAGAGTTCATTATTCTGGTACTTTCAGCGCCTCTGACCCAGGAGGGGGTAACTCTTGGAATATATCCTGAAACCAGAATCACAATTTTTGATAATGATATTAATGATATTGAAGAGATTACTGAGATCACTGATGCAATTGATAATGTTCAGAACGAAAACGATGCAGAGAGTGTCACCGATAAGTTGGATGCTGATGTTGCTTTTATTCAGGAGAGCATGCCGGACGACCCATCTGAAGAACCTTCAGATGAGCTTGTCAATGCAATCAATATAACCATTGAGAATGTCGGCAATATCATTACAGTATCCAGCACTCTTTTTAAGGAGGGGCAGATAAGTTCAGAGCAGGCATTAACAACGCTTGCGCTACTTGATGATATCATTGCACTTGGAGCATCTGTTGCTAAGAGAGATGGCAACATAAGTACTGAAAAAGTTGCAGCAAGTATAGATGCCGTTGAAGAGATTATAGCTGAAGCTCTATCTCAGGATGCAACAGCAGAGCAGATGAACAACAGTTCGGGTAACATTAATAATATGCTTGATAACATGGCTGATATCATGAATGCTGTTCTGATGACAGACGATGTTGTGGAACTCCTTGATCCGATAGAGGGTCTGACAGGTGGTGGGATTATAGCTGCGCTGGCCAGTGGTGGCGACTCCACACAGGCTGTTGATACTGTTGACAATATTGGGGATATTGTTGCCAAAGGTCTGCAAGATGCCCAGGATGCAGGTATTATTTCAAATACAGGTAGAATCATCAACAGTGCAGGGGGCATTATTAACCATGCTATAAATACATTACTGGCAAACACAGATGGTCAGGAGATAATTCAAGGTACATTGGATCAGTGCCAGATTGAATTGGGGGCGATGATTGATCAGACAGCTCTAAATATTAAAGAGAAACCTGTTCCATCAAGGTCAGCTGCTTCAAGCGGGAAATACGCTGCAACTGGCGAAGGTAACGCCTCTTTGGAAGAGTTCACTGCTCTTATGGAGAGTGTCTCTGGGCTTACAACAGCTCTTATTAAAAGCAGATCCGTTCTCAAATCTCACCTCTCAGGTAAAATGCAGAGCCTAAGCGATGAGACCATTAAGAATATCCTACCACACTTCATCTCAACCACTTCAGGTGCTGCTCTTAAAAGTGATAGTGATATCCAGAGTCTGCTTGAGGATTACCCCCAGTTCTTAAATGAGGTGATTGAAATTGCATCAGTCAATCTGACAGAGGGGATGAGCCTCACCTCAGAGGATATTGAAGCTATTCTTGAGAGTAACCAATCCTTTGACGCCTCAGAGATAGAGAGGCTGATCAGAGGATTGCCTCTCTTGCCAGCTTTTGATCAGGATATTGTCCAGCCAGAGGGGAGCACTGCCCTATCTCTTGTCGATCTCTTGAGAGACGAACTTCAGAACCTTCTGCAAGACACTACTGTTGAAGTAAGCTCTTTAAATGGCATTTATCTGAAAATCGTGGTTAAAATCTCACCTGAACTGGAGCTTCCACTCTATATCCAGGATGCCCGTGTGGTCTCAGATCTTATTCCTCAAAAACTCTACCTGTTGCCGGAAGGGACTATTATTCTGGTTCGCAAAGGTATTGCAGGGATTATAACCCCTGCTCCTCTGGATGCTGTGGATACGCTCTTATCTGCCGATTCACTTCTTGAGATTGACTCCCTGTTTGGCTCTGATGAGAAAGAGATTGAGAGTGTTAAGTTAAGTAACTCTGGTAATTTGAATCTCACATTCAATGATGGAGGTAAATTCTCAGGTGCCTTCAGCTATGTCGCAGCAAAAGAGGGAGATGGAGATTTTGATGCTGGTACCTCAAGTTTTGAACCACATGGGACAGACCCTGCCACTGAAGCCTATTCAGTGCTTGTGGTATATAGTGATGGTTCAACTCAGGAGCTTACACCATCCATCTCAGCGCTTGAACAGCTGGTAGAGGTGCTGGATCAGCTTGTTGCAGGAAGTTATACAATTGACAGAACAACCGGTATTCTCACTCTCTTTGACACTATCTGTTTCAAGCCAAGCTACCTGATTGAAGCTCTCACCTCAGATAATGCAGTGTGGTTCAACAGCAATAAAGACAGCTATGGAATCGCATGGGAAACAGATGATTACAATGGAGATGGAACTGTGGATCTAAAGATGTGGACAGATGATGGCAAGCAGGTGATCTACACTGTAGTACAGTAGATAGAAAAAGAGCCCAGACGAACTCAAGCAATAACCCAACCATCCCATCTATCTGATGGTGCGATTGGGTTATACTCTTTTAATATGGGTAAAAACAACTCTGTAGGGATCTTTAAATCACCTTATTTAAGGGATATTCAATTATCCCCTCTGCACCAGCTCTGATAAGTTCAGGAATCAGATCTCTTACAACATTGGTATCCACAATGGTCTCAATTGCAAACCAGTCAGACTGGTATAGAGGAGCCACAGTTGGGCCGTTGAGACTTGGCAGTAGCGCAATAACTCCCCCCATTTTGGATTCAGGTACATTCATCTTGAGCCCGACAAGCTTGTCTGCTACAAGTGCACTCTGGAGAAGAAGCGCGATCTGTTCGATCTTTTTTCTCTTTGCAGGATCCTGCCATGCTATCTTATTGGCAATCAGCTGTGTATTGGTCTGCATTATCTCATGAATCACCTTGAGATTATGGGCACGGATGGTGCTCTCTGTCTCAGTGATCTCAACAATTGCATCTGCAAGACCAGAGACAATCTTTGCCTCTGTTGCCCCCCAGGAGAATTTGACATTGACATTGATCTTGCGCTCTTCAAAGTAGCGCTTTGTAAACTTGACAATTTCAGTTGAGATTGTCTTGCCCTCCAGATCTTCAAGACAGGTCATTGGAGAGTCTCCTGCAACTGCAAGCACCCATCTGGCAGGCCTTGCGCTCACCTTTGAATAGATCAGATCAGATACAACATGGACTTCTGACTCATGTTCAGCAATCCAGTCTTTTCCTGTCAACCCAGCATCAATGACACCACTCTCTACATTAATTGACATCTCCTGTGCCCGGCACAGAGCACATTCGATATCATCATCATTAATATCAGGGAAATAGCTTCGGCCATTGACATTTATTTTCCAGCCAGATCGTCTGAACAGTGCAATAGTGGCATCCTGAAGACTTCCTTTTGGAATTCCAAGTTTCAGTAATTTTCTCATGTAAATTCCTTTAATTACTTATATTTTAAGAATTTTATTTTAAGTTATTCATGATAAGCGATCATTAGTTATTGCTATTATCTCTCTTTTGAAGCTTATCATCTATTTTTATGTGGATTTACCATAGACTCTCTCTGGATCAAATACTCTCTTTTCAACAATATCAGCAGTTCCGTCTGAGTTGACTCTTCTGAAAAAGCAGCTTTTATAACCAAGGTGGCAGGCAGCATCTCCAATCTGATCAACTTTAAGAAGAACCGTATCTTCGTCACAGTCAATGCGGATCTCTCTGACAACCTGAAGGTTGCCAGAAGTCTCCCCCTTTTTCCACAGTTTTTTTCTGGATCTGCTGTAGTATGTTGCCATGCCTGAACCTAATGTCTCGTTCCACGCATCTTCATTCATATAGGCAAGCATCAGCACTTCACCTGTGGCATAGTCCTGAGCAATTGCCGGAACAAGCCCTCTGGTTTTGATAAAATCAGGTTTTATCATTAATGGATTTTCCTTTGAATTCATTATAAAGTCTCGGTAAGTAACTATTATATAAAGACTTTCACTCTTTATTGTAACAGGTCAATCTGCCATGGAGATTTATTGGAATTAGGACAAAAACTCTCCTGAAATATGTCAGACTTCACTATACAGACTCTGGCTATCTTAACCATAAGGTGTTGTTTTATAACTTTGTATGGATCAAATATCAAATCATTTTTCTGTTTGCATCAAGAGAAAAGATGAAAGAGTAGAGTCATGAATAATCAAGGTTCTTGCCATGTTGGTTTTTATCTGCTACTACAAACAGATAAGAGAACTCAATAAATGTACAACAGGCAGGATACTGACATAACGCTATGAGAACATTAAAAGATGATTGGGATTTTCAAGAGAGAGCATTTCAAAGAAAGACCTCTTATGAGAATTTTTTCAATATAAAGCTTTTCAGTAAAAATATATTTCAAAGAGAAAAAAACAGAGGTGATCTTCTATATGAAGATAGTTTGAATGAAGAGCTTATTCAACAGAATAATTTGGAAGAGAGATCTTTCGGTGGAAAAAAAGAGAGAATACCGGACAGAAAAGATAAAAATTTTGGTATCGTACGTACACTTATCAGGTGGGCATTCTGGTCTGTGTTTTTTTCCATGGCCTCTGTTCTGACCTTTTTAACTCTCCTATATCTTCATATCAACAGCAGCCTGCCCAGAATTAACAATCTAACTGACTACAGACCCCCTACCGTGACCAGCGTCTTTTCAGATGACGGAACAAAAATAGGCGAGTTCTACAAGGAGAGGCGTGTTGTGCTGCCCCTTTCTGAGATGCCATCCAACCTTATCAATGCATTTGTAGCAGCAGAAGATTCCAGATTCCGGGAACATGTAGGCATTGATTTCATCAGTATTATCAGGGCTTTTGTAAAAAATATGCGGGCAGGCTCAATTGTTCAGGGTGGCAGCACCATTACCCAGCAGGTTACAAAATCCTTTCTATTAACACCTGAACGGACATACAAAAGGAAGATAAAGGAGGCGATACTTGCCTACCGTATTGATAAAACCTTTTCCAAAGATGATATCCTCTTTCTCTATCTTAACCAGATCTATCTTGGACATGGTGCCTATGGTGTGGAAGCAGCTGCTGAAAATTATTTTGGTAAATCTGCAAAAGAGTTGAACCTTGCCGAATGTTCCATGCTTGCGGGTCTTCCACAGGCTCCAAGCCGTTACTCTCCATTTAAAAATCCTGAACTTGCCAGGCAGAGGCAGATATATGTGCTCAGCAGAATGAAGGAAGAGGGTTATATCTCAAACGATGAGATGAATCAGGCAATGGCTGTTGTCATTGATATCCAGCCCAGAAAGAACTGGTTCAATGACACAGTGCCCTGGTACACCGAATTTGTAAGAAAGTATGTAATTGAAAAATACGGGGAGGATATGATCTATAATCAGGGGGTCAATATTTACACTGCGGTCAATGTGGAACTTCAAAAAATTGCAGAAAGGGCATTGACGCATGGATTGCTGGAGATTGACAAACGTCATGGATATGGAGGCCCGTTGAAAAATGTCTCCTCCCTTGGTATTGATGCCTTCAGCAGGAAAGTGGAAGCCTCACTTCCCAACGGTGGAGTTCTTGAGCAGAATAAGATCTACAAGGGTGTCATTACCGATGTGGAGGCAGATGCAAAAATTGCAAAGGTCAAAGTGGGTAACACCACAGGTATTATTGATATCAGCGCTATGTTATGGACAGATAAGGAGCTGGAATCTGCTGACGATCCAGAGGCCATAAGTACAAAGAACTCTTCTGAAGGGATCCTGAAAATAGGTGATGTGTTTATGGTAAAGGCTTTACATAAGGTTGGAGATAAGAGCGAGAGTGAAGATAGAGAAGATACTGAATGGGGGAAGGAGCCTGGAATAAAAAAGGCAACCAAGAAGAGAAAAAAAACTGAAACAAAAACAGAGTGGGAATTTGCCCTGGAACTTGAGCCTGAAGTTGAGGGCGCTCTGGTAAGTGTTGAGGCAGAGACTGGCCATGTCAAGGCCATGGTTGGGGGAAGAGACTACCAGAGGAGCCAGTTTAACAGAGCCATTCAGTCAAGGCGTCAGCCAGGTTCCGCCTTTAAACCCATCATATATGCGGCGGCGCTTGACAAGGGTTATACAACCTCCTCCATAATTATAGACTCCCCGATTGCGTTCAAGGATGGCAGTAATAAAATCTGGAAGCCTCACAACTACAAAGAGACTTTCTACGGCCCTATGCGATTCAGAGAAGCTCTGGTGAAATCCGGCAATGTGGTGACGGTAAAAATAGTACAGGATATCGGTGTGGATTATGTTATTCAATACGCCAGAAAACTTGGCATAACTTCTCCTATTGAAAAGAATCTCTCCATAGCCCTTGGGTCGTGTGGATTATCACTTCTGGAACTTGTCAAGGCATACACGGTATTTTCAAATCTTGGCTATTTAGTAGAGCCTGTATTTGTGACAAAAATAGTTGACAGAGACAATCAGTTAGTGGAACAGGCAGAACCGAAAAAAGAGAAGGCTATTGAGATGAGTACCGCCTATATCATGACCAACATGATGGAGAGTGTGGTGCAGTCCGGCACTGCAACCAGAGTAAAGGCTCTTGAGCGGCCAGCAGCTGGTAAGACAGGTACCACAAATGACCTTCATGATGCCCTTTTTGTAGGTTACACTCCAAAATATACAACAGGGGTCTGGGTGGGATTTGACAAGGAGAAATCTCTTGGAAGGGGAGAAAGCGGTGCCAGATCCGCTATCCCCATATGGATTGAGTATATGAAGGGGGCTCTGGACGGCAAACCTGTCATGTCATTTAATGTTCCAGAGGGGGTTGTCTTTCACAACATTGACCCAGTAACAGGCCTTCTGTCTGATAGTGAGTATGGAGTCATATCTGAGTGCTTTAAGGATGGGGTATTGCCAACAAGAAGTGCCTTCACTCCATCATCTGACAACCAGGAGTCAGATGAACCTGTGACAGAGACTGAAGATCTTTTCAAGTCAGATATATAAAGATTTAATGGCTAAGGAAGATTCACAATCGCCCGCTACAGAACACAAACGCTCTCTTGAACACTATACTCAGGGACAATCTCTTTTATTTTATCCCGGATAGCACAGACGTCATGAGAGCAGGCAGCACTGTACAGCTCATCCAACTGCTGGTTCAGGCAGGTACGGAAGGCATCCTGGCTTCCAAGCCCGTTCCAGTTGCAGTTAGATCGCAGAACCATGATCTTATCATGTTTTGTAGAGACAACACCTTCATCAGATGTGATCAGCTCTTCATAGAGCTTCTCCCCCTGTCTCAGCCCTGTAAAACGGATCTCGATATCTGTGTCAGGCTCCTTGCCTGAGAGCCGGATAAGATCCCGTGCCATATCCACGATCCTTATGGATGTACCCATCTCAAGGATAAATGTCTCACCACCCTCTCCCTGTGCGCCTGCCTGGAGTATCAGCTGAGAGGCTTCAGGTATGGTCATAAAATATCGTGTGACCTCAGGATGGGTCACGGTAACAGGCCCTCCCCGTTCGATCTGCTCCCGGAAGAGCGGAATCACAGAGCCTGCTGACCCAACAACATTGCCAAACCTCACTGCCATCATCCTGGTGCCGTTGCCATAGTAACTTTGTACAATCAGCTCACAGACCCGTTTGCTTGCTCCCATTATATTTGTTGGTCTTACAGCCTTATCTGTTGAGACCAGCACAAAATGGCCAACCTTGTACTCAAGAGATTTCCTTACCAGAATATGGTTACCCCGGATATTGTTCAACACTGCCTGCCAGGGGTTACGCTCCAGCATCGGTACATGTTTATAGGCAGCAGCATGAAAAATGACATCCGGCTCATAACGTTGCATCACCTTGTCAATCAGCTCTTCATCCTCCACATACCCCAGTACTGTACTGTACCTCTGATATCCAGCTCTGTGCTTGAGTTCCATCTGGATGCTGTAGAGACCTGACTCTGATGAATCAAAAAGTATCAGTTTGCGAGGCTGAAACTTGATAATCTGTCGGCACAGCTCACTTCCGATACTTCCACCTGCACCTGTGACCATTACATTCTTCTCCCTCAAGTAATCTGAAATCAATTCACTGTCGAGTTCCACAGGTTGACGCCTCAGCAGATCCTTGTATTTCACATCTCTTAGAGTCTTTACACTCACCTTGCCATCAATGAGTTCCCCATATCCAGGCATGGTCTTGAAATTTATATTACATGATTTGCACGCCTCAAGGATTGTTCTCATCTGAACACCGGTTGCAGAGGGTACAGCAATTATGATCTCTTCAATCTCATGTTTTGCTGTAATGGTTTCAAGCTCACTCACCCTGCCAAGAACCGGGATGCCGTGAATGGAGCGTCCACGTTTATCCGGGTTGTCATCAATAAAGCCAACTACATGATAGTTGAGGCGGGGATTTTCGTTCATCTCTCTCAGTATCTGCTCACCTGCATTGCCTGCACCGATAAGAAGAATCGGGATCTCTTTTTTGGGTCTGAAGAGGATGAACTGCTCACCTTTATCTCTCTGTCTCAGGTATCTGTGATACATATAACGAACAAGAATGCGAAGACCACCAGTCAGAAGAAATGTGAAGCACCAGTCAATAATCAGAACTGCCCTGGAGAAGCCATCAAAGCTGCTGAATATGAATATACCAAAAAGGATCAGAAGGGTTGCAGCCAGAGATGCCTTGACAAGGTTCCAGAGATCTGCGATGCCCATATATCTGAACATACCCTTATAAAGGCCAAAGAAGAGATATACCAGAGGCTTGATGAACAGAACAAAGGGGATCAGAGAGAAATTCTGAGCTGCAATGGATTCAGAAAAGACAAATTCAAACCGTATCAGATGTGCAAAAAAAAATGAGGCTGCGAAGAGCACCATATCAATAAAGAAAATAAGATAAAAATTGAGACGCTTGAGTTGTATTAACATGATATCAAAAATCCAGGAACAAGATATAATTTTACACCATCTGCACAAATGAATTTTTCAATTTACATTAAACTCAATTCAGTTGCAAGATTCAATATTTTGTGCT
>Ga0066603_10000457_pt1 | contig 32282 bp, 45 predicted proteins | sample Higcelweek8metaG_FD_59482 | JGI IMG/M metagenome (GOLD analysis project Ga0066603, IMG submission 59482) | Freshwater pond sediment microbial communities from the University of Edinburgh, under environmental carbon perturbations - High... | ecosystem: Environmental > Aquatic > Freshwater > Pond...
AACCACCACTTCGACTTCCTCGTCTACAACCACCTCCACCACCACGACATCAACCTCGTCGACCACAACTACGTCAACTTCGACAACCACCACTTCTACATCTTCTTCAACTAGTAGCACTACATCAACGACTACCACATTACCAGCGACATGTATCGTAGATCAACATCAGGACAATGTTAGTGCTGGTTGGTATATCGGAATTGCTGGGGCAGAAAAACTGGCACAATCTTTTACACCATCCGTTAGTGGAAAAATTTGTCACTTCAAAGCTAAATTATCTGTTTATTTTGGAGATCCAGCGGACAACATGGTATTTAGTGTATATAGTGATAGTTCTGATTCTCCTGGGACATTACTTGGAAGTGCTGATAATCAATGGCCAGCCACATCAATTGTTGACTATGCTGGGATAACAACCTGTGGATTTTCGTTTTCTGATGGTCCGAATTTGACGTCTGGGACGAAGTATTGGGGTGTTTTATCTAGGTCTGGTGTTCTTGATGATAATAACTACTATATAGCACATTCATACACTGATGAAGTAACTGATCCATACACTGGTGGTAGTGCAAAAAGTCTTGATGGTGTCACATGGTATGGCGTTCCGTTTGATGGGTATACAGATTTATGGTTTGCAGAATACTACGATACAACTACAGCAACAACTACTTCTACCTCTACTACCACAACGTCTACATCGACTTCTTCTTCGACCACGACTTCAACCACGACAACATCTACTTCTAGTACGACCTCTACATCCAGTAGTACCACAACAACATCCACTTCTACCTCAACAACAACCACGTCAACTTCGACCTCATCATCAACCACCACGACTTTGACCAGTTCCACTTCTTCGACAAGTACAACTACAACGCAGTCAGTTACTACCTCCACCAGTACCACTACGACGAGCACGTCGTCAACAACGACTACATCGACTAGTAGTTCGACAACCACAACTTCCACCTCAACTTCCAGTAGCACAACGACGACGAGCACGTCGTCAACAACCTCTACCTCTAGTAGTACAACAACAACGAGTACTTCTACCTCCAGCAGTACGACGACAACTTCAACCAGTACTTCTAGCACGACTTCTACCACCACAACCTCGACCTCTACCTCTAGTACGAGTTCGACTTCCACGTCTTCTTCTAGTTCCACGACGACAACATCCACCTCGACATCTTCCTCTACGACGACCACTAGCACAAGCACGTCCTCTTCAACCTCGACGACTACGACCAGTACAAGTACTTCTACCTCGTCTTCTACGACCACGACTTCGACATCTACCTCGTCTTCAACCACTACCTCGACTAGCACCACTACAACATCGACCTCGACTTCATCATCAACAAGTAGCACAACGAGTACTTCGTCAACCACTAGCACCTCAACAACTACAACATTTGAATACTATGGGTCTATAGATGGGTATGAAATGCCGTCGGGTTCAGTTAGTGAATATATGACACCTACTGGAGGTATCGACGAGCCACAAACTCCATCTGGATCGGTCGAGTGGTAGTAAATGTAATATAATTAATTATATGAGACGATTATTAATCCGCAACCCAGATCTTAAAAACGAGGAGAGAGTTTTTTTATCATCTGCCTATGCGGTAGCCGACGGGACATCAGTATCAGTTGTAAATAGTTTCGCACTAGCAGATAACACCTTTGGAGTTTTTGGAAACCCAGGTGAAGAAAAGACTGAGGTAAAACTAATTAGTACCATTGTCAGCAGGACAAGTATTACATTAGCATCGGCTCTTAGTTTCCCTCACCCCAAAGACACTGTAATTATCAGAACTCCCTGGGACCAGGTAGAAATATCTCGTTATACATCTGGGGCATGGTCTATAATCTCGACATCAGGACTTCAATTCGATAAACAATTTACTGTATATATTGATTATGATGGTGTAGCAACTGATAGCTATAGATGGAGATTTGTTAATAGCAACCTCAGTGACTACTCAGAGTATTCACCTACATTTAGTGGAGGTGGATTCGAAAGGAACCAGGCAGGACAAATTGTACAGAATATAAGAAAAGTAACAAAAACTGATGGTGACACTAAAACAGTAACCGACATCGAGCTATTAAGACAAGTAAACACCGCCCAAGAAATAATCTATGCTACAAGAAGAGATTGGTGGTTTTTGAGATTTCCAACAGATCATTCTCTAACTACGACTGGTGATACATATTCATACAACCTAGACCTTCTCGGTGCTGGTACGGCAGGATTACCGGCTGCTGGATATAATCTTGGATACATCAAGAATATTAAGTATCAACTAAATGACGGTGCTAGTAATGACTGGTGGAACTTAGTTTTCAAAAGCGAAGTAGAATTTGACGACTTAATTAGAGACAAGGATAGGACATCTGACGACGAAGTGAAAGTATATACACTTAGACCAGGTGACTCCAGCTCGAAGAATGGATATCTGGAAGTGTATCCCACACCAAAGACAACTGGATACGGTACATTTTACATTGACGGATTCCAAAAACCAGACGACCTAGACGACTTCTCTGATGAAACTCTTATCCCTGTCCCATCAGTGCTAGAACTATTTGGAATCTCATATGTCGAGAGGATCAGGGGCAATGACACCAAGGCTGAATACTATGAGGAACTATTCTATGGACCTGCACCAGATGCAGAGGACCGTAGAAGACTAACTGGAATTGCACTACTTGAACAACTAAACGATCAAAAACGACCCACAACTCAGCCCAGACAACTAGTTAAGTTCATGGGACAAAGAGGCCTCAGAAGATTGTATGGTGATTCAAGGAGATCAAGTAGAGACTACCTAGCCGAAAATTATTTCTAATTAAAAACTATGCCCGAAACAGCTAAAGACGCCAGCGAAAAAGTCTTTCCCATAGAGGATATGAGTGGTGGCATGCAGGCCGCAACTACCCCATTTATGAGACAGGCAAACCAAATCGCCGAATCGCAAAATGCAGATTACGGTGAAATCGGTGGTGTTGGAAAGTCTGCTGGCTACTCCCAGAGGGCAAATGACTTAACAAGTACCAGCTCGACATCCACGTCGTCTTCTACTACAACTACATCGACATCCACATCAACGTCATCTAGTACTTCAACGTCAACAACTACTACAGCATAATGGCAAATGTCGAATCAATCATTGGTTTCAACAGAATAATACCAACAGAGATAAATAAACTGTTGGCCGCATATGGTAATGATGTCATAGACCTTGATGCTGGCACTGGATACGGATTGAACTTAACTAACTCAGATGAATCGGTAATGAGACAAATGCTTGATAGTGTTTTCTATCAGGATTACGCCAAAGCCCCCATAACCTTCAACGGCGTCTCCTGGAGCAAGAAACATGTATCTAATCCCCCCATTGCTAAAAGCATGTTTCCCTTTAAAAACAGAATGTATCTGGGGTACTGTGCTTTTAATTATGCCGGTGATGCTACAAGTGTATTGCAAGACCAAGATGGAAATACATTGATATATCCATCCAGAGTATTTTATCCTGAATTACCAACAGCATCCTCTTCTGCCTCCAGAGCTGACAGTATCAAGTGGGGACTCGAGTGGGGCACAAATGGAAAGATAAATGCAAACTCAGACATTTTTATGATTGCCTCTCCAGTAGGTAGACAGAACTTTGAAGACAATGGCATAAAAGTAGGAGATCCATTATTTATAACCAAGGCAACTTCTGCCAGTACTGTTGGAAAATATACAATACTAGAAGTAAAAAGCCCATACTCTGTCAGATTAGACAAAACATTTGATACTGCTGATACATCCGTCCATTTTTGGTCTGGATCTAATTGGTTTGATGTGGGAGAAGACAACGGAGATTATCACATGGGGTTTGAGGAAAACGATGATGCCCTACTAAACTTTAAAAGATTTTCATTATGGCGGTACAACATTAGTTCTATAAAGAAAATTAGCAATGCTCCTGGGACGACATCAAGAAAGTCTGTAATTACTATAGGCCGTTATACATTCTACTTTCATGGATCAAATACAAATACAAGAAGGACGGGTATATGGATGTATTCTGGCGGTAATTCTGTACTAGCAACTAGAGGAATTCAGGACTACATTGATGGTATACCAGCCAGCTCATACGACGATGCTGTAGCTTGGCAGGAGGGTACTAAGTTGAGGATGTTTGTGGGAACTGTCACTAACGTACCAAAAGATATTTCAATGACCAACGCCGTTATTACTTATGACACTGAGGGTGGGCAAATTGACATTGGGCCTATTGCTGATGTCGTTACATGCTCAACTCGCTTTGTGGAATCCAGTGCTGAAAAAATGTTTATCGGTACATCCGATGGTGAGGTAATGGAGACTCCAAGCGGTAACGATCACAATGGTACACCTATAGAATGGTCAATGACATTGGGCCATAGATATCCCAGTGGCAGTGAAGTGATAAATGAGTTCACTAGAGTTCAGATAGTTTCCAGTGGCGGCAGAGGGATAGGCGTGTCTTATAAACTACTTGGAACGCCAGATGATGACGACGATAAATGGAATCCAATAGGAGATATTTCCCACAATAACCAGGAACTTATAATTCCAGGGAACCACTCAATGGCCAAAGGAATTGACATAAAACTCTACAGTTCCGATGGAAATGCAAATAACTATAGGATAAGAAAAATAAGTATTTTCTATGTCCCCAGATCAACAAATAATAGAGTATAAACATGAGCTACTTAGATTCTGGATACAATCAATTTTTCACCAGAGAGCTGTCACAGACGGAAGAGTCAGAGAGGGAAATTAGCGAGATAGAGTTTGATACTAAATACGCAGGTATCCCAGCAGACAAACTTGTTGGCGGATCATTTAAGTCAGAAGATGGTAGCCTAGAATTTAACCTACAGGAGGGATACTTTGTCGTGAATTCTAAACAAATAGAAAGAATTAGGATTGGCAATCTTGGTGACGAGGGGTCTGGAATGATAATTAAAGATGTAAATGGAAATGTCATATTTAAAATATCAAACATTGAAAACTACATCTCTTCACCAGATGGACAAACTAAGTTCAATTTTGATAAAAACAGAATTGAAGTCTTTGATTTTGGCTTCTTACAAACTATTATTGGGAAAATAAAATGACATGGCAAATGAATACGATTATGTGGCTGCAAATTCTTCTAGTAACTTCTATAATTCATATTATACAGAGACACCAAATTTAACTTTTAACGCAGGAAAGATCGGAAGTAGCGGCAGCGATGGAGCATTAAGATTTACTGGAGTGACGATTCCACAAGGTGAGGATATTGTTACCGCATCTCTAAACTTATACAGGGATTCGTCTAATGATGCCAGTAATGGAGACCTCACTCTATATGTCGCTGGTATTGATGAAGATAATACATCTGCTTTTAGCGGTAGTCCAATGGGAAGATCTCGGACAACAGCTTCATATACACATACTATAGGTCTACCATCAGTCAATAATGGAATTGGTTTAGATGTTACTGACTGCGTTCAGGAAATAGTCGATCGTTCTGGCTGGTCAAGTGGGAACGCAATGGGGTTTGTAGTACTAGATAACGCATCTCAAACAAATGTGAATATAAATGATACGATGCTGGGAACCAATAGCTATTTAACCGTCTTACAAGATGCCAGACCAGACTTCACTCCAACACCAATCAAGTTAAATGCAAGTACTTCCGTTCCAGAAAACACTCATGGAATTATAATTGCAAAGAGTGGTAAAACTGCTGACTTATCTAAGTTTAATGAATTAAACTTTACCAATATTAGACACATTCTAAAGGCAAAAATATTTGGGAATATAGGTAGAAATGTTGACAAGGTGCATGGATTTGGATACATGCCAATGTTTTCATCCTATGTAATTTTTAACGGAGAGGCCTTTAAAAATCCTATTTTAAATGGTTATGGTGGTGGCGGACAAACAAATCAATACGATTTTTATGCAATGGTTGATCCTAACTTCGGAGTCGGAGAATCAGTTGACCAGTTTTATTATGTGTTTGTAGATGACTTCTTTTCAATATGAGTACTGCAATATCAGTTTCTAGTAGAGGTAAAGATATAGAAGTAATAAATGACAAAGATTTGTCATACAAAAGCGATTTCCTTAGTTTTAAAATTTACAAGAAAGGTTTTATCTCGGGAACCACTGATGGGTCTGGAAATAAGACGATTAGAATTGCTCATGGATTAAACTTCACACCGACGTTTAGAGTATGGAGACTTGGCACTGCTTCACTACTAAAATCAAAGGTATCAGACCTGGACGCAAATAGTTACACAAATTGTTTTTTTCCAGATCCAGGTAATACCCATGAATGGATCTCCAAACATGACAAAATAGAGTGCAAGACAGATGCCGAGAATCTAATCATAACAATATCTGGGGCAGATGCCAGCACAACATACAATTTTAAATATTATATTTATTCCGATCTATCCAGATTTTTTTCAGGTAGATCATTTAAAACAAATTCGACACATGGAATAAGTATTTCAAAAGAAGGTAAGGCGGCCGACGACGTTGAGATATATGACAAAAACTTTTCCAGTGAGTTTGATTATTTAAAATATAATCCATACAAGAAAACTACAGCCAAACTTAGTTTACCAGCACTGTTTGGTAGCACAAGAACAGATCCTCTACCAGAAGAAATGACCTATGTTGATATTTTCCATTATCAGAAGTTTCCCCCCAACTACCTTGTATTTATAGAATTCAACAATTATTTGTTGGAGGAGCCTTATCAACAATATAACGGGGAATTTGGAGCTGTCTGCTCAAAGACGTCTAGTTTCTGTGATAAGGATAGAATTAGAATATCGTGGTGGAGGCAGGCTGATGCTAATGGTACTGCCCCATTTGTTGACCCAATAGAATTTATTGCATCGTCATTAACTTTTAGAGTTATTATTTTTGACGAAGACCTCAGACTCTAAATCAAAAAAAACGCATTATTTGACACCATTGTTATATAATTATATTATATGGGACAATTCTTCTCATCTATACTAGACAAAGGAAAGAACTTTATCTCTTCGTTGTTTTCTCCGGCGACCACCACAAAACCATCTTCGACAACTGGTAATAATATAGGCTCATGGTTTACTTCACAACCTCAGCAAAACTACCTCACCAACTATATATCTGGGGGCCAGTTACCATCGGAGAAAAAGATAATAGACCAAAGTAGGACCACAAATAATACTACAAACACATCGCAAAACAATGGTTTGGGAAACTTTTATGGGTCTTCTACCACATCATCTATCGGTGGACAAACTCAGTCGGTTACAGCAGATACAATTATCTCTGCTGCTGCCGATAATTTTAAGAAGATGGTGGACGATTTTGAGGCTAGAGGTCAAGAGTTTGACATTAGGAATCCATTCGTATTTGATGAAGTCTTACAGCAAAAGAAAACTGAGGTGTCATCCAGGTTAGATCCATACTACAACAAGATTCTCGACGACTATATTTCAGGTATAAATGTAAAAAGATCAAGAAGCCTAGAAGACGAAAAAAGAATCTTAGCAGATACAACCCAGGATATGGACACATTTACTGGTAGGCAAAAGAGACTAACTCAGGAGGCCATCCTTGCCTCAAACGAGGGTATGGCAGACTCAAACCTATTTTTCTCAGGCAAACGCCTAAAATCATCTGGAGACATTTCTGTTAAATCTGGTGAATCACTACAAGATTTCCTAAGCACAAAAGAAAGAGGAACCAGGGATTTGAAACTACAAACACAAAGAAACTTACAAGATTATGATTTATCCTCAAGACTTAAAAAGGAAGAGGTAACAAGAGAGAAAACATATCAAACAGAAGCTCAGGCACTCAAAGAGGCCAATCTGGCCAGACTCACTAGGGACTTTGAAAAGTCCCAGTATGTCGGCTCGCCTTTCTCAGGCAACGCCATGAATCAGTTTGCTACTAGTTTCTCATCAATGGTATAAATATATGGATTACAACACCGCACTATCAACATTCGAAACAAAACAAAGAGCTGCTAACCAAGCCAGTTCAAGTGTACTAACTCTCGGTGATGAGTTAAAACAAGTACTTAATGAAAAATTAGCTAATAGTCAATTTGTTACTGATCGTAGCAAGGCAGCAGAAGACTTCCTAACGGCTTCTGGAGCTGCACCCACTACTGTCATGCCACAGAACCAGGGCGGTGTCATACTTGACCCAGCCCAGCAGGCCAATCTCATCTCTGCTCGTCGTGCATCGGCACTATCTCCACTCATGACTGCCAATCAGAGGTATGACCTAATGACTGGCAGTATTTCAGATATTATTGGCTCTGGCACAAAGGCGGCACAGGCACAAGCCAGCATGTTACAAGGCGAAGCTGATCTGGCAGATAAAATGCTAGATAAGATATTAAAAAGAGAAGAATTAAATATAGCAAAAAGCAAGGCGTCATCCACGGTTAGTAAACAAGTTCAGGAGATATTAGATCAAGCAAAAAGTGTCAAAGGCACAAAGGGATATGTCCAACAGGCCATTGACTTATTAAGCAGAGCAAAAGACAAGGGCATTTCTGGCGGAATTGGTAATGTTGGAATAGTTAGAGGGGCAAAGAAGAGTTTCGGTGGATTAAGTAATGAGTCCGTTCAACTCGAATATTTGTTATCGCAAATAAACAAAAACATCTTTGAAACGGCAGGTAAGGCTTTGACTGGTACAGAGAAACAACTACTTGCCGGTGGAATACCAGAAATATACATGAATTCAGATACATTAAAACAAATATTGCAGCAAAAGTTAACAGCACTGACTAACGAAGAAATGTCGCTTGTCACTAGCATGGTCGGTGGTGGAGAGATGACGGATTACCAATCTGACGATGGGTTCGTCCCAGACTAATATGGCACGCATAAAAGTACAAGATATAGCAACAGGAAAAACTGGCAGTATGCCAGAGGAAAACTTTAATCCACAAAAATATAAGAGAATTGATGTAGCTCCAGTGGCTACAGATGTTGCACCAACACAAGACCAAGGCGGATTTTTAAATGAGGTGATGTCTGAGGCAAAGAGACTCAACATCTCCCCTCTAACTGTAGGGGCTGGAAGAGTTCAGGAAAAGTTGGGAAGTACAGACATATTACCACTATTAGGTGGCCTAACTGGATCTGCAATAATGCCAGTAGTTGGAACTGGAGTAGGGACTGCCGCTGGTGAGAGAGTAAAACAAATGAGTGCCAGAGGTGGATTAGGATCTATAATACCAACTGGCGGTGAGGCAGTAGACACATTGAAGTCTGGCGGTACAGCAGCGATACTTGACTTGATACTCAGACCATTGAAGATTCGAAACATGCTGGCTAGTAAGAATCCTGCAACAGTTGAAGGATCAAAGATTGCTACAGAAACAATTAGTAGGGCTAGTTCTGATCTTGGTGTAGGCTCAAAAAAGTATTTGGACAACTTAACCGACGAGATAACAAAAAGGTTTTCCAAGAACTTTAATTTAACAGAGTTACTGAAAGAAAAAGCAATTGCTGGCAAAGAAGCCTTCACTAGAACTGGGGCTTCTCTAAAAGAGTCCACCAAGGGAAAGATAAATAATGTATTGAGGACTGTAATCAAAGAAGAGGTAAAGAAAATAGACCCAATGATTTCTATACTAGACTCAATATTCTCAACAGAAAGCAAGATAAAAGGTGGAACTGTTGACTTAGCTAAACGAATATTGCCATTTGCCATAGGCTCAACATTGTTAGGTAGTCTAATGAAATAATATGCTGTTCAAATCTTCTAATAAGTATGGAAAGAATACCGCAAAAAAGAAAGGATGATGTCATGAGCCCTGTTGCCAACCCCAAAAGAATTGAAGACGCAATCCTCAATATCGCTATCTACATGGCGAAAATGGATGATACCCTAAGAAGCATTAACGATAATAATGTACTCCACTGTAGAACTTTACAAGATAACTCCGCTATTATTAAAGAAATCAGTACCGCCAACAAAAACTCTATTCAGCTATTCAAGTGGTTGATACTATTGCTAACGGCAGCTTTAATAGTACTGGCTGGAGCGGAAAAGGCATTAAAATATGTTCCAATTGGCTGACCTATCACTGGACATATTTAGATCTGGAATTTATTTATGGATGATGGCGGAGTCAATCAACCTAGCATACCTATATTACACTGCCTGGAGAAACATGAAAGACAGTCCTATAATAAAATCACTTTATTACATTTTTCTATCCTCTGCAATCGTTTCATTTACAATAGCAATTAGTCCTATAATAAAATGGATTGCTCCCAGTCTTTACTGGAGATTGATGAATTTACTGACAATACCGGCAATACTAATGGCTATATCTCTCTACAACTTTAGAGAAAAGTCTATAAACAATGGACTTAAAAAGGCGTTCAAAAAGAAAAATAATTAAATTGTTTTCTTTCCCTTTATACCTCTCCACCAGTGGAAGTGTCTAGGGCAGTTAAACCAGCCACGCTTGGCAACTGACACAATTTGCCTCACTTCATCTAAGTAGTATTCTCTCTCGTAGTTTTTATTTCTAGGAGATATTAGATATGGTTGTCCCTTGTGTGGGCAGTGCTCAACCGTGCAGATAGTATTTTCGTATTTAACTATAAAGTTAGCTGCCGTGTATGGCATGCCACACTTCTTCAAGGCATCTAGTAGGGCCTTTTTACGATATGGTTTTCTTATCTTCATCTGGCGTAACTAATTTATTTAATTGAGTATCCATACCAGTAATAAAGACTTTTACTCCATCGGCATATCCATTGTCATAGCCTTCTTTCTTTCCAATATTATAGGCAGAGACCATATCACTTATGGTGTATATACCAATTTTCCTTCTAACTTTAATTACAAAATTAGATATCTGTGCAATCACTGATTTCATAGTTAGATTTAATTTTTAATTAGAAAGGCTCTGAGGCATTTTCGACAAACTTTTCCTCAGCAACTTTTTCTTGTGCCTCTTCTACTGTTTCTCTATCAAGCGTACCGGCAAATTCAGCATATGCTTCTGCCATCATTTTCAGATCTTCTCCACTAAATGGTTTTTCTTCTAGTGAGAAGTTGATTGTCCAGAACTTAACCATTTGTTGTCCACGTTCAGTTTTCTTCATTTGCTCAATCTTTTCAGTGGTAGCAACAATTGGATACTGCCAGGCACTAGTAACTTTTTTATCTTTCATTTGAGAAATCAATCTCCCAAAATTACTGAACGAAGCAGTGGATACATTTAATATAAATGGTGTCATATCATCTGTGTTTAGTCCTAGAAGCATCATCGTGGCAGTTTTTGTAGGAGCACCATTGTCTCCAATAAACTCTCTAACTTGTCTCTTGGCTCTAAGCAAAGCAAATCGTAATGTTTCTACTGATCGGCCTTTATTCTTCATGTAGAACGATCCTGCCAACGACTCCTTACCATCGGCCTGTGTGATACTTGTTGATCCTGGTTGTACTAACTTATAAAAAGGCACAGGGATAATGTTTGTAGGGACATCCTCAAGTCCGGCAATATTAAACTTTCTGGGAGCTACATTAGCCACCTCAGAGTGAGATTCTACCTTAACTACTTCTGTTTTTTTGTCTTCTGACATATTATTTAAAATGATAATTTAATAATTTCTGGAAACTTATCAACAACTGGTGGGTCTGGCATTTTACCATTATGAAGTGCAATAAAAGTATCGTACACACTCTTAAAATGAGAGAATGGCCTAATAATTTCTTTGAATTCGTATCCATCTCTATGCTTACTCCCCAGCCTTAGTACAAATGTACGATCAATTTTGACACCGTACATTTCTTCATAGCAATATTTGTAAGCACTAATTTGTAATTCATGGTTTAATCTGACAGCACTACTAGTTTTAAAATCAATAATATAGTTCTGACCTCCAATTTGGCAAAATAGGTCAAGTGTACCAGCAATTCTTAAAGGTATAGATGCAACCTTGTGCTCTGTTCTGATGCCAGTAGGTCGGTATGTATTGAACCAGTTGTAAAATGATAGTACAGATTTTTTACCTCTAATGTCTGGAAATTCATCTTTTAAACTTACCTCCTTACCTAGTAGCAATGTCTCGCAAGCCTTGTGTACCCTGGTCCCGAACTCGCCAGCATCATCTCTAATTTTATCGGCTGACTCTGGGGTTTGTCTTTTGAACCACTCTCTTAACTCTCCTGGGACAGGTGCGGCCTCATCAAGTAGTGCAGTTACGGAATAACAATAGGTACCATCTACCCAGTAATGATGACTTCCATCTATCTCTCTGAGAATGATTTCTTTATATAATGGTTCAGTGGTTTTAGCCTTATCTTTAGCCACGGTGTTATCATAGCATGGTTTAGGATACCTGTCAACTTGATTAATTATAGATACTTGCGATAAAATAGTAGAGTGGTAGTAAACCACACATATGTCTGTGAATCTGGAAGTAAAATATAAAAGCCAGTGGGACGAAGACGCCAATCTCACCAACAATGACTGTGGACCATCGTCCATAGCAATGATCTTGAATTATTATGGCGAAAATCTCACTACTAATCAGGTATTTTCCCTAACTGGTGCCGGTACTGGGATGATAAATGTATCCCAAATGACAACGGCTGTTAAGGCACTAGGGTACAAGAGTGCTTTCATAACTAATTCCAATACCTCAGCATTAAAAGTTTTCTTAGATAAAAATATTCCCGTTATATGTTTAGTTCACTATGGTAGTTTAAATAGTACCCAAGATAAGAAATTTAAAGGGGGACATTTTTTCTGCGTAGTTGGATACAGAGATGATGGCTATTTTGTCAATGATCCAAACTTCAAAGGTGACTACAGAGCTGATGGAGATCACCACTTTTACACTAAAGAAGAGTTTGAAAAATCATGGAACGATTGCTCACTTGATGGAAATCCAATTAACTCCATGATTATTATCTATCCAAAAGATAAACCAACAGAGACCCAAAATTACTCGATTACCAAAGGTCTTTATGATTTTCTCCTTTCTAAAAGTCAGGACACTTCTGCATGGGAAGGAATGGTTCGAGCTTGGTATGGATCACACCAAGATTTAATTAATGTGACCCAAAATTATGAACAAAAAATTAAAGAACTGGAGGTTGCATACAAAAATTCAGATGCTGCTCTGGTTGCAATGCTTGGAGAAAAACACGATTGGGCTGGTAAAGCTGATCGTTACGAAAGAATTTTATATGGAATTAGCCAATACATTAGAGAGAATGGTCAAGAAATACCGTCTAATAGCGATTTGGATGTACTTTTATCTGCACTACAACTTGTTAATCGTGGCGAAGACTTTAAGGAGCTAACAGATACTATAAAAAAGGTTATGCAACTTAATGTGGTTAGTCCAGAGACAATATCAGAAAAGTATTTAATTATAAAAGAGAAAGCCAACTTATCGGAGGGGCTATCAAATAAGCTTACGAGGTGCGAATTAAAGCTCAAAGCTAGTAAACGACCATCTCTCTTTACAACCATGATAAAATATACTACAGGATTAATATTAAAAGTTAAACAAATAATATGGCCAAGAAAAAAATAGTAAGCCAAGCAGATATAGAAGGATTAAAAGAACTAGGTAGACTAATACTCATTGCAGTGATTCCCGTCACCGCTGCTGAGCTAGCCAAGATAAACCAATTCTGGGCTGTTGTAGCGATAGTGGCTTTGAAATCAATGGAGAAATTCTTCTACGAGAGAGGAAAGAATACCGGCGAAATGAATCCTGTATCTAAATTATTGATGTTTAAGTAGAAATGGAAAGAGAGCCTGCTCCACTCTCAGAACTAAAGCCTAAGTTAAGTGAGGAAGATATCCTATTATACGGTCGTGCCTTGAAGAAACTTTGTGATGATGATGCTGATTCTATAAATTTAGCAGTCTCTATCTTTGAGTGCCAAGAAACAAAAGATCTGGCACAAGTACTAAGAATACTAGCTAACTTCCCTCATTTAGCCTTTGATGACCGTGAGGACTAAACGTGACAGAGCCGACTTTGAAAGAATTATTAGAGTTTATTAAAAATTATGATGAGGACACAATTAGACTTCATCTTGGTCTCGGCCATGACGGTTTTTTTATTGATAGTGACGTTATACACGACCTAATAACTTGGTATGAGAGGGAAAAAGGCAATAATCAGCAAGGAGAAGGAGTTAAAACTAGTAGGACAACTAAGGAACGGTGAAGCAATTGCTGTTTTAGCAATGCTAAATGAGTGTGGACATAAATATCTCATAGAGTTAATCAACAAATACAATATTCCAAGACCAGAAGTCGGACACAAGTGGAAGAGCTGGACCATGAATAGTCATGGAAAAAAAGACAATGATTAAATTATTAATTCTGTCCAAACATGAAGACTCTCATCGGCAGTGATGTACATGGGGAGCACGCAAATATCCCCTTTGTTAAGAAGTTTATTTCCTTTGGACGTGACTGGCAACCAGACACCGTAATTTTTCCTGGTGACATACTAGATTGTGGTGCATGGTCTAAGTTTCTTAACGTCCCAGGGAGTGAGGATTTTGCTGGCAAGGAGTTACCACTTATGGCAAAGTTTTTTCAAAGTGTAAGACGCAATATGCCAAACTCTCGCATCATCTACATTATCGGCAACCATGAGCACAGAATAAGGCAACGAATTTTGGAATTTTTACCAACGGCAGACGGACTAAAAGCATTGACATTAGACTCAATGCTGGGACTAGATAATTTAGGGATAGAGGTGGTAGACCAACCAGCAGACTCAGCATCGTGGATAGGATCATATGTCATGGATCAGGGGTATGCGATTGGACACTTCAAGAGGGTTAGTAAACATTCAGGATATACGGCTAAGGGCCTAATGGATGACTTCTGGTGCAGTGTAGTACAGGGTCATGTACATAGAGCAGCAATCATTTCCAAGCGGGCACTAGATGGCAAAATATACTACGGTGTAGAGAGTGGCTGTATGTGTGATTTGAGTCCAAGTTACATGCTCCATGCTAACTGGGAAAATACCTTTGTCACTATTGAAGACGGCTATCCAGAACTAAAGAGATAATTATATTGATGTACCAGTAAAATACTTCTTTAACTCTTCTTCCCTTATTGATTTTCTTGGCCAATTTTCTTTTAGTTTAACAAACTCATTGATCTCAATAAAATACACCACCTTTTCTTTTCTTGGCTTGTAAAACATTAATACAATGAATGAAAGTGCGTTGACCATGTAGTAGGCGTCAAACGGCTTCTGGCCACTGAACCCGTTAACTGCGGCCATGTCTGGTTCCTTTCTGTACAAACCACCAGTGGATGCCAACAGTAGAGATTTTATTTGATGATCGGCGACACTATCAAACCTGAATGGACCGCTATTGACAATCTTGTATTCATAACAACAGGTGCTAACGGGTTTTATCTTTTCTCTTATATATTTTCCAATTATCGTCGCAAATTCTTTTTCTTTCATTTACTGGCATCATTTTTGAAGTACTTCTTAGCAAACTTAGCCAACTCATCCTTACTAGAAAAAAATATTTTCGCCAAAAACCATCCAGCACCAAAAGCTGCGGATAATGATTTACTTTGAAAGGTGAAATATAGCTTAGTGTAGTCGCTATTTGTTTTTTTCTTCATGACCAATATTATACTCCCTCTCCAACTCCTCTTTAGCCTCTTGTGCTCCTTTTATCTTGAACTTACGAGAATATCTCAACAGTTTAACTATTAATTCATCCCATGTTAAATCCATCCACTCACTAGCCTTATTTAACATTAACTTCTCCCAGGTCTTGTACTTAACTATTCTCATATCGTTTCAATTTGTAACGAGTTATCTTCTAACATTATCTAATATCTTCTAAAGAACAAACGGCTGGGGAGCTTATGACTGTTCAAAAGACCAGCAGGCCAGCGGCCAAAGGCTCACTTACCCTCTCCCCATGCGTCTATTCTTTAGTTAAGGTCCTTTTCTTTTATCTTCTAACCTGTACGTTTTTATCGTACACCAAGTTACATAGATGGTGGGGCAGGGAAACGTCTATATGTGCGCAACTAATATAGTCGGGCCTGCGTGTGGCGAATATTCACCACCCACCATCTATACAACCTTAATGTACTACACCTATTTTACTACTTTCTTTCTGTCTTTATAAACCTTTTCAAGATACTTTCCAATTAAAACTGTAAGTAGTGTTTGATTTTCTCTAACCCATTTTGCAGGTACTTTAACATAGTACTCACTAGGGCTAATCATATCGTCAAGGATAACTGCTAACTTTACTATTGGTTTGTGTTTAGTCATTTATCTTTCTCTAATTGAGATAATGCTTCTAAAATAAGTTTCCTTTGGAGTTCTGGGTTGTTTCCGCAAAGAATACAACTTCTTTTACCAGAAAAAATCTCTAAGTTATCGCCTAGCTTTTTAGCAAAATCTTTATCCATTAGTTTTTTTACGGCCTCCTCATCCTCTCTCCTTTGTTCTACCTTGGCTTGGGAGACTAATTTACGAATGTTCTTTTTTATTTCCTCTCCAGTCTCTTTTATAGCAGCTCGTTCAATTACCGTTCCAAGTAGCTCGTTCCAATATTTATCAAATTTCTCTTCCCATACTCCTTCTATTTTCTGTGGTTTAGGGGTCATAGCTCGTTTAGTAGGTACTTATTACTGATTGCCTTAAAAGATAATCTTTGCCCCTTGTAAGATTGTTCTACCTTTGGGCGTATAACAATTCCCTCCCTTTCCTCGTTGATATTTAAGACACTTTTGCCTTCCGCTATTAAAAGCAAATCGTCTACAGTTTTTGGTAGAGAAAAATTATCATCTAGTATCGGGACTGTCTTTATTCCAAGCCCTCCACAAAATCCAACAAAGTCTGAGTAGTTAAGATAAAAACCTCCGATATTGTAAACATTGAAGCAATAAATATCCTGCCCCTTTTGTTTAAGTGGGTTGCCTTGAACTCCTTCTCCTATCAGTTCGCATTGAATAGCAAAGTTGTCTAGTAGTTTATTTGCTAAGTCATACTGTTTAGCCAGTCTCCACTGTGTCGTTTCACCCTCTGCCAGTTCTAAGTTGCGACTACACACTCCGAATACTCCATCTTTTTTGAAATAGGTTGTACTTGTGCCGTCTAACTTTTCTGAAATGTAAAATCCAGAAAGTATCTCTGACATATTTTGAATACGCTCCTCGTCTGTCTTTGGAAGAAAAGATGGGAATGAACCCTTGGCCTTTCCTGAAAGTTCGTGAGGTATGGGCATTTCGTATTTAATAACTCCTAGTTGTTCAGATACATCATCACCAATATCTCCTAGAATGTCACCAACTGGCAACACAAGCCCCTGAGATAGTTGTCCTCTGAGTTTAATAGTCTTTAGCAAGATACCTTCGGTGTCTTTTCCGTCAACAATCATCTTTTTAGGGTGTTTTCCATTAAGTAAAAACTCGTACTCTGGCTTAATGGGTAAAAAGCTGTCTACTTCAAAGTACAGACACTTACTACCGACCTCAAACTCGTCTTTTTTAGATACGACCCACCAACTTCTTACTCGGACAGCTTCAATTCTATCTGCTCCCTCAATAGGTTTCTTTTCTTGTATGGTTTCAATGGTAACTAGTTTTCTCATAGTTTTTAATTATTTAATAATGCACTACATCATTGATAACATCTACTATCAGTACAAATAAGACTATTGGTGTAAGAATAATTAGTATGAGTGCTAGTAGGGTTAGAAGAAGGTCCATGTTATCCTTTAATCACACCAAGGGGGCGAAGTTCAACTAAAATCTTAACTAAGTCTTTTTGGTTATCCATTACTACGTCAATATCCTTGTAAGCACCAGGAGCTTCTTCTAAGTCCTGTTGAGTCCTCGGTTTACCCAAGACACCCTCCATCTTGGCTTGCTCTTCTTCAAGATTAAGACTCCTGATTGCTTCTCCTCTGCCCATTTTCCTACCAGCTCCATGACTACAAGATTCGAAAGACTCTTTGTTTCCTAGACCCTCAACAATATATGATTTAGTTCCCATTGAACCAGGAATAATGCCGACAGTTCCTTCTCTTGCCAGAGTTGCCCCCTTGCGATGGATAAACACATTCTTTCCAAAGTGATTTTCAAGTGAAGCGTAGTTATGAGCGATATTTATCATAGGGTCATGCTCTACCCCAAAGATATCTAATATTCTATCCATCATCAGTTTCCTATTAGCCAATGCAAAGTCTACGCAGTAGTTCATTTCAGTCATGTATTCTTTTCCCAACTGACTGTCCACTGGTAGGAAAGCCAACTGATGTTCTTTTGGAACGCTAGTATGCCATTTTTCGTTCAACTCGTTAGCTTCTTCATTGTATTGATTGGCTACTTTGTATCCTAGGTTGCGACTGCCTGAGTGAATCATTACCCAGATATGTCCATCAGAGCCTTTCTGAATTTCAATAAAATGATTACCACCACCGAGGGTTCCAAGCTGATACAATGAGTTTTCAAACTCTTTGCTTATCTTGGGGAATGTGTCAGGGCGGAAAGAATCGAACTTTCGGTCTCCTGGTTCCAAACCAGGCAGGGTGACCAACTCCCCCACGCCCTGTGGCATATATTTTATATCTTGTTTCTTCTGATGGTGTCCAAATCCAACTGGCACTTGTTTCCTAATTTCTCCCATAATCCTTTTTAGTTCGTCTTGGGATATATCGGTTAAAGATGTTTTTACGGCACACATTCCACAACCGATATCTACACCCACGGCATTTGGAATAATTACTCCCTCTGTGGCGATGACACCACCTATGGGCATACCATATCCCTGATGAGAGTCTGGCATAATAGCCACATGGCGATAAAGAAATGGAAGATTGGCGAGATTTTTGGCTTGTTCTAAAGCTCCGTCCTCAATGTCATTTAACCAAAGTTTAATAGGTTTTTTTTCAGTTGATATTACTTTCATGGAAGTCAATTTATTTATCTTCGACAAATTTACTAATATCTATTGTTCTCTTTCTACCATTCGCATAAGTGATAATTATTGATAAATCACTGCCATAATATCCATTTTGGTCGTTGTAACATGGAATAAAGTAACCATCTATTTTTATTCCCGAGTCCTTGATGCCTTTAACTATTAGTTTCTCTGGAAAATCGTGTGACATAACATCGGTATCTTCTAGTTGTTTCCAGTCGGCATAAACCATTTCGCAACAGTCTTGTTGGTGAAGGTCCTCCACTACGGTTCCGTTGTCAAATTGTAATCCTTTTTCTGAAAATTTTGTTAGTTTCATTTTAGTTTTTATTTAATAATTTACCAAGTGACACATCGTAACTAACAGAAGTTGATGTACCAACGCTGGTTCTAAGATCTACGTTACCAGCACTTTCAAAGGAATTATAATCTACTTTTTTTATAGCTTGCATCATTTTGATAGCTTCTTCCATTGATCTATGCCTAATTAGGCTGGCACATTCCACTATAACAAACTCCAAATCAACTGACGTAAGTTGTGGTAGAAGTCTCTTAACTCTCAAAACTGAAATATCACTGACTTTTCTCATCTGTATGTTTTTTATTTATTAATCTTACTACTTCTCTAATTACATTTTCGAAGAAATATAGTGGGAGATCAATTTTATAAACAAAAAACGTATACATCTTTATCTTTATCAACGCCTTGATGATGCTACTGTACTCATCAATTGATCCACCTAACATGTCCGACAACATGTTGTTTAGATTCTGGTCGTTCTTGATGAATTTGTTAGTGGATACTTTTGCACTCATGACAACATGATACCATGAAACATAACAGGTGTCAAGCGTATAAATTAAAACAAGTTCTTACTCTCTTCTTCTGCTTTCTCTTCATTATTTATGATCTCCAAAAGCTCTGGGATTTTCCTTGAGCAACCAACACATAGAGCCGTTCCTCTTATTATTTCCTCCGAGTCCCTATAATCAAAACCATAGTGAGTTCTCTTCTTACATTGGAAACATTTAAATACCATCCTGGAGTGTCTAATGCCTTTTCTTTTGTTTTGTGGGCGGGCAGGGTTCATATATCAACGCTTTAGCAACCTCCCTATTGCCATGTCCTGGTAGTGTGAGACCGTGTAACAGCCCTCAAGACGTTTCTCATAGCTAGCACTAGTAGATGTATAGGTGAGATAAAGCATGGCAAAAGCAATGGCAAATAGCAAGTGCAGCAATAGTTTAATTATCATACTGCCAGGGATACGGAAACGATCCCCAGCAGTATAACAACTAATCTGTTAATGTATTCACCTTAAAAGGTACCACAAAACAAACCGCTTGTCAATGGTATATAATAAAAACTATGAGAGATCCAGAAGCCTTGACCTTAAAACAGAAGATGACAGCCCTGAAATATGTAAAGAATGGATTCAACAAAACGGGTGCAGTATTCTCAATATATAACACCAAAAGCAGACGTAACGCTAATCAGATAGCTGACAATCTATTCAAAAAGCCCAAGATGCAAAGGGAAGTTAATAAATTGCTAGAAAAGGCTGGACTGACAGATGAGACAATAGCTAATAAATGGAATGATGCAGTAGCTACAGGATGGGGAGAGAAGGCTACCCATAAAGACGCACTCAAAGCTCTTGAGGTAGTATCAAAGATTAAGGGATGGATTGGTAAAGAGACTGCACGAGTTGAAACTGATGAAGGTAGAATGATAAAAGCACTAACATTTAAGGAGTTGAAGAAGAAGTATATGAGTCAAATGAAGTTAGCTAAGCAATTTATGGGTGAGGCAGAAGAGGGACAAGTATTGGAGTAAAATATTGATATACCCGCTATTTTTACTGGAGACATAGTATAAGTGGCAATTACACACACCAGTAGCCTCACTTTACTATTGGAATGAAATTTTGGTTCGACTCCAAATGTCTCCTCCCTTTTGGAATGTGCCCTGGAAAACGCCATAAATGTCAGTTTTCAATGTAATCGTTCCCTATTAAGCCCAGAAGAGATGTGTATGTATATCTTATAGTATTTTATATACTGTCATTTTCGCCGTGTTTTTTAGTGTGTTTTGCCCTACTCACACATCACAAAAAACCCACCCTTTACAGTGTTTTACTCTGTATTAAGTGGGTCTTCCGTCTAGCGGTTGGCCTCTTATTTGCCTCTAAGATAACTGAGGAATTTGATTGAATCAAATGTCTGGTTATCCTTCTTTATCTGCTTGGTAATGGCTGAAATAATCAAGAAAATGATATCATCATCTTCAATTATCCCGCAACTGCTTTGATAGTCCATCTGTTCTTGATAGAATGGTCTAAGTGCCTTGGCAATAGTGATATAGTCTTTTTTAGTCATTTTAGTTGAGTTTTGTTGATGTATACATTTCGTAGATAGCGGCATAATAGCCGTTATCTGAAAATGTTTCGTTTTTATAATCATTGGCTACACTTAGTTCTTCAGCCCTTTTGACTAACTCTAGTAAAATACTTTTGATTAGGTTTTTTTCTTTTTTAGTCATGTTAGTTATTATATCTAATTGATGATATATCCCCGTAGAGATAGGCTTGATAGACTGTCTCGGCCTGCTCGTCTGTTAGTTGACTGTCGGAGTATGTACCCCAATCAGCAAACCAGTAGACGCCACCGAGTAACTCGTTGTCTTTATCAAACCTTAGCTTGTAGCCGTCTGATGGGCCGCCCCAGGAAAGTAAAATATTTACTTCCTTGGTTATATCTAGTGACAGGGGGTCTCTGTAGTCTTCTAGTTCATCTATAGACTTATCTGACTTGCTAGCTTTCTTAACTAACTTGGCTAGGTCTTTGACTTCATCCTGTGCCATGTCATATATGGCATTGTTTAACTCTTCTTGAGTCATATGCTTTTTGTTGTTATTGTATTAATGCTTGTTAAGGTACTACCTCCACCACAACTCACCATGCTTGTTGACTGATGAGCTGATGTGGCTACTCTATTGGTACTTGGATAGAGTAGAAATGAATGTACGGCTAGTTTTATTGATGTACTAGCAAACTTACAAGGACTGTAGAGATAGGAGCGTATCGGTATATGATGATTTACAGATTGTCATGGCTGTATTAATGGCACGAGTCAAATGAGAACATCTTAACAGTTTATAACGCCTTCCAGCTAGGTAGCGGATAATATAGCCATCTGTTGATTTGTAGATGGCGCACAGTGTTTTCTTGATCATCTTTCCGTGTGATGATTAATAATGTATAGGTTATAGCCTCAAGTATCATTGATAGGTATAACTATAGTTGAATAGTAGCATGGTGGGTGATAGTTGTCAAGTAATGAGTTTTACAATCATTCATATGAACTTGAGTGGAAGAGTTGTGAGGTATGAGAGGTGATGGGAGGGATGATGGGTGATGGGATTGATACATCGTGCAAATCTAATATATTAAAGAGGCATATTTCATGCAGTAATGTCGTGTAACATATCATTCACGACACTAAATTGATTGGTGTTTGAGGCTAGATGACTATTGATGTGGTCATGTATGCCTATTGCTTATCCTATAACATTAATAAGAGGGGGGGTATACCACCCAAATCTTTCTGTAATTTTATTTAATTAACCACACTTAAATCCCCAGCATATTTTTCCAAAATCCCACCCCACAAAACAATTACCTACAGCACAAAACTCAGTTTTTACACCACAGAAAAAAATACCAAATCTAAGCCCTTGTAATGGTCTTAAATTAGCCTTTGGTATTTAAAAAAACAACACTCGGAAAAGTGGGCACGTTGAAGATAATACTAGGAGTATTTAAAAGATAAATAAATACTCATGTAGCATTGTTTATTGAGCTTCCTTACAGGGGTTTTCTCTCCCTAGCTCTCACTCTTGTCTATCATTGTCGGAGAATACTCCGATGTCTGTCGGGTCGTACAAGAGGACAGAATCCCAATTTGTCAATTACGGATACTCGTTTAAAGCGTTGTATCGAAGCGTAATTTATCTTGTCGGTTTTTTGTAGAGTTGTCCGTTGACTCTCAGTCCAAGATGGGATATACTCTTAAATATTGGTTATTCAAGAGCATATCTCTAGGTAACTGCTAGGTAGCTATCTCCCCCTCTTTTGAGGGGGTTTTAGTTCCTAGATAAGTACTAGCCAGAATTAGGCTAGACACAAAATATATTTTTAAATTTTCGGCTACCTAAATCCTCGCCAATATTAAATCCCCTCTAGGGGTTATCTGGGATAGCTCCCAAAAACCTCAAGAATTGCTTCCTGATGAGGATCTAATTGCTGACGGTATTCTTTGGCCCACTGTAATAGCTTTGCTTGCATTTCTGTAATTGATAGTTTATGATGTCGTTTCTCACTGCCCATATTGTTTGGACCCCAGTACGTTACTCTACAGGCCTCGCTGCAAAAGTAACTGTCAGGCAGGGTTGGTTTTTTGCATACTCTACAAATTTCCGTGGACATTAATTAAGCTTACCAAATCGTAATGTATACCTGTCAAGTGGCAAAATGCTATAGGATAGAAAACAACAGATATTAATAAAAAATTGTATAATAAGGGCATGAAGGGAAAGGCAAAGGAAGATAAGATTATATCCACGATAAATGTAATTGACAAAAAGACTCTAGGCATAGCTGATGCTATTGATAAGGTTGATGCTATGGGTCAGGAGAATGAAGTCAAGGCAGCGGCGTATGTAATTGAGGAAGGGAAGGAAAGGAAGAGGGAAGAGGAAAACAAAAAAGACCAGTTAGTTTCAGATCTTGAGAGAGCTAATAGATGGAAAATCAAAGACTACAAACAAAAACTAGTAGATATCATGGCAGAGGTGATGACCAAGAGAATAGAACTCCCCAAGGACTGGGCCTGGGAACTAGAGAGTAATCGCAAGGGAGTAGTTTTGAGAGTCAGACAGCCTGATGGTCACTTGGTAGCCTGGGGGATTGCCCCCTGCCATGTACCTGATATTGATTTGAGTGCAGCGGCGGAGTTATGTGAGAGGGCAGAGACTCTCTTTAATGAATATGAGCAAAAGAAAGCTGACGATATTATCAGACAGGAAACCGATGCCCAAAAAATCAGAGTCGATTAAGCAGGAGGAGAATATAAATAACCGTGAGAACCTGGAGAGGGAGTATCTTAAAAGTGTAAACCTATACCAGGATCTACTAAAGCAGAAGACTAAGAAGAGTCTTTACTTATTCAACAAATTTATCCTTGGAGTTACTACTGGTGCCGGTAGAAAAGACCTGGGCACGTTTCATAAGGAGCTGTGCACATTTGTTCAAAACACCAGAGATAGAAAGAAACTTATCCTAGTTCCTCGAGGTCACTTAAAGTCTACCCTAGTTACTGTAGGTTACAGCTTATTCAGAATTGTTAACGATCCAAACATTAGAATCCTAATCCTAAATGCTACCTGGCAAATGGCGGTAGACTTTCTTTCAACCATTAAAGACCACTTGCAGAAAAATGATAACCTAATTAAAACATTCGGCAATATTTCCAAGGATCCCAAAGAATGGTCCCAGGATAGAATTACACTTAACAGGCCGGATACTGGCGTTCGTGGTCCTACAGTTTGGGCTACGGGTGTTGAGAGTAACTTGACGGGATCTCACCCTGACTTAATTATTATGGATGATCTTGTAAACAGGCAGATTGCTGAAAGCAAGGAGCAGATGGACAAGGTGATTCTAAGGTACAAGGATGCCCTGGACCTACTGGAGCCTGGTGGACAATTGATTGTTATTGGTACCAGATGGGTTGATGGTGATTTCTATGAGTGGATCATGAATCCAGACAATGGAGTAATTCAAAATTACGATCTATTTATTAGAGCAGCCTTTGAAACAGATGCCTCTCTTAGCCAGGTATTTGCTCCAGGTGGAGACAGCTTAGTTAGGCAAGTACTTTGGGAAAACAAATTTAGTTTAAAAGAATTAAGTGAAAGATACGCCGAGAAAGGGGCCTACGAGTTTTCAGCCCAGTACATGAATGAGCCAGTGCCAGAGGAGGAGCAGACATTCAGACGAGATTGGTTTAAGTATGCAGAGTGGGGAGATTGGAACGGTAAACTGGTAAATAGATATCTGACTATTGACCCCGCAGTCAGTTTGAAAAAAACGGCGGACTATACGGCAATGGTTTTAACTGAGGTGGACCAGTACGGTAATATTTTAGTAAAACACATTGAGAGAGCCAGAATAACCCCATCGCAGTTAATTGAGGCGATGTTTAAATTGTATGATATTTATAGGCCTAAACTAATTGGTGTTGAGGATGTCGCTTTTCAGAAGACATTACAATATACTATTCGTGAGGAGATGCGTAAAAGAGGTAAGAGTTTGCCACTTGTTGAGATTGCTCCACATGACCGATCTAAAGATCAACGTATAAAGGCATTACAACCTCTCTATGCAAATGGTAAAATAGTACATAGTAGGGGAATTAATAACCTTGCCTATCTGGAAGACGAACTTCTTCGTTTCCCCAGAGCAAAGCATGATGATGTTATTGATGCCCTATCTTATCAATTAGATCTTATCGTCCCGCCTAAACAGCAGACAGGAAGATATAATCATCGTTACCTATATGGGTAACTTGTAGATAAATCTTATAAGATAACAAATAACTTGGGTAAGGCCAAGAAATGGAAACAAAACAACCAGGTATACGATTAGATTACCAGCCTGATGAAAAACAAGTAGAGGCTATTAAGCGAGTTTACACCCGTAAAATACAGATGGAGGGTGGAACGGACTATCAAGAGGCTTCGAAACATTGGGATAAATGGAGAAAACAGTGGGAGGCGTACAGAAATCCCAAAGGTGAGGATGACTGGCAATCAAACCACGTCTCTCCAGTGACAACTGCCGTAGTTCAGGCAGCTTTGTCAGAGATGGTTGACCAAACTCCACAGCCTATAATAATTCCACGAAGCAAAGAAGACATTCCACGCTCAACAGTAATGAAGCATATCTATAACTACACCTGGGAGCAGGGAAATGGAGACCTAAACCTAATGGATGTTATGCAGGAATCACTTATTTGTGGAACTGCCATTGCCCAAGAATACTACTTTCAGCAACCTAGAATCATCAAGCATATAAAGTTCGAAAAAAATAAGGAGACATACGAAGAAGAGAAGATCATGGAATACGATGGCGTCTACATGGAGCCAGTTAAGCTAGAAGATTTTAGAGTTGATGAGACAGCGACATCTTTTGACGGTCCCAAGGGGGCAAGAGATTGTATTCGCAGGTTTATCATGAACATAGACGATGCTAAACTATTTTTTAGCGGTCCATTTTGGAATCAATTTGACAATTTTAAATATGTAAAGGCCGGTGGCGACACCAACTACTATGAGTGGTATCAACCCCCACAGGGGATAGACAAGGATAAGCAGGTAGAAGTTCTTTGGTACTGGTCCAGGATGCCCGATGATGCCTTAATTATAGTCTGTAACGACGTTGTACTTAGGTCTGGACCAAATCCATATAGACACAAGCAGCTTCCATTTGCCAGACTCGTTGATGTCAAGAGGACATTCAGATTTTACGGCAAAGGTGAGCCAGAACTACTTGAGTCAATTCAAAACGAAAAAGACATGCTCCGTAGGATGACCCTAGATAGAAACCATCTTGATATTGATAAGATGTTCTTGGTGTCAGACAGAGCTCAGCTAACAGAAGAAGATTTGGTGGCTGCACCGCACAATATGATACCTGGTGGTCCAGATGACGTTTCTCCAGTTGAATACAACGATATGCCCCGTTCAATTGAGTTAAGCTATAACAAACTTGATGAGGATGGAACCATCGTAACTGGAATTGACCCTAGATTCACCTCCGCCCCACAAGCAGGTACCGCAACTGAGGCAGCTATTTTGAAAGAATCTGCACTCAAGAGAATAAGAATGAAGCTAAGACTACTCGAAAGAGAGTTCCTAGTTAGAATTGCCAGACTTAGAATCGCCAATATTATCCAATTTTACTCACAACCGAAGCTAGAAAGAATCGTCGGAGAGGACGACACTATGCAATTTAATGCACAGGTGGAAAAACTAAAAGCTGAGGGTAAACTAGCCGTAGAAAACGGAGTTCCCTATCAGTTGAAGCCTAGAGAAATCAGACTTGAAGACAGAATGTTGGATTTTGATACTAAGGGTAAGATATTTGAGAAACCAATCAAGGGTTTTAGCTTCTTTGAGCTTGAACCAGAGTATTTTGTACCAGTAACTACTGGTGGATATGACATTCGAATCGCTGCTGGAAGCACACTGCCCATTAGTAAGCCTCTAATGCAGTCTAAGGCTGGTGAAATGTACGATAGACTCATTCAACTTGCACTAAATGGGGTTGGATATGATCCAGTTAAGCTAGGAGACATGCTACTTGAGGTAAATGACTATGATCCAGAAGACTACCATATTGAACAAGAGGCTGAGACACCCGATGACAGCGAAGAAATGAACAAGCAGTTGATTGAGCTCGCAATGGAGGAAAACAAGATGTTAAGTAACGGCCAGGAGATTCCCGCAACAGCAAATGCCTCGCCTTCACATACAAGAATTCACATAGAATTCCTAAAGAGTCCAGATTCTCCAAAGGATCCGCAACTCTTACAGCTTTTTGCCAACCATATCGTTCCAGAGGTCATGAGTATTGAGCAAAGAGGTCAATCTGTTGAGGCCGGTGGCATGCCAGAGGCGTTAGCTGCTGGTGGAGATAGTAATGTAACGTCGCAAACTGCATTTCAGACTGGTGAATCGCAAAGAAAGGCAGTTAGTCCTGGAAAAACTAAGATTCAAGATGTACTACCGTCCAAAATAACAGGCATGAGCACAATGGGTGGCATGGCTTGAATATAAATTAGCAATAAAATGCCTAAAATAAAAAAGAGAATAAAATCTCCACCACTTTATATACAAAAATGGCTCAGAGAGGCTCCAATTAAGGAGATTGCCTTCTGGTCAGATCTATACGACAAGGGTGGTGAAGAGTATTTTGAGAAAATCATAGATGCACGGATAGATGGCATCAAAAATGCTATTTTTAGGATTCCAGAAACGGACTCGACTCTTAATGTTCAAAAAGCATTATTTAGAGGAGGGGCCCTTGAGCTATTAAATATGAAGTTGATGGTTAGATGGGCTCGAAGTGAGTTTGAAAAACGAATATCAGTAGAGAAATAAGATGGATACACTCGGAAACTATCTAAGTAACTTGATTTCAAACGTCTTTGGCACAGTCAAAAGCGGTGCTAAAAATGTAGCTGCAGCACCAGGTAAAATTAAGTCAGGTTTAGGGCAAATGTTTGGTGGTGGTGAGCTATTAAACCCAGTTGGTGGCACAAACGTAAACCAAGATCTGTCAATGATTGGCAATGTCGTTCCACAAACCCCTGCACCAACACCGGCACCAGTGGTTACACCCACTGCAACACCCACACAGGCATACAGGAGAGATGCAGAGTACTTACAGCCCATAATACAATCTGGATTATCTCAGTTTGCTAGTGGATCTGCTCCAATTTCTACAATGTCTGCTGAGCTTGCACAAGCAGGAGAGAAATTATCCCCAAATATAGATCCCTTACTACCAGTTATTTTATCGCTCATGGAAAGTAGAGGCCTACTTGATAAAGTTCCAGCAGAGAGAAGTAATCCATATAATATTATCTCTAATGGTGGTGTCGTGAATTATCCAGACCCACAAACAGCAATTCTAGGCGGTGGAGATAAGCTCGGACTGCTAGGTTTACTAAGGGAGGGTGGCCTATATCAAGACTTTGCTGATTCTGGTAATTTATCTGACTTTTTTAGACGTTTTACTCCATCCAGTGATCCCCTCAATCCGTCCACAGATCAATTAGTTGAAAGATATCAAATTCTAAGAAAATTATTTGAATGATGAAAAAACTGGGTAAGTTTAAGGCAGATGTTTTTATTTTGCTTTTAATTGTCATTTTTGACAAACTTGATAAAATAGACAATTGGTGATATTATCAAAGTAATATTAATTATAGGACAACCCAGTATCTCCTGGGCCCAGAATACAAATGGATAACACAAATAACCCTGGTGGCGACGACCAGATAAAAAATCAGTCTGCAAACGATCAGATTAATAATGGTGATAATAAACCGAATGGTGGTTTTACAGATGGTGACAAGGTAAATAACAAATCTGTTGAGGAAATTGCCAAAATGTATGCCGAAGCTAGTAAAAAGCTAGGTGAACAAGGGCAAGAGATTGGTCAATACAAGAATTTTATAGAAAAGACAAACATCCTTCTATCTGCTATATCAAAAGACCCAGAAAGAGAAAAAATGGTTAAAGAATGGGTAAAATCTCTTGAAGAGAAGGCTGAGGATAATGAATCTGACAATAAGAAGACTGATAATAGCGAACTTCTTGGTGTTAAAAGAGAAACTCACGAAAATAGACAAGTTCTTGAGCAAAATGTCGTTTCTGATTTTAGTAGAAAATATGGTATTGACAAGCTCGATTCTGACAAGAAAAAAGAGGTTAATTTAAAAATAGGTCAGGCCTTGTGGGAAATAGTTGACCCAGCAGGTAAATTCGAGAATTATCAAGACATGGTTGATAGTATTCCTCTTAGCAAGCTGCCAAGGGTCTTAGATAACGCCTATTTCCTAGCCAACAGGGATGCAATTGAAAAAGGTGACTTCAAAGTTCCAAACTTTACTGGTGCCATCGGGCAAATGGGTGGTCAATCAATTGATGCTTCATCAGCCGATGTAACTTTATCCGCCGACGAGAAAAAAGCGGCAGTTGGACTTGGAATAACAGAAGAAGAGTACATCAAGAGAAAGAAAGACATATTATCTGAAAAATAATAAAACATATGATTAAAATAGTTAATCCGACTAATGTTGACATTAGTGAGTTTAATTTTAATGGGAAACTCTACACGATAAAAGCTAACTCTGAGACAGTTGTTGCAAACGATTCAGCAGCAGAATATATCTGTAGCATCTATGGATTCTTAAAGCAGTCAGTTGTCTCCCAAAATGTAGACTCAAATGTGGAGAATGATTCTCCTATCTTCAAATGTCCCAAGTGCGAATACCAAAATAGAACTAAAATCGCAGTCTTTGCTCATATGAGAAAACATCACCCAGGTGAAACAGAAAAAATAATAGAAATTATCCCAAAAGAGAAATTTATTGAAATTGAGAAGGAAGCAGAAGTCGGCGAACAACCAACTGGTATTGGCAGCTTCTTTACTGGCAAAAGAAGTGTTATAAGCGAGTCTAGTTTGGATGGAACTGGCAAAGACAAGGATGGATATGAGTGGGTCGGTAGCGGTCTTGAAGAAGACAGCATCGAATAAAATATTGTCTTATAATATTGACTTTTAGGTCTATTTGTTGTAATCTATACTAAGTAGGGTTCCTGCGGGGAACCTTTTAGTAATAATAATTAAAACAAATATGGCATATAGTGCTTCTACTGGTTTTAGACTCCGCAAATCTTTATATGGAATCGAGCAACCTGCGGTTGTCCAATTTAAAGTCAACGACTCAGAGACTTTAACAATTGGCGATGTTGTTCGTGTCGATGCCGACGGTTTAGTAACTCTTGCTGGTGCTGGTGCTCCAGTTTTGGGTGTTGTTGTCGGTTTGGTTGACAGCAAAGGAATTAACCCCTTTTCGCTAAGTTATTCTAATGGCACTGGAGCTACTCTAAGTGGTGATGACACAATCGTCTCTGCTTCTGACAACTCTACCCGAGCAGAATTTATTAACGCTGAGGTCATCATTGACCCCGCTGGCTCATTGTTATTCTATAACGATGCTGACGGTGCGTTGGCTCAAGCAAACTTGGGTCAATTATTCGATGTCGTAGCTGCTTCCGATCAAATTGATCAGAGCTCAGCTTCCGACACCTCTGGTCAATTCCAACTCTTAGGGTTGGATCCTAATGAAGACTCAGACGCTTCAACAGGATTATTCCGCATTGCTGAGACGCAACTAATTACTCAAGTCGGTAATTCTACCGCCGTTATTAGTGCGTAATTTATTAATAATATAAGAAAAATATGGCAAGACGTGCTGATTTCGGAGACATCCTAGAACCAGGTTTTAGGAAAATCTTTGACGACTCGTTCAAAGAGACCCCGATGCTAATGGAATCAATCTATAAGATTAATTCTAGTGGCAAACAAGACGAGAGAGATTCTGCCGTTTCAGGTTTTGGATATCTAAACCAAACTGATGAAGCTGAATCTATTACTTACGAAGATCCAGTGCAGATGTATGACAAGGTGTACAAACATCTTAAATACACCAAGGGATTCAAAGTTACTCGTGAACAATGGGAGGATGATCTCTATAATGTTATGAAGAAAAAACCTGCTGCTCTTGGTAGAGCTGCCCGCAGAACTGCTGAAAACGAAGCTGCACAGGTTTTAAACAGATCTTTCAATACCAGCTACGCTGGTGGAGATGCAAAACCTTTATGTTCTACTTTGCATCCTCGTGCTGATGGCGGAACTGCTCAATCAAATGCTTCCTCGACTGGTATAACACTAGGCGAAGAAAACCTTGAGACAGGAGTTTTGGCTGCACAGGGACAAGTTGACGATAAGGGAATGAAGATTGATATCATGCCCGATACAATCATTGTTCCAATTGCTCTAAGAAAGACTGCCAAACTTATTGTCGATTCAGAGAAACGCCAAGGTACCGCTGACAACGATGTCAACGTCTACCGTGGTGAATTCAAGATCATCGACTGGATTTATCTTACTTCCAGTACCGCATGGTTCTTGGTTGATTCTAAAGCTCACGAACTTAATTGGTTCTGGAGAATTCGACCCGAGTTTAAACAAGATGAATCGTTCGATACCGATCAGGCCTTGTTCAAAGTTCGCACCCGATTTTCTGTCGGTTGGAGCGATTGGAGAGGTGTCTGGGGTAGTAAAGGCGATGGATCTGCTTACGCAAGTTAAACTACAAACTGACATTGCAAAACTGGGACTCTTCGGAGTCCCTTTTTGCTGGTCATTTTTCTTATCCAGTTATTTTTTCTATGTGTCGGCTTGCAGTATATTTGAGTGCTTTCTTTACCCAATCTTGGGAAAAATCTTTTATTACAATATGGACATGTTTTTAATTCTCTTCTCATATCTTATATTATAAGCCAAGACGCATTAAATAAATACCTATTGACAAATATATAATAAAACTA
>Ga0066603_10000461_pt1 | contig 32084 bp, 27 predicted proteins | sample Higcelweek8metaG_FD_59482 | JGI IMG/M metagenome (GOLD analysis project Ga0066603, IMG submission 59482) | Freshwater pond sediment microbial communities from the University of Edinburgh, under environmental carbon perturbations - High... | ecosystem: Environmental > Aquatic > Freshwater > Pond...
AAAATTTTCTCAATCCTCGCTCCGTCGAGTCTCAGAAGCCCCTTTGATAAGACTATTTCATCCCCGCCCTGTTTTATTTTCGCTTTTGAAAAAGAGTTTCGAGTAATGCCACTTCGTCGGGTTTGCCGACGAGTTCAATATTTTGTTCAATAGTATTTAGATCGTGATTGAAAATATTTTTCATTTCATCTTTTTTAAAAAAATGATAATGCATATCGTATTTTTGAAATTCTCCACTTTCTGAACCTTTTGGATAAAATTCGAAAAAGTTTTGTGTCTCACGTGAGAGGGAAGTGTTCAGATAGAATCCTCCTGGCTTTAGAACTCGGCTCACCTCACTTGCGTATTGAGCCCAGTCTTCTTCGTATAAATTTTCCATCAAGCCAAAATCGCAAACCCCATCAAAACTATCATCAGTAAACGGAATATCGAGTGCATCACCTTCGACAAATTTTAGTTTACCTGCAAGCCCCCAATCTTTTACGCTTTCATTTGTTTTCTTAATAATGTTGCTTTCAAAATCAATCCCGATCACTCTGTATCCGGCTTCAACTAATTGTTTAGCAAAATAACCACGTCCTGAACCGACGTCTAGGATCAGAGAATCTTTTGAGAGTTGTTCCACAAGTAGTTTACCGCGATCTTTCATTGGTAGATGCGTCCAGATATCAGAACCAGTTCGATACGCCGTCTCAAAATATTCTTTATGTTTGCTGTAGTCCATATAATTATTATAACTTTTTATTTATTGGAATGAAACTTTTTGTGGACATCTCTTAATTGTTTGTCCGTCACGTGAGTATATATCTGAGTCGTTGCGATGTTAGCATGGCCGAGCATCATTTGAACTGAACGGATGTCTGCACCATTTGAAAGTAAATCTGTTGCGAACGAGTGGCGAATCACGTGCGGTGTAACTTTTTTTGAAATCCCTGCAGCGATTGCATAATATTTTACAATTCGTTCGATTGAGCGGGGAGTAAGCCTGTTGCCCTTGGCACCATTTCTTGAATACTGAATAAATAATGGCTCATCCATGTCTTTGCGGGCTTTCAAATATTCACGAATAGCATCTTTGGCAGAATCGGATAAAAATACAACGCGAACTTTTTCTCCTTTCCCTCGAATCGAAAATTCATCTTTGGATAAATCTAAATCTCGGTCTAGCGAACAAAGTTCTGACAGACGAAGACCTGTTGAGAAAAATAATTCAAGAATTGCTTTGTCCCGCAAAATCTTTTGAGTTTTAGAGGTCAGATCTCTAGTGCTCCCGAGGTCTGACCTCTCTAACAATTCATTTGGTGCATTGAGCAATCTATTGAGTTCATCAACTGAAATCAGGTCGAGCGAACGCTCTTTTATTTTGGCCAAATCAATTCTATCGGGTGAGAGGGAAGAGACATCACGCTTCATGAGATATTTTAAAAACGAACGAAGTGCGATCAAGTGATAATTCTGCGTATTCTTTTTTAGAGTAGCGGCTTGCTGACCTCGAATCTTCACCCCTGGCTGACGGTTTAGATACAAGCGGAATTCTCGGATTTTATCATCAGTTATTTCTTTGGCGTTAGAAATTTTCGCAAATTCTAAAAAGCGAGTCAGATAATGATCATAATTATTGACCGTTTTCAAACTATTTCCTTTCTCAATTTCTACGTGCTCAAGAAATTCTCTTTTTAATTGTTCGAGTTCGGTAATCACACTACTATTATATCATCTATCCAATCTAATGTCGCAAAATAAAAGCCCCAGTAAATACCGAGGCTCTAAAAATTACCCGTGATCTTGAACTCCAGCAAAAAATTTTAATTCAACAGCTAGATTGGTCCCACACGACCGACAAACTACATCTATAGCACGTATAATCATGTTAGGGTTATTAATTCTATTAATATACCAATCGTGTTTTATCGATTTAGTACATGACCTAATTGATTTATATTCAAATGGATAGCATTTTTGAATTGATGATAATGTTTCTTCAAGAGTTTCCATAGGGATTGATTTTAAAAGAACAAAAATTATGTTTGAAGTTTGTTGTTATATAAACAAACCCCCTTCTTAAACTTAAGAAGGGGTTAGCTTTATATTTTAAATATATTTGTGAATATCAAGACAACCCTTTCTCAAGTTTTGAGTGGTTGTTATGATGCATTTTATTTAGAACTAAACGATATCCGCCAAGCGGACCTCTTAGCCATTTTGAAATACGAGCTATCGTTGTCGAAGAAAGGCCTGTCTTTTCTATGATCTCGCAATATTGAACACTCTTTGTGAGAAGGCGAGCGGCTTCAAACCTGTTTGCGAATTCTTTTATTTCACCTTCAGTCATCAAGTCACGAAGAAAGCGTTTGGCTTCATCTTTATTTTTAAGAGTCAAAAAAGATTCGAGAAATCGTTGATTCTCTTTGGTCTCCCAATTTATTTTCCCTTTTCCCCCACTATTTTCTTTCATATACTAACTTTATCAAAGTAAAGTACTTTAGTCAAGTAAAGTTAGTTATTTAGATGGGGATAACTTATTAAAGATATTCTTAGTCCAAAAAACTCTGAGACCAATTAAACAGCCTCTATTGGTCCTAGATCAACATGTTTTTGATTTTTTCTTTTTCTATAAATTTTTAAAACAAAAAGAAGTGCGATGAGAAGAACAATTCCAGAGGCGACGAAAGGAAGAGAGGGATATATTTCATAAAATACTCCTCCCATTATCGGACCAATGATTGTCGAGAGAGACATGAGAGATGTAAGTATGCCCATCATTTCACCTTGTTCATTACTATTCGAAAAGCCAACTGTCTGACTTGTCATAACAACGTGTAATATTGATTGACAGAAAGCAGTTACAATAAGTCCGACAATAAAAGCAAATTTAAATGGCATCGCCATGATGAAGTATCCGACTGCAAAGGGAATAAGTGCAAAGACCATTAAAGCTGATTCTTTAAAATATCGAAGCCATACTTTGTGCAAGAAGAATGCTTGGTTCAGAGATATAATGACTCCAACAAGTGCCATGAGAAAACCAGAGGCTATCACTGTCCAAGAAAATACTTTGGCGATATATAAAGCAAAAATTGACTGATTCAGTGATGCCGCTACTCCAAATAGTAACCAACCAAGATAAAGGGGAAGAACTTTTTTATTTTTAAAAGCTTTAATAACCGGGGCGAATGGATTTAAAGAAATTTTACCTGTATTCTTTTCGTGATTCGTCTCTGGTAAAAAGAAATAGGCAAGTATTGTATTTAGTGTTGCCAACAATCCGACAATAATAAAAGGAAGTTTCATGCTTATACTTGAAAACATTCCACCGGCTAGAGGACCTATAATGAAACCGATACCAAAAATTGCACCAATGTAACCGAGATTCTTTGTGCGGTCTTTCTGGTCTTTTGAAATATCAATCAAATAATTCTGAGCTGTAGAAATATTCCCAGCCGCAAGTCCATCAATTATTCTTCCCAAGAAAAGTCCAAATATTGAAGTCGAAAAAGCGAATACAAGCCAACCGACAGCACTTGATAAAAGACTCACAAGTAATACTGGTCTTCTTCCTTTTCTGTCTGAGATCATTCCAAGTATTGGAGCACTGAAGAAAGAGCAGAGGGCAAAAACTGCAAAAAGTAGAGTCACTACAAAGCCAGAAACATCAAATGATTCTACGTAATAAGGGAGTACAGGAATAATGACTCCGATACCAAGCACATCTAAAAAGACCGTAAAAAGAATTATGGCTTTAGGGGAAATATTGAATTTGTTTTGAATTTTTTCGCGCATTGGTATAATCTAACACATTTATCATTAAATTTGAATGAGGGAGAAAGGGCAAGAAGAGAAACCCATATGTGAAAAATACGAGTAGGTGTGGGCGCGCCGAAGCCTTGAGTGTAATCACGAGAGGTGGAGAGGGATAAGCGAGTATTTTTCACATATGGGTTTCTCTTCTATGGCCCCCTTGCATTTTTAAGCATTTTATGCTACTATATAAAGGTAATGTTAACAACAAAGAAAAAGCAAAATATTATAAAGAAAAACAGGCTTCATGACAAAGATACTGGTAGCCCAGAAGTGCAAATCGCAATTTTGAGTAAAAGAATCGATGAACTTGCCGGACACCTTAAGGAACACAAGAAAGACAACAGTTCCCGCCGTGGACTCATAAAGATGGTTGCTGATCGAAGAAATCACCTCAAACATCTCGAAAAGACCGATAAGGAAAGATATGCGTCTGAAACCAAAAAATTAAAAGCATAACAAAATCCCGGCATTAGTCGGGATTTTGTTATTTTGGGTAATAGTTGTTAGTATTATAGTAGGTCGATCCCATTAGAAACCGCAGTCGTGGTTTAAATAATGGAAATTTTTAATAATAAATAAAACCCCGTAAAAATTTGATTACAAATTCACGGGGTAAGCAATATGATAATAAAACATAAGGAGCAAAGAGTTGGGGTATTTATAGATACTTCAAATCTTTACCACAGTGCAAAAAATTTATATAAAAGAAAAGTAAACTTTGGAACAGTATTGAAAGATGCAGTCGCAGGACGAAAACTCGTTCGTGCAATTGCTTACGTTATAACAAGTGAAGGAGGTGAAGAGAAAAACTTTTTTGATGCATTAACAAAACTTGGAATCGAAACAAAGACAAAAGATTTACAAATATTCTCAGGTGGCGCCAAGAAAGGAGACTGGGATGTCGGGCTTGCAGTGGATGCCATGAAGATGGCACCAAAGCTTGATGCTGTCATCTTAGTAGCAGGGGATGGAGACTTTGTCCCACTAGTTGAGTATTTACAAAGTACATCTGGAGTTCAAGTGGAAGTAGTATCTTTTGGAAAGAGTGCTTCAATGAAACTGAAAGAACAAGCTGATGATTTTTTGGATTTATCCAATAATTATAGAAAGTATTTGATTTACTAAATAAATCGCAAAAGAAAAACCTCACACTGTTGAGGTTTTTCTTTTAATATTTTCTTTTCACCATAATTCATATATAATGCGCATATATATGTCTTCCGAAGAACAAGCCAAACAAATAGAAGAGCTTTACAATGAAGCCGTGGCAAAGATAGCTGAATTAGAGAAAGAACGTCAAAAAATCATTTCAAATTATATAAAGGAATTAGAAACTAAAAAGATAGATGCTATTCGAACATCTATGGGGTTACCAAGTAATTCATAATAATATGGAAGAGAAAGATCCAAGTAAAATACAAACTGTGGAAAAAATAGATAATATAAAAAATCCTGAAAATATTGAATCTCAAGAAAATTCTGATAAGGGATTGGATATTAAAGAACAAATTAAAACGATCGAGTCTCAACTATTGTCCAAAATGGAATCACCTGATATCTCAGAAAAAGAAATTAAAATGATTGAAAACCTAGATGGAGATTTAGAGCAAATAAAACAAGAGACAAGTGGTATCAAAGAAAAAATAAAGACAGTTGTCAAAAAAGTATTTACTGGTATTGCGTACATTTTAGCTCTTCATGGTCAAGCCGAAGGTAAAGGTGTAATTGTTGATAAAGAAAATTTGGTTGTTAATCCAATCACACTAGTAGATAATATTGATCAAGAAAACACAGAAGTAAAAAAGAAAACCGAGAAACAGTGGCTCGCTAATGGAAAAATATATGGCAAACCAGCACCAGAATATGCTAGATATTTCAAGAAAAAAAATAGTGGCGGGATGGATTATTGGGTTCCAAGGCAACCGATATTTAATGGCCCATTAAAGGAGTTACAAAAAGAAAAAGAAATACAAGAAGCCATAAAAGATACGGAAATGCGAGACAGATGGGCGGAACAAGATTCTCTTCATAAACCATCCGAGAGATTAGACAATGCCTATAATGGAATTCCTATGGATGAGATGGGACGAGTTCTTCCACCTCGAGATTTCGGACCTGAACCTATTGTTGTTCCAGATTCTATTCCTATTCAAAACTGGGGACCTAATGGAAAAATGTATGGTAAACCAGCACCTGGTTTTCGTAAATATTTCAAGAAAAGAAATAACGGTGGGATGAATTATTGGACACCCAAAAAAACAATATTTGGAAATCCGCCAGGGATGATCCAGCATGACGATGCAAGAGAAGAAGCATTGAGGAAAATAGATGAGCAGAAAAAGCATCAAGCTGAAGAGGCCACGGAAGAGGAAAAGAGACGTATTGAATACGAAGCTTGGAATAAATCATTTAGGGAATATGACGATGCTAATAATTTTGTCAAATTGTTTATAAATAAGGATACAACGGAAGAAGCTATCCCTGAGCCACTTGATACAATTAAAAAATTTGGTAAAGAAGATGAATTTAAGATATTCCGAGAAGAGCAAGCGATTAAAAGGCAAAAAGAACAAGAGGAATACCAAAAGGAAGATGCGATATTAAGAGATGACGCGGGACATCTAAATCAGTCGGAATTTGAAAATAGTACATCTTGGGCATTTAGAGAGTTGGGAATATATTATGATATTGAAAAACATACATTTAGAGACAAGGGAGGAGTGGCTATCCCAGATGATATGGCACTAAGACGAGTAGCAAATCTTCTAGACAATAAAGATGACCCCGAAGGAGATAAGATAGATGTTGAAAGATATGAGAAGATCCGAGCCGAACAGGTTGATAGTTTAGGTGAGGCACAATTAAGAGACAGTGAATTGATAGATAGAATTGAAAAAATTCCTGTTGATCCAAATGTGGAGATGGGACAAATAGATTTTTCACCACTCGAAAGAGACAAAACAGATTCAGATAATTTCTTTAAACAGAAAAAACTCATGTATGATTGGTTCACCGATCCAGCATCAATTAAAAAAGCTGCGCAATTAGGCATCACAGCAGAAGAATACAAGAAGGCTGTAAACAATATCTTCGATTTTGGAAGGTATTATGTTGATCCAAGTATTGGAAACATAGGAGAAACTAATATATTCACTAATGATATAACTGTAAGAGATGATAATAACGCCGAAGTACAAACACACGAACTGGCACATCGAACAGATCTGGGGAATCATGCTAAAATTTATGAAGCAATTGATAAAATAGTTTTGAATAATCCTGGTTATAGAGAGTATTTAAAAACATTAGATTTCAGGAATCCGGAAGCATATCAATATTCCCCAGACGAAATTTATTCACGTCTATGGCAGTTGAGATCAAAATATAATCTTAAACCTGGACAAAAGGTTACACCAGATATGATTAAAGATTATAAACCAGAAGAATTGTTTAATATGAACAAGAATCAAATGATTTATCTGCTCAATCTACTAGTTGAAGAAAGTGTCACCCCAAAAGCCACAATCCCGTACGAAGATGCTGAGAAAGATTTACTCGCCCGAAATCAAAAAGATGACAAATCGCGATTAGATGTATAAAAAATATTTGATTTATTGATAAATATTTATAGCAAAAAACACTCTTCCAAAAAGGGGTGTTTTTTGCTATAGTGATCATATTAATATGTAATCTATTAACCTGGTGACGAAATTTGTTTATGGATGAAAAACTTTGGCCAATAACAATGACGAGAAAAATTTCCGACATACATTCTGGAGGTTTTTCAATGGATGATGAAAAAAGGTTTGGGTTTAAAAAAGGAGAATTATTTGAACTTCCCAAAGAACTCTTTGAATTGATTACTTTTCATAAGAAAAATCTTGGTGAAAATTTAAACAAGTATAAAGAAAAATGTATTTTAAATAATCCTGATTATAATGAAATTCAAAAATCAGTATTTATTCATAAGAGCGCACAAATTGATGGGCACGTAGAATTTAATACAAAAAAAGGAATAATCGTGATAGAAAAAGATGTTCATATCGAACCATTTTCATATTTGGTTGGACCACTTCGCATCGATGAGGGTGCTACTATTCATCCATACGCTTATATTACAAATTCATACATTGGCAAGGTGTCAAAAATTGGCGGGGAAGTAGATAATACAACATTTGAAAGTTATAGTAATAAAGGTCATCATGGTTATATCGGCGACGCATATATTGGATCTTGGGTAAATATTGGGGCAGGATCAAGTGCTTCAAATCTCAAAAATACCTATAACTCCGTTAGTCTTAAAGGTGTAATGACTGGAGAAACCTTCATCGGACCAATTATCGCTGATCATGTAAAAATCGCAATAAATTCATCAATTTATACAGGAAAAGTCATTGGCATTAGTTCACATATATATGGTACAGTGACAGAAGATGTTCCCGCTTTTACAAATTACATTTCAAAAAATAACAAAGTAACATTACCACTCCACCTTGCTCTTAAAATAGCCGAAACGATGGAGTCGCGAAGAAATATAGAAATGACAGAAGAAGAGAAGGGAATGCTAACGGATATTTATAATAAAACTAAAAAAGAAAGAGAAGCGTGCGAGGCAAAAGAAGGAAAATTATTATTTTAATAAATTAAATAACATATGTATACAAAAAAATTCACAGATGAAGTGGAGGAGGATTTAAAAAATGTAACTCAAAATGGAAAATACAAAGTTGAGAGACCAATAGAAGGTGCGCAGGGAACACACGTAAAAGTAAATGGCCGTGATGTGATAATGTTTGCTTCAAACAATTATTTGGGACTTTCCGATAACAGTGAACTTATCCAATCCGCCAAAGATGGCATGGATAAATTTGGCTTTGGAACTGCATCTGTACGTTTTCTCTCTGGGACACAAACAGTTCATCAAGAGTTGGAAAAAAGAATTGCGAAATTTATTGGGGTAGAAGATGTGATTCTTTACTCTACAAACTTCATGGCAAACCTTGGTCTCTTTGCTACGATAACCAATGAAACTTTCGGACAGACTGAACCATGGAAAGATGTTATCTATAGTGACGCGAACAATCACGCTTCTATTATTGATGCATTCAAACTTTGTAAAAAAGAAAATCTGGATAAAAGAATTTACAAGGGTGGAGATACGGTAATGCTAGAACAATTCCTAGAAGAAGATAAAGGAAAAAATTACAGAAATAAAATAATCGCAACTGATGGAATATTTAGTATGGAAGGAGCTTCCGCTAATCTTCCAAAACTTATTGAACTCGCAGAAAAATATAATGCATTACTATTTGTCGATGATGCCCACGGAATAGGAGTAATGGGGGACAATGGCCGCGGAACTGCAGAGGCACAAGGAGTCTTGGGCAAAATCGATGTCTTAAGTGGAACTCTTGGTAAAGCTCTCGGCGGGGCAATCGGTGGATATATCGGTGGTAAAAAAGTTTTGATTGATCTACTAAGACAAAAGTCACGTACATATTTATTCTCCAACTCTATGCCGGCTTCTATCGCGACTGCTGGAATAAAAGTATTTGATATTTTGGAGAGTAATAATTCTCTCACCAAAAAAGTGAAAGAAAACGCATCTTATTTTAGAGAAAAATTAAAGGAGAATAATTTTCCAACTTTGCCTGGTAGTCATGCCATAGTGCCACTCATGATAGGCGACGCCAATAAAGCACAAGAACTTTCCAAAAAACTTTTCGAGGAAGGAGTTTATGCTATAGCACTTTCATTTCCAGTTGTGCCTGAAGGTGAAGCACGCATTCGTTTCCAAATCTCAGCCAAACACACAAAAGAAGAACTGGATGAAACGGTAGAAAAAATTAAGAAATTATTCTAAATAAACATTACTCGACAGTAACGCTCTTTGCGAGATTGCGAGGTTTGTCTACATCAAGATCGCGCAAAACTGCTGTGTGATAGGCAATGAGTTGTAGTGGAATGACAGAAAGAATCGGCATCCACTCATCGGGGACATTTGGTATCTCGATCGTGTAGTCGAAAATCTTTTTCATTTCTTCTTTTCCTTCGCGAACGATACCGATAGTCAAAGCCCCACGAGCCTTGACTTCTTGTACGTTTGAAATAACTTTTTCAATCATTGAATCATTCGTAGCAATGACAATAACTGGGAAATCTTTCTCAACGAGTGCGATCGGACCATGTTTCATTTCTGCCGCTGGATAACCTTCAGCATGCACATACGAGATTTCTTTTAATTTTAATGCGCCTTCGAGAGCGACAGGGAATAGAATCCCGCGTCCCAGAAAGAGAGCGCTGTTTTTGCTTTTTAATATCTCCGCGATTTTTTTTATTTTATTTTCTTCTTTTAATATTTTTTCTACATGACTACCTATTGATTCGAGAGAACTCACGAGTTTTGTATAATTTTCACTCAATAAAGTATTATTATTTTTTGCAAGAAGTAGAGCGAGAAGCGAGAGAATAACAACTTGTCCTGTAAATGCTTTTGTCGAAGCAACCCCTATCTCAGGGCCTACGTGTATATATGAGCCTGCGTCCGTTACACGAGAAATGGAAGAACCGACAACATTAGAAATCCCATAGATAAGTGCACCCGATTCTCTCGCAAGATTGATCGCCGCGAGAGTATCGGCTGTTTCACCAGATTGAGAAATCGCGATGACTATATCATCTTTATTTATAACTGGATTTCTATAACGAAACTCCGAAGCATATTCTACTTCAACAGGAATACGAGCAAGTTGCTCTATCAAATATTCTCCGACAAGACCAGCGTTCCAAGATGTTCCACAAGCAGTGATGATAATTCTTTTTGCGTTTTTGAAACGATCTACCATTTCTTCAATTCCACGAAGATGAACTGAGTGATCAGAAAGTATGTGCCCTCGTAAAGCATCACAAATAGTACGAGACTGTTCAAAAATTTCTTTTTGCATATAGTGTTCATATCCTCCTTTCTCAAGCATCTCAGCTTTGAGAGTTAGTTCCTCAATAAATGGAGTCTTTACAGTTCCGTCAATAGTCTTTATGGAAAATTCACCATTTCTTTTTACAACTGCGATTTGTCCATCTTCTAGATAAACAACACTTTTTGTATATTCAATAATCGGTGAGGCGTCTGATGCAATAAAAAATTCTTTCTCTCCAATTCCGATAACAAGTGGACTACCTTTACGAGCGACCACGAGTGAGTCTTTATCTTTCTCATCAAGCACCACTATCGCGTATGCTCCGACGACTTGTGAGAGTGCACCTCTGACGGCTTCTTCAGTTGTTAAATTATCTTTTTCTTTTACTGTTTCGATAAGATGAGCAAGAACTTCTGTGTCTGTATCACTCGAAAACTTTTGGCCATCTTTCTCAAGTGCCCTTTTTAGAGTTACATAATTTTCAATAATCCCATTGTGAATAATCGCTAACGATCCGGATTCTGAAAGATGAGGATGAGCATTCCTGTCTGAAGGTTCACCATGAGTGGCCCAGCGAGTGTGACCTATGCCAATATTTCCTTTTGGGTTGTGACCTTTGGCAAACTTAAAAAGTTCCGCGACTTTGCCTTTCTTTTTAAAAACGTGCATCTTCTCATCAAGTAACGCGACGCCAGCGGAATCATATCCACGATATTCTAACTGTTCAAGCCCTTTAATAATAATAGGGAACGCTTCTCTTTTTCCAATGTATCCAATTATTCCACACATAATGTATGGATTATACATCTAATCGTAAGTAATTTTAACCTTTCAAAAAACAGTTTTTCGTGCTATAAATGTCTATATTAGAAGTTAATTTGTTAATCTCCGGACGGTTAGAGTTGAAGCCAAAAATATCGGTTTCAAAACTAGGGTCTGGGGACTAGCTATAATATATGCATAGTAAAGAATACGAAGTAGAAATCGGTGGTAAGAAAATTATCGCGATGTTTAGTGATCTTGCTGACCAGGCAAATGGTTCAGTGATATTAAAAAGTGAAGGAACTGTAGTTATGGCAACTGCTGTAATTTCCAAGGACGGAAAGAATAATCCTGGATTTTTTAATTTAACAGTTGAATATTTAGAAAAGTTTTATGCTGCTGGAAAAATTCTCGGTGGCCAATTCAACAAGAGAGAAGGACGTCCAAGTGACCAAGCCATACTTGCAGCTCGCATGACTGACCGCACCATCCGCCCACTTTTTGATCACAAGATAAAAAATGCAGTTCAAATTATTATCACAGTTATTGCAATCGGAGACGCAGACCCTAAAACTCTTGGAGTAAATGCTGCTTCTATCGCCATACATATGTCAGACATCCCATGGGGTGGTCCAATCGGAGCCGTTCACGTAAGTAAGACAAAAGAGAACCCAACAATTCAAATAAATGATTACATTCCAAATGCTGACGAAGCAGTGTACTCACTTGATTTGCTTGTCTGTGGAAAAGATAAAACAATCAACATGATTGAATCAATGGCATTTGAACTATCAAATGAAGAGATGGGTGAATGTTTTGATAAAGCGATTGTAGAAATAACAAAATGGGAAGAATTCCAAAATAAATTGAGAAAAGAGATTGGCAAAGAAAAAATGATTTTTGAAAAGGCTGAAACCCCAAAAGAAATAGTTTCACTCTTCGAAGAAAAGATTAAACCAACATTAGACAACGGGTTATTCAGTGCCGATGGAAAGAAAATTGCAAACGAAGCGGAGTCAATGTGGAAAGAGATTGTTGATAAGAAATATGAAGATGATGGAGAAGATGATCGCAAACATATTGCTTACGATTACTTCCACAACTATCTTGACGACGAGTTTCACAGAAAAGCCCTTATGGAGAATGCACGCGCTGATGGACGCAAACTCGACGAAGTTCGTACCCTCTTCGCGAAAGCTGGAGGAATTTCAGAAGTACTCCATGGAACAGGAATTTTTTATCGAGGTGAAACTCACGTGATGTCGGTACTTACTCTTGATGGACCTGAATCAATGTATGCAATCGATGGAGTTGAAGCTGAATACAAAAAAAGATTTATGCATCATTACAATTTCCCACCTTATTCAAGTGGTGAAACAGGAAGAGTTGGTGGAATTAATCGCAGAGAGATGGGTCACGGATTTTTGGCTGAGAAAGCTCTCACTCCAGTTATTCCAGAAAAAATAAAATTCCCTTATACAATTCGTGTCGTGTCTGAATCAACCGCTTCAAATGGTTCAACCTCACAAGCTTCAATCTGCGCAGCGACAATCGCCCTAATGGATGGAGGAGTACCTATCACAAATCCAGTTGCTGGAATTTCTATTGGACTTATGATTGACGAAAAAGACAAAAATAAATATGTCTTGCTTACTGATATTCAAGGTCCAGAAGATCACTACGGTGATATGGATTTTAAAGTTGCTGGAACAGTGAATGGAATCACTGCGATACAACTAGATGTAAAGGTTGATGGAGTACCTGTTAATGTTTTGAAAGATGCACTTGTTCGAGCACAGACAGCACGCTTAAAAATTCTTGAAACCATCACGGCTGAAATCGCAAAACCAAGAGAAAATATTTCTCCAAATGCACCAAAAATTCTGGTTGTCAAAATTAAGAAAGATCAAATCGGAATGGTTATTGGTCCAGGCGGAAAAAACATTAACGCAATTCGTGAAGAAACTGGGACAGAAATTACAATTGAAGAAGATGGAACAGTATTTGTCACTGGTAAAAACGGTGGCGCAGAAAAAGCGGTCACAATCATTGAGAACATGACTCATGAATATAAAGTAGATGACACGGCAGATGCAGAGGTTGTAAAGATTATGGACTTCGGAGCTTTCGTTCGCTTCGGCCATGATACAGAGGGACTTGTCCACATTTCTGAAATTGCCCCATTCCGCGTTGAGAAAGTTTCTGATATCCTTAAGGAAGGAGATAGAGTGCCAATCAAAATAATAAAAGTAGATGAAAAAGGAAGATTGAATCTTTCTATCAAAGAAGCCAATAAAGATTTCTTTAAGCCAAAAGTTTAATTCATAACTACATAAAAATATGGAGGAAGAAAACAAACCACAACAGAATGACAAAAATATAAAAGTCCTAAGAACTTATACTTCCGACATGGTGGATGTTATCAGAACCGATGAAGAATCGGTAATCAAAATTGCTCTAGCAGAAAAGGAAAAACGCGAACGTGAAGCATTGTTCAAAGAAGCAGAAGGAACAAAAACTTCAAAAATACTTTTTGTCATCGGAGGGATCGTATTAATCGCAATAGCGATTGTCGGTTCATATTTTTTATTTCAAAAGAAAAAAGAAAAAGAAATTCCAAAGCCAATAGTAAGTGGTATCGAAACTTTCATTACATACAACGACCAATCATACATTGATGTATCAGAGGCAACCAATGTTATTGAATTACTCGACGCTATAAAACAACAAGAATCAACAAACCCAGGGTTAATAAAAGCTTTGTTTTTGACAAGAAAAATTAACGGCGTCTCAGAGATGTTAACATCAAAAAACTTTCTTACACTCATTGATGGAACAGCTCCGGGAGCCTTTACTAGATCGCTCGCCGATAAATATTTATTTGGTAAATATTCCAACCCGACAGCTAACAATGAAAAAGATAGATCAGCGATGTTTTTAATTTTTCAAACTTCCGACTATACTCAAACTTATGCATCAATGCTCTCTTGGGAAGAAACAATATTGAAAGATTTATTTGTTCTGTTTGATATCAATACAGGGGAATCAAATAAAGAAGTTTTCGAGAGATCATGGAAAGATACCATCATCAATAATAAAGATGCCCGAGTTCTCTACGGAGATAAAGGAGAGGCAATACTTTACTATGTTTTTGTAAATAAAAATAACCTTGTTATTACTAGTAGCGCTGAAGCTTTAAAAGAAATAATATCAAGATTAATCATAAAAAACGCCCAAACATTATAAACGGTTGTAGTTTATTATATTAATTGCTAATATATTCACATGATTAAAATCCATAAAACAAAGCTAGAAGAGGAGAAAAAGTTATTAGAAGAAGAATTGAGTGAACTTGGCCAAGTAGATAAGTCGGGAGATTGGGAAGCAACTCCTGATGATGAGACAAACAATCAAGAGGTTCCAGACGAAGGGGATCTAGCCGATCGCGCTGAAGATTATGAAGAACGCTCAATTAAATTAAAAATGCTTGAGACTAGACTCGGAGATATAAATAAAGCTCTGGTGAAAATTGAGAATGGAAAATATGGAATTTGTGAAAATTGCGGTAAAAAAATTGAAGAAGACCGTCTAGAAGTAAATCCTGCGGCCAAGACATGTAAAGAGTGCATGGAGAAAATAGCCTAGAAAAAATATTTTAGTTTTCTCTATTTTTAATATATAATTATCAGATGTCGTTCTCAAGAATATATTCTGCTCAAACAAATCTGTTAAAAGGGAAAATTGTAACAATCGAAGTTGATATTACAAAAAATACACTCCATTCTTTTACTTTAGTTGGACTACCAGACAAAGCTGTAGATGAATCTAAAGACAGAATGAGTTCAGCCCTAAAAAATTCAGGGTTTAATTCTCCAAAAAATCAAAATCAAAAAATAGTCATTTCTCTCTCCCCAGCAGATCTTAAAAAAGAAGGACCATATTTTGATGTGGCTATCGCACTTTCGTACTTACTATCAGGGGAAGAAATAAATTTTGACCCTGAGGGGAGAATTTTCTTAGGAGAACTATCATTAAATGGTGAGCTTCGCCCGATCAAGGGAGCACTCCCACTTGCCCAAGAAGCCAAACGTCTTGGATATAAAGAAATATTTTTACCAATTGAAAATGCGCCCGAGGCAGCACTTGTAGATGACATTACGATTTATGGTGCGAAAAATTTAAAAGAAATTATTGATCACATCTATATAATTAAAAAAGATAAAAAAGGAACAGCACTTGGAAAAGAACGACCAAAACTGACACCATTCCCAAAAACAGAAATTATCCATAAAGATAAAGCTGGTGGATTAGATTTCTCTGATATCAAAGGACAAGAAGGTGCAAAACGTGGATTAGAAATTGCCGCAAGTGGCGGACACAACATCGCAATGTCGGGGCCTCCAGGAACAGGAAAGACAATGCTCGCCAGAGTATTTTCTCAGATACTTCCTGACCTTGGTAAAGATGATTGTCTTGAAATCACTGGAATACATTCTGTCGTTGGGTTGCTTGAAGATGCTCTTATAACAGAGCCTCCATTTCGTTCACCACATCACACAGCAAGCTATGTCTCAATGATTGGCGGTGGAGCAAACCCAAAGCCAGGCGAAGTCACACTCGCCCATCGTGGTGTATTGTTTCTTGACGAATTTCCAGAATTCGAAAAAAGGGTATTGGAATCACTTCGTCAACCACTTGAAGATAATATTGTTTCTATATCACGTGCAAAAGGTTCGGCGATTTTCCCATCAAATTTTATTCTCGTTGCTGCTATGAATCCTTGCCCTTGTGGGAATAAAGGGAACAAACAAAAAGAATGCATTTGTAAACAAGGAGATCTGGATAGATATAAAAGAAAACTTTCAGGACCAATAATGGATCGTATAGATATCTGGGTCACGGTTGGGAATGTTGATTACGAAAAACTTTCTGATGGAACACAAGAAGGAGAAAAAACTGGAACGATAAAAGAAAGAGTGAAGATGGCTCGTGAAATTCAAACAAAGAGATTCAAAAATTCTCCACGGAAAATAAATACAAATGGCGAAATGAACGTCAAAGAATTAGCAATCTATGCACCGCTTGATAATGAAACGAAGAAATTATTAAACCAAAGTGCTGAACGACTTCAGCTTTCTGCTCGAGCATATCATCGTACCATCAAACTCGCTCGCACTATCGCAGACCTAGCTGGAAGTGAAAATATAAATCAATCACATATTCTCGAAGCACTTCAATACAGACCAAGAGAAAACTAAAATTAGGTTCTAGTCTAAATCAAAAGAGCAGTTTGGCGAAACCAAACTGCTCTTTTGATTTTTCATTTTTAATTATTAATTGTTTCAGATTTCTTTGTCTAAACGTTTCGCCTCGGCCCATGAGAGCTCATAAATTTTTTTCATCGCATCGGCAATTTCAGCAGACTCAATAATAATTCCGAGTTTTTCTCGCCAAGAAGCGATCATAACTTTGTTATCATATATATTTATCTCCGGCGAAAAATAATATTTATCTTTCGGCACAAAAGCAATCTCTCTTTTTTCTTCATTATCATGAGTACCTCTTTCTATCCCGATTTCAGTTTTAGGAACAATCGCTCTAATAAAAATTCCAGCTTTTGCTCTTCTTTTATAATATTCGGGAAAATAATTCGGTATTCCCTGATGCATATCATCAACAGTTGCATAAGCTCGAATAGCTTCATGCGAAGTTAAAGTATCTTCATAAACTTTTTCAATCCCTTCGCGTCCTTCGTAGAAAAATACTTTTGGTCTGTCTGTGACATTATGAATTGATTTTAGTTCCGGAATAATTTTCCTTGCTTCATTTATAAACTTTTGGTCTTCTTCAATTTTAGCTAGGAGTAATTTTTCTATTTGGTCAGGTGACTCTGCTACATATTCTTGCTTGGGTTCTTTGCCAGAGACCTTTACTAACTCTTTGGATGATAGGGAAGCGAGGACGTGGTACCCAGTTGGACGATTAATTCCAGCCTTGCGAGATATTTCTGTAACAGTCCCTTTCCCGAGCTCAAGTAAGGCCAAATAGACCACAATTTCCTTCTGACTAAAACCTATATACTCGAGCGATTTCTTCAAATCCAAATTTTCGTTTTCCATTCCTATATTGTATATTAAAGTCTTATATTTTGTCAATATATGCGAACAAAATTTCTATATATAATAAAATAACCTTATTTAAACTATATATTTTGATAAACTTTTGATAACATTACTTGACAAGTATATATTGACTTGCTATATTCAGCCTAGTATGACAAAACAAAGTTGTAAAACCTGTAGTAAAGAATTTATGATTAGAGATGAGGATCTTGTTTTTTACAAACAGATGAAAACGGCATCTCCACTTTACTGTCCGGAATGTCGAATGGCCAGACGTTTGATGTTTCGAAATGAAAGAATTCTGTATAAAAGACCTTGTGATCTTTGCAAGAAAGATATGATAACTCTTTATTCATCAGAGGTTCCATATAAAGTATATTGCAGTACTTGCTGGTGGAGTGACGAATGGGACCCAAAAAGTTTCGGAAGAGATTATGATTTTTCAAAAACTTTTTTTGATCAATATGAAGAATTGCAAAAAGAAGTACCAAGACTCGGGCTCGCAGCATTTAAAAATATTAGAAGTGATTACACGAATGGTTCGGCTGAGAATAAAGATTGTTATTTAGTATTTGCCTCAGACTATAATGAAGATTGTCTTTATGGAAGACTTTTGCAAAGAGACAAGCAGTGCACCGACTGCGCTTTTCTCCACGAATCAGAACTTTGCTATGAATGTATTGACTGTCGAAAATGTTTCAAATGTATGTTCTCGGAACAGTGTCAAGACTCGAGCGATTTACTGTTCTGCTATAACATGCGTAACTCCCAAAACTGCATCTTTTGCACAAATGGCAGAAACGTATCAAATTCGATTTTAAATATTAAATATATAAAAGAAGAATTTGATAAAAAGAAAGCCGAAATTCTAAAAGATTATGAAAGTATAGAAAAAGCCAAAAAAGAATTTGAGGAATTAAAGAAAAATACAATAAGAAAATTTGCTACCCAAACAAAATGCCATAACGTGACCGGTGATTATATTCATAATTGTTATGATGGGGTAGAACTTTTTGATACATTTGATGCAAAGAATTGCTCCTACATGAAAGACACTGAGAAGCCAAACGATAGTATGGATTGCAACAACTATTATTACAATCCGCAGTTTGGATACAACATTATGGGTGCACTTGAGGGAAGTATGCTCAGGAATTCTGCTTTTGTATTCTATAGTAATGAAGTTGATTACTGTGATATGTGTTACAACCTATCAAATGCAATCGGTTGTATTTCTATAAGAAAAGGTAACTATATGATTCTCAATAAAGAATATGAAAGAGCTGAATATGAAAAAATTAGAGAAAAAATTTCTGAGCAATTAAAAAAAGAAAAAGATTACGGACAATTCTTCCCACCAGAAGTTGCTCCTTTTGCTTATAATGAATCACTTATAAATGACTTCTACCCACTTACTAAAGAAGAAGCAGTGAAGAGAGGTTACAAGTGGCAAGACAGAACAACAGGAACATACGGGAAGGAAACAATTAAAAAAGGAGAAATCCCAAATTCAATTGATGATGTTGGGGAAAAAATTCTTGATGAAATATTCGTTTGTGAAGAGTGTAATAAAAATTTCAAAATTATTGAGGCCGAATTATCTTTCTACAAAAGAATGCATTTGCCGACTCCTCACAAAGATTTTGAGTGTCGCCACCAAGACAGAATGAAAAAGAGAAATGGAATGAAATTATACCACCGTTCTTGCATGAAGGAAGGATGCGCTAATGAATTCGAGACGACATACGCGCCGGATAGGCCCGAGATAATTTATTGCGAGTCGTGCTATCAACAGGAAGTGTATTAAAGAAAATGCCCCGGCCGAAGGCCGGGGCTATTCTTTTCTTTTTAAATTTTATACTGGTGGACGCATCTTAGAACCATTAGCATTGATTATTTCATAGTGAAGATGTGGACCAGTTGAGCTTCCGGTATTACCAAGTGCTCCAATCGTTTGCCCTTGTGTGACTGTTTGCCCAAGACTTACAGAAGAACTCTGCAAGTGTGCATACCTAGTTGTCGTTCCGTTTGGATGCAATATCTCAATATGGTTTCCATATCCTCCACCACAACTCTTCCTTCCTTCTACACAACCGCGGACTACTTCTATAACAACCCCAGAGGCGGCTGCAACTATTGGAGTTCCACGAGCATTCCCGATATCTACCCCCGGATGGAATCCGCCCTTTCGAGAACCATATGGGGAAGTTATTCTTCCTGAGGTTGGTCTTACATAATACCCAGCTTGAACTTTCGTATTTGAAACGACAGTCTGCCCTTTGCCTGTTGATGGCTTCGCTGATGATACAACCGGCTTAATAATACCGTTTGGAACAATGATAACATCTCCTTGCTTTAAGACATTACCATCGACGATATCATTAAATGTCAAGATATCTTCAGTCTCAGCCTCATATTTATCGGCAATTCTACTTATAGTATCTCCACTTTTGACTATATGTTTGACTCCAGTGACAGGTAATATATTGAGTTTTTGCCCAACTGATATGGTTTGCCCAGATATATTGTTCTCCCAACGAATTGTGTTCGTAGATACATCAAATATTTCAGCAAGTTCAGAAAGAGTATCCCCTGGTTGAACAGTATAGACACTAATCTGGTCAGAAAGGGGACTTTTCTCCAGTTTTAATGAGCTTATATCTATTTCTGACAATCCATCGTTATAAATAAAAGAGCCACCCTGTTCTATGATTGGATCTTCGGGTAGCTCGGCATTCTTGATGTCTGGATTTACAGACTCGGTCGCAAGAATCATAACGTTTTGAGAATTATTGTCGCTTGGTGAAGTGACTTCATCGGCTTGAGCTGAGGCTCCACCGAACAAATCAGTAACAAAATTGGCATCAGCCATCATAGGGGTGCCAATAAATAGGGAAGTTAGTATAAAAAAGGAACAGGCCTTAAGGGTATAAGGCTTATAAGATAAGGCTATTTTCATCTTTAGATAGCCTGATTGCGCAGGGCTATCTTTAGAATCTTTTATTGAGTTTTTTATAAGTTTTAATTAAATAATTACACCACATTACCCCCATTTTGGGAACCACAGTACGACCGCAAATTGCGAAAGCTGTAATTAATAGTAAATTAATGTAATTGTTACGATCATCCAGAAACGCTTGAAATATAAAGCTTTCTTCAGAATTCGGTCTATAGGAACTCATACCAAAAGTCCCATATATAAAGGGTAGCCCATATGGAAATGATAGTCAACCGGGTAATCCACAGGTAATCTTAATCTTCCTTAATTAAAACACACATACAAAATTTGACAAGGAATAAAGTTAGATGATATAATTTGGTTATTATTAAACTATAAAATAACTTTAATCAAACTACTAAAAATATGAAGGATATATTTGCTGAAATAATACCAGGTGGAGAAGACATTCTGTCTTCAGAACAGAAAAAAGATAAGATAAGAGCAGCTCTCCGTGATTTATTAACTCCATATAATAAAAAAAGAGATCAACTTCAAAATAAAAAAGATAAATTATTAGAAGAGATAGGAGAATTATCTTCTTTAATTGCTAAAACCAAAAATGATGGAGCCAAACCTATTTTAGAAATAGAATTAGATACAACCGAGATGCAACCAGTGATTGAAACTGAAACAGGTCAAGACTCCTCAACACGACAAGGAGAAGCACCTGAGATTGCAACTGCTAGACAAAATCTCTTGGATTCATTTTCGAAGGGAGAAGAAGGTGCAACCAAAGCTACTCAATCAACAATAGAAGATAAGGAAAGTGAAGAAAATACACCAGAAAAGATAACAGAAAGAATGAACGAGTTAAGACAAGACTTTGCTAAAAATTTAGAAAGGGAAAAGAATATTGAAAAAGAAATTGATAAATTACAGACCGAAAAAGAAAATACTTCTTCCTGGAAGATTGGGAAAAATATAAAGATTGATAAAGAAATCAATAAATTAAAAAGGGAATCGGAATTCATTCATCTTGGAAGAAATTTCCTAGCTGAAAGATTCAATCAAGAAGAAAGAAAACTATTTCCATTTGCATACTATATAGTTGATAAAATAAAAAACTCAACAGTACAACGTGCTTTTGAAAGAGAAGCATTGTCTACCAAAAAAGGAGAGAGAAGAAAGTTCATGTCCCTGGATAGATTTAATTCTGTACGAAATACTCCGGGCACTGAAATAGTGGACCCACTAGTTGCTTATAATACTAATTACGAAGATGGTGTTACCAAACAATTCTTCGGAGGAAATAGTGATGTAAACTATAATATGTATGGTTTATCAATTGAATCAATAAACCCTGAAGAAATTTCAAGAAAAGATGACGACTACATGATAGCAAATCTTGAAAATCCAAAGGCAAGATTTAAGGTGAAAGATCAAGAAGGAAAGACACTTATAGATAAGGTGGATTACAATAATGCAAGACAAATATACAATGAAGCAACTGCAATATACAAAGAAAAGATTGAAAAAGAATTTGCTAATTTAAATAATAAAAAATAAACTTGTTAAACAAAACATCAAATAATATGACGCAAGAAGAACAAGCACAAAAAATAAAAGAAATATATGACGAGGCAATCAAAAAGCTTAAGCTTCTTCAATTAGAGCGTAATAATTTAATTAAAGAAAGGAAAGATGTAATTCGTGGATATATCAAAGATTTAGAAATAAAAAAAATGGATGCAATTCGAACATCCATCTAATTATCAAATAATCAATAATAATTTATGGGAATGGAAAGTGATGGGAAAAGTACAATAGATAAATTGGTTGCAGAAGGGAATGTCGCCGGGTTAGAAAATATAGCGAAGAGTCCCGAGAGTGATAAAGATATAAGAGTGCTTGCTGCTGAGGCTCTTACTAGTTTAAGAACTATGGGTGAAACTATCACCGAACCTGTATCAACAACACCATCAGAAACTGAACGAGTTGCGAATCTCGGTGGTTCTAATGAAGAACTCACAAATAAAACAAAACCCATAGATGCTAAAATCGCGGATGTGTCTAAAAAAGCAACCGAGACAATAAGTAAAGCCACGGAATCTATAGAAAATGTAACAAGTCAAGAAGTTGTGACAAAACAACTTGAAGGGAAAAAGGGAGAGTTGGATAAAGTTAATCGAGAAATAGAAGAAAATGAGGAAGAAGCAAGAAAGATGGAACTATATATAAAGATTGCGGAAGGTTTTCTTGATCTTAATCTCCCAAAAGAAACAGTCATATCATTACTAGAAAAAAGCGGAGCAAAGAAAGAGACAATAGATACGATTATGAAAGCACTGAGACAAGATGTTGATGAGCAAAAAGAAGTCTTACCTATTTCTGAAAACCTCAGAAAAAAACTTGACGCGGAAGTAAGCAGAAGGGGACTTTTTGCGACGAATGGAAGTGGAAACATTGACACTTATGAAAAATTTTTGAAAGTAAAAGACCAATTGAACTACCCAGGGCTAGAAGAAGATTTAGATAAAATTATAAAAGCAAATGGCACAGAAACATCAGAGACAGATGAAAACGTAGAAGATAAAAAAGAAGGATTTGAAATGATTGAATTACAAGTCTTTCAACTTCTTAGCGCTGCAATTGAAAATAATTTGTCAGATGACCCAGAACTAAAAAGTTCCATAATAAAATTATTACCAGAAATGATGGGATCATTTAAAGAAGAATACGAGAAAAGTAATAAGGAAGAAAGAGAAAAATTTGTGGAGCAACTTAAAAATTTTTGTAATGACAAGGAAGAATTTACAAAGAATATGAAAGAATTTAGGGAAGTAATTGGAGCGGAAAACGTTGAAGGGGGATCAAACACAACAGAAACACCTTTATTTACACCACCTAATCATGTTCCACCAATTGATAACAATCCAATAAATCCTGATGATTATAGAGGAGCAAGAGGAGTTAATACATCAGGGGCATTTATGATGCCAACAAATAGAAAATTTTTCGAGAAAATGTCGGACAGGGGCAGAGCAATTGCTAGCGCTTTATATAAGGGAATTAATGCAGTTCCATTGGTAAATAGAATGGTTGCAAAAGTAGGTATTGCATATAATCAACGTTTCATAGATAAAAAAGAGAGAAGATCTGTAAAATTAAAAGACAAAATGGATGGACTTGATTTAAATATTAGAACCTTTGAACAATCAAAATCAAGAATGATAGGAATCATGGAAAATCTTAGAGGTACAGGCAACCCTGGAGCGGCAGCTATAGCACTAGAGATAAAAAAGTTGGAGAAGCAAGAAATAGCTATGGCAAACAAACGAGATAAGCTTCAAAGTAAAGTTGAAAAGAAAGAAAACAAAATCAAAATATTTGTAGGAAAGAGAGACAAGATTGCTGATAGAATGATAGCAAATTATGAGAGGAAACTTTCTCCAATAGAAGGGAAACTTGGATTGATGCACGACCAGAGAGATCAGATGGATCTATTTATTCTCGGGAGAGAAACTGAGCTAGAGCAAGATCAAGCATATTTCAATGATTTGAATACACAGAAAGAAGAGATTATGAGAAGCCTCATGTCTACAGGACAATCAGCAGAGAAAGCAGGAAGAAGTGCAGCAATAAGGAGTCTAGAAAAGCAAATAGAAAAAGGAAGCAAGAGAATTGAGAAAGCCAAGAATGAATTGAATGCAAAAAGAGAAGAGGTAAATGTCAAAATAGCAAAAGTTGATGCAAAAGCTCAGCCGTTCAGAGATAGAAGAGATAAATTTATAAGAGTTAAAGAAGGAAGACCAATAGATTTGAACCTAAAGAGAAGACAAGCTCTATTCAATAGACATATAGTGGAATCAACTAATGTGAATACAAGAGAAGAAGCAGAAGATGTTCCGAATACACCACCTACAAACGCAGGAGAATCATCTTTTAATACAGGCCCATCATATATGGAAAGAACTCCTCAAATATCTGAACTTGTTTCAAATTATAATGAATATTTAACCCAGAGAGGTGCGAGAGTGAATCTTCGTATTGATCCTCAGTTTTTGTTAAACGCAGTAAGATTATCAAGAGAAAGCCGAGTAACACCTGCAAAATTTAAAGAAATCGTAAAAGGATACTACAAAGTTAAAAAAATCCCAGAAAGTGATTACACAACATTATTAAATAATCTTATATAATAATATATGACAACAAATCAAAATGGGGAAGACGAAAATATTGTAGATGAAAAAATAAACGACCTTCTAAAAAAAGCTACAGAAGCAAATGAGAGGATTGAAGCATCTGCGGATAAAGACGTAAAAGAATTAAACAATTTTGAAAAAGAAATTGATAAAAACATAAAAGAAGTTGAAAAAGATTTGTCTTCACTTGCCAAAGATGAAGAAGAAACAGAAAATGAAATGGAGGAACTGGTATTGAAAGAAGCTGAAGAGATTGCGAAAGATGAAGAAGGAGAAGATGAAGAAGAATAAAAATGCTACAATATGAATCATGCAATATCTTGATTCTTTGAATGATAAACAAAAAGAGGCAGTCCTTTATACGGATGGGCCTCTTTTGATAGTGGCGGGGGCAGGGGCGGGAAAGACGAAAACACTGACTCACCGCATAATTCACCTTATACACCAAGGTGTAAATCCGGAATCCATACTCGCCGTGACGTTTACAAATAAGGCGGCAAAGGAAATGAGGGAAAGGGTGATGTCATTATTAGAGGAAAGAGAAAGCGGGAATGCGCCCGAGCGAAGCTCGGGCTCCAATCTTGGAATTCCTTTTGTTTCCACATTTCACTCTCTTGGAGTCCATATTATAAAAGAAAATGCTCACCTGATTGGTCTCAATAAATATTTCACTATTATCGATGAGAGTGACGCGATGAGTATTATCAAAAGCATAATGAAAGAACGAGACATCGATGTGAAACAGCACGAGCCAAGAAAAATAAAATCAATCATTTCAAAATCAAAAGGGGATTTCATCACCGTTGATACATTTAGTGCGAACGCACAAAGTGCAGTGCAAAGTATCGTCGCAATGATTTGGCGCGATTATGAAGCGAGGTTGAAAAAAGAAAAAGCTCTCGACTTTGATGATCTACTGCTCGAAACAGTTTTAATTTTGAAAAAGTATCCTGAAGTGAAACAAAGATACCAAGAGAGATGGGAATATCTTCACATCGATGAGTACCAAGATACAAACGAAGTTCAATACGAGATGACAAAACTTCTCGTCGGCAAAGATGAAAATATTTGCGTGGTTGGTGACACTGACCAAAATATTTACAGTTGGCGCGGAGCGAATATAAAAAATATGCTTCACTTTGAAAAAGATTTTCCAAACGCGAAAATTGTAATGCTTGAACAAAATTATCGTTCCACAAAAAATATTATAGAGGCGGCAAACAGTGTCATTGAAAAAAATGTTTACAGAGTTCCAAAAATTTTATTTACTGAAAATACAAAAGGGGAGGAGATTACAATTTGTGAAGCATATGATGAGCAAAGTGAAGCACACTTCGTCGCTAGAAAAATTGATGAACTTTTGAAAGATACTGACCCAGAGAATATTGCGGTTCTCTATCGTGCCAACTTCCAATCACGCGTACTTGAAGAAGCGCTTCTTAGTAAACAAATTCCTTATCAAGTTCTCGGTGTGAAATTTTTCGAAAGAAAAGAAATTAAAGATTTGCTCGCGTACATTCGCGTTGCTTACAACAAAGAAAGTTTATCTGACATAAAAAGAATTATAAATATTCCTGCTCGCGGGATAGGGAAGACTACTATCGCAAAACTTTTTGCGGGGGCTGCAAACGATTTACCTGCTGCGATGCAGATAAAAATAAAAAAGTTTTACGAACTTGTTGATGACATCAGATTGTACATTGACGGGCACAAACCATCTGAATCAGTGAAATATGTAATAGAGAAAACCGGCCTAAAAGAGGAACTATCGCATGGAACAAGCGATGAACAAGAACGCTTGGAAAATATGATGGAATTGGTAACCTTGGCGATAAAATATGACAATATTCCTGATGGAATTGGGATGGAAAAATTACTCGAAGATGCATCACTTTCGAGTGATCAAGACACCTTAATGCACAAAGGAAAGGGAGTGAGATTGATGACCGTGCACGCATCGAAAGGACTCGAATTCAAATACGTTTTCATCACTGGACTTGAACAAGATTTATTTCCGCACACAAAGGGGAACAACAGATCAAAAGAAGATAATGAAGAAGAGAGAAGATTATTCTATGTCGCAGTTACACGCGCAAGAGAAAAATTATTCTTGTCATACGCATCACTCCGAACAATTTTCGGGATGAAACAAGTGAACAGCCCAAGCGAATTCATCTACGACATACCCGCTCACCTAACAAATTTCGAACAAGCATATTCTGAAAATGGTGAGAAGGTTGTATATTTATAAAAAAGGAAGGGGGCTTCTCTCTGAATAGCTCTTCTCAAAAAGCACGAATAAAACTCTGCTGAGTTTTTTCTCTGCTCAGCCCAGTCGGCCTGCGCAAGTCTTTTTTCAAAGACTATTCAGAGATTCGCCGAAACAAAACGTAAACAAATAGTCTTATCAAGGGGGCTTTTGAGCTTGTCGAAGCGAAAACTGAGCAAATTTTTAGCAAAAAATTTGAGTACCCTTTGAGAAGAGCTAATTGTTGGAGTTTTGTGTTAATATTAATCACATGATTCACAAAGCGAAAAAATCGCTCGGACAAAATTTTCTTAAATCGATTCCGGCGCTCAATATGATGTGCGAGGCGGGAGAAGTAAATTCAAATGACGTAGTTTTAGAAATTGGTCCAGGAAAAGGAGCTCTCACTGCAAAACTTTTAGATAAAGCGGGTAAGGTGATTGCGGTAGAAAAAGATAACGAACTTTTTGAATTTCTAAAAGAAAAATTTTCCGAAGAAATAAAAAATAAAAAACTCGAATTGGTAAACGGAGATATTTTAAATTTTGACCCTGCTACTTACTACTTACTACCTGCTACTTATAAGGTAATCGCCAACATTCCGTACAACATTACTGGATCAATTTTGAAAAACTTTTTAGCGTCTGATATACAACCAAGCAAAATGGTTCTCCTTGTTCAAAAAGAAGTTGCGGAAAGAATTGTCGCTCGTGATGAGAAAGAAAGTATTTTATCATTGAGTATAAGGGCTTATGGGACACCAAAATACATAATGAAAGTCCATAAAAGATTTTTCTCTCCATCACCCAAAGTAGATTCTGCAATTATTGCTATAAATGACATTTCAAAACAAAATTTTCATATCAAAAATGAAGAAAACATGTTTTTCGAGGTAGTTAAGACAGGTTTTGCCCACAAACGAAAAGTTTTGCGTAAAAATCTGGAGATTATAGAGAAAAAACCAGGCCAAATTGACGAAATTTTCAAAAAATTAAAAATTGATGAAAAATCTCGCGCGGAAAATATAAAATTTGAAAAATGGCTTCAAATTTCCAGTTTATTATCCACAGAAATTTAGGATATTCTAATAAAAAGTTGTATAATGATAGTGCAAAATTCCTGACAAAATAGAAAAATTCAGGTCTTCTTGGTTTTTTGTTGATACTAAATTGCGCTTATGAATAAATATAAAAAATATCTTCCAAGTAAAGGTTTTATAACAATTGTCTTGTCACTTATACTAATAATAGGCATATCATTCGGGTTATTTTTCGGTATAAAAGGAATAATCTCTTTGATTAAGAACAAAAAGGGAGAAAAAGACGGCAAACAAGTCGGAGTCACTATCGGCGAAATCATTCAAAAAGATAGTAATGACAACGGAATTGCTGACTGGGAAGAATACCTATGGGGACTTGATCCTAAAAAAGATGGACGGAAAAATAAAGAATTCATCTTGGCTAAAAAGAAGACTTTGGAAGAAAGTGGAATCCTAACTGTTTCTGATGAGTCAAAATCAATATCAGACAATGAGATTCTTGCCCAAGAATTTTTTGCAACAATTATTTCTTTACAACAAACAGGAGATCTAAACGCTGAATCTCTAAATGCTGTCTCGGAGGCCCTCGGGAAAAATATCGAGGCAACTCCTATTAAAGATATCTATACAAGTAGCGCATTAGTGATAAGAGACGATTCTACCGCTGCGAATACAACATATCATAACGCCTTGATAAAACTTATATCAAAATACAAAGATGCTGATATCGGGAGCGAATTAACATTTGTCATTCAAGGGCTAGGGAATAAAGATCCTGGAGCTCTATATGCTGCAAAAACTGTTGCCTCTGCCTATATATCGCTTGGAGATGAATTAATAAAAATACCAGTTCCAGCTTCTCTCTCAGAAACTCATCTAAGCATGGCAAACAATTACGCGAAAGTCGGACAAACCATAAATGAATTAAGCCAAATATTAGATAATCCTCTGCTTGGAATGAAGGCACTTATAAACTACAAAAATTACAGTGACTTGCTTGCTTCTGATTTAGAAAACATCGTGACTGTTTTGCAATAAATGCCAATAAAGTAGTATAATATCAGTAATTATTTATGAAAAAACAAACAATGACAAAAATAATTTCAGGATTGATTATGTTTGTTTTTGTTGTATCTCTCTTCCAATTTGCCTTACCAGCGAAGGCTGAGATTCTTAATAGTGATCTTACTGTCAACATACAAGAGCTATACAATAATCCTAACCAGAACGCTAAAGATGGCGCGTATAAATTTTCACTGAAAGTGTTGAAATCTGGAATAATTCAAAATGTTATCGGCTGTACTGGAGTTGTAAATAAAGTTTCTACCTGGATGGCAAAACTTATGCAATCTCCCAATCAACAGAAAAAGATGTTGAAGGCACAAATCGAAAAAACAAAAACTCAAATGAAAAATACCTGTGCCGCAGTTAAAGGATCTATGGAAGCAATGATGGGATCATATCCAGGACTAACACTAGTTAAATCAATAGATACAGCGATAGAAAAGGTAAAATATTGCGAGCAGACAGTCGACGCACAAAGTGATAAAACAATTGAGGAATTAACCGCAATACAAGAACAAGCAGCAGCAACAAGTTTAAAAGAACAGTGTTTTGACGGGATAGCAATAACCCTTGCAAGAAATCAACTTACCTCAATGACCCGTAGTGCTATGAATTGGGTAAACACAGGATATGGAGGTAATCCATTTTTCGTACAAAATCTAGGTAATTTCACCGCTAATTTAGAAAACAACGTCATCGAGACAGGAATAGATGTATTGTTGGCGCCTGGAAATAAAAGCCCATATGCAACTGATTTTGCTAGATCCACTATCGTCAGCAGAGGAATAGGACAGAGTTCAGCCGGCTTTTTGGGTAATCTCCAGTCAACCCTTGGTTCATTTCTGACGAATTCAAGTTCCTACTATACTAATGATCAACTTGATCAAGCAAATGAAACAAAGATGGCATATCAAAGAGCTGTCGATGCAAATAATGCTTTTGCCAATGATTTCTCTGTGGGCGGATGGGGAGGATGGCTTGCCCTAACTCAACAAGATCAAAATAATCCTCTCGGATTCACAATGATTGCAAGTCAATACTTAGCAGATGAGCAAGCACAGAAAGTAAGTGACGTAAAAGATGAATTAGCTCAAAACAATGGTTTCTTAAGTCAAAAAACCTGTATTTTATGGCAAGTATATGGAGATGATGGAAAGCCAAAATACGAACCAGGGGGTTTCTCGGCTTCAGGGTTAGCAAAATCATCTTTCGTACCAATTACACAGGACTCGGAACCGGCTAACGGATTGGGTAAATGTGTAGATTGGAAGATAACTACACCAGGAAGTATCATACGAGATAAAACTACAAATTATTTGAACTCCCCTGAACGTCAGCTGGAACTTGCGAAAACAATAAATGACGGCTTAAACGCTCTTTTTGCTGTTTTAATTTCCAAACTTGAAGAAGGTGGTCTGTCTGGATTATCTAGTGAAGCAGTAACAACAAATTGGACAGATGATTTAAATAATTTATCTTCTAATTCTACAAGTTTAGATGGAAATACTCCCTACGATAACAATGGAGCGTATGATAATTTCAATCTCACTCGTGACTTGGGTAATACCTATATACACACAACTCCAACATACTTAGGAACTTGGAATGCTGCAACAAATATAATATCTCCAGTAACCGCAAGGGCGGCACTAACCGATGAAAATGGAAACTCAGTTGGTTCTGGTAGTATAAAATTGTATTCAAACTTAGCACCAGAAGCATACGATGGAAATGGAAAAACTATTTCTTCTGTAAATTCATACTACACAGTAAAAGTAGCAGGAAAAACTTCTCTTATTGTAGATGGTTATAATAATTGGGCTGTTGGTGATAGAGCTTTTTGGAATGGAAGTGAATGGCAGAATTGGAAATGTTATAAACCAACAGCTACTAATAAGAGTGGTCCATGTGATAATCAAATAAATCCCATAAAGAAAAGGGGAGTAGTTCAAATTCAACAAGATTATATCGTTGCAGCGAAAGAGATACTTGGTGTTTTACCAAACATAATGACCAACCTTGGAGAACTTGATTATTGTATTCCAGGTCCAAACCCAAGTTATAAAACCAATTCTACAAATACTCAGTCTGCATATCAGGATTGGGTGGGATCAATGTATGTAGGACCAATTGATAGTACTGGGAATAGACATGGAGTGAAAGTTGACAAAGCAGGCAGTAGAACATATGACAATTTACATAACATATTTGCTGATAATCCAAACGTATGGACTAAGATATTGGGAGACCCTAATGCTGTGTATCCAACAGGTATGCAATTTATATTAAAAGCCTTTTCAAATATTTGTAGCAATACTGGGTGGGAAAACTTTTGGGATGGTGTGTTTGATAAAGGAGACGATGGGGTATGTGACGGCAATTATTTCTATGCCAAAAATCCCACAAACAAACAAGTAGGGTATTTGCAAGCAAAAACTGATTTGATGAATCTTAACTCTGATTATGTGAATGAGAGTTTGTTCCAAAATTTCTATGAAGTATTTGATAAGATGATGAATAAGCTTTACTTCAAAAACATAACAAGCAAGTATTTGGAATCTGAAAATAAATTCTTAAACATAGAAGAAGATAAAAATCCAGGATATATACCAATGGCTGAAAGCGGATTAGATTTGACAAAAAATATAATGTACTACGCTGAAGACATAGCAAAGGTAACACAAGAATATAATGATGCAATTGCCACCGCAAAAGTAAACATCGCTAAACTTGAACCAATAAAAATGGAAGTTAGTGGAATAATAAAAGCTGCTCAAGCCCGTCGTGATGCAAATTTAATCAAAACACTCAATAAGGAAAACACGGACAAAATAAAGCCAGCAGATTTAGATAAAAATGGAACTATAACAGAAGGTGAATATAAAAAATATTATACAAGTTGTTTAGAGGAGGAGAATATAAAATTCTACGACTCAGATGGGATAATAGAAATGGGTAATGCCAACGAAGAAGGGTGTTATGATCAA
>Ga0066603_10000547_pt1 | contig 28746 bp, 39 predicted proteins | sample Higcelweek8metaG_FD_59482 | JGI IMG/M metagenome (GOLD analysis project Ga0066603, IMG submission 59482) | Freshwater pond sediment microbial communities from the University of Edinburgh, under environmental carbon perturbations - High... | ecosystem: Environmental > Aquatic > Freshwater > Pond...
AACCTTTTAACGGGTTACATAACACACCCGGACCCGGACGAAAAAAAGGCACAACAGAAACAACGCGAAATATTTAAGATTAACCAAACGCGCACAATAACCACACATATAAAACCAAATTATTAATAATGAAAGAAATAGAGTTGCTCGGCGGGGTTTTAATAGCGGTTTTTTCAAATCAAATTGCAAAGATAACCGGCCTCCCCTCTGAATTTGTTGCAGGAATTGGGCTGGGGCTCGCTTTCCCGGTTATGATTTGGGCCTTAATTACAGGAATTAAAGAATTTAAAAATAAAGGCAAATGGGCGCAATAAATTACACGGTTCGAAAAACCACAGTAAAGAAAAAATATTGCGCCGTTTGCAAAGGGTCGGGCCTTGTGTCAATTAATAAAAAGTGCCCGCATTGCGTTGAGGGGATTACAACTTTTGAAGAAATAACAGAAACCCCGCTTTTAGAGGCGTTGAAAGATTTAGGATTGATTAAATAAAGATTATAGCACAGTTTTTAAAGGGTTCTTTTCATTTTGTATTAATAGGTTGATAAAGGCTCCGCCGCGTAAAAAAGGGCGGGGCCAAATGCCGGGAAAGGCTTTAAAGGCGGTTCAATTCCACCTCCCGGCCCGCATAAACGCGGGGGATTAAAAAACCGGGACGCTTTCCGGTTCGAGGGTTATAATGGTTTAGCGACTCAAACAGGCCCCCGCGGGGTATTTAAGGAAACCCGATCATGCCTGAAATTGTAATCAAAGCTGGCGCCCCGGAAATAGACGGGGATTTTTTAACAAAACAACATTAACCAAATGGAAATCATTTTAATAATTATTGTATTGTTTTCAGCCTTTGCGGCTTATTTGTGTGACTTAATAACACCAAACGATGGCGACGAATAACGATATAAATAATTATATAACGCTACGATTTAAGAACTGGCTGGACTTTGCGAAACATTTGGCAAAAGTTAACCATTTCGAGGGGTGGGAAAATGATTTATTAAACGAGGCCATTCTTAGTCTACTAAAACAACCCGAAAACAAGCTGGCCGAAATGTTAACCCGTAAAACAGAAATGATAATAAACGGCGCCCCCACCACTGAAATAGATAAATTTATTTTAAAAATAATAAGGGTTAACGCCTGTTATCCCACCGCCCCTTTTCGAAAAAATATTTTGGGGCTGAAAATTATAAACCGAGCCGCCGGTAAAATTCAAACACAACAAACAACAGAATTGAAAGGAACCGACCGGGCCGCTGAAAATTACGATTTTGAACAGGACCAAAAAAGGGAGGTTTTTCATTGTGAAAATATAACCCGATTAACCGCCGCCGCTTTTAGCATTTCGGCCCGTGAAACATATATCAAACACTTCATTCACTCGGCCCCCGCCCGGGAATTAACGGCCCGGGAAAAAGAACAATTAAAAAAGGTTGTAGCCTTTTTAGTTTCAAACAAAAAAACCCTTTTCGATTAACAATTTATTCAAAATAATATGATAAGGATAAACAGAATTATTATCAATTGCCTTTGTGAGGTTGAAAACGTTGAGGACCTGAACAAACTTAGAAAGGAATTAGAAGAAACATGGGAGGAGGCAAAAGTTACCTTTTCTTATACAAATTTCGATGATATAACAGAATTAAACAAGTAACTAAAAACAAGTAAAACAATGGCAAAACAAGAAAAAAACACCTTTACAACAAAGGTTTTTGAATGCGCCGGGAATGACCCCGACCGCCCCGCTTTACAATGTGTATATTTTAAAGGCGGCTTTGCATACGCGACCGACGGGTCGGTTTGCATTAAACAAACTCTTTTACTCCAAAGGGTTTTAAACCCCGAAAACTTAGAGGGCAAAGCATTGCACCGGGAAAGCTACAAAGATATAATGGGCTTTGAGGTTGCAGAATGTCTGGAGGACGGTATAAATTGTTATTGTGCAAACGGCCAAAAGGTTTTTTTCGATTACTACGAATTAAGCCCCGAAAACCCCGCCCCTGAATTTGACCGGTATTTAAAAAGCGCCCGGGGCCAAACATCACTGGACTTTATCGGAATTGACCCGGCCTCCTTTGAAAAAGTTTGTGACGCCCTCTATGCACCTGACAATGAAATACGGGTGCAATTCACCGGGGTTGATAGTCACATAATAGTAGACTGCCCCGCCGTTGAGGGCCAAACGGCCACAATGATGCCGCGAATTTTACAAAACACACTATTTTAAAATTACTGCAATGTTCAAACAAAAATCAATTTTTACAGTAAGAGAGGCAACCGCGCAGGCATTTTTGGCAATGCCCGAAACTTTCAGCCTTTTAAAATTGGTTGATATGACCCGCAAATATATGGCCCGCCCCGCTTGCACTGATGGAACGATAACCCGCCGCCTGCGCGAATTGCGCGACGAGAGCCCGGAAAAATTCGGTTATATCGTTATCGATAGCGACAAAGCAAAGTATCAAAAATCGGCTTTAAAACCCGCCCAATGATAAAATTAAAATTATTCGGCACGGCCTTTTTGCAGGTTTTTTTTGTGAGTGCAAACACCCGTTTTATTTCGGTTTTGTTTTGGCCCGGAATTGCCGCCGCCGGTTTTGCTATTTCATATCTATGGGCGGTTAATGTTCGAAAAGTAACAATTTCGACAAACGCCGACCGGGTAATATATGCAACCGGGGCAATGGCTGGCGGGTTGATGGGGGTTTTATTAACAAAGGTTTTCAAAATATGACCCCTTATATTTTCCCGGGAATTAACCGCGCAAATTTGCCGCCGTTCATCCAAATTGAATGGGCGGCGGCTAAAATTTGGGGCCTGAAATTATCAGATTTACGGGGGCCATCGCACAAAACCGAAATTATAAAGGCAAAGCATGCCGTGCGGTTTTATATGGTTAATGAATTAGGGTTAACAGAATACAAGGCCGCGAAATTGTTAAAAATAAATATTCAAACGGCCTATCACTCAACAGAGGCCGCACAAAACTTATTAACAACCGACAGCGAATTTTTCGATCGGTTAACAGAATTAAAAGAGAAACTAAAAACATTAACAAAATGAGAGATTTACAAATATTAATGAATGAAATAGACAGCTGGGCCGCCTCAACATTTGGACCAAACCGCAGCCCGGTTCCTGTTATACACCATTTGAAAAAGGAGGCCACCGAATTAATCGAGGCCCTTATAAAATATGAAAATATGTTGAAACAAAAAGAGTTCAGCATAACAAACCCAGCCCTCCCCAATATGTTATATGAATTTTCAGACTGTTTAATTTTACTATTAAACGCCGCCGGTATTGTTGGAATTAGCGCCGATTTTTTAATCGATTTAGCCCAGCAAAAAATTGAAATATGTAAACAACGGGAATGGGGCGCCCCCGATGTAAACGGGGTTATTGAACATATAAGAACTAAAGAAGAAAAACTATTTCCCGGCCCTCTTTATATAACAATAGACCCCGCCGTCCCGGGGGCCGATACCACTGTATTATTCAAAATAGAGAACAACGAAAATAAAGAAACCAATGTTTAACGGACGCGCAATATATAACCCCGCCGGAAAGGCCGGGGAATATGCAAAATGGGCCTGTAATTTTTATGTGGGTTGCTCAAACGGTTGTAAATATTGTTACTGCAAAAAAGGAATTTTAGCAGGTGTAATGGGGCAAAACACCCCGCAATTAAAAAAATGTTTCAAAGATAAAACGCACGCGCTGGAGGTATTCAAAAACGAACTGGAAAAAAATATAGTTGAGATTCAAAAAACCGGTTTATTTTTTTCGTTTACAACAGATCCGCTGGCCCCTGAAACAATAGATTTAACAGTTTTAGCCGTTGATATATGTTTGCAAAATAATATCAATGTAATTCTATTAACAAAATGCACCCACTTTTTATATCTAAAAAACGGCACGCCCCGGGCCGGTTTTGCGTTTTTAATTGATTATAAACATCGGCAAAAAATTGCGTTTGGTTTTTCATTAACAGGCTGCGACGAATTGGAACCCGGCGCCCCCTCAAATAACGAAAGAATTGAAACAATGAAAGCCCTATATAGATCAGGGTTTAAAGTTTGGGCCAGCATTGAGCCCGTTATAAATTTTGCAGATTCAATGCGGGTAATTAATAAGGTTTACGGTTATTGTGATTTATTTAAAATTGGGTTGCTTTCAGGTGAAAAAAACACCTATGAACTTAAAAAGGAGGCTTTGTTTTTTATTGAATGGTTAAACAGGTTAACAGTTTTAGGGCCAAAATTTCACATAAAAAAATCAATCCAAAAGTTAACAAATTACACCAATGAAGAACTAAGTGGCCCGTTTGTTGGCTCCGATTTTGATTTATTTCAGGTTAATTTATTTCAAACATGAAACCGGCCCTTTGTCTTAATTGCAAATGTTTAGAGCGGGCAAATTGTACCCTTTATCAAACCGCTTTAAACATTGCCGGTACCCGTAAAATTAATATTGAAGAAACAACCGGGCTAACAACCAAAATAAAGCGCTGCGATAATTTCAAACCAACCAACAAAATAAAAAATTTATGCTATTAAGAAGGATCGGCAATAAATCGAGAATAGCCGCAACAATACAACAATTTTTTCCTCCTCATAAACAATATATTGAATTATTTTTCGGCGCCGGGGGAATGTTCTTTAATAAGAAAAAGGCGGTTTTCAATATTGTAAATGACAATGATAGCGAGGTATTTAATTTATTTAAGGTTGTAACAACCGACCCCGACGCTTTAGTTGAGGCCCTTCTAATAACCCCCATTCACTCTGATTTGTGGAACTACTATAAAACAAATGAAGAAACCACCCCGGTAAAAAAGGCCGTCCGGTTTTTGATGCTTTCAAATTATGGTTATTTGGGGAAACAAGAAACTTTGAAATTTGACAATAAAAACGCCCCCACATTGATGTTAAACGAAATTAAAGAGGTGCAAAAATACATGCATGGGGTTAATTTCATGAATTACGATTTTCGTGATGTATTTAACCGCATTCATTTCCGGGATACCTATGAACGGGATTACTCATTTGTTTACGCCGACCCCCCTTATTTAAAAACGGATGACAATTACGAAACCTCATTTAAAGAAAAAGATTCGTTTGATTTATTCGAGGTTTTAGAGAACAGCGGCCTGCGCTGGGCGATGTCGGAATTTAATAACTCGTTTGTTATGTCAGAAGCAAAACGCCGGGGGCTTTATGTTAATGAAATAGGGGTGCGGCAAAACCTTAAAAACCGCCGCACGGAGGTATTAATAACAAACTATCAAAACAAATTAACACTATTCTAAAAAAAAATAAACGGTTTTAAAGAGGGCTTTCATTGTACGATGGAATAAAAATAGAATGTTCATTTTCTGATAAACGAAAGTGGGAGCAATCGCTTTCAATGATTGGAAAACACGCCGAAAAAACGGGGGAGGTTTTGTCATTACCGGCAGAGATAGAAAAAAACTGTTTAACGTTTTCGCGGGTTCCAACCGCTGCAGGAAAAAAATATTTTATTCAAGGGTCGCTCCATAGATTCTACAATAACGGGGCCGAAAACAATAATGATTTTACAATTCAGGACGTCCGCGCAACTATTGAACATTTAAAAAATGTTTATGGTATCAACCCGGAAAAATCCAAAATATTAAATTTTGAATTTGGTGTAAATGTAACCCTCCCCCCGGGCGTTGAGGCGGCGGCCTTTCAAAAATATCTTATTTCAGCCTATTCAAAGGGCTTTGAAAAATTGAACCCGAAGCGCCCTGCGGTTGGTTATATAGCCGAGTTTAATGAATACAATATAAAGGTATATGATAAAGGCTATCAGGCCCGCACGGGTGAATTAAACATGTTGAGAATTGAAATAAAAGTTAACCGGACCCGCTGGTTAGATCAATATGAATTTAAAAAAGGCCATGAATTATTACTATCTGATTTATTAAACCCTGAAAACATTTCCATTTTAGGAAATATATTAATAGAAAAAACACGTTCATTGATATTGACCCCCCGGCATTTGGATATATCAACATTAAGACCTAAAGAACGGTTAACATATTATGAGTGCCGGGACGCCCGATGTTGGGAAGAATGGGACAGTAAAACGCGGCAAAGAAAGCGCGCGCAATTGTCGAAAATATTTGTTTTGTTGAAACAACCCGACCCGGTAGACGTGCTGGCTCGGTTGGTTTCTGATAAGTGGAAAGAGCTCGCCACCCTGCCGCCTGAAAAGCCGCAAACAAAACAAAGGCAAAAAGCCACAATATCCAGCATTATTGTAAACGGATTTAAGGCCCTTTTAAAAGTATTAAGGCAGCAAACGTTTACAACTGCAAAGATTTGTTTTGATTATATCATTTATCAACCAAGAGGGCAAACGCTTTTAATATTTGCAGAAAGTACAAAGCGCGGCCATTATAGGTTGATAGACTTAACCATAAGACCGCCACCAATAAACAATAATTCCCTTTGAGGTTTAACCGCCTCAAAGGGAATAATTAAAAGAAAATGACTAAAAAAAGAATTGAGGAGCCTATATGGTGCACACTATACAGGCAACAGGTTTTAAACAAGCAAAGGACCACAGAGCAGAGAGGCCGCACGCAGGCCAGCCGCGAGGGTTTCTATACTTCTAAAGAATGGATTATAATACGAAACAAACGCCGCAAATTAAGCCCGCTTTGTCAGATTTGCGAGGTTAATGGGAGGTTAACGCCGGGTAAAATTGTGGACCATATTGTCCCGGTTGAGGACGCCCCGGCCTTTGCTTTGGATATTGAAAACACCCAGCACCTTTGTTATTCTTGTAATGATTGGAAAACGAAAGAGGACCAGCGCCGCAAAAAGAAAGAAGAAAAAATAAAGCGTGGCCGGGAGTTAATGAAACAATTTGAAACTATTTAAAATAATATAAACAACCCCCCGGGGGGGTAATTTAATTAAAAATAGGCCCTTTGGAAACCACAAGACAGGAAGAAAAGAGATTTTGTGAGAAGCTAAAAAACAGGGGGGGCCAGCGCCGGGCAGAGGGTAATTAGTGAAAGGGGGGGGGTAAAATGGATAACAAACAGATTAACAGGTAATTAAACAAGAAAAACGCGGATAAACCGCAATAATTGACATTATATGAGTTTTAATAAAAAATATATCGATAGTTTTCTAAAACGTCACAACATTAACGAGGCCGCCCAATTAAAAGCCCGGGAAACTTTGGACGCAATGCGGGCCCGCTTCAATAAATTAAAAAGACAATTAGAGGACAGCCCAGAACTTTCGTTCATGGCGTTTGATGAAATTCACATAGTTAGTATAGTTATTTGCGAGGAGCTGCAAATGCTTGCCCTTTTAGATGTTTTGGAATTGGGTACTATTATGAAAGTAGACGCCGCCGGAAACATCAAACAAAAAAATCATTCAATTTCTACATATTTTCAAATGACTAAACTTATAAATGAGACGTCCCGGAAATTGGGCCTTTCTCCATTAGATAGAAAAGATTTAAAAATTGAAAAAGTTTTAGAGGATGGAATGGACGACTAAAACCGGCCCGGAAAATATGGAATATTTCAATGGCGAAACAGGACAAAACGAAACAGATAACCGCGTACATATTAGAACAGGAACGGAAAGCGGACCAGTACAAAAAAGATATAGAAAGCGGCTCCCAAATTGCCAGCTTATATATAAAACAGGCCGTGGCCCGCTCCAGGAATGATGAAAAACGAAAAGATATTTATTTCTCCGTTGAGGCGGTTAAAAGAGTTTTTGAATTTTTCTACTTTATAAGAATTAAAAGCGGGTCGGGTTATACCCGTTTTAATCTTTCACCTTTCCAATGTTGGATTTTATCAGAAATTTTTGGTTGGTATTATACAACCGGCGCCCGGCGTTTTCGTTACGCAATTATTTACACGGCCCGCAAATCAGGAAAAACGGTTTTTACGGTTGGCATTGAATTATACATGTTGATTTATGACCGGGAGGAGGACGCCGAGGCCTATCTTTGCGCAACAACCCGGGAGCAGGCCGGGCAGGCTTTACGTTACACGAAAAACATAATTAAGAACTCCCCGGCCCTCAAAAAGCGTTTAAAGGTTCAACAGTTTCAAATAATTTACTCAAAGCGGTCGGGAATTTTAAAAGTTTTAGCCAACAAACCCGAGGCAAATGATAGTTTAAACCCCTATGTTTATGTTATTGATGAAATGCACGCCCACCGGACTCTTGATTTTTTAAATGTAATGAAGTCGGGTACAATGTCAAGAGATAACCCGCTGGGCCTTATTACTTCAACTGCCGGTTTTAATAAAGAATATCCATTTTTCCAAATGGTTGAAACGGCAAAGCGCACGCTGGCAGGTGTAATTGATGATGATATAACGTTCATAGCGCTTTACACCTTAGACGAGGAGGACCCCGCCGACGCCCCTGAAAATTGGATTAAATCAAATCCAAACATCGGCCAAACGATACGAATTGAGGCCCTAAAATCAGAGTGGGAAAAATCAAAATTATCTATTTCAGAAAAAAACAACTTTATTACAAAAAACCTGAATAGATATTTAGATAACGCCGAGCAATGGATACCCGACGAACAAATTAAAACATGTTTCAAAAATTTATCAATACCCCCGGGCCGCGTTAACGCCTTTGCAGGGATTGACCTTTCCAGTACCCGCGATTTAGCCGCGTTGGTTATCGTTTGGATTGACCCCGTAACCGGAAAAATGGGCGTAATTCCTGAATTTTATTTCCCGGCAAACGAAATAAAACGGGTGCGGGCCTCTGGTATCGATTTGGGGGAATGGATTGAGCGCGGTTTTATATTTCAACATGAAAGCCCCACAATTGATCATACATTGATATTTGAGCGCGTGGCCTATTATCATTCTTTATTTAATATAATCGATATATTTTACGATAAATGGAATTCGGCTTTTATAGTTCCTGAAATTGAAAACAAACTATATATTAACTGCAAACACTTTGAGCAACGCACAACCCATTTTAATTTCCCTTTAAAATACATTGAAAGGCTTGTTTTTAATCAGGAAATTAGTTTTAGTACAAACCCCGTCCTGCGTTGGATGCTTTCGAATGTCGTTTTATATTACGATGGAAACGGAAACATTAAAATTATGAAAAACAACAGCAAAGACAGCGTGGACGGCCCCGTCGCTTTAGCAATGGCCGTCGCCGCGTGGCTGGCCTCAAATAACGATACAACCGCCGAATTTTTCCGGGAATTGATAGGAGCCAACGCCCCGAAAACCTAAAAAAATTCTGTTTTGGATATATTACCAAAATAGAATTCTATGAGTTTTTTAAATACGATTTTTGGGTTTTTCCCTAAAATTTCCAACCGCTTAAAATATTCGATCGGAGCAACCTATCAACCAATCGAAACGAACGGCGTAACCGGCCTCCCTGAAAGAATTGCAACGGTTTTCACATGTTGCGACGTTTTAGCGTCGAATTTATCAAGAATGCCGCTTTATATTCAAGCTGAAACCGACTGGGGAAAGACTGAATTAAAAAACCACCGCCTTAGTTATCTTCTAAAATTCAAACCAAACGGATATCAAAACCCCCAGCAGTTTTGGAACACAATCGAATATCATAGAAACTACTATGGTAACGCCTTTGCACGAATTTACAAAAACAATTATACGGGCTTTGTAACTTCATTAGAAATTATACACCCGGGCTACGTGAAAGAATATTATTTTGAAGCGGGCCGCCTTTTTTGGAAAGTTTACAACTTCGATTTAACCCGCGACGAAACAATACCCGACGACGAAATTTTACATTTTCGCGGGCTTTCAGAGGACGGGATTGTGGGGCTTTCTCCATTGGTAGCAATTTCGCGGCAAACAAATATAAATGAACGGGCCACCGCAACAATGGACAATTTCTATAAAAACAACGCCACCGCCCCGGGCGCAATGTCAACAGAACTCCCCGCCGCCCTTTCAGCGCAGGGAAAAATGGCTTTGGATGAATCAATTAAAATGTTTAACGAAACCAACGTGGGCCCCGAAAACGCCGGTAAATTAATACGCCTGCCGCTGGGTTCAAAAATCCAATCTTTAGCCATGCAATTTGCCGACGCCCAATTAATACAAACTTTGGAATACACCCGGCAGGATATTTCAGCGGCCTATCACGTCCCTTTATTTATGGTTGATGGCAGCGCCGAAAAATTAGACGTTGAGCAACTTACAACGCTATTTAAAAACAATACAATGGGCCCAATTTGCGCAATATATACCGCCGAATTAAACGCAAAACTTTTGCGCCGCGACGAATTAGAGGCTGGCCTCTCTGTCACTTTCGATATAATGAGTTTAATCGCTTTGGATTTTGCCGCCCTTGTATCCGGAATTAGTGAACAGGTTGCAAAGGGTTTAATGACACCAAACGAGGGCGCCAAAAAGCTGGGCAACAAACCAATCGCCGGGGAATACGGGAACTATCATTATACACAAGCGCAAAACATACCTTTCGAAAAATACGGGCAATATAACCCGCTATTAAAAAACGATCCTAATTTAAAAACAAATAGAAGCGATGACAGCAACGAATAATAAAATTAAAATAAGGGCCACCGACGCCGAATATTTCATCCGGAAAGAAGAAGAAAGCGGGAAAACATTTATAGATTTTTACGCCGCTGTATTCAATCAAAAGTCAAAATTAATAAGGGAATATGGCGAGGTTTTTTATGAAATTATAGGACCGCTGGCCTTTGTTGGTGTATTAAAAAACCCCGAATTAAATACAATCGCAACCGTTAATCATAACCGGGCGCAAATGTTGGGCCGCGTTAAAAGTGGAACCCTTACAATGATAACCGACGCCCGGGGTTTAAAGTGCACTTTAGAGATCCCCGACACAACAACGGGCCGGGATTTGGTTGTAATGATTGAACGCGGCGACTATTTTGAATGTAGTTTCATTTTTACAATAGAGGAGGGCGGGCTTATTTATGACCGTGCCCCCGAAATTGCCGTCCGCACCGTTACTAATATTGCTGCCCTTATTGATGTTTCGATAGTTATAGACGGGGCCTACGCAAACACCGAAATAAAAAAGCGCTATTTAAACGAACCCGGGGAGGCCGAAATTGAAACAAGCGAAAAAAATCCAAACGATATATTAATTAAACAAATTGAACTATTAAAAATAAAAAAATAAACATGTCGAAACGTTCAGACAAATTAAAAGAGCAAAGGCAGGCCAAAATTCAGGCCATGCAGGCAATTTTGGACGGCGCCGCCGATAACGGAATCGCCCGCGCTTTAACGAGCGAAGAAAGCACCAATTTTAACACCACTAAAACGGAGGTTGAAGTTTTAGACGGCGAAATTACCGCCGCCGAGCAGTTTGAGGCTCGCGCCTTACAAATGGAATCAGAAAACACCAACGCCGCCCAGCACCAACGCGGGTCGGGTTCAACTATTCAGGTTAAAAAGAACGCCGCTCCCTATTCATTGGGTAAAGCATTGCGCGAATTTTCACGCGGCGGCGAGGACAAATTAACCGGAATTGAGGCCGAGCAACATCACGAACTGGCCCGGGGTATTTCGTCCGAGGGGTTGTTAGTACCTTACAACCGCGCCGCAAATACAACCACAACGCACGCTGGCGCAATTATTACAAACATCGATGCCGGTTTGTCTGTTCTTGGTTCCGAACCCCTTTATAAAGAAATGGGGATTACCATAGTTCCCGATTTGCGCGGTTCGTTCAAAATTGGGAAAAAGGCCGCCGACGTCGCAAGCAAAGTGGCCGAGGAGGCTGACATTACAGCAGAAAGCGGCACCCCTTCATTTGTAACGATGGCCGCCGAGCGCTTTGGAGTTACTGACCTGTTTACAAAGGAATTGCTGGCACAGGAAAGCCCGGCAGTGCAGGCCGCAATCATAAACGATATGATAAAAGGCTCCGACCGTAAAATTACCGCCGAAGTTTACACCGTAGCACTGGCCGCCGCAACCGCAACAACCGGGGGCGCTTTAACCGAGGTCGGGTTCAATACCCTGATGGCCGCCGTTGATGGCGACGGGGCGTTTGCAATGGAACGCGGTTCATTCTTTACTGCAAAGGCTGTAAAAGTTGACGCCGGGTCGGGCATTAACCTTGTAAAACCGGGAATAAGAAACGGCATAGGTGTAACCCATGACGGGACCCCCGTTTTTTATTCGGCTTTATTTGCCGACGGGTCGCTTCAACAATACGTTATTTATGGCGTTTGGGCCGAAATTTGGCTGGGCCTTTGGGGCGCTCTTGAAATTCTGTTCAACCCTTACACCTACCAAAAGTCGGGGCAGGTTGAAGTAACTGTAAACCAATTAGCCGACGTCGCTTGCCGCAACGCCTCGGCCTTTGTAAAATCTCCCGATTTGGAAACTTAATTGAAGCCCTTTTTACCTCTTCATAAACCGAACGGGGCCGGGAATTCCCGGCCCTTGTTTTTTTATAACCGCTAAAGATTGAATAAATGTTAATAATAGCAATTGAACCACAAACCCGCACGAAAACAGGGACCCCGGTAACGCTTGCAAATGCCAAAAAACAATGCAACATTGAAACAAGTTTCACCGACGACGATACTTTATTAAACGATTTAACCGCCGCCGCAATTGAACAGGCCGAAAACGACACAAATAGCGACATTTTAGAAACTGCAAACGTGTTAACGGTTGAGCTGGAGGCCGGTTTTCAATCAAAAATCAGGGTTATCCGGACGCCGTTGAAATTGTTTACAAAATTGGAGTATTCAGCCGACGGGGTTACTTATGTCGAAATTTTGGCCGCCGAGTTAACCATTACACCCGGGTTTCATTATTTCGAAATAAAATCAACGGCAACAATAACCGGGGCCACTTGGTTACGCTTAACATTTACAACAGGCTACGCCGCCGCCTCAATTCCAAAGGTTTTAAAACAGGCCGTTTTAATACTTTTGGCCGATTTGTACGATACCAACCGGCAGGGCTATAATGAGAGCAGTATTGTAAAAAACGACATTTACAGCCGCTTAATTTCAAAACACATAAGAAACTATTTTTAATATGTTATCCGGAAATTTAAAGGCCCGGATTGATATTTATATTGAAACGGGTACGAAAAAAACTTATGAATTTTCATTTTCAGAAAGGGCCGAGGTATTTTTTGCCGGGGCAAAAGAAGCAATGATTGGACGCCTGCAGGCCCCTGACAAATCTTTAAAATTCAAAGTGCGCTGGCGCCCCGGGCGTTATAATGAAAAGCAGGTTATAAAACACGAAAACGACTATTATAACATAAGGGGGATCGATATTGATAGAGATCATGTATTTATTTATTTAGCCGCGGAAAGAATGCCGGTCGGGACCATTAATATAGAAACATAATGGATGACGGTATAAAAATAGAATTATTTGGCATTGAGGCGCTACAAAGTTACTTTGATAGCCTTTCAAATTTCGACCAATCGAAAATAATAATGGACGCCTACCGGGAGGGAACTAAACCGGTTTTATTGCTTGTTAAACAAGTATTAAGGTCGAAATTAATAAGCCATTCAAAGCGCGGAAACCTTGAAAAATCGATAGGTTTCGTGCCGGGTAAAATAAAGCGGGGGTCGGTTTGGGTTTCTGCAAAAATTGGGGCCCGCCGCTTTGGAATTTATAGGGGTTTTCACGGCCATTTGTACGATGCCGGGACCGTTCAACGCCAAACAAAACGCGGCTTTAACCGGGGTGAAATGCCAGCGACGGGCTTTTTTAGCGAAACAATTAACCAACAAACGGCCCAAATTACGGAAAATATAACCGATTCAATGTTAACCGCTTTAGATAAACACATTAAACAAAAAGCCTCAAAATTTGCCCGCGATTATGATAAAGCACACGGAAACTAAAAATAAAATGAAATGATAGGAACCGCAATAGAAACGATTTTAAAAGCCGATAGCGTAATAACAGCCGCCGCCGGGTTGCATATTTACCCAATAACAAACGACTGCGAGGGAATTCCTTCGATATATTACAAAGTAACGTGCAACCCTCGGCGCTCTAAAAATGGTTCAAATATGGACCGCTGGACGCTTGAAGTTTTGACAATGTGTAAAACCTATTCAGAAAGCTGGCCGCTTTCAGTTGCAATAAAAAACGCAATAGAGAACGCCAGCCGCCAAACGGTTGAAAATGTTACATTTTCGGATGTCATTTGTAACACAATCACGGATGACTATGAATTTCAAATCGATAGCTACGGGCAAATTTTGAATTTTGATATTATAACGCAAAACATAACAAATTAAAAAAATTATAAAATGTCAGGTACATCGCGAATTATTGCAAGCGGTTCCGAGTTAATGGTTTTTATCAAAACCGGGACCGAATTAGCGCCTATAATTAGGCCAATTGCTAACCAAACGGGCGCCGTTTTAACCATTGAACCCGCCGACAGGAAAGTAGTTTCTAAAAACGCCGGGCGCTGGGGAAAAACCGCCGCCGGGCTTATGAATTGGAAAGTAAGCGTGGACGCCGATTTGTCCGACCCTCTTGACACCAACGCCGACGAGGTTGATTTTATGGAATTGCAAACCGCCGTTTTAAGCCGCGATAATGTAAACATTATTGTAGCATTTATAGCCGAATTGGACGGCGCCGCCGAAATAGACGCCACCCGTCCGCAATGGGCCGGGGCCGCTAAAGTTAATTTTCCTATCAATGCAAAGCACGGCGAGAGCATGTCAACCGGTTACGAATTTGAAGGGCAGGACGAATTAACGCCAACCCTCCCCGGCGCCTAATTTCACTAAAAAAACAGGTAATGAGTAATAAAACAATAAAGATAAAAGGGGAGCCCTACCGCGTAGGGTTCTCTTTTTTAGGCGCCCGGTATTTTGAAGAAATGACCGGTTTAACAATTGATAAATGTATAGGGACGTGGAATCATTTGATTTATTTTTATTGTGTTTTAAAGGCGTTAAATAAAAAATTCACCTATTCATTTGACGAGTTTAACGAAATTTTAGACGGCGAGCCCGATTTGTTAATTCAGTTTATCCAAACAAGCCCAGAGCCCGGGGAGCCAACCGCGAAAAAAAAAATGTCAATAAATCAGGGTTTAAGGTTATGGATGCTTTTGCCATTTGCTGCGGCTTTGCCGGTATTAATCCCGGTTATTTCTATCATAAGCTGGGTATTAATGAGTTTTTGGCTATTTATCAAATTTATAAAGAAAGCTGGGAAAAAGCGCGGCTCCCGGTTTTAGCCCTCGGGGGTAAATTACCCCTCCCGTGGGATAACGAAACCCCCGCCGGTTTGAAAAAATACGATAAAAAAACCCGGTTAAAATTAGCCAATCAATTAACCGACATTGCAAAAAAACAGGCCCAAAAAAAAATAAAATTACAGAATGGGAACGGGAAAAGAAACATCGATAGGAATAAGGTTAACAACAGACCTCCGCAATTATCAGGACGGTTTAAAAAGGGCTGAAACCGCCACAAAAAATTTTTCAGGGAATGTAAAAAAGGGCGTGGGCGACCTTAAAGGCGCCTTTCAGGGGCTTTTGTCGGGTGACATTACCGCCCTGCCGCAATTTTTTAAAAGCGCTACCGGGGCCGCCGGGGGTTTTACAACCGGTTTAAATGGAATAAAAGTGGCGCTAATATCAACCGGAATCGGGGCGCTTTTGGTTGGCATTGGGCTGGCGGTTGCAGCATTAACCCAATATTTCAAAGGAACCGAGGAGGGCCAGTTGGCATTTATGAGGGTAATGAATTCGATTAAATCAGTTACCCAGCCAATTATTGCAATGTTTGGAAAATTTGGGAAGGCTATTTTTGAATTATTCAGCGGCAAATGGGAGGCCGCGTGGAATACAGCCCGGGGCGCCGTTACGGGGCTGGGCGATGCAATAAAAACAAACCGCGAAAACTTAGACGAATTAAACGCCGCGCAGGAAAAGTTTTTAGTTTCGAACGATGATTTAACAGCAAAGGCAACGCAACTGGAGGCCGATATTGCTGATTTAAGGGAAAGGGCCGCCGACGCCGAAAATTACAGCGCAAAGGAACGCCTCGCCATGATGAATCAGGCTATTATTAAGCAAAAAGAATATGCCGCAATCCAAAAAGAAATAACACAAAACGAACTTAATTTTAAGCAATTAAAAGCCAGTCAAGGCGACGCCACCCTCGCCGTTAATGATGAAATTGAGGACCTGCAAAACCAAATTATTGCATTAGACGGGGCTGAATCAAAGGCCCTGAAAAAATTGGAAAGCCAGCGCAAAACCATAAATAAAGAAGTGGAAAAACAACTGGCGCTGGAGGCCGAAATTAAGCGGGTTACAGCCGCGCAGGCTGAATATAATGCAAACCCCCTTCAAAAAATGCAACCGGCCTCGGTTACCGGCGTCGCCTCAACCGCCGGGCCTCAAAATATGGAGTTGGCAAATATGGACAGCAGCGCCGCAATTTTGCAAACCCGGTTAACTGATTTGAATAGTACTTACACCGAATTAACCAATAACATAGTGGGGTCGGTTGGGGATATTGGTTCAAGTTTTCAGGCAATTGGCGACGCAATAGGGGGCGCCGCGGGTAGTTGGATAAGTTTTACGGGCAAAGTTTTGCAATCAATACCCTCACTTATTACACAAATTACAGCATTACGCACGGCCAACGCTTCAAATGCAATTGCCGGGGCCGTTTCAGGTAGCGCCGCCCTCCCACCGCCGTGGAATATTATTTCGATCGGCGCCTCAATTGCGGCGGTTTTGGCAGGTTTAGCAACGTCAATCCCGAAATTTGCCGCCGGGGGTATTGTACCGGGTTCAAGTTTTTACGGCGACCGGGTTTTGGCCGGGTTAAACTCGGGGGAAATGGTTTTAAATAAAAGCCAACAATCAAACCTTTTTAACCAAATACAGGGCGGCGGCGGCGGTAAAGATATGAGAATTGAAGTTTTCGGCAGCCTTTCCGGAGACCTTATTAGAATAACGAATAAGAGAGCAGAGCGAAAAAATAAACAGTTTAACGGTTAAAATTATGGCTTACGGGTTACGCTTAAAAATATGTTATCAAACTTTCACGGGCTTAAATTTAGAGTTTAGAATATCAAAGCGAGATTATACAGGCGCCGCAATTGAAAGAACAGGGTGCCCGCCCGCGGTTCGTATCGATTACGGCGACGGCGCCGCCGACGACTTTTCAACCATAATGGGCAGCCGCGCTACCGTTCAATTTTACACCGAAACCGCCGGGGAATTTGCAGAGTTTTACACCGCCGACAAACGGGAATACTACGGGGAGTTGATAGTTGTAGACCCCGCCGAAATTTTGCCCGATAGTCGAATTTGGCGAGGTTGGATTGTACCACAGCAACGAAATGAAAAGTTAGAGTATAAAGGACCCGTTTCGTTTGTTTTTATGGACGGTTTAGGGGAATTGAAATACATGGAATTTTTAAACACCGACGGGAATGAATACACTGGCCGCGTTTCTTATACTGAAATTATCACAAAAATATTAACCAAAATTGAGGCCGGTTTAGAGATTCATATATCAACGCAATTCATCCCCGACGGCATTTCACCCGGGGCCAACGGGTTGAAAAATATGTTTATTGATCAATGTGTTTATAGTGGAAAGTCGTGCGCGCAGGTTTTAGAACAAATTTTAAAGGGTTGCAGAATATCGCAGGGTTATATTTCGGGCAGCGGTTTCGATTCTTTCTGGGCTATTCAGGACCTCGGCGCCCTTCAATATTTAGCAGCGCAACCAATCGAAAACACCCCCGCGACGCCGTTATATTTCGATCGGTATAATTCGACCGGCGGCCTACTTTCAACTTATTCCTATTTACCCGTTTTAGTTGTTGATGACGAAAACACATACCACATGGAGCCCGCGGGTTTCACCAATTGGAGCGCGTGGGATTATGTCGACTTTACGGCGGTTTATAGTAATGTTGAAAACGTACTATTAAACGGCGGTTTTGAGGACGGGTTTAATAATTGGGTGCCCGCAATTGCGCTACCCGATCCAATGTTGGAAATATTTACTTTAGATAACGGCGAGCACGCTATGAAAATAGTGGGCGGAAATGATTATGTAACATATAACACCCGGGTTATTGATCAAACTTTTGAAGGGTTAAAGGAATCAACCGCCGGGCTGCGCCTAAAGTTTTCGTATAACATTTTTGAGGGCCCCACCGGAATTGGCGAGGATAGTCAAGACTACGTATATTACGGTATTTACATGACCCGCGACGTGGACGGCGTGAAATTTTGCGGGCGGTTAAATTGGGATGAAGCAACGCAAAAAATATATATAACATTAGACGCAAACTGGGACACTTTAAACGCGTGGCGCCTGTATGCAATAAATGTTAATTATGTGTGGGAGGTTGACCAGTTTAACCCAAAAGTAACACCCCCGGCAAAGTTTGAACGGGCCTCGGAATTAATAGACTATGAAATGTTAATAGATTCAATCCCGAATGATTGTTCATTAACAATTGTCTTTTTTCAATATCGTTATTATGAGGACGCCGACGAACCCCGCGACGACTATAATTTATTAATAGACAATGTAAGGCTGGATTTTATAGACGCCGATTTATTGGAATACCCCTCGGAAAGTAATTACAGGGTTTTAAACGATTTACGTTTTATTGAAACCGGCACCGAGTTTGAATTGTTACAGGGGAGCGCCCCCGCCGACCCAAATAAAACGAACATTTATAACAGTTTTTTAACCACCACAGAAAGCCCCGCCGACTTAATTTTATTGTATTATTTTGCAGTAACCGGCGAAACTTATACTTATGAGGACTTAATGGCCCGCCTTTTAATGAGTAACCACAGGCGCCCGGCCCTTTCAGTAGATTTTCAAATATCAACATTTGATATTTTTCTCCCTATTATGTTTTTATTAGATTCAAACAGTAGTGAAACAAATCTATTATCTTTTATTTCATTAAGTATAAATTTCGACGAGGGTATAATTTCGGGCAACGCCGTGGCCATTTTGCCTTTCGACGAAACAAGCACAATAACATCAGAGGAGGGGGAAAGGACCGCCGGGGAAAGCAAAACGCGGCCCGGGGGCGTTTCATCTCATCCCCCGTTAACCTTAGCCGCCACCGCCGCTGAGGAGCTAACTTTAGAAAGGGCCTCACAGGTCCTAAATTTAGATTTAAGCGCCTACGCAAAAACAACCGCTTTAATTCATTCCTTTATATCGACCCAGCACACCGACACCCCAAAAAGTTATAAAAGTTTAGGCGTTTCAGTTAGGCAATGGGGCCTAATTGTTTCTCCGTTTTCTGACAGCGTTTTATTTACCCGGGCTTTTGGTGCAACCGCTGAAAATGATGGTTATATGTGGGTGCGGCATTGCTGCCCCGATTGGAGTGAACAGGCCGAAATAATAACCAACGGCGGTTTTGATTACGATTTAAGCGGCTGGACCGCCGGGGCGGGCTGGGCGTGGGGCGCCGGTACCGGGGCCGAGCACATCCCGGGAAATGTCGAAACCCTTTACCAGTCGTTAACAATTAATGAGCACCCCAAAAAATTAGTTTTTCAAATATTTGTAACCGCGGGGTCGGTTTCTGTTCAATTAGATAGTTATGAAACTTTCGATTTTACAGAAAGCGGCACTTATACCCGCTATTTTTCGGCAGGAACCCCGGGCACGGGAAATTTCACAATAACCCCCTCAACTGATTTTAACGGGTATATTGATAGCATTTCGATAAAACCGCAGGTAATGATAGCGCTCGGCGGCGCCCCTTTGCGGGGGTTAGATACGAACGGCGACGCCTCGGCCTTTGAAGTACGTTACACCGGCGACGCCGTTTATATTGGTTTGGGTACCGGGGCAACTTCAACCGCCGCCGCTAATAATTCCATTTTTTCTCCGGGCGGTTTTGCCAACATTTTAACGGCCTCAAATATAGCCGCCGTCGGTAACAATTGCGGGGCGTCGGTTGTAAATTCAACCGGGCACGCCTTTTTAGGTTACGGGGGCGACGTGCCAGACGATACCCATAACGGTTACACTTGGATAAATGGAGTTTTAAAGGGCTATTCTGATTTAATGAAATTTACCGGTAATATTTCACTATTTGAGGCCGACGCGGCCCGCCGGATAACATTTCCAACCGCCGGGGCGACCGTTTACGGGGCTTTCATGTTGGGACAAAGTGCAGATATAAACAATTTAATTTGGTCCCCCTATTCAATGCCAACAACCCGCCCGTCGGTTGATAATTCGTTTATAAAAGTTGATGCAAACGGCGCAGCAAGCTGGGCGCCTGTAAATGGCATTTTACCGAGCGGCGCCATTGGTGACATTTTATATAATAATGGTACAACTTGGACCGTTTTAAACCGTGGAACCAACGGGCAGGCCTTAGTACTTGCTTTGGGATTACCCGCGTGGGCAACGCCAGCGGCTTATATAGGGGGGTCGGGTACTATAAATTATTTACCCAAATTCACCGCCGCGACCACTTTGGGAAATAGTATAATTTATGACAACGGTACAAAAATCGGCATTGGAAACACAAACCCCCAAACAATTGTAGATATAACCGGGACTTTAAATTTAGGTTTATTTAGTAGTTTGCATACAGTAGGGTGCGCAATGCAGGGCGCTGCAAATACAGGAATTGAGGCCTCATTATTTACCGCCAGCGCCGACGCTGGAATGCGGGCGGGTTTTTCGTTTATTAAAACAAGAGGAACCGCCGCCTCGCCGACCGCCGCCGCGACGGGTGATAAAGTTGGCTTTTTTGGTTTTAAGGCTTTGGGCAGTAGTATTCAATTAACCGCCTTAGTTGAAGCAACAATAGACGGGGCCGTTTCAGGTACAACCGTCCCCATTCGGCTTTCGTTTGTTACGGGTACATCAGGCGCAACCCGGGCCGAGCGGCTAACAATTAAGGCGACGGGCTTAATAGGTATAAACACAACAGGCCCCGACAGGCAATTAGAAATAAATCACGCCACCGGGTTAAATTTGCGGTTAACATATAACGATAACAACGGCGGGGCCTTAAATTATTGCGATTATCTTTTAACATCCGCCGGGGCCGGGTACATTGTGTCCAGCGCCTCAAAATTTGGAATTATAAACACAAACCCGGCCTACCCATTAGACGTAACCGGCGACGTAAATACTTCAACAATGTACAGGGTGGGCGCCGTTCAAGTTTTTACCGCCCCATTGCTTTCAGGCGCCGCCGGAACCGCCGGGCAGTTTTTAGTTAGCGCCGGGGCGAGCGCCGTCCCTGTTTGGTCCACAATTTCATACATGAGTAACCCAATGAACGCCGCCGGGGATATCATTTGCGGCGGGACCGCCGGGGCGCCGACCCGGTTGGCAAAGGGGAGCGACGGGCAAATATTAATACTTGCAAGCGGCCTGCCTACGTGGGGGGCGTTAACAAACGCCGTCCCTTATGGTACAATGCCAAACGGCGCCGCAGGTGATATTACATATTTAAGCGGCGGTTTTTGGCAGGTTTTAAACATTGGTTCAACCGGCCAAGTTTTAACCGTTTCAGGCGGCCTGCCCGCGTGGGCTACCCCCGCCGTTTATATGAGTAACCCAATGAACGCCGCCGGGGATATCATTTACGGGGGAACCGCCGGGGCTCCGACCCGGTTGGCAAAGGGCGCCGACGGGCAGGTTTTAACCCTTTCGAGCGGCCTGCCAGCGTGGGCAACTTTTAGCGCTATGAGTAACCCAATGAACGCCGCCGGGGATATCATTTACGGGGGGACCGCCGGGGCGCCGACCCGGTTGGCAAAGGGCTCCGACGGGCAATTTTTAAAACTTGTTAGCGGCGCCCCGGCGTGGGCAGCAATTACAGAAAGTCAGTGGGTAACTTCAACGCCGGGAATTTATTATAATTATTATGTAGGAATTGGGACCACTCCCGACTCTTTATATTCACTAAAAACCGCAGGCAGTGTTTATATTTCGGGGGCTTTGAAATTAGGTAATATAATAGACGGACCCGGGGTTCAAAGCGCTTCATTTTATATATTTAATGATACGCTTTCACAATATATTTTAAATCCAAATGGAACATACTGCCCGCCAACCTTAGCCGACACCGGCGCCGGGTCGGGGGTTATTTATTTTTCTTCAACCGCCGCGAAATTGGTATATAAAGACTCGGGCGGGACTGTTCATGCGCTTTATTGATATATTACTATGAGTAATAACTAAAAAGAAAAACAATGAAAAATCAGGAAGTTTTGGACCTTTACACCCTTATTTTCGATAGCGTTGAAACCACAACCGCCACCCCGGTTATAACAATAATTGATGGGATTAAGTGCACACGGTTACAATACTGGAAAAAAAGAAATTTGGAATTATTGCAAAAAGAGTTTAAGGCAATAATAGAAGCCTTAAACGATTTTAAGCCTGCCGAAATGAAAGCATTTGAAAACACCTTTCAAGAGTTAAAGGGAACCGACCGGGAATATGCAATGCCGGAATTAGAAAAACAAATAAAAGAGTTTTTAGCCCTCCCCGCAGTTGTTGAGGTTTTAGCAGAAGAAAGCCCCTTGAAATTTTGGAAAATAAAAGTAGATGACCTCCCCACCGATTTAAATAATAATTATTTATCGTTTATTGATTGGATGATTGAATAAATAAAGGGCCGGAATTAACCGGCCCTTTCTGTTTTGATATATTATAAAAAAAAACAGGAATGAAATTAACCTATAATTTCAGTTTAGAGGAGCTAACAACAACCCGCACGGGCCTACCAAACAACCCCGGGCCGGTTGAAATTGAAAACCTGCGGGCGCTGGCCCGCAATGTTTTGCAGCCCGCCCGGGAATTATTGCGCGAAAAAATTATAGTTAACAGCGGTTACAGGTCGAAAGAAGTAAACGCCGCAAACAACGGCGCCAAAAGTAGCCAACATTTAAAGGGGCAGGCCGCCGATTTAGCTTGTTTCGATAATGAAAAGCTATTTTATACAATATGGAAAAACCTCACTTTCGACCAATTGATATGGGAAGGGGGCGGCCTCCAGCCAGCGTGGGTACATGTAAGTTTTAAGGCTACCGGGCAAAACAGGGGAATAGTTTTAAAAATGATAAACGGTAAATATATACGACTTTATAAATGATGGAAAATATTTTAATAGCATTGATAGGGGCCGTTTTTGGCGGGGGGTTTATATCGTTACTAACTATTAAACCGGCAAAACGAAAGGCCGCCGCCGAGGCCGAAAATGCCGAATTAACCAACATTACAGCGGTTATAAAAATTTGGAAAGAAACCGCCGAAAAATTGAGCGCCGATTTAGAAAGCCAGCGACAACGGACGGGGGAATTAACCCGGCAAATTGAAATTTTAAACAAAGAAGTAACGCGCTTAACATGTATCAATAATAAAATAATGAATTTATTGAACGTAATAACCCCGGATAACTTGGAAATAACAGTCGGGAAAATAAAAGAGGTTATTGAAAAGAAATGATAAAAGGGCCGGTTTATAATGAATTAACCGCCGGGCGATCCATACTGCCCGGGGCTGCAAAAACAACCGTTTTCATAAAATTTAATTCTGATGAAATGAAAGAATTTATAAAAAAATTTGCTGCAAAAATTAAAAGGGTTTTTTCAAAATTGAACGAAACCCAAAAAAAATACATTCCCGTCGCCGTTAACATTGTACAGGCTTTGAAAACGTTTATTGATGGGCCTATTGATGACTTTTTAGCCGAGGCGTTAAAGGCGTTAATCCCCGGCGGCGTTGATGACATTATAATAAATGAATCAATGAAATTTATTAAAAAACGCCTGCCGCAATTGTTATCCGGATTACTCTTAATTGAGGCCGTTAACAACGAAAGTTTAACCGTTAATCAAAAGTTTCTATTGATTAAAGAAAAATTGCAACAATTAGGAATTGACCAAAGGCATATAATATGGGTGGGCCTTTCTGCAAAAATTGCGGAGATATTATTAGACGGCAAAATTACACTGGCCGAGGCTACGAACTTAACACAATCTTATTATAAATCAATAAATTAAAAGCAATGAAAAATTTAATTATTTGTTTTTTTGTTTGTTTTATTGCGCTATTTGCGCTACAAAAACAAACATTTGCAACCGTTCAAACCGCAACCGCCTCGGGGGTTTTAACAATAGTTGACATCGAGGCCCCGGCGGCCTCAACAGTTGAGGCAATAGAAACACCCGCCGACGCGAAACCCAATTTTTTTATTACACTATTTAAAAATTTAGGTTTAGACGGTTGGGGGGTTGTTAATATTGTTTTGGGTTTAATTGCCTTTGTTTTTGCGGGTGCATGGATATTTGGAAAGCGTAAAATAAAACAGGCCGGGGAGCTATTAATAGCGGTTGCAAATGCCATTGAAGATAAAAACGTGGACGCGAATGAAAGAATTGATTTAGCAGAGCGAGCGCGGATCCTGTTTTCTAAAAATTAAAAACCTGTTTTTCTTGTTTTTAGTTACTTATTTGATTAACCCCGGGGGACCGGGGTTTTTCATTGCACCGTCCCCCAATCCGCCCCCCTAATTATAAAGCCCGCGCACCGCGGGCTTTATTGTGCCCAAAACAGGACCACACAAATAAAGTATATAAAGCCGCGAAATACAGCAAAAACGCCCCTTTTAGCGCGGGTTTTAAAAGGCTGCCGCAAAAACAAAACTGATTTATTGCAAAAAACCGTCCCCCAATCCGCCCCCCGTATTGATGAAATATTTAACTTTGTTTTGAAAGGGGCCCGGTTATGGTTGTAAATTTTTATTTAAAGGATGCTAAAAAAACGAAAAGCGCGGTTAATGCTGTAATTTGGTTTAAAAACCGCCGTTTTAAATTGTCAACAGGCGCCGCCGTTGAGGTTAAACATTGGGATAAAGAAAACAAATATATAAAAAGCGACGCCCCGGACGGGGATTTTTACAATTCAATTTTAACCCGCTTTGAGGGCGCCGCAAAAACAGTATTTTCAAAATATATTTTAACAGGAGAGATCCCGGCGCCTGACATAATAAAGGCCGAAATTAACGCCGTTTTAAAGCCCGGGAAAGAGAAAGCCCCTGCCACAAGGAAAGCGGGCAAAAAACCCCCTTCAAATAGCTTTTTAACCTTCTTTAAAGATTACTATGAAAACGCTGAATATAAAGAAAGCACCATTAAAAAATATGTTACCTGTTTTAATTGGTTAACTGAATTTGAAAAGAGCTATAAAACCCGGTTAACATTCGATGCCGTTAATATTGATTTTTACGATCATTTTAAACACTTTATTTTAAATAAGACATACACCCCCAAAAAGGGCGTCCCGGCCCGCAATTACTCAAAAAACTATTTCGGGAGCCTCATTAAATGTATTAAAAGAGTATTAAGGGAAAGCGGGCCAGAAAGCAGGGCCAAACTTCATAATAATATCGATTATAAGATAAGGGATTTTAGAACGGAATCGGAACCCGCCGACGCTATTTATTTAAGCGTTACCGACCTTTTAAAAATTCACAATTTCAACCCCACCCCCGGGAATATTACCGAAATAACAAAGGACCAACGGCCCCAAAATATAGAAAGAAAAATAACCGCTTTGAATTTGGCAAAGAATAAGTTTTTAATAGGGGCTTTCACGGCGCTGCGGGTTTCAGATTTTAACCGGTTAAAGGAAATAAATGTAAATGAAAATGTAATTAAAATTTTCCCTTTGAAAGGTACCCGCAAAAATGAAATTGTAATAATTCCAATACACCCCGTAATTAAAGAAATTTTGGCCGCCGGTTTTGATATTGCGGCGCCGCTTTCAGATCAAAAATTGAACGAACATTTAAAAGAGCTGGCCCGGTTGGTTGGATTAAATGAAAATGTAATTATTAACAGGACCGAGGGCGGGCGGTTGGTTGAGCGGGTTTATAAAAAATGGGAATTAGTTACAACCCACACGGCCCGGCGGTCGGGCGCTACAAATATGTTTATTTCGGGCATTCCCTCAATTAGCATTATGAAAATAACAGGCCACAAAACCGAAATAAGTTTTTTAAAATACATAAAGATTAGTCAAGAGCAAAACGCCCGTTTATTAGCCGAGCACCCGTTTTTTAAATAAGTAAATTATTTTCTTTTTTTATTTGCATATATAACAAATATGTTATATCTTTACGAAGTAATTCAAAACAAAAAAGTAACAATTAAAAACACATTATTATGAAACTAAAATTAAGATTACCCGCAGGAAAAATATTTGAATTTATTTACCCTCTTTTTGCTGAAAAGTTTGTGTATAGCGTAAAATTTGAAACTTTCATAGACGCCGTTGAGGCAAAATTTGAATTAACCGCCGACCAACGGGAGGCCCTATTGAATCAATGGGAATCAAAAGACAGATATTTAGTAGAATGTTAAAAAATACAGATTGGAAAACAATGGTTAAACAGGTTGAAAGTTTAGCCGCCGCCCGGGGAATTTCTCAAAGTGAAATTTCCCGGCGGGTTAATAAAGCACAACCCGCAATAAATAGAATATTTGCGGCCCGATCCTGCCCTTCAATTGAAATGTTTTTAAAAATATTAGACGCCGCTGAAATTGAAATACTTTTAAAGCCCGCGAAAAATTCCCGAAAATAAAAAGGGGCTATTAATTTTGGCCCTTTTTTTGTTTTATAATTTGGAATATATATTTTTAAATAAACAAATACTATCAACATGAAAACATTAATCTATTTTATAACTCTGTTTTGTATGTGCTCGCCCTCAATTGCACAAACAAAGGCAATCGGCGCCATTAATTTCGGAATGAACAAAAAGGAATTAAAAGAGGTTGCAGGCAACGCCGACGGGATGACTTATTCGATGGGTAAAATATTTGTTAATATATTGGGTTACTCTTACGATGGCGTCCCGGTATTTGACGAAAACAAGGAATTTAAAGCCATTGCACTAAGAAACACGAATGGGGTTTTAGCCGCAATTAATAGAGATTATTCAGGATATAACGAAACGGAATTAAAAACCGCCGTTTTAAACATGACTGATTTATTTACAAAAAAATACGGGGACCCTGTTTTAAATTTAGGATATAAACTCCCGGGGGAATTGGAACCGGGCTGCCGGTTATTAATAGCCGCGTGGAAAGGGGAGGGGAAAATTACACGAATTTATGAAACATATTTAAACGCCGTGGCCTTTCCGGAGGTTGAAATAATAGAAGAAACATATTTAAACCAAACAAGTAAAACCCAAATACAACAGGATAAAAAAACGATAGAGAAAACGGAAAATTTATTCTAATTACATAATAAACCCCCCCCGGGCCGCGTTCTATAAACCCGGCCTTTTTTAATTATATGAAGAAAGAAAATATTAAGACGTGCGCCACCTGTAAATTTTGGAAAACAGACCAAATAATTTTTAATTTTGATCATGGAAAAGGTGTATGTTTGGGAAACGACAAAAGTAATAATTGTTATTTGGTTGATAAAAATAACCACCGGCACAATAATGATTATTCAGTAATCCCCGGCGTTTTTGCTTCGAGTGAAATAAACAGGCCGTTGATTTTAGTAACCGATTCGGATTTTGGCTGCGTTAATCATTCAACCTAATTTTTAAAATATCAATTTCCTTATTTAGGCCCTCATTTGTTTTTTCGAGTTTTTCGAGCTCGTTAAATAGCCTTTTATTATCCCCCTCCAAAAAGGCATTAAGTTTTTTTAAGGTTTCCAAATTTTCGCGTAAATAATTCAATATTTCGTCGGGTTCATTATTAACAATAGAGGGAAAACCCTCTTTTTTGTTATCTACAAACATGCTACCCTCCCCGGTTAAAAACCAAACCGGGCTAATTTCGGGGAATGAATTTAGAATGTTGTTTATGCTCACATCTTTTAGATTAGCATTTCTTTTAAGGGCTATTTGTATAGAATTATTTGAGGCGCCCACCCTCTTCTCAAAGGCGCTAATTGATAATCCGGACCATTCTATAATTTTCCGGAGTTGGTTTATTGGTTTCATAATCAATTAAATTAATGAACGCATAAACATTTTTAATAAAAAAACATAAACAAATGTTTGCGATTTAGAAAAATGTTTATACTTTCGTTTTGTTATTTATACATTTATACATACACAATTTATGCAAAATTTAAACCAAATGCCAATCGCGCCAACATTACGCGAATTAGAAATCGGCGAAACACGGGAAATCCCCGGCAACCGCTTTGCAACGGTAAACACAACAATAGACAGATTAAAAAGAGTTGAGGGGAAACGATTTTCATATATAACCCTCCCCGGAAATATTTTAAGCGTTACCCGCACGGCCTGATGGAAACGGAAATAATATACAAAGTAAACAAAACCGACTTTAAAGCGGCCATTTCTGAAACCCTTTCAGAGATAAACAAAGCCGCCGTTTTAAACCGTTTTGATGGCCGGTTAATATCAGTTAACGCGGTTGCAGAAATTCACAACATACACCGCGACACGGTAACACGGCACGCCCGGGCCGGGCTTATTCCCTCAACAATAAAAGGTAAAAGAATGGTTTTCAATTTGGCCGATGTTTTAGAAATGAAATTTTAACCAAATATCAAAATTTATGAATGTTCAATTTACAGACAAAAAGGGCTTTTTTAATTTAAGTTATCCCCGGGGTTTTAACCTTTTAACGGGTTACATAACACACCCGGACCCGGACGAAAAAAAG
>Ga0066603_10000562_pt1 | contig 28135 bp, 32 predicted proteins | sample Higcelweek8metaG_FD_59482 | JGI IMG/M metagenome (GOLD analysis project Ga0066603, IMG submission 59482) | Freshwater pond sediment microbial communities from the University of Edinburgh, under environmental carbon perturbations - High... | ecosystem: Environmental > Aquatic > Freshwater > Pond...
TCTTGTGAATATAGAACTACCTCAGGGAATTGATAAATTAATTTCTCTAATTCTGTGATTTCATTTGGAATTTCTTTTTTATTATTATAATTAAGTTCTTTTGATTTCTCCAAAATTGAGCTAGCTCGAACTGCTGTATATTGTAAATATGTTCCTGAATCACCTGTTATGTTCAAAATCTCTTCCCAGTTAAAAAGGATATCTTTCAAACTATCTCGTTTTAAGTCATTGAATTTTAAAGCTCCGATTGCTACAATTTCTTTTGTTTCTTCATTTATGGCACCTGCTCTTTTTTCAGCTTCAACAATAATGTCATCGAGCCAAATAACATTCCCTTTTCTCGTGCTCATTTTGCCTTCAGGGAAACGATACAGACCGTGAGCCACATGAATTCTTTGCCCATCGCTGAAATATCCGAGCATATTTTCTGCTTCAATAATTTGTTTAAAATATCCTATTTGTTCAGAACCAACTTCGTTTATTATTTTTATATCATTCCCATATTCGCCCTTTCTCCATTTATCCGCAGCCAAATCCCTCAAACCGTATAAAGAAGAACCATCTTTTTTAAGCAAAAGAAGAGGCGGAATTTTTTTATCCTCATTGAATTCTATTATAAAAGCGCCTTCGCTTTCTCTTCCGAGTTTTTGCCCTTTTACATCATCTATGACTGCTTGCATTTTATCTTCGTAAAAACTTTCGCCATAAGCGGTATCAAACGGTGTTATATTTAATTTCTTATATATTCTCTCGAACTCTTTCATCGATAAAGCTATGCATCTCTTCCATATATCAATCGCATCTTTATCTTTCTTCTCAAGTTTTGCGAATGATGCTCGTGCTTCGTCTTCAAGCATTTTATCGTTTTCAGCTTCATCGTGAAATTTCACATATAAATCAACTAGTAATTTTATTGGGGTGTTACTCTTTTCTATTTCAGAAAGGTCTCCCCATTTATTGATAGCAACTATCAATTTACCGAACTGAGTCCCCCAATCTCCTAAATGATTATCCCTTATCACATTAAACCCAGAAAAAGTTAAAATTCTTGCCAGTGAATCACCTATAATTGTTGAACGTAAATGTCCTACCGTAAAAGGCTTCGCTATATTTGGAGAAGAATATTCAACAATAACCTTTTTATTGTCACCTATATTATTCTTCCCCCAATTTTCTTTATTATTTAAAATCTTTTCTATACTTTCTGTAAAAAATTCTCGCGATAAATAAAAGTTTATAAATCCTGGACCTGCAACTTCAACTTTCTCGATTTCTTTTGGCAAATTCTTTTCAAACTCATTTTTAATTGATTCAGCTAATTCTTTCGGATTCATCCCCAACTTTTTTGCGCAGACCATCGCCACGTTTGTCGAATAATCTCCATTTGTTAAATCATCCGGATGTTCAATAGAAAAATCGCTTGATTCAATTCCAAGGTTTTTCAAAGCTTTCTGTATTTGTTTTTCTATTTGTTCTCTCATTCTAATTATTTATGCCCAGTACTTCCTTCCCGACCTTCTCCTCTAGCCGTACCTCCTGATAATTCTTCTACCTCAAGAATATCACAATCTTCATATTTTTGTATAATCATTTGCGCAACTTTGTGTCCCGCCCTTAGAACGAAATCTTCTTTCGATAGATTTATAAGACTCATTGTTATCTCCCCTCTAAACCCAGAATCAATAACACCGCCCATTATTTTTAAACCGTGTCCAAAAGAGATACTTGATTTATCCCAAATAAAACCTCCACACCCTTCAGGAATTTCAATAGCAACACCAGTAGAGACAGTGGCTTGAGCTCCTGCCTTAAAAAGAACATCCTCTGTAGTATAAAAATCAATCCCTGCATCCCCAGGATTTCCATGTGTTGGTAATTTTGCATTCTCTTTTAATTTTTTAATTTTGATTTTCATAATTTAAAATTTTTTTTAATTTTTTCAGCAATTTTCTTAGCTGAAAGTTTTGTTGTGTCAATTTTTAGATTATTTTTCAATTTTGGTGAAGTAACAAGATCTTCTTTGTTAAATATTTCTCGTAACTTTGTTTCATCAGTAAGTTTTTTGTATATTCTTCTTTCCTCGCTTGAAGCTCTTTTAACGTTTTCTTCAATATTGCAGATTAAGTGCACAGGGCATCCTAATCCCCCATTATCCTCACAAATTTTCATTACACTTTCAACAAAAGTAGTATCCTTAATACCATTTTTATAAACAAACGAAGCAGAATAAGGATGAGTCATAATAATATTTTTCCCCTTCAGGGCTGCTTCAGATACCATGGTTTCGAAGATTTTCATAAATAAATTTGAACGGTCGGGTGTATTGTCAGATCTAGGAAAAAGCTCCTCAACCAAATTTAATATCATATGACAATGCACCAAGGAATAATTATCTACTATTTTTTGCAATTCTTGCGCCACAGTTAACTTTCCTACTCCTATAGGTCCAAAAATTAATATACATTTCGGCTTATTATTTTGTAATTTTTTTGACTTCTGCATAAATTTTTTCATGAATTTGTTCACGTGATAACATTTTGCCTTTTTCTGAACACTCTATTTTAATAAAATTGGGAATCTCTTTCACAAGTTTAAGCGCGCTCTTACGAGAGTTTATCAAATGATTTACATCACTCTCATGAACATCTTTTTTCTTTTTCAAATATTCTCTTTTCATCTTACTACTATCACGGTCTTTCAAAAGCTTGAGAACCAAATCAATCGGTAAACTCAAATATAAAGTAAGATCAGGTCTCGGAATTTTGAAAACTTCATACTCCATTTGGTCGAGCCATTTTATAAAATCGGCTCTCTTTTTCGCACTCATTACTTTCCCTCCTTGGTGAATTTGATTGGCTGAAACATAACGATTGGCTATAACTATATAACCTTGTTTTAGCCATTTTCTCATCTCTTCGCTTGATTCCCAGCGATCAGCTGCGTACATAACAGAGGCAATTTTTGGATGGATATTAAGCCAATTATAATATTGTTCAGAGAGACAATGACCAATAAATTGCCCAAAGAAATTCTTATAATACTCAGGGAAATCAACAACCTTAAGCTTGTATCCATCCTTCTTTAATCTCTTAGTCAAATATTCCACTTGCGTAGCTTTTCCACTTCCATCTGTTCCATCTATCACTATTAATTTCCCTTTATATTTTTCTTTTTTATTCTTTGTCATAAAATTATTTAAAAATGCTTTTCATTATTTCTGATATATCTTCCTTGCTCTGATAATTAAAAAAATTAAGATTCGAATCACCAGAGATCATCGCGGATACTTTTTTGTCATCTGTTTTATGATAAAGGCAAAAAATATTCTTATTCAATTTCTCGGCAAATGCAATCTCATATCCAACACCTAAAGATGGAATAGTGACATCTGCGACAATAATTTCTGCCTCTTTTATTAAAGATATATCTCTATCATAAATTTCTTTGTCGGTCATATTTAATGTTCCATAGCTTGAAAGAGATTTATCTGCCACAAATTCAGTAAGTACTTCACCATAAAGAGAAAGTTCACGGATAATAAAATTGTACCATTCTATATGTTCTCTTCCTCCTCTTATTGATCCTGAAAAATATATTTTCATGAAATTATTTAGATCTCAATACTTTATCCATTTTCTTAGCAATATTTATCATGTCTTTTTCCTTCTTTCCTCTCGTCGTTTCTGCACAAGTTCCAAGACGAATTCCTGAAGGATCCATAACTGAACGAAGATCGCCGGGGATTGTATTCATGTTTACAATAATTCCTGCTTTTTCAAGTTTGATACTTGCCTCTTTACCTGATACACCTTTTCCATCCATCCATGTATCCATCAATATCAAATGAGAATCGGTTCCACCAGAAATAATATGCCAACCAAGTTTTTCTAATTCTTTCGCAAGAGTCTTTGCGTTTTTTACAACTTGCTTTGCCCATTTTTTGAAATCTGGCTTCATTGCTTCCTGCAAGGCAATCGCAACTCCGGCAATATTGTTCTCATGTGGACCACCGAAAAGTCCTGGGATAACCATCTTATCTAATTTCTTATCAAAACCCCTCTCGTCTTTCTTGACCCAAAGGATTGCTTGTCTTGGACCACGGAGAGATTTGTGAGTTGTGCTCATGACAGAGTCAGCGTAAGGGAATGGTGATGGATATGCACCACCGGCAACAAGCCCGGCAAAGTGTGACATATCGACATGAAGGATTGCACCACATGCATCGGCGATTTCACGAAACTTTTTGAAATCAACAACTCTTGGGTATGCAGTAAAACCACAAACTATAATATCTGGCTTTTCAGTAATTGCTAATTTTTTGAGATAATCATAATCAATAATTTCTGTTTTAGGATCAAGCTCAAACTGTAATGGTTTCCAAAGTTTGCCAGTCATCGAAAGTGGATGCCCGTGAGTAAGGTGACCACCTGAAGTGAGCTTCATTCCCATTATTTTTCCACCAATTGGAACAAGCGCCGAATACAAAGCAAAATTGGCAGGTGAACCAGAGAGAAGTTGAACATTTACATGCCAATCTTCCTTTTTTAATTTAAACAATTTCAAAGCTCTCTCCATACAAAGAGTTTCAACCTTATCAATAATCTCATTTCCACCATAATATCGGCGTCCTGGATAGCCCTCGGCATACTTATTGGTTAATTTTGAACCTAGAGCTTTTAATACGTCATTTGAGACATAGTTTTCTGAAGCGATAAGATTTATAACACTTTTCTGTCTTTTTTCTTCGGCCTTTATGAGCTTTTCAACTTGTTTATCTTGCATGTTAATTTAGTTGTTTTTAGTTTGTAATAGGTTGATTTTACCACGTTTGGGAAAAAATTAAAAAAGAGCCCTCCAAGAAGACTGTGATTTCTGCATACGGTTTACCGCATAAGAAATCGGGAGTATAATAGGGCGCATGAGAGCATATTTAGACATAGTTAAAAAAATATTAGAAGAAGGTAAATTGGTTGATACAAGAACCGGAGTAAGAGCTTACACAATAGCTGGAGCAATGTTTGAACATGATATGTCAAAGGGGTTCCCTCTTCTGACAACAAAGAAGACTCCATTCAAATTGGTAGCAAGCGAATTAGAATTTTTCATTAAAGGAATCACCGATAAAAAGTGGTTACAAGATAAAAATAATCACATCTGGGATGAATGGGCAAAACCACAGCTCGCTCCATATGGACATGATGAAGAATCAAAAAAGAAAATGCTTGAGGAGAGAGATCTTGGACCGATTTACGGGTTTCAGTGGCGCCACTTCAACGCTCCTTACAAAGATTTTAATACTGATTATACTGGACTTGGAATTGATCAGATAAAAAAATTAGTTGATTCTCTTAAAACAAATCCTCGTGATAGAAGAATGATAGTTAGTGCTTGGAATCCACAACAATTCAGTGAGATGGCTTTACCACCATGTCATTATTCTTTTCAGATAACTGTTATTGATAAAAAATTAAATCTTTTGTGGAATCAACGCTCTGTCGATACGATGCTTGGTCTCCCATTCAACATCGCAAGTTATGCAATACTTCTTCACTTGCTTGCTAAAGAATCTGGATTAGAAGAAGGAAAACTCGTAGGTTTTCTTGCTGACGTTCACATATATGAAAATCACGTCGAAGGTGCTAAAGAGCAATTAACACGTGACCCTAATAAATTCCCTCTTCCAACAATCGAAACTTCGGAATGGAAATCAATTTTCGATTGGAAAAGTGAAGATACAAAATTATTAAATTATCAGAGTTATGACAGAATACCATTTGATATAGCAGTATAAAATGAACGAAATAGAAATAAAAGCAAAATTAAAGGATAAAGAAAAAGTTTTAGAATATATAAAAAATTCTGGAGCTACATTTTTAGGTAAAAAACATCAAAGAGATATAGTATTTTGGCTAAATAATATAAAAAAAATAGAAGATGGAACAAATTTACTTGGAGCAAATTATTTGAGAATTAGAAATCAAGAATCTGATAAGGGAAAGAAAGTTATATTCACATTAAAACAACCAGTAACTAACGAATCAGATTGTAAGGAACATGAGATAGAAATAAAAGAAGAAGACATCCCTAATTTGGAATCTATCATACTCACTCTCGGATATTATGAATTCTGCATTACTGAAAAAAACCGAGAAACATATAAACTTGGAGAAATTGAAATTTGCCTTGATGAAGTCAACGAACTAGGTTCATTTATTGAATTGGAGAAATTTGGGAAAATAGATGAAACCGAGAAAATTCAAAACGAGTTAAGTGAAATTCTTAAATCTTGGGAAGTAGAAAAGAAAGACCAAACTTGTTACGGATATGATATATTAGCTTATAAATTAAAAAATAATATATGATTTTATCAATAATATCAGCCATAGGAAAAAATAATGGAATCGGAAAAAAGAATGCGCTTCTTTGGGATTTACCGAGAGATATGAAGCATTTTCGTGAGACCACAAGTGGTCACACGGTAATAATGGGACAAAAAACTTTTGAGTCGCTAGGAGTTAACGAAACAGGTGAACTAGGCCGCCCTCTTCCTAAACGACGTAATATAATTTTAACCAAAGATGAAACTTTTAAGAGGGATGGAATTGAAATAGTTCATTCGATTGATGAACTTACATCTCTTCTCGAAAAAACCGAAAACAAAGAGAGCGAATGTTTCGTGATTGGTGGCGGACAAATATATAAATTGTTTATTGATCTTGCAGATAAGCTTTATATTACACACGTCAATGTAGAAGTCCCCGACGCTGATACTTTCTTTCCTATTATCGATATGACTAAGTGGCAAAAAGTGAGTGAAGAAAAACATGAAGCTGATGAAAAAAATAAATACGGAATGTCCTTTGTAGAATACAAGAAGATATAGAAAATAGCCTTTTGAAAAACATCCATAAAATATTCTTTTTAAAAGCCCTTATCCCTCTCCGCTCGTTCCTCGCTTCGGCGCGCCCACACCTAGGCATTTTAAAAAGAATATTTTATTACTGTTTAATTTTCAAAAAGACTATTTTAATTCTTCAACTATCTGATCAATCTGTTTATATAAATCTTCCTTTGTCCCTTCATTTACAATAGTCCAGTCTGCACGTGCAATAGGTCCCGCCTGATGTGAGTTTTCTATTTGAGCATAATCACGAGAAATCATATCTTCTCTATTGAGAGGACGAATAGGACGATTAGCCATCCTAGAAATACGAGTCTCAGGATTTGAGTATATCGCCAACACCTTGAATGAATCTCCGAACTCTTTTTTCATCTCTAAATATTCTTCCCAACTATAAAGACTTTCAACTATCACATTCCCATTCTTATATAACTCTTGTATTTTAGGAATATTTAGAATAGCGTATGCACCCATACCTAATCTTGCTCTAATACTTTCTCTCATTTTTCTCTCATTAGCTTCGTTTATTTCGATATTATCTTTTTTCATCTCATCGAAAGTGACATCACCAAAATAAACTTTCGGCCAGTTTTTTTCTCTTATTAAATGTTCAACTGTTTCTGTTTTACCGGCCCCGGGCAATCCTACAATTGCTAAAATTATTTTATTCATATTATTGATCTTTATATTGAACTAACTCTTCTTTTAAAAGCTCATACTTAACTCCGGCTTCTTTGAAAATTTCTTTACTCCTCGCTCCTGCATGATAATCTTTCTCAGCTACAACCCTTTTTATTCCAGCATTAATAATTAATTTAGCGCAAGTGTAACATGGAGTCATCATACAATATAAAGTCGCGCCATCTGTACTGATACCCATCTTTGCAGCTTGAGCGATAGCATTTTCTTCATTATGACTTGTTCGGATACAATGCCTTGATTGAGTTCCATCTTCATTCACAACTGTATGCATTTCGTGTCCAATATCATCACAACTTTTACATCCTGCGGGAGCCCCAACATACCCAGTAGAAATAATATGCTTGTCTTTAACAAGAACTGCACCAGTACGACCACGATCACAAGTAGCACGAGTTCCTACTGAGTGCACAATTTCCATAAAATACTCATCCCAAGATGGGCGTTTATAATTTTTTATTTCATTTTCATTTATCATAATGATGAAATTATATTATTAATAATAATAAAAAGCTACTATCTATCTAATAACAAAGAAACCCAAAATCATAGCCACAAAGTTAAGTATTGTGTGAGATATTGAGATTAAAACTAAATTCTTATATTGATAATACATCCACGCAAAACCAATTCCAGCAATAAATGTCATAGGGAGCACAAAAGTAGCATTTAGATAAATGACATGCATCAACGCAAAAACAGCTGAATTCAAAAGAATAATAAATATTGGATTGGCAAAAACACGACGGAGCATATTCATTAAAATTCCTCTAAACACAATTTCCTGTACGACACTAAGAGGAATAAATAAAAGTAAAAATTTAATATTTGACCACCAATTCAAAAACGGTTTGTGGGGGACAACCTGTGCAAGCCAAATTAAGAACAAAACTCCACCTATAGTAAAAATAGAATATGGAATTATATCTTTCATATAACCCTTATGAACACCCATATCTGCATAAGTCCACTTGGCGTGTTTAACAATACCAAACAAAAGAATTGCAATGGTAAAAAGCAGAATGGCTCTATAATTCCCAGGAATAACTTTGAAATATAAAAACAGAGTCGGAATTAAATACAGGTATAATATCTGAACCCAGACAATTTCTCTTTCCTTTTTTATATCATCCATGGTTACATTATATATAAAAACCACTTTAATTCAAACAAGAATTAAAGTGGTTTTAAAAGACTCTAAAATTATTGTTTAGCGGGAATATTTTGGTTCGCTGTTGCAGAAATTGGACGTAACTGAACCGATGTCGCGCTTACGCTTCCGTCGGCGTTTGCTACGCCAGTTATCATCACTTGTTTTCCTATAACAACGTCAGCGGTTGTTCCATCAACTGTTTTTTCAACTTTTGTGGTTGGTGAAAAGAAAACGATTTTTGATCCACCATTTGAAAGTTTTACTGTCATACTTTTAGCATCAATCGATAAAACTTCACCCGAAACAAAACCTCCTCCCGCTCCACCTCTCATCATTCCTTGATTACCAGTCCTTTGCCCTATCCCTTGATTGAATCCACCTTGAACAAATTGACTTTGGCGACTTGTATCAACATTTTTTGTATTTCTTTCTGCATAAATCATTCCTCCTTTAAAACTAAGTAAAGCAACAACTAAACAAATTATAACACTCACAATAATTTTTTTATTTTCCATATGTATTTAAAATTTTTTTTAATTATTAATTATTAATTAATCTACTCATATCTTAACGCCTCGATCGGGTTAAGTTTTGATGCACGTTGTGCTGGATAATACCCAAACACAATTCCAATGAGAGCTGACACTCCAAATGCCAAAAATACGGACGACAGAGATACCTGTGCTTGTATTATTCCTAGAGCTGTCATTCCAAAGGATACTCCCCACCCCAATATTACTCCCATGATCCCTCCTATAAATGTTAGCATTACTGCTTCAATCAAAAATTGACGATTAATGTCTCTACGTTTAGCTCCTATCGCCTTTCGAAGGCCTATTTCGCGTGTTCTCTCTGTCACTGTGGTAAGCATCATATTCATTATCCCAATTCCTCCTACAACAAGTGAAATCCCCGCCACAGCCGCAAGCAGGGCCGTAAAAGTCCCTGTGACAGATGAAGCCGTTGCAATAATATCTGCTTGATTCATTGTAGAAAAGTCAGCCGAGGCAGAATCTGAAATATTGTGACGATCTAACAAGACTGAAGTTATCTCCTCTTGAACTTGAGTTGTTATATCGGCATTTTCTGCAGATACACTAACAGATGTGACATACTCATCCCCAGAAAAGTAGCGTTGAGCTGTCGTCAGAGGAATGTAAATCATATCATCAGCATTTTGAAATCCTGATCCTCCTTTGGCTTTAGTTAAACCAATTATTTTGAACTGGATACTTTTGATACGGATAGTTTGTCCGATTACAGATGTTCCCTCTCCAAAAAGATCAGTCTGAACCGTTGGGCCTATAACAGCAACCTTCGAGCCACTCTGATTTTGAACATCACTAATAAAATCACCATCTTCAATCTGAAGATTACGGACATCTAAATAGCTAGAAGTAACTCCATCGACTGTGGTGTTGGTGTTTGTACCCTTAGCAGTAACTTGATAACGTCCAGAAACTTCCGCGGTAACATTTTTAACACCCTCAAGTGTTTTAAGTGCTTCAACATCTCCTAAGGTAAGAGTTTTAGCTGAGCCACGTTCTTGACGCACTTGTTGGCCTACTCCACGGGGAGCTCCAGGAGATACAACGATTAAATTTGCACCGATAGATTGGATTGAAGATGAAATAGAATCTTGAGCTCCAGTACCAATCGCTGTCATCGCAATAACCGAAGCAATACCAATAACGATACCAAGCATAGTTAGACCAGATCGAACCTTATTCCCCTTGAGCGCCATAAATGTCTCTTGTAAAATATCTTTTGTTTTCATTTTATTATTCTTTTATTGTGTAATTTACTATCACTTACAATAAGGCCATCACGAATAGTAATAATACGATCAGCATGTTCGGCGACATCAGGCTCATGAGTGATTAAAATAATTGTTCTTCCCTGTTCCTCATTTAATTTCTGGAATGTCCCTAGAACAATTTCACCAGTTTTCGTATCAAGATTCCCAGTCGGTTCATCGGCAAGAATAAGTGTTGGATTATTTACAAGAGCACGAGCAATCGCAACACGTTGAATTTGTCCGCCTGAAAGTTGATTCGAGAGATGTGAAAAATGTGCTTCATCAAGTCCACTAGAAAAAAGTGATTCACGTGCGCGCTTTGTTCTTTCTCTTTCTTCTACTCCATCATAGATAAGAGGTAAAATTACATTTCTCAAAACAGTTGTCCTCGGAAGCAAATTAAAAGATTGAAAAACGAAACCAATTTTATCTTTTCGAATATCAGCAAGTTCATCGTCAGTCATCGTCGAGACATCACGACCGTCTAGAATGTAAGTCCCCGAAGTTGGATTATCTAACGCCCCTAGAATATGCATTAGCGTTGATTTACCTGACCCCGAAGGTCCCATGATTGCGACAAATTCTCCATCTTCTATTTTAAAACTTACTCCATTAAGTGCATTAAAATATTCATCCCCTGTCTGATATGCTTTTGTTATGTTCTTAACTTCAATCATATTAATCTCTTGGTCCTCCCCCCATCCCTCCTACCGCACCCATTATGCTTGGAGTTGAAGTTTTATTGGTTTTAGTGTCTTTATTTGTTGTAATTGTTCCGGTAATAGTCTTTGTAACAATGATATCCCCCTCTTTTAGCCCTGAAGTAATTTCTGTTGATGTGTCATCTACTAACCCAATACCAACTTCAACTTGTGTTGGTTGTATTTCTGAAAGCGAACCTTGAACTCCAGTCTCTGGTGCTGGAAGCGGTGAGGCAAACGTCCCAACATAACTTATTCCGTTTAGAGTTTTAGTAGCACTACTTGGAACGACAAGAACATCTTGCTTCATATCTGTGATAATAGTTGCTGATACACTCATACCAGGTTTTACAAATTCATCACCAGTATCAAAGCTAATTTTTACTGTATAAGTGACGACACCTTGAGAAACAGTTCCAATAGAATCAATCTCTGCAACTTCACCGGAAATTGTAAGGGCATCAATCGCATCAAAAGTTAATGTGGCTTTTTGCCCTAATTTAACTTTTGCGATATCAACCTCATTCAGAGAAATAGTTGCGATTTTTTGTTTCGTAATTAATGTTCCGACACTAGTTCCAGATGATTGACCAACTTTCGCTGTAAGTGTAGCTATGACTCCATCAAACGGTGCATAGATGTAGCAATCGTTAACAGCGTCTTGTTTTAATTGCACAGTAAGCTGAGCTGAACGAATATCAAGTTCATCCGTCCCAGCAATAGTGTCAGAGAGTGATTGAGATCCTTCCTTTATCGAATTAATAGAAGACAATAAACTATTTACATAATTATTTGTACTTGAAAGCCATGATGAAATGTCTGTTCTTGTAGTGGTAGTATTGGCGTCATTTTCATAACTCAAATCACTAACAACATAATTAAAAGCCTCATTAGTATTTTTGATTGCAAGAGACATCATTGTCGATGAATCATAAGCTTTATTGATTAATTTATCTATATCAGATAATTGACTCGAACGAGACAAAGTTTTGTAAAGTTTGTTTAAATCATCAATACTCTTTTTCGCAGAATAGTAACTATTCTCCCCAAGTGATACTTTATTTTTGCCGGTTGTAGTTATCCCAGCAATATGATTACTTCCGAGATACCCCGTACTACTGTAAATATCTTCCAAATTGGAAATCATTAAAGTCATATCATTTATATAAGATGAGACGGTATTCCACCCATCGTTATAATATTTGGTGAGTGAGTTTTCTTTTTGAAGTAAAGTTAAAGTATCAGGTTGTTTGGTTAGTTTGGCAAGAGATATTTTTGCATTTTCAAGAGATGCTTTAGCATCACGAGAATCAGTACTTGCAATAAGAGTGCCCCTCTTCACCGTTTGTCCGGCATGAACTCCGACATAGACAATATCTCCCGTTGCTCCAGGTTTTAAATCTATAGTATTTTGTGCTTCTACCTGACCTGTACCCGTGACCGTTGTTGTAATATTCCCTTTTTCTACTATTCCAGTAATATAACGAGTCACACCGACTGCTTTTTTTCTAAAAATAAAAAACGCACCGACTGCAATAATAATGATAGCAACACCGACTATAATTTTATGAGCTAAAACAAATGTTTTTATTTTTTGTATCATATTTATGTTTTTAAATTTAATTAATTTGTCTTAGCCGGCATATTGAAAGGTACCGGTAGAAATCTTATCAATTTAGCCTCAATCTGACCTGTGGAATTGGGAGTGCCGATAACAACAATATGATCATCCAACTTTAATTCATTTCTTGTAACAATATCACGCGCCTTACGAATCTCAGTTTGATCATCCAAGACAACCACCTTCTCAGTATTATCCTTCTCATCCTGCACTATGATTGTAGGTAATTCTATTTTGATTATTTTGCCTATTGCCCCATGCGCATTCGGCAAATTACCAAAATCTCCCAATCTTCCTCCCATCATCTCAGGGCCTCTATGGGGAGAACCAAAATTTATTTCATAATTATTCCCCCAATCACGTCCAAATGCCGCCTTTCTAAATCCTGCTATCTTTCCAGCCTGGAAAATAACAAAGATAATAAAAAGAACTCCAAGCGTATAAATAACAACTCTAAAACTTTTTGACTCTAAAACTTTTTTAATTTTATTTTTCATAATAAATAATTTTATACTGCTAATAAATTGCTTTTAAATTGATACGACACTTTTCTTATTGAAATAAATAATATAAATAATAATAAAAAAGAAAGTACGAGACTCATCACAGGCAGTGAATCTGATAATGAAAGTACATATTCTCGCCAGTATGAAGCGATAATACCACTATCTGAAAATGCCAACGATAAATACCTAAAGAACCCCAACTGAACACATTGTTCAATAAGAATTTTGATAGAGAAAACGCTCCCAGATAGTGATAATACACTTAAAGACAGAAAACCAAATTTTTTAATTTTGGCAATTCTGGCACTTTTTGATTGAATTACACAAAAAATATCACCAGAAAGTCGACTTTCCGGGCTATATTTTACATTTTTGAATAATTTTTGTAGATTTTGTTCCACATACATATATACGAGCAAGTTTTCATTTTGGTGCAAAAACACGTCGGGATATTAAAAATTTTCTGAGTAGGTGTGGGCGCTACCTGCGCGAGGTACGAGCAGAGAGGGATAAGCGAAGAAAATTTTTAATATCCCGACATGTTTAATAATTTTTCTCTCAATAAAATCATCGCTCTTTGGTGGTAACTTTTCACTGTATTTAGTGGTTTATTTAAAAGCTTCCCTATCTCATCAAAAGTCATGTCTTCTTGGTAATGAAGAATTAGAACTTCTCGATAATTAATAGGAAGTTCGTCCAAAAGATTATTTAAAAACTCTTTATCTTCTAATCTGATAAGCATTTCATCTGGCAAAATAATTTCATCTTCTATTTTTGATTCAAAACTTTCCTCTTCACCATCAAGCGAAGAAAAAACTACGGATTTCTTTTTCCTTAAATAATCAGTAATTGTATTTCGAGCAATTGTAAAAAGCCACGTCTTAAAACTAGCTTTTTCTAATTTAAATTTTTTTATATTTTTCCAGACCTTTATAAAAACATCTTGGGTTATATCTTTAGCATTTTCAACACCAACAAAACGCGCTGAAAAGTTGTAGACAGATATGGTGTATTTATCTATTAGCTTTTTGAAAGCATTTTGGTCTCCTGCTATATATCCTTTAATTAAAGATTCATCATCTTCCATCATTACAATATACTCCTAAAAAGGATTTTAGAGAATAAATTATTTTTTGTTGTAAATCGGATGACTTTCGGGAATAGAAGAAATATAGTTTGCGTATCGTGATAAAGCAAAGAGTACACTAGATAATCTGTTCATATAAGAAACTGTAATAGGGCTAATTCTTCTACTCCCCTCGTCAGCCACAGCTATAACTCGACGTTCAGATTTGCGAGAAAGAGTTCGAGCAAAGTCTAAACCAGAGCTTATGATACTTCCCCCCGAAATAGTAAACGAGGTGATGGGTGGTAAAACTTCTCCAATATTATTTATAATGTTTTCAATTTTTGTTAATTCTTTTTTATTGATAGACATTTTGGATCCACCGAGTTCTGCCTGAATGATAAAAAGATTTTGCTGAATATCTTCTATCATTTTGCTATATAAAATTTTCTTACCTGTCTGCGCAGTCGGGGCCCCAACTGCAAGTGCAATTTTTGCACTATCAGAATATACTTTTATTATCCCTAAATATGCATTGAGCTCATCCACAGACCCAAGGGCTTCTACGAGAATGGAACTCTTTGAAATACGCCCTTGTTTGCAATCATAAAGAGTGGTCGTACCCTTATCACCAAAACCAGTATAAAGGATATTCTTATCTTTTTTGAGGTGATTTTGAACCTTTTTCATAGAGAAAGTATACCACGAATTTAATTTGAAATAAAAAGCGTAATTGACTTAAAACCGTAAAGATGTATGATTGAAAACGATATTTGTTCTATTGTTTAACCTAATTCCTAACGCTCATGCCTCATCTATGTAAAAGAAGGGACAAAAACCCGTACTGGAAAAGAAAAACTTCCACTTTGAATGCTCGCGAAAAAGTTATTAATAAGAGAATGGAAAAGCGAGAAAAGAAAAAACACCGACGTCAACTCCAACTTTTAAAGATTGGATAAAAAAATGTTACCATAATGGTAGAAGAGGAAAGTTCACAAGAGCTTTCCTTTTTGTTTAATCTACAAAGCAATGATATTGACTATTGGACCAAAAAAGATATAGTGATAAAGAACTAAACTTTTTTGTTGAATAATATAAAAACTAAACTATGGCACACTGTAATTCGAACTCTTCTAAAAAAGACAAAAAAAGGAGTAAACCAAGCTGGAAAGACCACAGCAACAGTAAAAGGAGCCAAAATAATGGTTCCAAGAAAAAATAAAGGGTTTTTGACCCGGCCCAGGACAATTCGTCCTGGGCTTAAAATTTTATTTATAACTTCCCACTGCTTCTTTTATATTTTTATATCCGTCTTTTTTGAGCAACAGGGCTAATTCTTTGTTTATATTCCCTATTTGACTTGGACCTTCATAAATCATTCCGGTAATCATCTGCACAAGGGTCGCTCCTCTTTTTATTTTCTCATAAGCATCGGCGCCTGTGAATATACCACCACAACCGATAATGATAAATCTGTTTTTGTATTTTTTATAAACTTCACTAATTAAATTATTGGTGATTTTTTCTGTAGGCTTGCCACTGAAGTTCCCACGCCCAGCGTGCTCAATCTCTTCTTTATCAAAAGCTGGATTTGACCGATCTTTCACAAGATTTGAAAATACAAAACCACTCACGAATTTATACGAGTTAGCCACCTCACAAAGAGCCAAAGTATTCGGAACACTTTTTTCCAAATACATTTTTATAAAAAATGGTTTATTTATATTGAGATATGACAATTTATTTAATAGCATCCCAAATCCAATAGGTTCGTCAAATTTATCTTTCAATCCTTCAACATTTATTAAATTTGGGCAACTAATATTTAATTCAAAATAATCAAAATAATCTTCCTGAAGTGCCATCTGGAAAGATAGACATACATCGTCAATCGTTTCTTCGATTTTGTTATAAGGCTGATTAGTAGAACCAATACTTAATCCAAAAGGAATTCGCTTTTTGTTTTTATTTATTTTCTTCAATACAGATGATAGCCCCATACTCTTAAAACCCTTATTTACAAGCAAGGATTTTGATTTTGGAAGTCTGCCAAGCATTGGCCTTGGATTCCCTTCGTAGGGTAAATATGTGACAGTTCCAATCGTATGATATCCAAATCCAACAGAAGGCAATATGTTTATAAGATCAGCATCATAATCAAAACCTGCTGCAAGTCCAATTGGATTTTTAAATTTTATTCCTAAAATATTCTGAGATAAAATATTATTTTTGTAAGAAAATACTTTTTTAGTTATTTTTCTCAATATTTTATTTCTACCAAGGAAATTCCCTGTCTTTAAAAAGAAAGTATGAACATCATCAGCAGGAAACAAGAAAAGCACTGGTTTGATTATTTTTTTGTAAATTAAACGTATCATTTATTGTTCAGTAGTAACACCATCAAACTCTGGACCATCACTTTCCGCTTCGGCTTTTGTTTTTCTGACTACGCCGTCCTTGTGATGAGCTGGAGAATAAATAGTATAGAGTTTCAAACCTTGCGCTCCCGCAATAACATTGTGATTTGATCCACTTGGCACAATGACTGCATCCCCATCAGCAACTTCGTATTCAGTCTCATTTATAATCACCTTCCCTGTTCCTTTTTCAAAACGGAAAAATTGATCATTATCTTCGTGAACTTCTGAGCCAATTTCTTCATTGGGAAGTAGACTCATAAGAACAAGCTGACAGTGAGCACCCGTATATAATACTTTACGAAAATTATCATTCTCCGTTGTTAATTTTTCTATATTTTCTTTATATCCTTTTTTCATATGTATATCGCCAAAGGCGTGTTATTTCTTAATTTACTAATTATATCATTAATACGCAAAAATAATCACATTTGTTACAAATCAGCAATTTTACGCTTCCTTCCATTTTTCCCTCCATATGAAATCAACAATATAACAAGCATTGCTATTATAACTAATGCTATTTTACCAATCGTCGTATTTATCGATTGCCAACTGTTAACAAAAAAATATCCGATTAAACCATAGAACACGACTTGTGAAATACTTCCAGTGACTTCATAAATTAAATATTTTTTGTAAGAAGTTCGACTAAGCCCAGAAAGAAGATTTATCGCGAGAGTAGTGAAGACTTGAAAACGACTGATGAAGACAATAAATCCAGGATTTTTATTAAAATTACTTTCTAATTTTATAAGTTTGTCTGATTTCAATATCCTTTTAAAACCAATACGAGAGAGAACTTCTCTACCATATCTTCGCGCAATCCAGTAACCTAAATTATCTCCCGCGATATTTCCGATAATAGAAATGATTATAACTAAATAAATATTAAAATAACCTATTGATGAAAAAGCTGCGGCCGCCATCAACACACTTCCGGAAGGAATCGGTATTATAAATGCAGCCGCAAACGCAATGGCAAAAATTGCTACATATTTATAGAGTATCAGATATGGAATTATGTCTTGCAGTATTGGGCTCATAAATTTATATCCTATAACTTAAATATACCACAATAATTAAATAAATTATCAACCACACAAACAAAAATCCACATTATTAGTTTTGTGGATTTTTGTTTTACAGATATGTTAAAAATTTTTGTCTTACATTCTACTTATGACACATTCAAGCTTTTTGCCGTAAATGATTATGCTACGGGGTGCTATACGCATAATTTGACAATTTTGTCTTATTGACAAAAAGGCTGACGATATTATATTGTCAGCCTTTTTGAGAACATATTAATGATTTACTTCCGGGTTACCCTCTTCTTTTTTCTCTTCTTGGATATCCTCTTTTACTTCTTCTTTCTTCTCGTCGGTATTAGCTGAAATAGGGGCAGTATTCAAAGGAAACTGCATTTTCATTCTCAAAAACTCATTATACATCATTATTAATACAATAAGGCCCAACGGATATGTAATGAGTCCTCCAACGAAGAACACAATAAATCCTGCCACCATAAACAATCCAATTACGAAACTCTTCCAAAATAATTTCCATCCGTAACCTTTTGTCATATTCCAAGCTTCTTTTATGGTTACTCTAGCACCTTGATTCTTCTCTATTGAGAGGTATATCGCGAACATCAAACGACCAGAAATATAAAGTCCTGGAACTATGAACAAAATAAATCCCGCCAAAATACACAAAGATGACAAGATGACTGTTTTAATAAAATTCCAAAACTGTAGGAAAGTAGGAATAGCCTTTTTTGAAAATGGATTAGACTCTTTTTTGTCCACTAAGTCTAAGATGAAACGTATCCATATATACGATAACAACAATCCAACGATGAAAGAAAGAATTATCAGTGTCCAATTATCACTAGAACCGATAATCTTCACAATTGCCGTTATAACTGTCAACAATAATAAAGTACCAAAATTTTCCTTATAAATAGGCCATGCTTCTTTGATTTTAGCCCCGATTTTAAATGTGAATTGCATAAAATTATTTGTTAATAATAAGTACTAATATTATACCACTTTTATTTATTTTTGATGACTAGCTTTAGTTTGTTCTCTCGGCTCAACTTCTTTATTACTGCCTCCCTTTTGAGCGACTCACTTTTTGTTTTAAATTTCTTGGAATAAACCAATTCTACTGGACGGCGAGCTTTTGTGTATCGCGCTCCAGTTTTAAGAGTATTATGAGCCAAAACCCTTTTCTTTAAATCATTCGTATACCCAGTATAAAGTGTCCCATCAGAGCACTTTAAAATATACACAAAATATTCCATGAGTTAATTATACATCATATGATTAACAAAACTATTTATCTAAATCTAGTATTTCATCTATACGAATTTGTTCCACAAACTCGGGAGTGTGAGAGACGAGAATCATTGCCCCCTGATAATCGCTGAGTGCTTTTGCAATAACCGGCAGGTGACGAAAATTAATATGATTTGTCGGCTCATCAAGAATAAGTAACCCAGGACGAGTAAGTATAAGCTTGGCAAAAGCGACAAGTCCCTTTTGCCCCTCAGACAGACTACCAATTTTTGTATGGACCATATCACCTGTTATAAGAAATCCTGCTGCTGTGGAGCGGATAGCCTCTTCATTTACCTTTCCTATAACTTTTCTTGAAGTGTCGGCAAGTGATTCATAAACTGTGTCATTAAAGTCGAGAGTAGAAAAATCTTGGCGATAATATCCAATTCGTACATCGGGTGAGATTACTGCCCCTTCTTCTTTTCTACTTGAAATCAATTCAAGTAAAGTACTTTTTCCTATCCCATTCGGGCCGGAAAGTAGCAAATGTTTCTTTTTGCGTAATTTCAAATTTACTTTTATCTTCTTTACTTTGTGATTTTTGTATATAGACACAGAAGACAAGACAACAATATCACCATTTATATTTTCTTGAGCAGGAATCATAAAAGGTCTAATAGTTTTATCTTCCTTACGGACATCTACTTTTTCTTCTTCAAGATCTTCTGCAAGTTCACGCATTCGCTTTGCAACTGCGCGTAAATTCCCTCCCTTCATCGCAAAAGCATTCGCTTGTTCTTTTTTTGCAAGTATTTCTTTTGATAACAGTGCATTTTTACGATTCTCTCTTTCCATCCGAGCAGCGATTTGATCACACACATCAGTGTAATTACCAACGTATTGTTCAATTTTCTTAGTATAAACGTCAAGATACAAAACTGCATCAGTAAATCTATTTAGAAATTCGGCATCGTGAGAAATTACAATAACGGTCTTTTTATATTTGACCAAAAAATCAGTCAGGTGAGCAATCCCAGATTTGTCCAAATTGTTCGTCGGTTCATCAAGAAGCAAAATGTCAGGTTCTTGAATGAGCGCTGAAGCGAGGAGAAGACGCGCCTGCTGACCACCTGAAAATGATCTTACTATCCTCTCGTGAACTTTCTCATGACCTTTCAAATTCACAATTTCTAAGACATCATCAATCCTCGGATCAATGTCATAAACTTTTTCTGAAAAGCATTTTGAAAAAAAATCTCTAACTGTTAAGTCCAACTCATCACGAGGAATCACCTGTCGTGAAAGTGCAATCGTTGTTCTCTGCGCGAGATTAATCACTCCGTCTTCGGGCTGTTGAGCCCCTGTAATCAAGGAAAAAATTGTGCTTTTACCTGCACCATTCTGTCCCATTACAGTAACTTTCATACCCCGACGAATAGAAAAATCAACCGCATCCAATATCGGTTTGTTGTGTCCATATTCGAACGAAACTTTTTCAAATCTTATTACCACTTCTCCGTGAGCCATATAAGTGCTTACTTTACAACATTTTGAGTAAAATTGAAAGGATTTATCAAACCAGACAGCGTCTAAAGCGCTGTCTGGGAACTCTTTCTTAAATTCATTCGAATTACTCGCCAGTTTGGAATAGTTTTTGCCACTAAATTCCAAAAATTTTCTGAGTGATTAAATTCTTCAAGGTGACACAATTCATGAACAATAATGTAATCAGAATATGAGGGAGGCAACAATACAATTTTATAATTAAAATTCAAATTACCCTTCTTAGAACAGCTTCCCCATCTAGTCTTTTGATTTCTAATAGCAATTTTACCCCATTTATATCCATAAAAAGTATTAAAATATTCAAGTCTAGCCTTGACCAGTTCTCTCGCTTTTTCTTTATTCTCTAAATATTTCTTGCTCACCCTTTTTACTGTTTTCTTTCTGTAATATTTTCTTCTCATCCCAAAATATATTTTAATTATTCTGTGCATACGGTTTTATATTAGCACAAACAAAAACAAAAGCTCTCTTATGAGAGCTTTTGTTTTTAATTCTTTATTACTTTTTCTTTTTTGCAATCACTTTCTTAGCCACTGCTTTGGCGGGAGTCTTTGATACAACCTTCTTTGCTACCTTTTTGACTTCAGTTTTAACAACGACGGGAGATGCTTTCATTTCTGGTTTTGATTCTGTTTTTCCACCTGTCAATTTTTCAATGGCATTTATTAGCTTATCAAGCTTTACATTCATATCACTTAATTGCTTTGACATATCGCCTGTTTGAACGGGTTTCGCAAATGATTGAGCTGGACGATCTCCAAAGTCTCTTCTTGGACCTCTATCTCCAAAATCTTTTCTAGGACCACGATCATCATCCTTCCTCTTACTTGCAAAACATTCATTACAATAAACTGGCTTATCACTTGATGGACGGAATGGGACTTCACAACTTTTGTGACATTCATCACAGACTGCTTTATGCATAGTTGTCTCTCCTCTATCTCCACCATTTCCACCACGATATCCTCCTCCACGGTTCCCTCCTCCGTTTCCTCCCCTAAACCCTCCGCCCCTATTACTACCTCCTTGAAAATTTCCCATAAAATTATTTTGATAACCGTCCATACACTAGACAAGTTGTTATTACTATAAGGTGAAGTCTATCCTTTTTATGCCTAAAACACAAGAAGATGTAATTATAATTGATATTTGTTATAATTTATAGATAGAATAAAATATTTATGATAAAAGGATTTACTTGTGGGGCATTTGATTTACTGCATGCAGGACATATTCTTATGTTTAAGGAAATTCGCAATCAATGCGATTTTCTTGTTGTTGGATTGCAAACTGATCCGACTATCGATCGACCTGAGAAAAACAAACCGATTGAAACAGTGGAGGAAAGAAAAATAAAACTCGAGGGATGTAGATATGTTGATCAAGTAATTTTATACAATACAGAGGCAGATTTATATAAGTTATTAAAAGAATTAAAAACAGATGTAAGATTCCTAGGTGAAGATCATAAAGGTAAACCTTTCACTGGTGAAGATTTGCCAATTAAAATAATATTTAATAGTCGTAACCATAATTACTCTTCAAGCAATTTGAGGAAAAGAATTCAAGGTGACAAAGACAAAAGAACAATTTAACCAACCCGATGGAATAGAAAAAAACGAGACAGAACTCCCTTTGAAAAATAAGGAAGTGTTAAATTCAGTTGAGATAAAGAATGGGAGACTCCCATCAACAGAAGCAAAAGAAGAATGCCACGCAGAAAAAGCTGAGAGAATAAGTACTTTGCGTGATAAATTAATGGGACTATATGGGAAAGATGCTAATCCGGTTCCTCTTGATCCAGAAGATAAAACTCAAATAGAAAGGATGGCAGTAAAGACATCTGAAAATCTCAATAATTGTTATAAAAAAGATTTTGGTATTTTCCCCTCTGGCAATCCAAAAGATAGCTTTTATAACACTCTCTGGTCTCGTGACCTTGCACATGCTGGAGGAAATTTCTTCGCACAAAATAATACTGAACCCATTCTTGATTCATTAAAAACTGTCTTCGCCCATCAAAAAGAAAATGGAGCACTTCCATATCGTGTTGAAAAAAAGAGATTCTTACTCGAACACACTCCTCGTGCCCTTTTGGGAATAGATATAAATATACTTAAAAAAATTGGCATCGACCTTATCACACGAAAGAAGGCAAGGGCTGTATATGAAGGTGAAGATGGTGGAAATGCAGAAGACACAATACCTTCTATTGTTGTAACTCTTGGTGAATTATTCATTTATTCTGAAGAAGGTATAAAATTTGTAAAAGATAATTATGACAAAATCAAGCTGGCTATGGATTCATTTGAGGAAAGGACTGACAAACAAGATGGTCTAGAAATATCCAAAGAAAAGAACCCTGATTGGGCTGACAGTTTGTTACGAGGAAATAAAAAAATCAGCACCATAAATATATGGTATACTCGTGCGCTAAGAATGATGGAACTCATATCAAGCGACCTTGGTAAAATCGAGGAATCAAAAAGGTATCGAGCACTGACCGAAGGAGCCAAAGAAAGTGTATTAGAAAAATTGTATGATAAAGAAAATCATTATTTTCGAACAGGAGAAGGAGAAAATCGAATAGACGCTGCAGCATCAGTTTTTGGTTGTTTATATTTACTTCCTGCGACTGAGGCAGCTAGAGTAGAAGAAACAATGAAGAAAAAACTTACGAGCAACTCAGGGTTAAGAAACTTTTATCCGCCTTACCCTAAAGACCGCATTGATCCAACTTTGAAATTAATTGGTATGGGGAAATATCACAATGAGTGTGTATGGCCATGGGTCACTGCACAAAATATACAAGTGAAAATAAAAATAGCGCTTGAACATCCTGACAAAAAGATACAAGAACGATATAAAAAAGAAGCGGTAGAAGATTTACTGGATCTGACAAAATTATTTGAGGAGGCAGGAGGAGCATATGAAGTTTTCGACCCAGATACACGCGGTCCCGCAACAAAACTTAGAACCGGAGTCAAAAAATATAAAGTGCCTAAAAATCTTATGGGAAATCTTGCTGCATACCAGAGCGCTTATCATCAATTAAAGAAATTGGGCTGGATTTAGAATATAATTTATATATGAAAATTGCTTATTTTTTGGGTACCTTAAAGGTAGAAGATGGCGTTACTAGAGTTATTCTAGCTTTAATTCGTGAAGGGCAAAAGAAGGGAGTTCAATCAATTATTGTTACAGGCTACGCTGAAGATCCATCTATTTCTCCAGTTCCAATTATACAGGTACCATCTTTTGCCTTCCCTCTTTATAAAGAGTACAAGCTCGCTCTACCTGGGACCCAAGGTTTTAAAGAATCACTTGATGAGTTTGGCCCTGATGTTATTTATATTCATAGTCCAGATACTATTGCTTGGGCTGCTTTAAGATATTCAAAGAAAAATAAAATACCAATAATAGCTTCTTATCACACACACTTCGGTAAATATCTTCCTTACTATTATTTATCATCACTAAACCAGATAGTCTGGTCCAGCTTAAGTCGTCTTTATAAGCAAATGAATTTTGTCACCGCTCCTTCTAAAGAGGCAGGGCAAGATATTATTGATCACGGTGTCTCAAACGTCTACGCTATCCCATGGGGAGTTGAGTTGGAAAATTTTAACCCATCTTTCTGTCAAGAAGAATGGCGAAATAAAATTCTGAATAAGAAAGATGGAAATATTATTCTATGTGTTTGCCGTCTGGTGTGGTACAAAGATTTAATAACATTATCAAGAGTTTTTAATAAACTAAAAGAAAACAAAAAAGATTTTACAATGGTTATTGCAGGAGACGGACCTGCACGTAGTGATCTTGAGTCGCTTATGCCAGGTGCAATATTTCTTGGACATATTGAATGTGAAGAATTGTCAAAAGTTTATGCTTCAAGTGATATTTTTCTTTTCCCATCCACCACAGAAACATTCGGGAATGTAACAATAGAAGCAATGGCCTCTGGACTCGTAAGTGTTGTGGCTAATGCAGGAGGATCAAATTCATTAATTAGAAACAAAGAAAATGGGTTTCTGGCAAAACCAAAAGATGTAAACGATTTCTATGAAAAAGTTTGTTTGCTATTGGATAATAAAGAATTGAGAGAAAAAATGAAAAAGACTGGGTTAGAGATTGCACAAAATTACACCTGGTCAAAAGTTTTTGATGAAATTTATCAAAAACTTTTACATTAAAAAAATTTATACGAGATTTGCTTTTTGGGAAATATAAGCAGTTATTTTCTTATATGCAAAGTAAATTATAAAAATAGCTAGGATAATACCTCCTGCGATATATGTCCCATTAGTAATAGTGCTTGTCAGATATATGTATGTTTTCAAAGAATAAAAACCTAAAAGAGCAAAGAATATAGATTTCGGAGCAGTAATTAAAAAAGACATCCCAATAAATCTTCTTACCGGAACACGAGAAGCTCCAATTGCTATTAGCCCTGGAATCGGAATAAGTGGGGATATTTTTACGACTAGCATTGTTTTGACAAAATGTTTGTGCAACATCTTTTCAATTTTTTCCATTCTTTCTTTGGTGAGTCCAAAATAATGGCCATGACGTTCCAAAATAATACTTCTACTCTTATATCCAATAAAATAATAAATTATATCGGCTGTTAAATCTCCTAAAATAGCTATAAAAATGATTGCGTAAATATTGTAATACCCAAAACCTGCAGCAACCCCTGCAGCAACCGTAACCAACGTGCCTTCTATAATGGCCGCTATATAAAAAATAAAATACCCATGAGCAATAATCCAAGGAACTAAAACAACTAATGATAAAGATGGCATTCGTTTATTTTATCATATTTATGAATAACAAATAAATATAATTCATTTATTTTTAAGAATACTTTTGTAAAAATGTAAATCCTTTGCATTTTTACAAAAGTATGTTATAATATAATAGAAATCTATAATTCTTCAAAACTAAACTAAGAAATCATGAAGCAAGAGAAAATTACGAATTTGTATACTCCCCATGGGACTTTGGATATTTACATGGAAGAAATTGGGCAAATTAAGCTAATATCTCCTGACAGAGAAGCAGAATTAGCAAGAAGAGCCCGAAGGGGTGACATCAAGGCTATGCAACGATTAGTAGAGGTAAATCTACGGTTTGTTGTCTCGGTAGCAAAGCAGTATCAAAACCAAGGGTTAAGTTTACCCGACCTAATAAACGAAGGTAATCTAGGTATGCTTAAGGCGGCTGAAAAGTTTGATCCTACAAGAGGATTCAAATTTATCACCTGTGCTGTAAGCTGGATCCGATCCGAAATGGTGTTTGCCATATCTGAAAACATACGCTTGGTGCATCGTCCATACAACGATGTAATACTATCCTCAAAGATAGAGATAGCCAGGTTAAGATTTTTTCAAGAAAATGGCAGAGACCCACTCGTTGATGAATTGTCAGTAATACTAGAAGAGTCACCAAAGCATATAAAGAAAGCTGTTTTATCTTCGATGCGAGACACTTCATTAACTGGTCTTCTTGATGAAACGAATGAAAAAAGCCGTACATTTTTGGATGTTTTCCCTGATGAATACGCATCAGGTCCTGAAGATGGTTTAATGGAAAAATCCATAAAAGATGACATCAAAAGATCATTAGACATGCTCCTTTCTGGACAAGAAAGGTACGTGGTAAAAAAATTATTCGGGATTGGTTGTGAAGAAGATTTTATTGAGAATCTAAGCGAAGAGCTTGGACTTCCAATAAAAAAAATCCAGTCAATCAAGAACCATGCGATTCTTAAAATTCGCCGTTCAAAAGAGGCGAAAAGATTACTTAGAAAACATTTGAATTGACGAAAGAGGCCGTAAATATGCGGCCTCTTTTATTCTAATTATCTCTTTTTTGTTCTCTATCTTCATAATCTACTCTGGTATTTAGCCTCTTTGGAGTAACGACGGCGAAGATGACTAGCCTTCATAAATAGAGACTTATTAAAATTTAATAAAAAATAAATTACTCTGTGTCTATAATAAACACGGGGTAATTTTTTGCTAAATATTATATTTTTTGTGAAGAGTTATACTAATTTTTTTATAATTACTCTAGCAAATATTCGTAAAATATGGTATAATATACTATATGTCACATAAAGTTCAGGGTAAAAAATCAGTTGTGATGGCACTTATTGGGAACGCAATAGTCACCGTGATGAAAACTATCATCGCGTTTTTTTCTGGCTCAGCAAGTATGTTTGCCGAAAGTATACATAGTTTCGCCGACACCCTAAACCAATCATTATTACTAGTCGGACTACATAGATCAAAAAGACCAGCTGATAATTCTCGTGGTTATGGATACGGAATCGAAAGATTTTTCTGGTCACTCATTTCTGCTTGCGGAATTCTTTTTATTGGAGCAGGTGTTACTGTCTACCATTCTATAAACTCACTAATACATCATATCGATAGTAACATCCACGATTTTAATTATTTTAGCATAGTCATTCTTTGTCTTGCCTTCGTCATTGAGGGGATTACTCTAATCATCGCAATACGAGAACTGAAAGGCAAGCAAAAATTTTCAAAGAAAATTTTTGCTGAAGCAGACCCTGTAACTCTCGCTGTTGTCTACGAAGATAGTGCAGCAGTACTAGGTGTCCTAGTAGTGCTCTCTGCACAATTTTTAATGCATTTCACTGGTAACAATATTTATGACTCGATTGGTGGAATAGTTGTTGGATTTATACTTGGATGCTTGGCGATACTTCTCATTGTGAAAAATCATAATTACATTATCGGAAAATCCTTAGACGAGGAAACTACAAAAGAGATAATAGAATTCCTTCTCGAAGATCCTTGTATAGAAAATGTTTCTGAATTCAAATCTGTCGCAATTGATATCAACAAATATCGAATTTATACAACAGTCGAATGGAATGGCTCTCCTCTTTATGAAGAAATATATGAGGCTGGTGATTTGAAAGAAGAATATAATAATATAAAAGATGATTTCCAAGAATTTGCAAAATTAATGTTTAAAACAACTGATAGAATTCCAAGACTCGTCGGAAATCACATTGATAAAATAGAAAAAAATATTAGAGAAAAATTCCCTCAAGTTGTTTACGTAGATATAGAAATAAACTAAGTTAAAACTTTTTGGTAATTTATTTTAAATACTTTTCAATATTTGCTTGGTGCTCTTCGTAAGTTACCGCGCAGTGAGTAACACGATTCTTGTCATGCAAATAATACAAGCAATCAGTTTTCGTCGGATTTAGGACTGCATTTATAGCCGGAATTCCTGGGTTTGAAATCGGATGTGGAGGTAAACCAGTATGAATGTAAGTATTGTAAGGTGATTCTGTTTTTTTATCTGCCACTGATATTGGAGCCCACCAACCATTTCCTTTGTCTTCGCGTATATACTGCAGAGTTGCATCTACTCCCA
>Ga0066603_10000595_pt1 | contig 27203 bp, 23 predicted proteins | sample Higcelweek8metaG_FD_59482 | JGI IMG/M metagenome (GOLD analysis project Ga0066603, IMG submission 59482) | Freshwater pond sediment microbial communities from the University of Edinburgh, under environmental carbon perturbations - High... | ecosystem: Environmental > Aquatic > Freshwater > Pond...
GACCATGCGTCTTTCCAACGTCATAGAGCTGGGCATCAAGGAACTGCGCGGGCTTTCCCGCGATCACATGCTGCTGGCGTTGATCCTCTATGCCTTCACGGTGTCGATCTACACCTACGCCTCCGCCATGCCGGAAAGCCTGAACAAGGCCGCCATCGCCATCGTCGATGAGGACCAGTCGCCGCTGTCGGGACGGATCGCCTCGGCCTTCTACGAACCCTATTTCGTCACACCGAAGATGATTTCCGTGACGGAGATGGACAAGCGCATGGATGCCGGGCTCGATACTTTCGCGCTCGACATTCCCCCGGATTTCCAGCGCGACCTCATGGCCGGGCGTGTGCCGGAGTTACAGCTCAACATCGACGCCACCCGCATGTCGCAAGCCTTCTCCGGCAACGGCTACATCCAACAGATCATCGACAGCGAGATCAATGAATATGTAAAGCGCTACCGCGCCGCGACCGAAGTGCCCGTCGATCTGACGCTACGCGCCCGCTATAATCCCGAATTGAGCAAGAACTGGTTCGGCGCCATCACCGATACGATCAGCAAGGTCACGATCCTGTCGATCATCCTGACCGGTGCGGCATTGATCCGCGAACGCGAACACGGCACCATAGAACATCTGCTCGTCATGCCCGTCACACCGGCCGAAATCATGCTGTCAAAGGTCTGGTCAATGGGGGCTGTCGTGCTGGTCGCCACCGGCTGCGCGCTCTATGGCGTCGTCCAGGGTCTGCTGTCCGTTGATATCCAGGGCTCGATTCCGCTCTTTCTGGCGGGCGCCGCCCTGCATCTTTTTGCCACGACCTCACTCGGTATTTTCCTGGCCACGGTCGCCGGCTCCATGCCGCAATTCGGCATGCTGCTTGTCCTCGTGCTTTTGCCGCTCGAAGTTCTGGCCGGCGGCATGACGCCCCGCGAAAGCATGCCGCAGATCATCCAGACCATCATGCTGGCGGCGCCCAATACGCATTTCGTCATTCTCGGTCAGGCCATCCTGTTCCGGGGCGCAGGCCTCGGCATCGTCTGGCCGCAATTTCTCGCGCTGGCCGCCATCGGCTCGGCACTTTCCCTTTTCGCGCTCAGGCGCTTCCGCGATTTCCTGAGATGACCGGGACCGAAAACGGTCGGCCCGGCGGCCTGCCAGCACCTTAGAGACCAATCTGGGCGCTGACAGGCCGGACACGACGCAGGGCATTCCGATCGCACATCGCTTCGATCCGGTACGCTGCCCTGCCGGGCAGAACCGGGGTCTGTGAAAACCCCGGCCCGACGCTTTCCGGCATCCTGCCGGCCAGCGATTTCTTCGTTCCCCAACGTCCGACTTGCGCAAGCGCGGCTCGAAAGCGCCCCCGGACAAGCCGGCAACGGTGGGAAACATCATCTTCCGGATGAGACCCCGCTCCATCCGTTGCCGAAGCCACGGAAAGACTGCAGGTTTCGCGAACAGAAAGACCGCGATGTGTCATCGCATCTCCTCCGGAAGAAATAGGTACCTGTCTGGATCATCGCTCATGCCGGCCTGGTCAAGGCTGCACAATCGTGACGATCTACATTTTCAGGAAGACCGGGCTTGCCTGATGCAGCCGGTAAACCCTGTCAGGGCATGCTTTGACCCTACGAAATTTATGCTTAACAAAAGATTAAGAACGGACCCCGTGTTTTAACCAAATGGAAACCGCATCCCAGATTTGCGCGAACCGGAAACACAAGTGCCAACCTTCAAACCTTCATGAAAAAGCGTGTAAAGAGAGGAGCGAAGACGCCCGGAAGAGAAACGATGCAAAACGACCACCCTGCCACCTGTCCCAACCGCCACGACAGCAAGACCGTCGCAGAGGTGTTTCGTGCCTTTCTGAAACTTGGGTTGACCGCTTTTGGCGGGCCGGTGGCGCATCTCGGCTATTTCCGCGACGAGTTCGTCAAGCGGCGCGGCTGGCTGGATGACGCCGGCTATGCCGATGTCGTGGCGCTCTGCCAGTTCCTTCCCGGCCCCGCCTCCAGCCAGACCGGCTTCGTGATCGGTTATCTCAGAGCCGGACTGCCCGGTGCGCTCGCCGCGTGGCTGGCCTTCACCTTGCCCTCGGCACTCTTTCTCACGCTCTGCGCGCTCGCCGCCGGCTCCTTCGGCAATGCCGTCGGTGTTGCCCTCATTCACGCGCTGAAGATCGTTGCCGTCGCCGTTGTCGCCCAGGCCGTCTGGAGCATGGCGAAAACGCTGACGCCCGACGCGCCGCGTGTCGGCATCGCGCTTGGCGCGCTCGTCATGGTCATGATGCTGTCCGGCAGCCTCGGGCAGATGATTGCGATTGCGGGTGGCGGCATGCTCGGCCTCCTGCTGTGCAAACCAGCCGCATCGGCCCCCGCGCAAGCGCTGCCGGTGCGCCTTTCGCGAGGCGCTGGCATAGCCTGTCTGGTCCTCTTCGTCCTTTTGCTCGCCGTGCCGCCGCTCCTGGTCCATACCGGTGCGGGTAGATGGGCCTCGGCCTTCGATGCCTTCTATCGCGCCGGTGCACTGGTCTTCGGCGGTGGCCATGTCGTTCTGCCGCTTCTGGAAACCGCCTTTGTTGGTGCAGGCCGCCTGACGGGCGATCTTTTCCTGGCCGGTTACGGTTTGGCCCAGATCGTACCAGGACCGCTCTTCACCTTCGCAGCCTATCTGGGTGCGGCCTCGCAAACAGAACCGAACGGCTGGGCGGGGGCAGTACTCGGCACCGTCGCGATCTTCCTGCCCGGCCTCCTGCTGGTGCTTGGCGCCCTGCCCTTCTGGAGCGCCCTGCGCAACCGGCTGGGCGCCCGTGCCGCCCTGCAAGGGGTAAACGCGGCAGTCGTCGGGCTGCTCGCGGCAGCGCTCTATAACCCCGTCTGGACGAGCGCCATCAAGACACCGGGCGATTTCGCGCTTGCGGCCACCGGCTTCGTTCTGCTCGTATGGTGGAAGCTTCCGCCCGTCGTGGTCGTCGTCGCGATGGCCTTTGCCGGAACGCTCTACGGTCTGGCCTGATCGCTTAGAACTGGCCGAGCAGCACGCCCTCGCAGAAGACACGGTTGCGGCCGCCATTCTTGGCCATGTAGAGAAATTGGTCGGCTGCGTTCAGGTGGTTGTCGAACGTTTCTTCGGGCTGGACATCCGCTACACCGATCGAAGCCGTGATCCGGATCGTCTTGTCGTTGACGTCAACCACGAGCGCTTCCACGGCCTCGCGCACCGCATTGCAGAAGTCGAAGGCAGCGCGGCCGGCAAGATCGTGAAGGTAAAGCGCGAATTCTTCGCCCCCGAGCCGCGCCACCAGATGGCGGGTACCCTCCACTTTTTCGGCCAGCGTATCGGCCACGGCCTTCAGCACGACATCACCCGCTTCGTGGCCATAGGTGTCGTTGACCTTCTTGAAGTGATCGACATCCAGAATGGCGACCGCGCTTTCACGGTCGGCGCGCTCGTTCTCCCGCGCCATGCGAATGCCGGTTTCGAAAAACAGCCGGCGGTTCGAAAGTCCGGTCAGCGGATCGCGCTCGGCATAATATTTCAGCCGGCGGAGCTGCTTAAGCGTTTCGATATTGTTGTCGATGCGGCACTGGAGTTCCTCCGCCACGAAGGGACGGTAGATGAAATCGGACGCGCCGGCCTTGAGGAACAACGCGCTCAGCCGCCGGTCCGATGAGGAGGATACACCGACGATCCGCAGTTCCTCCGAAGTTTTCTCCGTGCGGATGCGCTGGATGAGCTGATAACCATCCATATCCGGCATATGGTAATCGGTGATGATCAGGTCGATGTTCGGCTGAACGGCCATGATCTTCAACGCCTCGGAACCGGAGCGAGCCTCAAACACCTTGAACTGTCGCCGCGTCAGAAGGTCGACAAGACCGGAGCGCGCAGAGCGTGCATCATCCACGACCAGAACGGTAAAGGCGCTGTTTTCAACGATGCACTTCACCGAATGGACGGCGCGTGTGACGGAGTCCGCGCTGTCCTTGAGAATGTAGTCGAGCAAACGCTGCTCGGCGAAATGGGTCTCGGCCTCCTCGTCATGCCGGGCTGTAAACACGATGGCGGGAATGCCGCCCTTTTCCAGCCGTTCAAGAATGGAACGACCCGCCGCATCCGGCAGACTGAGACCTGTGATGGCAAAAGAAATGTTGCCGCCATCAATATGGGGCTCGGCCTCTGCGAAGGAGGAGCAGTGAATGACCGTCGCGCGCGTCTCTTCCTCGATCCCGGCTTTCAGAACGGTGGCAACAGCAACCGAATCCTCTATCATCAGAATTGTCGCGGTGTCGTGCGCCACACGATAGGGAGCATTGCGTTGCACCGCTCTTGCCACTGACATTGACCAACTGCCCCTTGATTGCCCAGTAAAGCCGCCGCAACCTGTTCCGACCACAGCGGGTCAACAGAACTTCAGCCTGTAAAGGCTCATATATTGCAGATGAATAATTAAGCGGCTCTGAAATTTTAGCCAAACGAATATGATCCGCGACCAAATGGCACATAAAGTGCACGGTTTTCCCCGGACGATCTGCTTTTTCGTGGCGGGTCGTTTCAGAAATGCGCCGGTCGGTCGCTTTTTCAGGTACGGTCTGGGGGATGTCGTCCGCCCGCGCACGTCCTGATGCAGCACCTGAGGCCGCCTCGGCGTACCTTGAAGCTTGAAGTGTGGGAAAATTTCCCATTTTATAGGCAATACGTAGTTCAGGACAGGTGATTCCCGATGGCCCGTGATCTCATCGCAGGCCATTACCGCCCCCGAGGAACACCCAACCGACACCACGTACCCTGACGGCCTCGCGAGCCCTGCACCGGTGCCCAAACCGGAAGAGGCAAACGAACCTTCGACTGGCCATCGGCATGACGAGATCCGGGCTGCCCAGTCGGATCTCGTCATTTTTCATTTCAGCGACGCCCTGGCGGCGGTGCGTGGCCATCAGGCCGTCCCGGCGGGCTCCTTCCACCGGGCGGTCCGGGCGGATGCGCTCCAGGTGGAGGCCTGTCGCCAGAAAAACGGTCTCCAAAGGGTCGCTCACGGGGGGGAGGTCCGCCAGGGTGTGGTGGACGGTTCCCCGAATAGGGCCCGCCATTTGGGCCTGGGCCGGGGCCAGGCCCACGCCACCCCTGCATCGGCCCGGCGCGACCGTCTGGCCCTATGGGCAGATTGAAGTAATCGGGTTCCGCGGGCCGCCTGCGCGCACTCACCGCCCCCGAAGCCCCTTCCGACGACGACCGCGCCGTCTCGACGATGACGCTGCCCGCCCCAAGGCCCGGCACCACGATTTCCTCACGGATGCGTCGAAGCACCAGTCCCCGTTCCGTTCCAACAATCTCCACCTCGACGCGGCGACCGGCGAGACCACCCGCAGGACGGTCTATGGTCAGGCCACCGATCCGGAGCCGGCCACCGGCCCTTTCCACAACGCCGCGCAAAATCCATCGGGCGGAGCGCGGGCGCGCCTCCACCCGGCTGGCGACGATCTGCCCGTCCGATGCGCGGATACCGAACACGGCAACCATCATCCCCGGCTTGAGTTTTGGCCTATCGGCAATCTCCCGCAGATCGATCCGCTGCGACAACACGGTCATCGCCCCGGCACTGACCTGCTCGATCCGTCCGGTCACCTCGCTCATGATATCGATGCGCCGCGTTTGCGGACGGCTGGCCGTTCCCGAAAGCGCCGCGCGCACCACATGGCCGATCCGCATCGAGCCCGCACCGGCGCGCCGCCCGTCGATGAAGACTGCGACATCGGGCGAGTAATGAATGCGCAGGCCGTTGACATAAATGCTGCCGAACTTGCGGATGCGACCGAACACACCGGTCCCGCCAATGCCCTGATCATCGCCGCCAGCCTTGCGGCGAATGGGTATGCCGGTGCCGCCAATCCCGTGATCAGCCGGAAGTGGCTTCGGTTCATCGGCCAGAACGCGCGCCGGCCCAATGGGCAGAGCAACAGCCATGATCTGCAGGAACAGGCGTCTGGAAAACCGCGCCCCGCTCATTCGGTCTCGCCCTTCTCCGTGCTGGTGGAGTGGTTCTCCGGCTCATGATCGGCGCGGAACACATAGACACCGGCGACCCAGCGGGCATCACCACCCTCATCGGCTTCAATGGCGTCGTTCGCCACGCGGTTCAGGCGAAGCAACATCTGCATCGCCTCCTCCCGGCTGAGCGCCTCGAGCCGTGCCGCAAGCGCCGGCGAGATTCGGTTATAGTGAACGGCCCGCTCCAGAAAGGGCGGCACATCTGAGATCATGTTGGCCACCGCCGCCGCCGCGTGATCGTGCAGGTTTCGGGTAAAGTAATGCCTCAGCGCGTCGTCGCCCGCTTCCGGCACGATGGCTGCCGCGCTCAGATGCACCCGGTCATTGGCATCGACCACGGCAATACCCCGGTCCAGCCATTCATCGAGTACGGCCCGAGCGCGCAGGTCGCGCGTCACATCGCCCACCAGCGCCTCGAAGGAGATATCATCTTCCGCCCCGGTTCGCGGCAGGGGTTTCGGCAAGCCGCGCTCGTCGCAATAGCGGGGATCAGCCATCCAGCGCGCCACGATGCGGCTTGTCCGCGATACCGGCAGGGGCAACACCGGCATGGGCACCTCACCCGCTCTTAGCCGGCTCACATCTTTGCGGTGAATGCCGGTGATCAGGGAAACACGGCTGTCGGTCTGCGATTTCCCCTCGATGGCGAATTCCTTTTCCGCCACATCGATGAACAACCGGCGAATGACCGCCGAAAAGGCTGGAAAGGTCAGGCCGCAGGAAAGCGATAGTCTGACGAGTGGCCGCAGCACCCGCGTCAGCGTGCGTTGCAGGGCATCCTCTGAGAAGGGAGCGGTCGGGCGTTGCCGTGTCATGTACTTATCGGAGCCACCGGGATTCATTCCATCGGATGGTCTAGCTGAAATTTCGTTTCGTGGGAAGTTTTTACACAGCACATAGGCTGCGCATCCCCAGCCGGATCAAAAAGCTTCATCCAATTGTCATGAAAATACGACATTCAACCGGGACGAAACGATTGGACGGTAAACCGTGCCCCGCTTGATAATCCGAAATGTCCTGAAGCGCTTCGATGGCCCGCCCGCTGTCGATAACGTTTCGATCTCCATTCCCGATGGCGCTTTTCTGGCCCTCCTCGGTCCCTCAGGCTGTGGCAAGACCACACTTCTGCGCATGATCGCCGGTCTCGATCGGCCGGACTCAGGCCAGATCCTGTTCGATGACGAAACGGTCGCCGGGCCGGATGCCTTCGTATCACCGGAAAAGCGCCGCCTCGGCATGGTGTTCCAGTCCTATGCGCTGTGGCCGAACATGACGGTCAGGGGCAATATCGAATTCGGCCTGAAGATCGCCGGCCAAACGGCGCAACAACGCGCAGCGCGGATTACCGACGTGCTTGATGTCGTCGGCCTCAAGGGATTGGAAGCCCGCCGTCCGCACGAGCTCTCCGGCGGTCAGCGCCAGCGCGTGGCGCTCGCCCGTTCGCTCGCCATGCGGCCACGCCTTATCCTGCTGGATGAGCCGCTCGCCAATCTCGATGCCCATCTGCGCGAGGCCATGCTGACCGAGTTTCGCCGCATCCATTCGCTGACCGGTGCGACCTTCGTCTTCGTCACCCACGATCAGGACGAGGCCATGGCGGTCGCCACCCATGTCGCCGTCATGAACCGCGGCCGCCTGGAACAGATCGGCACACCGGAAGACCTTTATGCCCGCCCTGCCACGGAAATGGTCGCCCGCTTCATCGGGCGCGGCCGCACGCTGCCGGTCGATGTAGTGGCCTCCGAGGCCGGCAACCTCACCATCAGGCTGGGCGAGACCCTGCTGCACATGCCGGGCGATGCGCCCGTCGGCGCCGGCTGGCTCTGCTTTCACGCATCGGATATTGCCGCTGTTTCCCACGGTGGTCATCTCAAGGCCGAGCTCGTCAACCAGATCTTCCAGAACGGCGCATGGATGAGCCAGTTCGCACCGGTCGGTCTCGATGCCGATACGATCAGCCTGCCCCTCAAGGAACGGCTGTCACGGGGCATTCCAGTCGAGATTGCGTTTTCCGGCGGCTGGGTCATCGCCCGCGCGGCCGCCAACGCCGCCCCGGCCCGCCACAGGCAGCCAGAGCAGGAACCGGCCTGAGCCATGCACAAGGTAACTGCCATTTCCGGCGTGGGCGTCAAAGGCCCCGCCTGCTTCCTCTATGAAGCCGGGGGCAAGCGCCTGCTGCTCGATCTCGGACGCGGCCCAGACGGCGACCGCCTGCCGGTGATCGACGGCCTCGGCCCGATCGACGCCATCCTGTTCAGCCACGGTCATGTCGATCACACCGGCGGTCTGGTGCTTTGGGAAGCACTGGGAAAGCCAACGCTTTACGCGACACGCCCCACCATCGAACTCAGCAACCATGTGGAACTCAAAACCGCGATACCGCTGGAGGATTGCGGCGAGATCCATGGCATTGCGCTGGAAACCGGCGCCTGCGGCCATGCGCCAGGCGCTGTCTGGATGCGGTTGGGCGGCGAAGACGGCCTCGTCTATTCCGGTGATGTCTCGCTGGAAAGCACCCTGTTCCGGTCCTCGCTGCCACCGCGCGCCAAAGCCCTCATCTTCGACGCGTCCTATGGTGTGGCGGATGTGCGGCTTTGCGACCAGATCGCGGAAATCGATCACGCCCTTGACGGCGGCCCTGTTCTCTTCCCCTGCCCCGCCGGCGGGCGCGGGCTGGAAATGGCCCGTCATTTTCTCGAAGATGGCTGGCCCGTCAGCCTTTGCCCCTCTCACCGGCAGGTGGCGCGAACCCTCTTGTCCCACGAGAACTGGCTGACGACCGGCGGCCGGACCGTGCTGGATGCTCTGCTGTCGCAAGGCGGGCATCTGGACGAAGCCTCTCCCCTAGAAGGCGTCATGATCGCGGCCGGGCCGAATGCCGAACGCGGTGTCGCAAAAGTCATCGCCGAGCGCATGATCGCGGCACGACAGGGGCAGATCATCTTCACCGGCCACATTGCCGGTGGCCAGCCCTCCGAGGCAATGGTCCGCGACGGGACGGCCCGCTTCCTGCGCTGGAACGTCCATCCCCGCCTCAGCGAACAGCGTCTGCTGCTGGAGGCCGTGGCACCGCGACAGGCGCTGGCCGCCTTCTGCCATCCGCAGGCGCTTGCCGAACTTCGGGCCGAAACCGGCTGGCCCATCGCCCCCGGCACCGTTATGGAGTGGTGATGCGCCTTCTCGAAAACGACTTCTATTTCATGCGTCACGGCATGACTGCCAGCAATGACAGTGACCGCATCGCCGGCTTCACCGACGAACCGCTGACGTCGGCGGGAAAGGCGCTTGCGGCCCGGCAGGCCGCAAAACTGGCGGGCCTTCCGCTCGGTTCGCTCTGGGTCTCGACGCTGGCGCGCGCCCGGCAAACGGCAGCCGCGGTTCTGACCACCGGCGACGCCCCGCTTTTCCTTCTCGATGAACTCAGGGAACGCAACTGGGGCGAAATGGAAGGGCGTCCGCGCAGCGAACTGAACCGCGCGACAAAGCCCCACGGCGGTGAGGGACCGGAAGAGTTCCGCGACCGCACCCGCGCCGGCCTTGCCCGGATCACAGGCCCCGCACCTGTCCTCATCGTCGCCCATTCCGGCACGGCGCGCGAAATTTTCGCGCTGCTCGACCTTGCTTTCGAGCGCCCGGACAATTGCGACATCCTGCATTTTCAACGGGATAAAAACTGTCACTGGATTGTCAAGAAATTGTAGCGCCTACGTCATGCGGCGCCGCTATCCGACCTCGGTGAAGGCTCGTCTCCCCCGATGCGCGTTCATTTCCATATCCCGCAAACCGGTCGATTGCGCGCTTGCGCCACTCCCGGCTTGCCTTCAACGAGGTCGAGATGTCGATTTTCCGCACCCTTTTCGCCGCCGCTTTCCTCGCGGGCTCCACCCTTTCCGCTGGCGCTGCTGACACCATCACCGTCTACACGTCGCAGCCGCAGGACCAGATGACAGCCGTCATCAACGCCTTCAACGCCGAACATCCGGATATCAAGGTTGAACTGTTCCGCTCCGGCACCACGGAAGTCATGGCCAAGCTTCAGGCCGAATATGCTGCCGGCAAGAGCCCGGCCGATGTCATCCTGATCGCCGACACCGTGGCCATGACCCAGCTCAAGAACGACGGTCGCCTCTATACCTATGCCGACGCCCCCGTTGATGGCATCGACCCCGCCTTCATCGACAAGGACAAGACCTATTTCGGCACCAAGGTCATCACCACCGGCATCGTCTACAACACCAATCTGGTGAAGACGGCACCGGCGAGCTGGAACGATCTCCTTACCGCCGACGCCGCCAAGAGCCTGATCATGCCGAGCCCGCTCTATTCGGGCGCCGCCGTCATCCATGTCGGCACGGTTGTCCAGCAGCCCGAATTCGGCTGGGACTATTTCGAAAAGCTGGCCAAGGGCGGCGCGGTCGCCGGTCAGGGCAACGGCACGGTCATCGAAGCCGTGGCGCGCGGTGAAAAGGCCTATGGCATCATCATCGAATACATGGCGCTCAATGCCAAGAAAAAGGGCTCGCCCGTCGATTTCGTCTTCCCGAAGGAAGGCGTCAGCTCCATCACCCAGCCCATCGCCGTCCTCAAGGATTCGGATTCGCTCGAAGCCGCCAAGACCTTCGTGAAGTGGCAGCTTTCCAAGACGGCCCAGGAACAGGCCGCCAGCCAGGGCTATTTCCCGATCCTGCCGGGCGTTGCCCAGCCGGCCGGCTATCCCGACCTCAAGACGCTGAAGATCCTGCCCGCCGACAGCGCCAAGATGCTGGCCGACGACAAGAAGGCCAAGGAAAAGTTCGCCGACATTTTCGGCGGCTGATCATCCATGACCACCAGACCGACATCGGGAGGCGAGCGTCTGCTCGTCTCCCTTCTTCTTGCCTATGTGGCCTTCACGACCTTCTGGCCGTTGACGGAGTTGTTCGCCACCGCCTTCCAGCCCGGTGAAGACGGCGCGTTTCTCGGCCTCTTCACGGAAACGCTGGCCAGTCGCGCCACGGCGCGCGCACTCGGTGGATCGCTCTACACCTCCGGCCTTTCGGTTGCGATCTCTGCCATCCTCGGCGTCTCGCTCGCCCTTGCCGTCAGCCTGCTGAAGCTGCGCACGCAAGGCGCGCTCACGTTCCTCATTCTGATGCCGCTCATCGTGCCGTCGCAAACCATGGCGCTCGCCTGGATCGAGCTTTTCGGCGCCAATTCCCCGATCCTGACACTGATCGGCCCTGCACCGGCCCCCGGAACGACCAACCCGCTTTATTCCGCCGGCGGCATTGCACTGGTCATGGGGGTCGAGCATATGCCGCTGGTCTTCATGGCCACGCGGGTGGCGCTGCGCGCGTTGCCGGCCGATCTCGTGGAAGCAGCCCGCATTCTCGGCATTCCCGCCCGCCGCATCGGCACGGGTATCATCCTGCCGGTGGTCATGCCCTCGGTTCTCGCAGGTTCGCTCGTTGCCTTCTCTGCGGCCATCGGCAATTTCGGCGTTCCCGCCCTTTTGGGCATCCCTGGCCGCGTTTCGGTCCTGACGACACTGATCTACCAGCGACTGAACGGCTTCGGCCAGAGTGCCGCCGGTCAGGTGGCCGTGCTGGCGCTGCTGTTGACGGTCATTGCGGTGCTGTCGCTTGTTCTGCGCAGCTTCATCATGCGAAGGATCGCCGTCCCCATGCCTGGGGGCAAGCCATTCGAGCCAACCCGTCGTTCGGCTCCGGCGGAAATCGCCCTCTGGATTGTCGTTCTTGTGATCGCGGTGGCCCCGCTGGCGGCACTGACCATGACCGCGCTGTTGCCGGCCATCGGCGTGTCTTTCAGCCTGGCGACAATCAGCCTCAACCAGTTCACAACCGTCCTTGGCAATGCAACGATCCTGCGCGCCTTCGCCAACTCCATCGGTCTTTCCCTGTTCACCGCCGTCGCCGGCGTCTTCGTCGCGGTTCCCTTCGCCTACCTTGCGGTACGACGCACGGGACTGCTGGTAAAGGCTATGGATGTTCTGATCGAAGCCCCGTGGATCATACCCGGCACGGTTGTTGCGCTCGGCATGATTCTCGCCTTCCTGCAACCACTGCCACTTGTCAACGTCTCACTCTACGGCACGATGGCCATCATCGCCGTCGCCTACCTTGCCCGTTTCCTGCCGCTGGTGCTGCGCCCGGTCACGGCAGCCGCTTCCACTATCGATCCCTCGCTGGATGAGGCCGGGCGCATCGCCGGCGCCAGCCTCATCCACCGGCTGAGCCTGATTTTCCTGCCGAACCTGCTTCCCGCTGCCATTGGCGGCGCCATTGTCGTGATGATGACGGCGCTGAACGAATTGACGCTCTCGGCCCTTCTCTGGTCATCCGGCCACGAAACGATCGGCGTCATGATCTTCGCGCTTCAATACGAAGGAAACTCGACCCAGGCCGCTGCGGTGGCAGTGATATCGGCGGTGGTCGTCTTCGTCCTGGCGGGTATCGCGACAATTCTCGGCCGCCACCTGCCACGCGGCAGTTTACCCTGGCGGGTATAACGCAGTACCGGTTCAAACTGCGAAGCTGGCGCGCGAGGACAGACCCTGCCGTTGCAGGGCAAACGCATAGAGATCGTCCGCCGACATGGGTCTGGCAAGGGCATAGCCTTGCAAAGTGTCGCAACCGAGATCGCCGAGGATCTTGGCCTGCTGCATGGTCTCGACGCCTTCGGCCACCGTACCGATGCCGAGTGCCCGCCCCATTTCAATGATCGAGGCCACGAGCCGCCGGCGGGCACTCGAGGCATCGACCGAAGCGACCAGTTTGCGGTCGATCTTCAACCGGTCGGGCGCGAGATCGAGCAGATTGACGATCGATGCGTGACCTGTACCGAAATCGTCGATTTCAATGCCGACATGAGCCCGCTTCAGACGCGCGATAGCCTCCTTCAACTCGTCACCGACATCCTCGAAGGAAATCGATTCGAGCAGTTCGAAGGACAGCGAACCCGGCTCAAAATGAAGCGATTCGAGATGAGTAAACAGGTGCCGGTTCTGCAGGCGCGATAGCGAGATGTTGACGGATAGTTTGGGAATGTCGAGCCCCAGTCTGCGCCATTCGCCAAGCTGGGCCAGTCCTTTTTCCAGCATGATCTCGTCAATCCTGCCGACCCGGTCCAGATCATTGGCAATCGAAAGGAACTCGCCCGGCGGCAGCAGGCCGCGGGTGGGATGGTTCCAGCGCGCCAGCGCCTCGACACCGACGATCCGGAGGGTATGGGCGTCGAATTGCGGCTGGTAGAACGGCAGGAACTCGTCGCGCTCCAGCCCGGTAACAAGCTCGTCGGAAACGATGCGAACATGCACAGCCGCAAGCCTGAGCCGGTCGGTGAACTGCTCCACCCGGTTCTTGCCAAGCTTCTTGGCCTCGTAAAGGGCGATATCGGCATTCACCAGCAGGTCCTGAACCGTATCATCGGCGGCAGACTGGATCGCAAGGCCAACACTGCAGCCGATGCGGCATTGAATGCCCTCGATGCTGAAGGGTTGGCTCATGCGCGCAATGATATCGGCCGCCAGCGCGCGCGCCCTGAGCGTCGGGTCGATACCCCGCAGAACGACGACGAATTCATCACCGCCAACCCGTGCCGCGAATTCATCCGGCGCCAGAGCCGCCAGCAGCCGCTCACCGACATTGACCAGAAGACGATCGCCCGCCGCATGGCCCAGCGTGTCGTTGATTTCCTTGAAGCGGTCGAGATCGACGTGGAGAACCGCAACCGATCCGACCTCCGCATATCCCTCGCAGGATAGCAGATGCTGGTCCAGATAGCGGCGGTTGGGAAGGCCCGTCAGTGCATCGTGCAGCGAAAGGTGCTCAAGGTTCTTCCGAGCCTGACGCAATTCACTGTTCTGCATTTCGACATGTTGTTTGGCATCACGCAAGGCCTGGTTCAGAAGAACATCTTCCGTCACATCCCAGTTCACGCCCACCACCCGCAGCCCGTTGACGGTATCGTAGATATTGCCGATAGCGCGGATATGGCGGATCTCGCCGTCCGGTCGAACAATACGGAACTGCGTGTTCAGCACCTCCCCTGTCTCAATGGTCCGGCGGAGCAACCGTTCCGCCTCGCCCACATCGTCCGGATGAACCGCACGGCGCCAATCCTCATAGGAAAACTCGCTTCTGTCCGAAGCGACCGAGAAAATGTCGCGCAGACGCGCGTCCCACTCAAGACTGCCGGCAACCGTATCCAGCTCCCAGACACCGATGGAAGAGGCAGACAATGCCATCTCCAGCCGGCCGGAAAGACGCGCCATCTCGGCCTCCCGCTGCTGAAGGGCAAGCGTTTTGCGTTGACGCTGACGGGAAAGAACACCCGCCCACAGCAGCGGCAGCAGAATGCAGATGGCGATGCCACCGCTTTCCAGCCGCGAGCGCGTCAATTCCCGCGAGGTTGTCGGCCATCCGCCTCTCGGCACCGCCGACAGCGTCCAGTGAACGTAACCGAGATCAATGGCGACGCTGACGGGAGACCGGCCGGTCACATCCCCGGAGGAGAAGAAGCGCTGACCGGCAGCACCCTCCTCCGTCTTTTCAAGCGCAAAATCGAGGGTCTCGCCAAGCGCTGTCAGGCCGGTGGTCTGGTAAAGCCTTTCGACATCGAGCACGGAGGATACGATACCCCACTCTGCCCCCGTATCCTGGCGAATGACCGGATAGCGGATGACGAGCCCCTTGCCGCCCTGCACGAGATCGATGGGGCCGGTGACAACGGTTTGCCGCTCCTGCATCACTTTGATAGCCGCCGCCCGCTGGTCGGGCCGGGCCCGGTAATCCAGACCGATCGCCTTGCGGTTCGGCTCCACGGGATAGACCATCGTAATCACGAAGTCGGGTGCAGCAGCGACGCTTCGAAGGTTGGTCCGGGTGTCGAACAGGCCGCTGGCAAATGCGGAATATTGATCCTGCGTCATCTCCGGATTGAGACTGAGCGCGGAAACGAGACCCCGGCTGAGCTTGATGTCACCGCCGACGGCAGTGGCAATGCGTCCGCCAACGCTCGCCAACTGTTCCTCGACCATAGAGCGCTGATCGACGTTGAACTGAGCGACCCGTTCGCGATCGATACGCCACATGGCAACGATGACGACAAAGCAGGCAATGATTGCAGGCAGGAAACCGGCAAGCGTCATCAAACGCTGCCGGCTCGAAAAAAACTCATCCGATCTTTGCACAGCCATCTTGCGCAGGCCTCCACGAGCGCAGCAGTCTAACGGATAAACCGTTAAATCTTAGCTGCATCTCATACAGCAACGATACAGCGTATCGTCGTGGCGCGTATAGTGGTGCAAGAATGAGTGGCCGGAGTGTCCTCAGTAGCTCTTGCGAGGACCGGCAGGCTTGCCATCCTTCGACTTGGGCTTGCCCTTGAACGGCGGCTTGCCGTCACGCGGCGGATAGTCATTCCCAGTCTTGCCCTCGCCCTTGCGGTGCGGCTTGGCCTTTGGCTTGTCGGCACGGAAGGGCGCGCGGGGACGTTCGTCGCCATCCGTGCCGGCGGACGGACGGGTGTTCGCGGCACGGCTCAGATCCGGCACGCCATCCAACCGCTTGACGCGCATGCCGCGTTCCAGCGTCTTGTCCTTGCCGATGGTCTGCATGAAGCTGTCGGCGTGTTCCGCAGCGATCTCCACGAAGGTCTCGTCCTGCTGCATCTTGATCGCGCCGATCTCGCTCTTGCTGAGCCCGCCATTGCGGCACAGCATGGGAATCAGCCAGCGCGGTTCGGCATTCTGCTTGCGGCCCACCGAAAGCGAGAACCAGACGGCCGGCCCGAATTCGCCGCGCGGCGTGCGCGGAGTGACCGGAAACTCCTGGCGCGGCTGGCCATCGCGCGACTTGCGACCGCCATCGGCCTGGATCGCCACTTCGGCAATGTCTTCCGGCGCGGTATGCTTGGCGCGGTAGAGGCTGACGAAGGCAGCGGCGAGCTTGTCGATGCCATGGGCCGCAACCAGCCGTTCGGCCAGCGCACGCTCATCATCACTCGGCGTCAGCGAAAAGACCGGATCGGCCAGCAGGCGCTCATCGTCGCGGCTCGTCACTTCCTCGGCAGACGGCGGACGCGCCCAGGTGGCGGTCACGGCAGCACCGGCCAGCAGGCGCTCGGCCTTGCGGCGCTGGTTGACGGGTACGACCAGCGCACTGATGCCCTTGCGGCCGGCGCGGCCGGTGCGGCCCGAACGGTGCAGCAACGTCTCGGAATTGGTCGGCAGATCGGCATGGATGACGAGTTCGAGGCCCGGCAGGTCGATGCCGCGGGCCGCGACGTCTGTCGCCACGCAAACGCGGGCACGCCCGTCGCGCATTGCCTGCAGCGCATGCGTCCGTTCATTTTGGGTCAGTTCGCCGGAAAGGGCGACGACGGAGAAATTGCGGTTAATGAGCCGGGCCGTCAGATGATTGACGGCAGCGCGCGTGGAGCAGAACACAATGGCGTTCTGCGCTTCATAATAACGCAACACGTTGACGATGGCATTTTCACGGTCAGAAGGCGCGACGGCCAGCGCGCGATATTCGATATCGCCATGCTGCTTTTCCTCGGTCGTGGCGGCAACGCGCACGGCATTGCGCTGGTAGCTCTGGGCGAGCTTGGCAATGGGCGCGGACACCGTGGCCGAAAACATCAGCGTGCGGCGGTCTTCCGGCGCACCTTCCAGAATGAATTCGAGGTCTTCGCGAAAGCCGAGATCGAGCATCTCGTCGGCTTCATCCAGCACGACGGCGCGCAGGGCGGAAATGTCGAGCGCGTTGCGGCGGATGTGGTCGCAGATACGACCGGGCGTACCGACAACGATATGCGCGCCACGCTCCAAAGCCCGGCGCTCGTTGCGGATATCCATACCGCCGACACAGCTTGCGATAACGGCGCCGGTCAGCTCATAGAGCCATTCCAGTTCGCGCATGACCTGCATGGCCAGTTCACGGGTTGGGGCGATGACCATGGCAAGCGGTGCTTCCGCACGGCCGAACGCATCGCGGCCAGCCAGAAGCGTTGGCGCCATCGCGATACCAAAGGCAACGGTCTTGCCTGATCCGGTCCGCGCCGACACCAGCGCGTCGGCTCCGTCCAGCGCCGGATCGAGCATGGATTGCTGCACCGGGGTAAGGGTTTCGTAGCCACGCTTCGCCAACGCCTTGGCAATCGCCGGAACGGCGACATTCTGATCGGTCATAGTCTGGTCTTTCGGATTTTCAGGCGCCGGAGCGCGAATGGAGAGGCCCGAGCATCGTATCCGGGGCCGTATCGTTGTGCTGTCCCTAATGATCTGCACCGGAAAAGTCAAAACAATTGCGGCGAAACCTGCGCGTGAGCCCCTGTGCGGGGCCCGTGCCGGTGTGCTAACCAATGGAAAATACGGCCAATGCCCCTTGCCTGACGACATGCGGCGCAGCGAACCACCGGTTTCGCGCGCCTTTGAGGACGACAGATGACGACCGCCTTTCTGACACGCAGTTCCCTGCCCCGCCCAGCATTGAGCGAAGGCGACGCCGCTGTCATCCTTCAGGATTATTACGATCTTTCCGGCGAACTCGATGAACTGGGTAGCCAGCAGGACCGTAATTTCCGCCTGACGACCGGGGAAGGCCGCTTCGTTCTCAAGGTATCGCGGGCGGACTACGCCGTGGATGAACTCGAGGCGCAACACGCCGCCTTCGCCCATCTGTCCGCGCGGCTGCATGGTGTGCGCCTGCCCCGCGTGCTCCCCACGACGGATGGCAGAGACATCGGCACCGCGGAAATCGGCGGCGAGCTTCTGCGGTTCCGGCTCCTGACCTATCTCGAAGGCGAGCCCCTGACACGCCGCCAGCACCTTTCGACCAAAACCATCGCAGCCTTCGGCGATCTCGCAGGCCGGCTGTCGCTGGCGCTTGCGGATTTCGCGCATCCCGGCATCGAACGCGAACTGCAATGGGACATGCGCCACGCCGAAGCCGTCATCCGCGCGCTTCTGCCGTCCCTGACCGACGCGGATCAACGCGCGCACCTTGAAACCATCACGAACGCGGCATCGGCTGCGCTGGAACCCCACCTCTCCCAGTTGCGCCAGCAGCCGGTGCATAACGACCTGACCGACGACAACACCGTGACGCTCGCCGCGTTGCCGGATGGCGTGATCGATTTCGGCGATCTCAGCCATGGCTTCGCCGTCGCCGAACTCGTCGTCACCTGCGCTGCGCTCCTTCACCACGGTGATGGCGATCCCTTTGCAATCCTGCCCGCCATCAAGGCGTTCCACGTCCTGCGCCCGCTTGATGAAGCGGAAATCGCAGCACTCTGGCCGCTCATCGTGCTGCGCGCGGTGGTTCTGGTGACGAGTGCCGGGCATCAGGCCGGTTTCGACGCGGACAACGCTTATATCGCCGCCAACGCTGCACATGAGCGGCGCATTCTGGAAGCCGCGACAGCCGTGCCGCTGGCGCTGATGGAAATTGCGATCCGCCAGACGCTCGACCGTTTCACGCCACCCGTCCCCGTCACGGGCGGAAAACTCCTGCCGGCGCTCGATCCCGCCACCGTGTCGCTCATCGAACTCGACGCCCAAAGTGCCGCCCTCGATGATGTGAACTGGCTGGAAGCACCGGTGGAGTTGTCACTGCTGACAAGGGCGGCTGCGGAAACCGGCTTTGCGAGCACCCGTTACGGTGAATATCGCCTGACCCGCACCCGCCTGCTCTCCACGGCACCGGGCGAAACCTTCGCGCTCGGTATCGAACTTCTCCTGCCGCCCGGCACAAAAATCGCCGCCCCCTTTGCCGGAACCGTGCACCTCACCGGCAATACGTTGACCCTCGAGGGTGCGGGGGCCACGCTCATCCTGCGCGGTACCGCGCCGGACTTGCGCAACGGCGCGAGCGTTCATGCCGGCGCGACGCTCAGCGAATCCGGACAGGAGGGGCGCCTGTGGGTGCAGCTTTGCCGCCTGCCGGGCATCGTGCCGCCGGCCTTGGCAACACCGGTGCAGGCCGCCGCCTGGGCGGTTCTCTGCCCCTCGCCGAAACAGGTCGTCGGCTTTGATTGCGATGCGCCATTGCCGGAAAATGCCCGTCTGATGGAAACCCGCAAGCGCCACTTCGCGCAGGCACAGAAGAACTACTACGCCCGCCCGCCGCAGATCGAGCGCGGACACCGCGAACACATGTTCAACGTCGAAGGCCGCGCCTATCTCGACATGGTGAACAACGTAACGATCCTCGGCCACGGCAATCCGCGTCTGGCCAATGCCGTGCGCCGGCAATGGACGCGTCTCAACACCAATTCGCGCTTCCATTATCAGGCGGTCGCCGAATTTTCCGAGCGGCTGGCCGCCCTCGCGCCTGAGGGGCTGGATACGGTCTTTCTCGTCAACAGCGGCTCGGAAGCCAACGATCTCGCCATCCGCCTCGCATGGGCAGCATCCGGCGCGCGCAACATGTTGTGCCTGCTGGAAGGCTATCACGGCTGGACGGTCGGTGCCGATGCCGTGTCCACCTCCCTCGCCGACAATCCTGCCGCGCTGACGACCCGGCCACAATGGGTGCATCCGGTCGTCTCGCCCAACACCTATCGCGGCCCCTACCGCGGGCCGGAGAGTACCGGCGCCTATGTAGCGCTTGCGAAGGACGTGATCGAACGGCTGGACGCAAAGGGCGAACGTCTTGGCGGCTTCATCTGTGAGCCGGTCTATGGCAATGCCGGCGGCATTCCGCTGCCGCCGGGTTATCTCAAGGAAATCTATGCCATGGTGCGCGCGCGCGGCGGCGTGTGCATCGCCGACGAGGTACAGGTGGGCTATGGCCGCCTCGGCCATTACTTCTGGGGTGTGGAGCAGCAGGGCGTTGTCCCCGACATCATCAGTATCGCCAAGGGCATGGGCAACGGCCACCCGCTCGGTGCCGTCATCACCACCCGAGCCATTGCCGATGCGCTGGAAAACGAGGGCTATTTCTTCTCTTCCGCCGGTGGCAGCCCTGTCAGCGCCGTGGTCGGCATGACCGTTCTCGACATTCTGGAAGACGAGGGCCTGCACCGGAACACCCGCGAAACCGGCGATTATCTGAAAACGCGGCTGGAAGCGCTCGGCCAGCGCTTTCCGCTGGTGGGCGCCGTGCATGGCATGGGTCTTTATCTCGGCGTCGAGTTCGTCCGAGACCGCGAGACACTTGAACCGGCAACGGAGGAAACCACCGCCATCTGCGACCGCTTGCTCGAACTCGGTGTCATCATGCAGCCGACCGGCGATTATCTCAATGTGCTGAAAATCAAGCCGCCGCTCTGCCTTTCCCGCGAAAGCGCCGATTTCTTCGTCGATATGCTGGCACATGCCCTCATGGAATACGGGGTGCCGCACCGGTAAACGGCACCGGATAAACGCCAGACATCAGGCGGCGGATCGCCCTGCCCCAACGCCGATCAGCGCCGAGAGGTTTTCGTGCACGGCCCGGGCACCGGCGCTGATCACCGGCAGCTTTTCCAGCATCCCGGCCTTCAGGCGTTCCGCGCCCTCAAGCCCCAGCGTGGCCTCAAGGCTCGCCTTGTACTCGGCTACGGCCTCCCAGTCGGCAACGGTGCCGGCGGTGATCTCGATGTGATATTGCAGGCCATAGGCATGTTTTCCGTAGCGCATGGCCTGAACCGCGCAGGCGGCATTGGATGCCAGAACCACAGCACCGTCCGGCAGGGTGGAAATGCCCGCCCCATGCCATTGCAACGTCAGCATGCTTTCACCGATGCCGGCAAACAGCGGATCGTTCCGGCCTTCTGGCGTAAAGCCGACCTCCGTCAGACCAACCTCCGCCGCATGCATCAGCGCCACCTTGCCGCCCAGCGCCTCGGCCAGAAGCTGGTGGCCAAGGCACATGCCGAGGTAAGGTCTCTCAAGCTCCAGTACCCAGCGCCGGATTGCAGCCTTTTCCGCCACGAGCCAGGGAAAGACATCTTCCTGCCAGACATCCTGCGGTCCGCCCATGACGGCCAGAAAGTCGTAAGCCTCAAGCGACGGGATCGCATCCCCCTTGTCAAGTTCGACCACATCCCAGGTGTGACCATCCTCCTGCCAGAAATCGCGGAAGATGCCGGGATGTTCGACACCGAGATGCTGAAAGACCAGAATGCGCATGACCGACCTTTCTTGATGTGCAAGAATATTGCACGAAAGGAATGGCATGGAAAGAGCACTCGTCTGGCAGCCGGGATTGCACTATCATGAGAGGGATCGGTGATCCATCAGGGGTTCGGCACCGTAGAGAGCGGCAGGACACAACGGAGGCCGCCATGGGCAGGAACATCATGATTGTCGGCAATGGCAGCGCCCCGCCCTGCGCGGCGGCAGTGGTCGATGCGAGCGATCTCGTCATCCGCTTCAACGATTGCCGTTCGTTCCACACCACGGGAACGCGCACCGATATCGTCGCCGTGTGCAACACCGGGCGTCCCGCCCGCGCCATGACATACTCGCCTCTGTGGCAAAATCACCCGGCAGTGTCATCGGCCAGCGCCATCTGGTGCGTGCGTGATGGTCAAAAGTTTCGCGAGCTGCACGGCAGCCTGCGGGAAAGCCATCCTGAACTCGACGATTTCTGTGATGATCTGACCCCGGATTTCGCCGCCTTTGCCGCCTCCAACGGCAAGGCGCTGACAGTCATTCCACGGGATGTCCACGACCGGCTGGACCGCGATCTCGCCAGGGTTGGCACGCAGCGCTACGTGGTGCCGAGTTCCGGCCTGCTGGCCATTGGTTATGTTCTGGATGAAATCGCCCTGCCCGGAGATACTGTCCATCTGACCGGCTTCGACCATGAGGGCTGGGACGGGCACCCGTTCGATGCCGAACGGCGGCTGGTCAACCTCCTCGTCGCATCAGGGCGCCTCAATCGCCTGTCGGCGCAGGCCCGCAGGCGCTGCGCCTGAGTTCACACCTTGAAGTGTGAGACCGCCCAGAACCCCGCTCCGGCTGCACTCGCAGTAAGAACGGCGCCCCAGACCATATCGACCAGCGTCACCGGCAGTGACCATACCTTCAGCGTCGCCAGATTGGTCATGTCATAGGTGCCATAGGCGATCAGGCCGAGCAATGCACCGCTGAAGAGCGCCGTGGTCAGGCTGCCTTTCTGAACACCGGGCAGAACGGCGAAATAGACAATGCCGACGACATAGAAGAGATAGAACAGCCCGGCGGCCGCCATATTGGGCCTGTCGCGCAGGATCTCGCCGATCTGCGAACGGTAGAAACCGATGGCAACGCGGCTCAGCCACACATAATCAAGGCCGAAGAAAACGACTGCAGTCGACAGGTAGGCGATGAGATATGTCCGCATGGCACGTCTCCTCAAATGCCGAGAATGGGCTGCACCAGCCGCATAAACCGGCTCTTGAACCTGAGCGGCGCATCCGTCACCGCCAGGCAGATGCAATCCTCACCGGCACCGGCAACCGGTTGATGCTCGACGGTTTCATCGGCCTCTTCCAGGTCGCCACGGGCAAAGCGCTCGCTGCCATCGGTAAAGCAACCGGCCAGAACCAGCGTCAGTTCGCGGCCGCCATGGCTGTGTTCGGGCACAGGACTGCCGGCTGGAATGCGCAAAAGCCGCACGCTGGTCTCGCCGTCGCCGGTCCTGATCATGATGTGCGAAGCGCCGCGACCAAGCGCCTTCCACTTCAATCCATCCACATCCGAGCCGAGATAGGAGCGCAGCGGTTCGGGAATGACGGTAGCACGCACCGGCGCGGGAACCGCAGACCGGACGGGAAAGGCACGAACCTCACCGCCGCCAAGGCGACTGCGCAACGCTTCCCAGGACCGGTCAATGCCGGTGGCATCGGATTCAGCCTCTTCCATCAATTCGCCGGCAGCAGCCTCAAAGCGCGACAGGCGCGCACGGGCTTCAGGACACAGCGCCAGATGGGTGGCAATGGCAAGGCTCCAGCCTTCTGCCAGTTCACCGGTGGCATAGGCGGCCAGAAGGCCATCGCTGACATGATGCTTCACGCTCATAGCCTGTCCTCCAGGCTCTTGCGAAGCTTGGCGACGGCCATGCGGATGCGAGATTTGACGGTGCCGAGCGGCAGGCCATACTCCTCCGCCAGCGCGCTGTGCGGTACTTCACCGAAAAAGGAACGCTTGAGCAGTTCCTTCTGTTCAGCCGGCAAGGCGTTCATGGCTGTGTAAAGCTGGTCAGCCTCCTGCCGGCTTTGCAGTTCGGCATCGGCGGCCACGACTTCGTCCGGCACGAAGGCCGGATCGTTCGGGTCGAACTCCGGGCGGTTCTGCTTGCGGAAGGAGGATATGCAGAGATTGCGGGCAATGGTGAAGATCCACGCCGAAACATTGCCGCGCTCAGGATCGAACAACGCCGCCTTGTTCCACACGGCCATCATCGTTTCCTGCATCAGTTCCTCGGCGATCTGGGTGCTTCTCACCTGTCGCGTCATGTAAGTCTTCACCTTTGGTCCGTAATGCCTGAACAGCGTCTCGAATGCCGCAACGTCGCGCGACTGCGCAACGGCCAGCAGCAGCCGGGTCATGTTCTCGGGGCTTTCGTTCATCACTTTCGCACGCGCCTTCGCCGCCGCGGTCCTTTCGGTCTTCCGCAGGAAATCTGCGGCAAGAACGGACTGCGCGACCCCATTGTGACATTCAGCGAGCGGCTGCGAAACGTTTATTGTCATGCCACCCACTACGTCCCGTTTCGAGGGCCGGATCATCAGCTCATAAAAAATTCCCCCGCGCCAATCCGAAACAGGAAACCTGTCGTAGTTCCTGTCATGGAGTTTCAAATTGAAAGCGTGGCCATGGGCGATCACAGGCAGACAGTATCAAAGCGGGCGGCAAAGCGGGTGGCGGTTGTCGGCGCCGGTATTTCTGGGCTTTCCGCCGCATGGCTTTTGTCGCGATCCATGGATGTGACGCTCTATGAAAGCGAAAGCCGCGCCGGCGGTCACTCGCACACGGTGGACGTGGCCGGCGACAGGCATCCCATTGCCGTCGACACCGGTTTCATCGTCTATAACGACAGCAATTACCCAAATCTCGTGGCGCTGTTCGACCACCTCAAGGTGCCGACGCAGGCCTCCGATATGTCGTTTGCCGCTTCGCTGAATGATGGCGGCTTCGAATATTCCGGCTCGGGCCTTTCCGGCCTGCTCGGCCAGCGCAGCAATGCGGTGAAACCGCGCTTCTGGTCCATGGTGAGCGACATCATGCGTTTTTACCGGGAGGCTCCGGAAGCGCTGAAAAAGCCCGGCACCGATACGCTGACGCTCGGCGAATTTCTCGCCAGCGAGAAATATGGCCGTGCTTTCATCGAGGATCACCTTCTGCCGATGGGGGCCGCGATCTGGTCCACGACGGCCAATGACATGCGCGCCTATCCCCTCGAAGCCTTCGTGCGCTTCTTCGTCAACCACGGCCTGCTGACCCTGAAGGACCGCCCGCAATGGCGCACCGTTACAGGCGGCAGCCGCGAATATGTCAGTCGTTTGCTGGCTGATTTCAGGGGTACGCTGAAACTCGGCGCAACCGTCGTCGACATCCGCCGCGACGATCTCGGCGCAACGCTGACGCTGGCCGATGGCCGCACGGACCATTTCGATCAGGTGGTCATCGCCACCCATGCGGATTACGCGCTGGCCATGCTCGCGGACCCGGACCAACGCGAACGTGAGCTGCTTGGCGCGTTTTCCTACACACCGAACCTCGCCGTTCTGCACTCTGACCGAAGCTTGATGCCAAGGCGCAAATCCGTCTGGGCAAGCTGGAACTATATCGCCGGCAAGGGCGAGAATGGCGATGCACCGCTTTGTGTCACCTACTGGATGAACCGGCTACAGGGCCTCGATCCGGCCTGCCCGCTCTTCGTGACGCTCAACCCATCACGCGCCATCGATGAAACTAGAGTGCATGGCGCATTCCAGTACAAGCATCCGCTTTTCGATCAAAAAGCCATCGCCGCTCAAAAGGCCATCTGGCAATTGCAGGGGCACCGCCATACTTGGTTCTGTGGAGCGCATTTTGGCAGCGGCTTCCATGAGGATGGCCTGCAATCGGGTCTGGCCGTCGCGGAGCAGCTTGGCGGCATGCAGCGTCCGTGGTCGGTCGAAAACCAGTCCGGCCGCATCTTCGTCGACGAACAGAAAATGGCAGCGGAATGACCATGCAATCCGCCCTTTATTTCGGAGATGTCGTGCACCATCGGCACAGGCCGAAAGTGCACGCGCTGCGATACCGCGTCTTTTGCCTGCTGCTCGATCTCGATGAGCTTGAAACCGTGAACAGCGCGTTCAAACTCTTCGGCCATAACCGCCGCGCGGTCTTCAGCATGTACGACACCGATCACGGTATAGGCGAACGAGGTGGGCTGAAAACCTGGGCAGAGAACCATCTGCGCAAGGCCGGCCTTTGGAGCGCGGGCATGCGGATTTCCATGCTCTGCTATCCCCGCATCTTCGGCTACGTGTTCAACCCGTTGACCGTCTATTTCTGCCGTTCGGCAGAAGGTGAACTGCGCGCGATACTCTACGAGGTCTGCAACACCTTCCACGAGCGCCACACCTACATCATTCCCGCCCGCGCCGACGAAACCGGCGCGGTGCGGCATGAATGCGCCAAGGAAATGTATGTCTCGCCCTTCGTCGGCATGGATTGCCGTTACCGGTTTCGCATCGCACCACCCGGGGAAACCGTGCTTGTCGCCATCAACGAGGATGACGCCGAAGGACCGCTGCTGTTTGCCTCCTTCGCCGGCAAGCGCCAGCCGCTGACGGATCGAACGCTTCTCAAGGCGCTCGTCACCTATCCGCTGATGACGGTGAAGGTGATGGGAGCGATCCACTGGGAAGCGCTGAAGCTCTGGTGGAAGGGCGTTCCCGTTCACCGCCATCGCAAGGCAAAGCAGCCCGTCGCCAGCACCATCGTTACGCCCGAAAAGGCCCTGTGAGGAGAAAGATCGTGAGCCATACGGATCATTCCACCCCCTTCGCCGTCTCCCGCGCCCAGCCGCTCTGGCAGCGGCTGATTGCGGGCTGGGCGAACCGCCTGCACCATGGCCGCCTGACGCTGGTGTTTCCGGATGGTCGTGAATTCCACGCCATCGGCCCGGCCCAGGGGCCGAGCGCAACGCTCAAGCTGAACAGCGCCGACCCCGTTTGGAAGCTTGTGAGCAAAGGCAGTCTCGGCTTTGCCGAAGCCTATATGGACGGTCACTGGGAAAGCCCGGATATGACCGCGCTGCTGGAACTCGCCATTCTGAACGAGGACCGGCTGGACGATGTCGTCGCGCCGTCCGCTGTGCTGGGCTGGGCCGCGCGCCTGCGCCACCGTCTGCGGCGCAACACCCGCGCCGGCAGTCGCCGCAACATCGCCTTCCACTACGATCTCGGCAACGCTTTCTACAAGCTGTGGCTGGACGAATCGATGACCTATTCCTCCGCCCTTTACGAGCGGCCCGGCCAATCGCTCAAGGACGCGCAGGAAGCGAAATACGACCGCATTCTGAGCGAACTGGCCATTGGCCCGGATGACCATGTTCTGGAAATTGGCTGCGGCTGGGGCGGCTTTGCGGAACGCGCAATCATGAAGACCGGCTGCCGCGTGACCGGCCTGACGCTTTCGAAGGAACAGGCCGATTTCGCCCGCAAGCGTCTGGCAGATGCCGGCCTTGCCGACAAGGCGGATATCCGCATCGAGGATTACCGCGACGTAGTGGGCCGCTTTACCAAGATCGTTTCCATCGAGATGTTCGAGGCCGTGGGCGAGGAAAACTGGCCGATCTATTTCAACCGCGTGCGCGAGCTTCTGGCCGAAGGCGGCAAGGCGGTGGTGCAGGTCATCACCATCGATGAAACACGCTTCGAAACCTATCGCCGCAGCGCCGATTTCATCCAGACCTACATCTTCCCCGGCGGCATGTTGCCATCCGTCACCGCCTTTGAAACCTGCGCCGCCAAGGCGCAGCTTTCGGTTTCCGACTGTTTCCGCTTCGGGCGGGATTACGAACGCACACTGCTCGCCTGGGATCGCGCCTTCATCGCCCATTGGCAGCGCATCGTCCCCATGGGCTTCGATGAGCGCTTCTTCCGCATGTGGCGCTATTACCTGCATTATTGCGCCGCCGGTTTCCGCACCGGCAGGCTCGATGTCGTGCAGTTCACGCTGGCGCGGTAATCA
>Ga0066603_10000609_pt1 | contig 26892 bp, 24 predicted proteins | sample Higcelweek8metaG_FD_59482 | JGI IMG/M metagenome (GOLD analysis project Ga0066603, IMG submission 59482) | Freshwater pond sediment microbial communities from the University of Edinburgh, under environmental carbon perturbations - High... | ecosystem: Environmental > Aquatic > Freshwater > Pond...
TCTGCTGAACATCAACTACCTGCTGTTGGGTCATACTCTGATTCTGTTGGGATATTCTGGACGTAACAATACCTGCCACTACGATACTGAAAATTGCAATAGCTACCAGCAATTCAATAAGGGTAAAAGCCTTTTGATTATGCAAATTGTTAAAATCCAGCTTTATCATTGCCATTTCAATGCCCCTCCCTCCCAACGTAATATTTTCACAACTCCTATAGGGCCTGTTCCCACAGCATAGGTCACGTCTCCATATTGGAGATAGACAAACAGCTCTCCAGTCCCAGATACAGTGGTATTAACCATCCCTTTTGAATTGAATGATAAAACATCACCAGTATAGGTTGGGAAGGCTGTATTTCCACTTACGTCTTTTGTTGCACCACCATGCCCATACGTGACGCCAGCGGCATAACCCGAGAACTCAACCTCTTTTGCTATGATCTGACCGTCAGCAATGTCAATATTTGACCATGAATCATCATCGCCTTTTGCGGAGCTTATAAAGTAGCCTTTCCCACTAGTAGTTGTAAACACAATCGCCCACTCTTTATTGGTCTTGATTGCCATTGATCTTGTCTTCTGCATATCACCCATCAGATCTCTTGCAGCTTTTTTGAGTTTATTCTCAGGGTTAAGAAGATTGGGTATGGCAATTGCCGACATTATACCTATTATCCCAATAACAATAAGCATCTCAATAAGTGTAAATGCGGCGTTGGATCGTATTAAATTATTTTTAGATGGATTTTTCATGGTTAAGGTTTACCTCCTCAAATCCGTTCTCTTCAATTGCAAATAGATATCTCATATTTTTAAAATTTTACAGCATCACTGCCAGTCTGATCCATCCCACAGAAAAACTCTCACAACTCCAGTGCTGCCAGTTCCAACTGCGTATGTCATCTCTCCGTATTCAAGATATACATACCTGTATCCATAGCCTGCCAGTGCAGCGCTGCATACCCCTTTTGAATCAAATGTAAGCACCTCACTTGGATAGCTTGTATGCTTTACTGGAAATGAGGTGTTGCCAGTTACAGTCTTTGTTGCAGCACCGTGTCCATACTGGATTCCAGCTGCATATCCTGAAAAAACCACATTTTTCTCTACCGGCTGGCTGCCATCACTATCAATAGTTGACCATGCACCATCTGTTCCTCTGTAAGAGCTTATAAAGTATCTGTTACCAGATGGATCAAAGACAATTGCCCACTCCTTATTGGTCTTGATTGCCATTGATCTGGTCTTATGCATATCAAACATAAGCTCTCTTGCTGCTTTTCTCAGTTTATGCTCAGGATTGAGCATGTAGGGTATGGCAATAGATGCCAATATACCTGTGATTCCAATAACAACCATAATTTCAATAAGCGTAAATGCACTATTGGGACCAATCACACTCTTTTTTAATTGATTTTTCATGATTAAAGCCTCGACCGTCAGTTCAGGTTCTGGTTTTTGATCAGAAAAAATCTAAAAACTTTTTATTGATAGGCTACTGTAAGGTACTGTAAAGGCTACCACTCTTGCAATAAATATACAATCAGATAGAAAAGCAGATCAGCTTCTTAATGAGAAATTTTTTTGTCCGGTTTCAGTCCGGTCAGTTCAGCTTTAACCCTGCGAGGAGTTCAATGGTTCGCTGCAAAGCAACTGTTTTTAAATTTCTGTGATCAACTCTGTAAACAATAGTGATTAATGACTATTCGCTATTGATTAGCTATAATTCACTATTTTGTTGGATATTTACCACTTGGGTACTACCGCTCTTAACCGTGGTCGGCTGAATTACGTCACAAAATACTCAACTACGGTTAAATGGGGTGCTACCTAATTTTGGTTAATACTGAGTAAAGTTTTAACCTCTTCCAATGAATATGTGGACGCTGTAGATTCTTCAGCCTTTGCTTGACGCAATTCCATTAAGTCTTCAAAATCTATCAATGCGTTTTCAATACGACAAAATTCTTCATAAGGTAGAACAGCAAAGATTTTCCGTCCATCTTTGATCAGAAATTCTGGATGTAATGCCAACATGGTTTATGTCCCTGAATCTTACCACTTTTATAAAAACAGAATCAACCTCCTCTGCTGTTTTTAAAGCCATTTTTCACCCAAACCCCTGCCCATCCAACAGCAACCGGGAAAATGCCAACAGAGAGGAAAAGAGGAAAACTATCCTCCCACGGTTTTAGAATAACTGCTACGCTAAGAGGTAACGCAAAAGAGAGTACAATACCAAAACGCATCTTTCCAGAGATTCTGGAGTCTGGATTACCCCTCTTATGTACTGTGGCTTCAGTCCCTCTGAAGAGTCTTGGAATAAAGAAGAGGCACACAATAATAAATCCAATTGTAAGAAGTTCCTGAATACCAGCTAACATTTTTTTTCCTGTTCACTAATAACGAATGTTAATCTACCACTGCTCTGATACTCTGTCAGCAGATCATCTACTCCCGAAGAGAGATCCTCTACCACCTCAACATCGTGGCAGACCTTTTCAGAGTAGCAGCTATTTGTAATCTTTGCATGAGCATTGTGAAGATGGTGAAGCAGAGTGTCGTTGAAGAAGTATGGGACATCTATGATGTATTTTCTGACCTGAACTATTTTCTTGCATGGTGACAGCTCAACTGCACATCTGACAGATTCACCATAGGCATCAATCAACCCCCTTACTCCGAGTTTTACGCCGCCATAGTACCTTGTTACTACCGCTGCAATATTGCTCATCTCATGGCTTTGCAGGGCATTGAGCATAGGCCTGCCAGCCGTACCAGCTGGCTCTCCATTGTCTGATGAATGGCAGATCTCTGCCTGCTCTCCCACAATATATGCCCAGCAGTTATGTGTTGCAATTTTATGTTCAGAAGAGACAGATGAGATAAACTCCTTTGCTTCAGATACAGTTGCAACATATCTTAAGGAGCAGATAAAGGTGGAGCGTTTGATTTTTATCTCAATGCGTCTGTCGTTATCTATTGAATAGAAACATCCCATAAGTTTCCCTGATTCAGGTCAATTCTGTTGTTATTTGTCGATTATATTCTCTTGAGTGACAGATGACAAGGCAATAATTTCCTGAACTTATATAAAATTTGACAGATTATGATGATTCTATTAAACAGTTCTATAGTTTTCCAGATAATTAAATTGGCAGAAAATATTTTTTGGAACTCTGTCGCCGTGGGGCTGAAGCCCTCGGCTGACTCATAAAGAAAGCCCCCTTAAGGGGGCTTGAGTAAAAATTAGCCCAGAGCTTCAGCTCAGGGCTGGATAAAAAGAGTTTTCTGGCAATCTATAAGATGAGGATTGGCAGATCAAGTGGCATTAAAGTCAGCATCAATGATTTTAAAATATTGCAGGAGATAAATAATGACGCCATCGGCTGACCTGAAGAACTCTTCTGCTGAGAGAGAAGATTTTGGGGAGATAGTATCGCTGCTTCTTGAAAAGGGTCTGATCAACCGTCAACAGATCCAGTATGTGATACGTATTCAATCCAAGCTGCCAAATCCAAAACCGATGATCCATATCCTCAAGGAGCTGGGATATATTACTGACGATCTGCTATGGGAGACTATCCGCAGACACCATGTCTCATTAAGAATCGGAAGCCTTCTTGTAGAGCTTGGCATTATTACAGACAGCGATCTGCAAAAGGCGTTTCAGATTCAGGCAGAGGAGACCCCCAAGCGCAAGATAGGGGAGGTACTTGTAGCTCACCGCTTTGTTGACGATCAGAAGATGGTTGAGGTGCTCTCTTTGCAACTGGGATTTCCCTTTGTGGAGCCGGAGTTTCTTGATATTGATCTTAAGCTGTTTAACCGGATTCCTCCAAAGATGTATGAGAGCAGCAGCTTTATCCCCATCAGAACAGAAGAGGATTCGGTTCATGTAGCCTTTATTGACCCGACTGATAGTGACGATATCCAGAAGATCAGAGAGATCCTCAGAGAGAAGATTGTCCCGTGCTTTGCTTTGAAAAATTCCATTAAAGAGGCAATTGAGAGGCTGTTCAGTCGGAGGATTGCTCACAGCCAGGTTGCAAGCGATTCAGCAGTTGGTATTGTGAATCAGCTTATTGTGGATGCAATAGATCAGAATATCAGTGATATCCACATTGAACCTCTGCCTGACCGTCTGCGTATCCGTTTCAGAAGGGACGGAGTACTGGATCTCTATAAGGAGCTGCCATCAGAGATTATCCCCACTCTTACAAGTCGCATCAAAGTTATGTGTGCAGCAGATATTACTGAAAAAAGACGGCATCAGGATGCAAGGCTGATGTTTGACCATGCTGGCCACAAACTGGATCTGAGAATCTCTTTTTTTGCCACAGTGTTCGGGGAAAAAATTGTAATGCGTCTTTTAAACCTCAAACGGGAACTGGTAAAGCTTACAGATCTTGGCATGTATCCTAGAATGCTACAGACATTCAACAACGATGCTCTTGAACTGCCAAGCGGAGTTATTCTGGTAACAGGGCCAACAGGTTCCGGTAAGACCACAACTGTTTATGGCTGCATTGATTATCTGAACACTCCGCAGATCAGCATCATCACAGCTGAAGAGCCTGTTGAGTATGTTATTCCAGGTATTGCACAGTGCGGTATTGATCCAAAAATCAATCTCACATTTGAATCAACCCTTAGGGCAATGGTGAGACAGGATCCAGACGTGATTGTGATAGGTGAGATCAGGGACAGCTACTCTGCCGAGATAGCGGTTCAGGCGGCCCTTACCGGCCACAAGGTTATTACCACATTTCATACAGAAGACAGTATCGGTGGGCTGATACGCCTTATGAACATGAACGTTGAGGCATTCATGATCTCCTCCACTGTCGTAAGCGTGCTTGCGCAGCGGTTGCTTAGAAAAGTATGTCCCAAGTGTTCAGAAGAGTACAAACCAACTGTTCATGATTTGAGACGTCTCAGATACACGGCTAAGGATCTCCATGGTGCTAGATTCAGAAAAGGGCGTGGCTGCTCCAACTGTCGCCATACCGGTTACAGGGGTCGGATTGCCTGCTTTGAACTTCTGGTACTGGATGAGTCTGTTAAAAATGATATTCTGGAAAAGAGGCCAAGCCACGATATCCGCCGCACAAGCATTGAGTCAGCAGGTCTTGTGACACTGCTTGAAGATGGCATTGTGAAAGCAGCATCCGGTATCACAACTATTGACGAAGTGTTGCACCACACCCCCCGTATGTTACCCCCCAGACCACTCATGGAGCTGAAACGCCTTCTTGGTGCTGTATAGCTGCCATGCCATGACCAACACAATGCAGAATGAAAATCTTTATAAAACAAATATTTATCGATATTTTTTAATAAAAAACTGTTATGCAGAGAGATTGAATAGAGAGTTAAGGGATAGAATGGAAAAGAGACGGTCATTAGTTGATATAATAGATGAGTATGTCAAGTCTGGAAAAGTAAAGCTTCCGGTTATGGATAAAAACAGCCTGACTGTACAAAGAGAGATCAGCAAAAGCAACCCTGATCTTGACCGCATTGTCAATCTGATCATAAAAGATATCTCATTAGCCACAGAAGTTCTGAAAATATCCAACTCTCCATTTTACAGAGGGCTGGAGCCAGTAAAAACCGTTCAGGAGGCTGTGCTCCGGCTGGGGATGGTAGAGATTACAAATATCATATTGCTCTTATGCCAGAAAAGCGCCTTCAGAGCCCAGGATCCTCAACTTCAGGAGTTGATAAACAGAATGTGGATCCACTCTGTAGGTTGTGCCGTGGCTACCCAGTGGCTTGCGCGGCACTATGAATACAGCAATCTGAATGAGGCTTTTATGGCAGGCCTTCTGCACGATGTGGGTGCATTTTTTCTGCTATCTGTTATGGATCAGATCAAGGCTAAAAATGCCACAATGCCCGACAAATTGGTAGAGGATATTGTTGTAAAGATGCACACCCATTACGGCTATATGCTGCTTAAAGAGTGGAGCTTGCCTGAGCAGTACTGCACCATTGCCCGTGACCACCACAGCTCTGAATTTGCAGCATCAAACCAGCTGCTGGTCATGATCCGCCTTGCAGATAAAGTGTGTCAGCAGCTTGGAGTTGGCATGGTTGAGGATAGGGATGTTGATGTTTTTGCCTGTGAGGAGGCATCTGTGCTTGATATCAAAGATGTGACTATTGCGCAGCTTCAGATCAAAATTGAGGACTCTCTCCATCTTGTCTGAAAATAACGTCATACCCTGACGGGCAGAACGAAGATTGAAACGTAGGGGCACCCCCCTGTGGGTGCCCTCGCAAGGGCAGGCACACAGGCCTGCCCCTACAGTTTCATATAAAAAAAAGGAGAATGACGACATATGAGCCCTGTATTTCACATTGTTTCAGCACTGCTTATGGTGATGCCTCTCTCTGTACAGGCAGAGGGAAAGATGGCGGCTGAGTCAAAAGCAGATATAAAAATTCTTTTTCTTGGAGATTCCCTGACAGCAGGTTTTGGAGTTGAGCAGGAGGAGGCATTTCCAACTCTTATTGACCAGATGCTACGCAAGAAAGGTTATTCAAACATTACAGTGATCAATGCTGGAATCAGCGGTTCCACAACTGCCAGTGCAGTTTCAAGGCTTAAGTGGCATGCCAGAATGAGACCAGATATCCTGTTTCTTGCACTTGGAGCCAATGACGGTCTGCGGGGGTTATCATTAACGGCAATGGAGCAGAATCTTGGCAGTGCCATTGAGATTGCCCTGGCTGATGGAATGGATGTGATCCTTGCCGGGATGGAGTTGCCTCCCAATTACGGGGCTGAATATAGCAGTGATTTCAGGACTATCTTTAAATCTCTTGCAGAAAAATATAAAATTACGCTGATGCCCTATCTTCTCAAAGATGTGGGTGGGTTTGAACAGCTGAATCAGCCTGATGGTGTTCACCCTAATAGTGAAGGGTATAAAATTGTTGCTGCCAACGTACTGCCCTATATTCTGGAAAAGTTATGATGCACAGTGATAACCACCATCCCCTGACATGGATATCTAACGATTAAACTTCAGAGACGCACGGCTGCGCGGCTCTACTTTCATAAAAGCAAGGAGCAGAAAAGATTCATGAGATCTGGCTTAAAGATAGTTGAGATAAAACATCTGTCCAAATCCTATAACCAGGGCGGATCTGGCCGTCTGAATGTTATTGAGAAGACAGACTGTGATATCCATCAAGGGGAGACAGTTGCCATAACAGGGCAGTCTGGAAGCGGAAAGAGCACACTCATGGCACTGCTTGCAGGACTTGATAGACCAGATTCCGGCTCTATCCTGCTGGATGGCAGAGATCTGAATCAGATGAACGAAGATGAACTTGCAAAGTTCAGAGCAGAGAAGATTGGAATCATCTTTCAGCAGTTTCACCTTATGCCCCATCTGTCTGCTGAAGAGAATATCCGTCTTCCGCTTGAGATATTAAAGGCACAAGATATTGAACAGAGAACATACAAAGTATTACAGCAGGTGGGGCTTGAAAACAGAAGAGATCATCTTCCGGGCCAGTTAAGCGGAGGAGAGTGTCAGCGGGTGGCCATTGCCAGGGCACTCGTGGTCAGACCTGCTCTGCTGCTTGCTGATGAACCCACAGGCAACCTTGACACCCGTACAGGAGAGCAGGTGGCTGATCTTCTGTTTGATCTTGCCACAGCCTCTGGAACCACACTCATTCTGATTACTCACAACATGGAACTTGCAGGACGATGTGACAGAGTTTTCAAGCTTGAACTGGGAAGGATGGTTGAGCAGATAAGGTCGGATAAAAAGAGGCAGATTGGCCAGGTAGAGTTCATTGACCTGGCAGAAGAGGGTGAGCAGGGAAAATCAGCTGATCCTGAAAAGAGAGCTGATCAACAGAGGGATCAATGATGCTCTGGTTTAGACTTGCTCTCATTGATCTTCTCAGAAACAGAAGATTTTCGCTCTTTTTTATCCTCAACCTCTCAATTGGTCTTGTGGGATTTATCTCCCTCAACTCATTCAACAACTCCCTTGAGAACTATCTCAAAGATAACCTGAAAGAGATATTAACGGCAGATCTTATGGTGAGCGCCTCCAGACAACTCAATCAAACAGAGAATCAGGCTGTTGAATCTGTTCTCGGAGGAGATAAGAGAGAGTCCAGACAAATCACCTTTTTTTCCATGATTTCATCTTCTAGTGGATCTAAACTTGCCCATGTGGTTGCAATTGACAGAGCATTTCCCCTGTACGGAAGCATGATTTCAAAAAAAAATCACCTGTCAGGATCAGATAATTCAAAGCTGACTCTCTCAAAGGCATGGCTCACCCCTGATCTTGCAACTGCTCTGGAGATAGAGAGAGGGGGGACTCTCAGAATAGGAGATAAGAATTTTATTGTAGATGATATTGTCACAGCACCCCCGGACGCATCTGTGACATCGATTGAGCTTGCCCCTAAAATTTACATCGGACTCTCTGAGGCTGAAGAGACAGGGCTGCTTAAATTTGGCAGCCGCATCAATTTTGTAAGGTACTACCGTTTTCCTGCTGGGGCTGACATTAAAACCAAAACAGAGCGATTACGGGAGAAGATAAGCGCTCTATCCAATGGCTCTCCAACCATCAGCGTCTATGACAGCGAAGATGTCAACCAGAATCTGAACAGACTTTTTGGTTATTTTACCGGATATATGGGGCTTATAAGCATTGTAGCTCTGTTTCTGGCAGGTATTGGTACATCCTATCTGTTCAGGGGGTATCTGAACACAAAGCTAAAAGAGATTGCTATTCTGATGACTTTAGGTGCAAGACGGATTGACGCATATCTTCTCTTCCTGTTTCAGGTTGTGCTCCTTGGCACGATATCCACACTCTTCTCTGTGGTACTCTCTTTTTTTCTCCTTCCTCTCTTTCCAGTAGTACTTCAGAAGCTGATTCCTCAGAACTTCCAGCCAGCAACAGATATGGAGAGTGTGCTGATGGCGTTTATTCCCGGTATATTGGGCAGTGTCATCTTCTGTCTGCCAATGTTTACAAGAGTTCACGCTCTTAAACCTGTGATGTTGCTTCAGGGGGTTCACACCCTGGCTGCTGTTACAGAGCTTCAAAATCTCAACCCCTTTTCATCAGATAGATCTGTCAGGGCAGAAACAGTGGCAAAACAGTACCTGCCTTCCATCTTAAGCTCTCTGCCAGCACTTCTCACTTTCTGGCTTCTCTCTGTGTGGCAGACCAGCTCCTTTGAGAGAGGATCTCTCTTCTCTATTGGCTCTCTGTGTGTCATGGGGGTGCTGACAGCTATTGGCTGGATTCTAATCCATATATTGAAAAGAGTCTCTTACTCTGGCAGTTTTATCCTTAAAATAGCATTTCGGAATCTATACAGAAACCAGATCTCATCAATATCATGCTTTGTCACTATTGCCATGGGAGCGTTTCTCATTAATGTGATCCCCCAGATCAGAAACGGCATTCAAGAGGAGATCAGTCAGCCAGAGGGGATGAAAATTCCAGGTTTTTTCCTCATTGATATTCAGCCTGAGCAGTTAAGCGCTCTTATCAGCTTTCTTGAGTCTGAAAGCTATGCTCTGACCAATCTCTCTCCAATAATAAGAGGCAGAATCCTGAAGGTGAACGGTAAGGGTTTCTATGATAGGTTTGATGAGGGTCTTGATGGAAAAACAGGGGAAAAGCAGTCCATAAAAAGCGATAACCAATCAATAAGAGGACGCTACCGGAGAAGAGAGTTTAATTTCTCCTACCGCCCATTGCTCGATAGTTCTGAAAAAGTTGTCAAAGGGTCACCTTTAATTACAACCCCTTGGAAGCCTGAAGATAACAGGCAAATGGAGATTTCATTGGAGGAGGGGTTTGCAGAGCGGTTTGATCTTAAAATAGGGGATGTCATGTCATTTGATATTCAGGGTACTCTTCTGGAGGGGAGGGTGGTCAATTTAAGAAAGGTGAGGTGGAACAGTTTTCAGCCAAATTTTTTCATTCTGTTTCAAAGAGGGGTACTTGATGACGCTCCCAAGACATTTCTGGCATCCACTCCTCAGATGAGACCGTCAGAGAGACGAGATATTCAGAACGCCCTGGTCAGGAAATTTCCAAATATATCTCTACTTGATGTGAATCAGACGGTAAAACAGATACTTGATATTACTGATCGTCTTGCATTTGCAATCAATTTTATGGCAGGCCTTGCAATAGTTTCTGGACTGGTGGTTCTCTTTTCCATTGCAAGGCATGAGACTCATGTCCGGTCATGGGAGATCAACCTTCTCAAGGTTCTGGGGGCAGGGTTCAGAGATATCCGAACGATCATCCTCATTGAATTTGGTCTCTTAGGATTCATGGCAGCCTTTTTTTCTACTCTGCTGAGTCTGCTGGCCTCTTATGGTATTGCATGGTTTCTCTTTGAACGGCTGTGGGTATTGAGGTGGGAGTATAGCCTGTTCAGCATGATTCTCATCACTTTGACCTCTATTGGCACAGCAGTTGCGGCAACAGGCAGGGTGCTCAGACAGAAGGGAGCTGCATTGCTGTCTGAGTGAATCTGCTCAGATTTCAAACAGCTATCCCCCTCTAAATGGAGTCTCGCCTTAAATTGAGTCTGGTTGCTCAAAATATTAAAAGATTCAAAATGCTACTTTTTTAAAGATGCCACGCAATTCTCCCAACAAACTTGTGACTCACGAGTTTGTTATGAACTCCCTACCAGAATGTTATCTATGAGCCTTGCTCTTCCAACCTCTACTGCAAGTGCAAAGAGCACCTCCCCATCAATCTCTGTAACTTCATCCAACGTGTTGGGATTACAGATACTTATATAATCAACCCGAGTCTCTGGAAAGGAGTCAATAAAATTTTTGATCTTAAATTTCAGTCCACTTGCATCTCTCTCTCCTGCTTCAACCATCTGCCTCACCTTAAGACAGGCTTGTGACAGACTCAAGGCTGAAGGTCTCTGCTCTGGCTTCAGGTACTTATTCCTTGAACTCATAGCAAGGCCGTCACTCTCTCTGATAATGGGAGCACCAATGATCTCTATCCCAAAATTGAGATCATGGTTCAACTGCCGGATCACCTGAAGCTGTTGGAAATCTTTGGTGCCAAATATGGCAACATCTGGCCTTACAATGTTGAAAAGTTTAGTTACAATAGTAGCAACTCCTCTGAAATGAACAGGTCTGGAGATGCCACACAGATGATTTGGCAGAGATTCAAGAGTCACATAAGTCTGATAATTTTCAGGATAGATCTCCTCTCTGTCAGGAAGAAACACTGCTTTGCCACCCTTTGACTCTATAAGTTGCAGGTCTCTGTCAATACTTTTGGGGTAAGCAGCAAGATCTTCATTCTCACCAAATTGTGTGGGATTCACAAAAATGCTTACCACAAGAGAAGAGCAGATAGATCTCCCCTTTTCCATTAGTGACAGATGCCCCTCATGAAGATAGCCCATAGTGGGTACAAAACTTATGGTCTCTCCAGATCTATGCATGGCATCAGACCATGCCCTCATCTCTGATGATGTTTTGAATATTTCCATTGTCTCCCTTTTTTGATAATCTCCAAATATTTATATCATTTTGTAGTGATTTGACTCCTTAACAATCTATTGACACTTTTTTATGTGCCATTGACTAAAATAATGATTGCAGATATTAAGGACTCCTTACTGACATAAAGAGATGTAAATATCAATATAAAGATCATTGAAAACAGACCATTTTTAAAAAATCAGAAGAACATGCTATTAACGGAGGCTACTAATGGGTGAACCTTTCAAACCAGGAGAAGATGGTAACTCTTATATCTGTGCAAATCAGAACAGTAGTTTTATCCCTTCAAGGGATGAAGCAATGGAGCTTTTGAAGAGATATAACACAAGTGAGAGCCTTATACGCCACGCACTTGCTGTGGAGGGTGCCATGGGCCATTTTGCAGATAGATTTGGAAATCCAAGAGAGAAGTGGCAGGTGGTTGGCCTTGTTCATGACATTGATTATGAACTTTATCCGGATCAGCACTGTTCAAAAAGCAGAGAGATACTTGAGGCACACGGATGGCCATGGGAGTATATAAGAGCAGTCATAAGCCATGGCTGGGGAATATGTTCTGATGTTGAGCCAGAATCAATTCTGGAAAAGACCCTCTATGCTGTGGATGAACTGACCGGATTGATTGCCAGTACCGCATTAATGAGACCATCGGTAAGTGTTCTTGATCTCACTGCCAAGTCTGTCAATAAAAAATGGAAAGACAGACGTTTTGCCGCAGGTGTAGACCGAACCGTTATTGAAAAGGGGGCACAGATGATGGGAATTGACCGGACAGAACTTATCACCGAAACCATAATGGGCATGAGATCTGTGGCTGAAGCTATCGGCTTAAAGGGCACGCTTTGAAAATATCACCTATTGAGACAATGAATCTTGACACCTGCCAGATAATGAATTAAGATTTTGAGTTTATTATGGTTGACTGCATTAATGGCCTTTTATTGATGTATTATTGTAACTATTGCTATTATTTATAATTTAATGTGTAAGGATTTTAAGCTATGAAAAGAACATTTCAGCCAAGCAGACTGAAACGGGCCAGGAAACATGGTTTTCTAAAAAGAATGTCCACTGTTGGTGGACGACGTCTTGTTAACAGCAGAAGAGCAAAGGGCAGAAAAAAACTGACAGCATGATTCTAAATATCATACCCAAAGGATGATTAAGAAATTCTTTGGGTTAAATATACTGTCAGCACCCTTGGTTTTGCGTTTTTATGGATAACGAACTAAACAAGACGACTCGGTACAATGTCTAATTTGCAATTCAAAAACGTAGATTGTAGGCGCTTAAGGTATATATGTAACAAACTTTGATAATCAAAATAGGTAGGCCCGGACAGACTATACATAAAGGTATGCAAAAACGGGATAAGTCAAAATATCCCCAAAAGGTCATTTAATTTGGGCAGCAATTCGTTTACTAAAACTGACCGGATCCTTAAAAGATCTCAATTCGTTAAATTGTCCCTGCTTGGCAAGGTGATACAGACCCGTTATTTTATGGCGGCCATACTTGATGGAGAGGCTGAAAATAATCGTATTGGAATTACTGTATCAAAAAAAGTGGGGAATGCTGTGGAGCGGAACAGAATCAAGCGTATTGTCAGAGAATATTATCGAAACAGAAAAGAGACAATAGCAGGAAATCGGGATATCAATATTATAGCAAGAAAATATGCATCGTACCTGTCAAACTCACAGGTTCCAGATGAACTTGATAAACTCTTTAAAAAAATAAGAGAGGCCTGATGAGGTACTGTTATACAGCTTCACCAATTCAGGTTTCAGGTGTTTAAAGGTATCTGATTATGAAATGGATACTTTTAATATTAATCAGGCTCTATCAATGTCTTATATCGCCTCTGATTGGGCCTGCATGCCGTTTTTACCCATCATGTTCACAATATGCCTTTGAGGCTGTCACTAAATATGGCAGCCTTAAAGGCTCTTTTCTTGCTGTAAAAAGAGTATTAAAATGTCATCCGTTTAACCCTGGAGGATTTGACCCTGTTCCTTAACAGATTGATTTGCTATTTTAATATTTCTCTATTATCCAACATATTCTCTTACCCAAATTTTATGCAATCTGCATTGAATCAAAATATTATTCATCACTCATTGTGGGAGACAAGATGGACGATCAAAAACGGTTGTTTATTGCCATTATTCTTTCTATAGTTGTAATAGCGGGGTGGAATTTACTATTTGTTGGCCCCGAAACAAATCAGCAACAGCCTCCGGTTGGCAGTTCTGGTACGGAGAGATCATCCGAACCATCTACTGGGTCCGCTGTTGAAAATTTTAATCCAGCAGAGGGGGTAAAGAGTGCATCCTCTCCATTGGCAGATAACAGTGGAGTATCTCCTTTACAGGAACCTCAAAACTTCAGAGCAATAACAGTCTCCACTCCAATCTATGATATTACAATATCTGAAAAACAGGCATCAGTCACAAGTGTTGTCTTGAAGAAATTCAGAGAAGGTGTTGAGAACGACTCGCCATTCAAACAGATGGTGGCACCTGAATTGAATGCCGGACTATTCTCTCTGGATCTGGAGGGGAAAAGCATCCCCGGGCTTGATACAGCGGTCTTTGTGGCAAATACAGAGTTGGCAGAACAGACCGTGAATGAAGGTGAAAAAAAGATCTCCTTTTCCTGGGTATCCCCCCATGGAGTTGTTGTTGAGAAGATATATACATTTTCAGCTTCAACCTACCTTATCGGCCTTGATATTCTGATCAAAAACGGCTCTCCAATGCCATTGAAAGACGCTGTAGAGATCTCCATGCCGTTCGCACTTACAAAGGAGGGGGCAGCGTTTTCACAATTTGGTGCTTACGGCCCTGAGGCCTACATCAACGGCAGCCTTGAGACGGTTAAACCCAAAGATATTCAGGAGAATAAAGAGGATAAGAATACATTACAAGGCGTTGTGGAGTGGGCTGGTAATGGAGACAGATATTTTATATCCTGCCTGATGCCAGCTACCCCGGTTGCCTCTATGGTCAAGCTCTCCGGGACAGAATCTTCTGTTATAACGCAATATATTCAGTCTATGGAGAGACTTGATTCCGGTAAGCAGGTTCAGCTCTCATTCCAGTGCTACATGGGTCCCAAAAGCCTGAAAGTCCTTGGATCATATGACAACAATCTTAAAAAAGCGATCAACTTCGGGTGGTTTGATCTGCTTGCAAAGCCCTGCCTGATCGGAATGAATCTGATTCACGATATCATACCCAATTACGGAGTTGCCATTATCCTGCTGACCATTTTCATAAAGCTGATTTTCTGGCCTCTGGGTACAAAGAGTTACAAATCAATGAATGACATGAAAAAACTTCAGCCCCTTATGAATCAGATCAGGGAGAGGTATAAAGATGACAAACAGAAGATGAATCAAGAGGTTATGAACCTCTACAAAACATACAAGGTCAATCCGATGAGCGGCTGTCTTCCCATGGTGGTTCAGATGCCGATTTTTTTTGCTCTTTACAGAATGCTCTATCAGGCCATAGAGTTGCGCCATGCACCGTTTATGGGGTGGATCAATGATCTATCCATGCCTGACCGGCTCTTTCATTTCAATCTGGCCATTCCATTCATGCAGGCTCCTTACGGCATTCCTGTGCTCACAATAATCATGGGGGCAAGTATGTTCCTTCAGCAGAGGATGTCTCCAACCACGGGAGACCCCACACAGGCAAAAATAATGATGTTCATGCCACTGTTCATGACAGTCATCTTCATCAATTTCCCATCAGGACTTGTTCTGTACTGGCTTGTTAACAACCTAGTCTCTATTGGCCAGCAGTATTACATTCAAAGGAAATTTTTGTAAATCACGGAGGTATTATGAAACAGACTCAGGAGTTCGATGGCAAAAATATTGACAATGCTGTTGAAAAAGCGTGCCTGGCATTAAATGTTTCAAAAAAAAATCTTGTATATGATGTGATCTCTTCAGGTTCAACCGGTATTTTTGGTATTGTGGGTGTAAAAAAAGCAAGAATCAGGGTGACGTTGCCAGAAAAAAAAGATAGTGGAGCAGCTCTCAACTCTTCATCTTATGACGGTGATAGAGCAGGGGTGATCTCCATTGTGGATGAGGCTTTTGGTAAAGAGATAAAACCAGTAAATGAGAACTTTTCTTCAGAAGATCAACTATCTGGAAACAGGGTATCAGCAGAGAGAGCGGCTATCGCAGAAAACGGAGATATTTTAGAGAATGGAAGAGCTCCAGATCGCAAAAAGCCGCTAGATGGGAGACAAAAAACCCCAGGCGATAAAGCTTCAACTGCCAGATCAAGAAGAGGGAGGTCGTCTGGACGAAAACCAGCCAGCGAAAACGCTCTGCCTGAAAAAGCTGCTCTGGAAGGAGATTCAGTTGAACAGGCTGTAGATAAAAAAGTTGCAACTAAAAAACCTGTATTTAAAAAAGAGGTAAAAGGGCAACCTGCACCAGCTAAGCCAGCCACAGCAAAACCCTACAGTCGAAAAAATCGTATCAGAAAGAGGGACACATGGCTGAGAGCTGATGGAGATGCTGTGCTCAACGATGCAATTGCATCTGCCGATGAAGCGGCAGAATCTCAAAGGCAAAGAGACGTTGAGTCTGATCTTCAGGCGGAGATGGCCGCAGAAAAGGTGATCTCTGCTGATAAAAACAACCCCACCATATCTGATACCAGCCAAAGAGATGGGAGTATGACCATCTCTGTGGCTGGAGTTGAAAACGGTGAAAAATCTGCAACAGATCATGATACTGGATATACTATCGACCCGGATTATGAATTTCTGGATGAGGATTTCGAAGCTCCTGCCGAAGGAGATGATGAGCCCTCTTCAAACAGTGATGAAGAGATGCTTGAGGTGTATGATGAACGGGATGATGGCTATCCACCCAAATATAAGGGGGAAATACCTATAGATGTATCTGAAGAGGCAATGCGTATAGGCAGAGAGACTCTTCAGAAGATGGTGGCATTGATCACTGAAGATGCTACAGTAGTGGCACAAAGTGATGAGGACAGACTGCTTTTAAAAGTTGAAGGTGGCAATTCTGGAGTTCTGATTGGCAGAAGAGGACAGACTCTTGAGGCGATGCAGTTTCTGACAGATAAGATCATCAACCGCTACAGCGAATCACGGGTCAGGCTTAAGGTCGATATTGAAGGGTACATGGAGACCAGAAAGGCCAACTTAAGAACACTTGCTTACAAGATGGCAGATAAAGCCAAGAAGACTGGCAAACCTGCCACCATCAATCAGATGACAGCACAGGACAGGAGAATTGTCCATATTGCCCTGAAAGATGATACAAGGGTCAGAACTCAGAGTATGGGAGACGGTTATTACAGAAGGTTGGTGATATTCCCTAAAAAGAGTTCCTTTAAAAAAAGAAAAACCTTTAAAAAACCAGATTAATCTCAAACAGAGAGCATCAGAAAAAGGCAGATGATAACAGAGACCATTGCCGCCATTGCAACCCCCCCAGGAGCTGGAGGTATCGGTATTATCCGAATTTCCGGCTCCATGGCAGTTGAAGTGGTCTGCACACTATTTGGGAAAACTCCCCGTGGTATAGATTCTCACCGTACCATCAGAAACGTGGCATCTTCTGCTGAAGCTGAGATAGCAAACCTCTCTTCTGCCTCTCTCCATCCATACAGAGAGGTCAGTGTCTCTGCCTCCCCTCTGCTTGAATCTCACAGGGTAACTCATGGGTATATTTTTGATACTCTTACTGGTACTGTTCTGGATGAGGTGCTGGTCATTACCATGCTTGCCCCCCGCTCATATACGGCTGAAGATGTGGTCGAAATCCATGCCCATTCCGGTCCCATTGTCATGCAAACTATTCTGGAGCAGATACTCTCACGGGGTGTACGCCTTGCTGAACCTGGAGAATTTACAAAGAGAGCCTTTTTAAATGGCCGTATTGACCTGACTCAGGCAGAGGCTGTTGCAGATATTATCAACGCAAGATCTGCAGATGCACTGAAGATTGCCGTTTTGCAGGGACTCGGGCAGCTCAGAAACAGTATCAGCCGCGCAAGAGAGGATCTTATCTCTCTGCTGGCATTGATTGAAGCAGCTATTGATTTTCCCGAAGAGACAGGTGACCTGATGGCTGAGAATCGTGCCATTGAAGTTATCCAGAATGTTCTGAATATTGTCAATAGCGCGATACAGCAGTATGAAGATGCCCACTTTCTGAGAGATGGTCTGAAAATCTCTATATGTGGTCCCCCAAATGTGGGAAAATCAAGTCTGATGAACCGGCTTCTGGAAAAAGAGAGATCCATTGTAACTGACTCTCCTGGTACCACCAGGGATCTGATAGAGGAGAGCCTCAATATAAATGGAGTCCCATTTGTTATTTCAGATACGGCTGGGATGCATGAGACCGATGACCCGGTTGAAAAGATTGGGATTGAAAAGGCGAGACAGAATCTTCTTGAATCTGATATGATTCTGTTCATGGAGGAGGCAAGATCCATCGAAGATAGCACTCTGACTTCCATAAAAATGGAGATGGAGGCAATTGTTCCTGTTGGCAAAAGGGTGGTTATTCTCCTGAACAAGGTTGATCTGGTAGAAAAAGAGAAGATATCTGCACTGCCAGCAGAGATCTGCGGAATACCGGTTATTGCCATATCTGCCAAGAAAGATATAGCCATTGATGCTCTTCGAAAGAAAATAGGTACTATTGCAACTGACAATCTCAACCTATCCTCTTCGGTTGTTCCCAATTTAAGACATAAAGGAGCCCTCAAGAGGGTAGTAGAGAGTCTTGAGCAGGCACGAGAGAGTCTCTTGAATGGTCTTGGAGAGGAGACGCTTGCCATTGATATCAGAAGCTCTATCGATTATCTGGGGGAGATCACAGGAGATACCGCAGGAGTTGATATTCTGGATCACATTTTCAGCAGATTCTGTATAGGCAAGTAAACTTATCCGGCACAAAAAGAACCGAGAGAATTAACAGCATAAAGATGATGTACATATGACTGCCATGCCCTGACTGGCACAACGAAGAATGAAAGTCCCATAGTCACAATCAGTTGAGAAGACTTTCATATAAAAAAATTTACAGTAATAAGGATTGACTCCATGTCCATGGATTTTAAAGAACATTTCGCGAAATATGAGGCTCTGGTCTCAAAAGTTGATGGTATATTCAATAAAGTAAGAGATGAGTACCCCAAGGAGGTATTTTGCAGAGAAAAGTGCAGTGACTGCTGCTATGCCATTTTTGATATTCCAGTTATTGAGGCTATCTACATAAATCAGAAGTTCAACCAGACATTTTCAGGGACAAAAAAAGTTGAACTCATTGATGCTGCTTCAAAAGTGGATCGTGCCCTCTTTAAGATGAAACGGGATGCTTACATGGAAGTTCAAGCAGGTAAAGATGAACTTGACGTTCTTGCAAAAATGTCAATGGAGAGGGTACGATGTCCTCTGCTTGGCCCTGATAATCTCTGCATCCTGTATGAATCAAGGCCTATTACATGCCGTGTTTACGGGATTCCCACCTCCAGCTCAGGGACAAGCCACATCTGTGGAAGAACAAATTTTGAGCAGGGTGGCAAATACCCGACTGTTAATATGGATACGCTCTATTCACAGCTTCAGCTAATATCTGCTGAGATGGCAGCAGCACTGAAAGCTAAAAATATCAAAATATGCGAGATGCTCATACCTGTATCCATGGCACTGATTACCGATTTCAATGAAGAATTTTTTGGCATTTAGCCTTATGCTTAATCACTTTCCGAGGTTTAGAGAATGGAACATTTCACAGACGAACAGATAGCAGCTAAAAAGAAGGCAATTTTTGATGCCATGGGGAAACGGGGTCAGAGGCAGGTTCTGAAAATAGGGTATGAGAAGTGGGACCCGATCCAGACCCCTAAAGATCCCATTGATATCAGAAAAGATAAGACAAACCGTACCTCTCAGATGCTTATCCGTGAGTTTCTCCAGCAGTCAACCCATGAAGGATACTCAAACTCCTTTGCCCAGGGCGCCTTTGAGATGTGCCTTGGTATTATCAATGACAATGAGAAGATGCTGGGGATGTTTGAATTTGCCAAATGGTACGCAGATCTGATCAAAAAAGAGCTGGATGCGTAACTCTTCAGATATGTTGCTTATATTCTGTTGAAACTGCAAAATATGCTTAAAATAGGGATAAACCAGATATGAAAGTTGGAATCATCGGTCTGCCTCAGACAGGCAAGAAGACACTGTTTCAGATATTGACCGGGAGTGAAATCAGGGAGCAGAGCGGCCCTCCCAAACCTCTGCCCGGGACCGCAGATATCCTTGACACAAGATTTGACAGGATGGTGGCAATGTACTCCCCTAAAAAAGAGGTGAGAGCAAGAGTTGATCTTGTGCTGCTGCCCAAGATGGAGCAGGAGAACATTGCCAGAGGGGATATCTTCCGGGAGATCGCAGATATGGATGCTGTCTGTCATGTGGTCAGAGCGTTTCAGGATGACGCCATATACCACGCTGATGGTTCTGTTGATCCATTAAGAGACGCTGCCATGGTCAATGCGGAACTTATCATGCACGATCAGATCTTTGTGGAGAAGAGGATCGAGAGGATCGAGCAGATGATCAAAAAGAAAAAAGATGATGATCAGCTAAAAGAGCTTGTGCTGATGAAAAAGATGCTTGAACATCTTGAGCAGGAAAAACCCCTTCGTCTTCTGGAGATAGCTCCTGAAGAGGAGCGTCTGATCAGGAGTTACCCGTTCATCACAAGAAAAGAGATGATCATTGCTCTGAATGTTGGAGAAGATGAGATTGGTGCTGGAAAGGCAGATGGGGTTACCCACCCCCTTCTTGCACAATTTCAGGCAATGTGCGAATCAGAGAGGATGGCTGTCATGGTGGTATCTGCAAAGGTTGAGTCTGAAATTTCTCTTCTGGACAGTGAGGAGGAGAAGATGGAATTTCTTCACGACCTTGGCATTGAGGAGCCCGCTTTAGGAGTGTTGACCCGTCTCTGTATAAACGCCCTGGGGCTCATCTCATTTTTAACTGTGGGGCAGGATGAGGTTCGCCAGTGGTTGGTGAGAAAAGGCTCTCCTGCGCCTGTTGCAGCAGGGGTGATCCACTCAGATCTTCAGAGAGGGTTTATCAGGGCAGAGGTTATCAAGTATGATGAGCTGATCGCTTATGGTTCTGAGGCAGAGTTGAAAAAAGCTGGAAAAATGTATCTTCAGGGCAAAGATTATATAGTTGAAGATGGAGATATTCTCAATATACGCTTCAAAGTGTGATAGAGCTTCTGAAACCGCCCATCTCCACATCACGGTAAAGATGAAGCTGACCAGTAAAGATAGAGTTGAAATCTTCAAGTCAGCCATGCTATTTATGGAGAGACAATAATTGCCACCTTGCACCCTTTCATGAATAGATGGCGTTCTGGCATTCTCTGGATTTTATCTGCATCAGACATGCTTATTATAATTGAGTAGTTGCGGTCGCTATCCCTTCTTAGCCCTTTGATTGTTACAGGATTGTTCCCCACTTTCTGCGAGAGGAGAGAGAGATCATGGGTGGAGAAATAACTGCAAACGCCCCGTTCAACGGCATATTTTCGGCTGATGAACGGCGGACTGTATATCTCTTCACCCTGTTCACTTACAATCACAGGGCATATTACAGGCTTGAACCCAATATCTCTGGCATCAATAATGATACCTGTATGGCTGTCTTTAGAACTGATACTATCTGAACTTCTGAAACCCTGATCTGCGTGGAATGTTCTCTGGCCTAGGTCACTCTCCTGATAATGATTTCCCGACTCAAAGAGTTCAATATCAGGGATTTCCCGTATTGCAGGAGGCAGTACTGACTGGAGAAAGTCACCGTACATATCAGTTTCAAGAGTCACTTCTGCTATCTTCTTTGAAATATGGCGTACTTCAACCACCTTTGCACTCATAGCTTTTTTTTTCATCTGGGCGATTATCATATGGATGGATTGTGTTACCTCTGCTGATATGGTGGGGGATTGAGATTCTAATGGTGCTGCTTCAGAAATTCTATATTTGCCTGGTAATCCAATCACATTGAGAATCTCAACCAGATGATCCCTTGCGCTGTTTTTTGCAGATTTCAGTACAGATGAATCATCGGTTCCTCTGTTGCCACTATTTTCAGAAGAGCTTCTCCCTTTTGCCCTGATAACTCCGGTTGTCCAGTTGATACTTCCATAACTTAACTCAACGATACAGTACGAACTCTTGTCTATATGGTCTGTGAGGTGAACGGGTCTGCCTGCTTCAACTATTGAGGTCTCTATTAAAAACATAGCTACAGTTAATATGAATAGCCGTTTGATGATTTTGCAACTGTATGCACGATTTTTTCCGATAATCTGAAGTTCAATCAAGTCTCAAGCTTCCTATTAATAATGCTCTGCACTATTTTTTTGAATGTAACTATGAACAGCTTCAAGAGCATCGTTAAGACCTTTACACTCTTTGGAGAGAGAAAGGGTTGAAGTGAGCTGTTCAATATAGCCCCGCTCTTTCACCTGCTGAACAGAGTGGGGAAAATTCAGATCAAATACCCAGCTGATCTGCATCAACTTCAGATCGTTAAGTTCTCTGATTGAATTGATGTTCACATATGTATGGCTCAAGATTGCTTCTAAAGAGTCAGTTGAGCAGGAGCCACAATCTTTGAGACCAAGATTAACTGTATCCCTGCTCTGAGTCTCTTCAGATGTGTAGTTATTAATCACTACACGCCATATATCCAGTTTATCAGCATCTCTTAGAAGTTTGATGAAAAAGAGCATCTCTCTATCTTCGAGTTGAGGTACCTGGGCCGCATTATGTAGTGCAATTGCACCTTTAATCAGTGATTTTTCCCGTTTTGAACAGATGTTGAGCAGCTCATGGTTATCAATTTCAACAATGGATAGAGTGGCATGGTTTGCCGATTTGTGATCCAAAAATGTTCTGTATGTTTCAAACTGCCTGAACCTGCCAATATCATGAAAAAGTGCCATGGCTCTAGCAACCAGAACTGCTTCTGAACTCAGTGGAAACATATTGATATCTGCTGGAATTGAATGGCCGTTCAGCGTGCTGATCTTCACTTTTTGCAGAAACGATATGAAAAGTTCTTCAATCTCCTTGCAGACCCGCATGGTGTGCTCTTTTTTCAATATCAGCGGGGCGGGATATGAAGATCTCTTAATATAGTGGTCTGCATAATCTGAAAATCTCTGCTCAAGGATCTTTAATTTTTCAGGAGTCATGATTGTAGGATGTATCTGCTCTCAATAAAATCAGATACAGATTCAGCATCATCAAGCCCGAATCTGGGTACATCTGTTTTGTAGTCAGAATCTGTAATAAAACCAATCAGTTTTTGATCGTTCAGGAAAAGAGGTGAGTCATGGCCAGCATCGGTTCTGAAAATTTCCAGTTTTGGAAGAGATGCATGTTTAAACCCCTCCACAATTATGAGATCCATATCTGAAAGGTAGGGCTGTACCCTTTGGATAGTTGCAGATTCATTCTCACTTGAATCAGATTCACAATCAACATGGCCATCCTCGTAATCCTTGACCATGGCAATTATACCAGGAGAGACTACAAGCGTAGCAGCAGCTCCGGCTCTCTTATGTCTCCAGCTGTCCTTACCCTCTTTATCCATCTCAACCCCACAATGGGCATGTTTTATAACTCCTATGTGGTAGCCTTTTTTTTTAAGGTGCGGTATGAGCTTTTCCAAGAATGTTGTCTTTCCTGATCCTGATCGTCCTGCAATTGATATAATATTGGGCTTCATGTCTCCTGCTGTATTTTTTTATGAAGTTTTTATCCGAACCAAGCCATAGAACAAATCAATTCAAGTTGACAGGAAATGGAGATAATGTCAAGAATGATGGACAATATGGCAGTCAAATCAAATACAAAAACAGAAGGCAGGGGATACAAAGTAGTGAGTGAACCACTATAAACTCGGAATGTTGCAAAGCTTGAACTTTATCATAAGATGGGCAGCATTTGCAATGAGCATCAGCAATAACGTATCATATAGTGCTGCGCTGGTCGAAGATATAATCAACCCCCAAAGTTTCTTAATGCCAATGACAAAATGCCATATTCACTGATATCTTTTGACACTCTTTAAGATCATCTGATTGAGCAGTGCTGAACGTATGGCTCAACTAGACGCTTTAGCTTTTTCAGGTCATCTTCACTGAAAAATGGATCCTGTTCCTTAAAAAAAGCTGGGTTGAACATGGTTATATTTGGAGAACAGTGCTGAAGCACATAATGAGATGCACCTCTGATCATTTCCCCGATCTGAGGGATTATCTCAGTTGTAATAAATGGTTTTACGCAGGTTGTTCTGAACTCATGGTCAGGAGCCTGATCAATTATGAGCCGGATACTCTCAAGTATAAGGGAAAAATCAAATTTAGAATAAGCAGATTCATTACTGTTGAAAACCTGCACGCCATCTGCCACCCCTGCAATGTATTCATAGCCAACAGAGTTGCTTTTAATATCCATTGCAATAAAATCAACAAGCTCTCGTCTGAATAGGTTCTCAATCACCGCTGGCCTGCTTCCGTTTGTATCTACCTTGATCTTGAACCCCATATTCTTAAGTCGGAAACAGAATGGTTCAAGAGCTGGCTGCAAGGTTGGCTCTCCCCCTGTTATGGCAACACCGTCAATCAGGCCCGCTCTTTTTTTGAGAAATGCAAAAACCTCTTCCTCCTCAATCAGGGAGAAAGAGGTTTTATCTGAATTAGAGGGTAGCACAAAAGGTATAAGGTTCTGGTTGTGACAGTAAGGACACCTGAAATTACAACCCTGTGTAAAGACAAGCGACGCTACAACCCCTGGGAAATCAATGAATGTATTTTTTTGAAATCCACCAATTTTAAGATGCATCAATTCACGAGGCAACTTTGAAGTTCTTTCGCATGCAGAACTCTGTCTGTTTGCCTTTATTCCACTGCTTCACAGGTCTGAGATACCCTACAACTCTGGAATAGACCTCTGTCTCTCCCCCACATTGAGGACAGGTTCGCTCTTCACCTGAGATATATCCATGTGAAGGGCATACGCTGAAGGTTGGGGTGATTGTGAAATATGGGAGCCTGTAATTCATGGCCACCTTTTTTACCATCTTCTTCACAATCTCAGGATCAGAGACCTGTTCACCAAGGAAAAGGTGAAGAACGGTTCCACCGGTATATCGTGTCTGGAGCTGATCTTGAAGCTCCAGAGCCTCAAACAGATCATCAGTGTAGTTGACAGGAAGGTGTGTTGAGTTGGTGTAAAATGGGTCTCTTCCCTCTTTGTACTCTGCCTCATTGGCGCAGATTATGTCAGGATATCTCTGTTTGTCCATCATGGCAAAACGGTAGGTCGTACCCTCTCCAGGGGTCGCTTCAAGGTTGAACATCTCTTTGGTCTGCTCTTGAATCTTTTCCATCTCTCTGCGGATGTGATCCATAACTTTTACTGAAAATACCTGCCCCTTTTCTGAGGCAATACCTTCACCTATGAAGTTGATACACGCCTCATGCATGCCAAGAATACCAATGGTTGAGAAGTGATTTTTCCAGTAACAGCCAGATTGCTCCTTGATCTTTCTCAGATAGAATTTTGAATAGGGATAAAGATTTCCAGTTGTAAATTTTTCCAGCACTTTTCTTTTGATTACAAGGGAGTCAGCTGCAATCTTGATCAGATCATCCAGACGTTTCATGAAATCTGGTTCACTTGTGGCAAGATATCCTATACGGGGCATATTTATAGTTACCACACCAATGGAACCTGTAAGAGGATTGGCACCAAATAACCCTCCTCCCCTCTTTTGCAGCACCCTGTTATCCAGGCGGAGGCGGCAGCACATGGAACGGGCGTCATCAGGAGACATACCTGAGTTGATAAAATTTGAAAAATAGGGGATACCATATTTTCCAGTCATTTTCCAGATACTTTCAAGATTTGGGTTATCCCAGTTAAAGTCCTCTGTTATGTTATAGGTTGGAATAGGGAATGTAAAGACTCTGCCCTTGGCATCTCCCTCCATCATCACTTCGGCAAATGCTCTGTTGATTATATCCATCTCCTCCTGAAAACTTCCGTAGGTCTCTTCACGGTATTGTCCACCGATAATTACAGGAGAGTCCTTAAGTGTGGAGGGAACATTCAGATCCATTGTGATATTGGTAAATGGAGTTTGGAATCCTACCCTGGTTGGTATGTTGATGTTAAAGACAAACTCCTGAAGAGCCTGTTTAACCTCTTTGTAGCCAAGTTTATCTTCCCTGACAAATGGAGCAAGAAGCGTATCAAAATTTGACATTGCCTGGGCACCAGCAGCTTCGCCCTGGAGGGTATAGAAAAAGTTCACCATCTGCCCCAGTGCAGTTCTGAAATGGCGGGGAGGAGAACTCTCCACCTTGCCAGCTACCCCCTTGAACCCCTCCATGAGAAGATCCTGAAGATCCCAGCCAACACAATATACAGAGAGGAGGCTTAAATCATGGATGTGCAGATCTCCTCGATTATGTGCATTTCTCACCGCTGGAGGATAGATGCAGTTAAGCCAGTATTCAGCGGTTATGTCCGATGAGATGTAGTTATTCAGACCCTGAAGGGAGTAGCTCATGTTACTGTTCTCCTTCACCTTCCAGTCCATTTTCCTGATATAACTGTCCATCAGCTCCACATGTTCACGAATGGTTATCTTTCTTATCTGGTTGTGCTGCTCACGGTAAATGATGTATGATTTGGCACTCTTATAAAACGGAGAGTCTAAGAGAACCCGCTCGACAATATCTTGGATCTCTTCTACATCAGGACAGGCTCCGAGCCGCAGGTCTCTGGCAAGAGTCATCACCTTCAGGGTCAGTTTCTTAGCCTCCCGCTCATCAAATTCTCCAGTTGCAAGCCCTGCCTTGGCTATGGCATCACTGATTTTTGATGATTCAAAGTCAGCTACTCGTCCATCCCGTTTTTTTATCTTTTCAAACATTCACATACCCCTTGAAATAGAAGCCATATTAGATTATTTATAATACTTGAATTTTACAATTTTTTATGATTTCAGGTCTGATTATGATGATTTCAGTTTTGATTACTGACCATTTTATTCGATCACTTACCATTTTAAAAGTTAAAAAATAGAGTGATCAATAATTGAAATTTGGGATGAGGATAATCAATATATAGTTTAGTGTCAAGCTAAAATTCGATATATTGTGTTGAAACTGCATAAATTGCGTGAAACAGAACCTTTGAAAAACGTGAAAACAGAGG